>OEIU01001171.1_pt1 | contig 18315 bp, 11 predicted proteins | sample 1539221 | NCBI WGS metagenome assembly OEIU01 (sample SAMN03792071, study PRJEB22550) | activated sludge metagenome | feature: wastewater treatment plant; material: activated sludge; isolation source: Wastewater treatment plant of a petroleum refinery complex | place: Argentina: Zarate | collected...
GAGCTTTGCGAGCAGGACGAGCGCGTCGTCTATGTGCGTCATGACGAGAACTCCGGGCTGCCGGCGGTGCGCACCAACGAGGGCATCCTGCGCGCGCGAGGGAAGGCCGTCGCCTTCCTTTTCGATGACAACATTTTCGAACCCCATTTTCTGGCGGATGCCTGGAGCCTGCTCGAGCAGAGCAGTGCGGATCTGGTTCATGGCCGGGTCGACGTTCCGACCGGACATGGTCCGGAGATCGTTTTCGGCGCGTGGCCTTTGTCGCTCGACCTGATCCGGGTGACGAATACCATTGCCAACGGCGGCGTCCTGGCCCGACGGGACTTCTTCGATCGCTTCGGGCTTTACGACCCGCACATCACGGCACGCAGGGTGTGCGACTGGGAGCTCTGGCTCAGGGCGCTATGGCTCGGTGCGCGGTTTCGTCATCTGCCCCGTGTGGTGGCAAAGGAAAAGGGGCACATCTCGCCGACCTCGCTCGGCAACTCCGTATCCGTCGACTGGAAGGTGCTGCTGCCCTATCTGCAGGATGAGACGGCCTATGCCGACCGGGCTCGCCGTTTCGCGCCGTCGGCGATCCTCGATGCGGACGTTCTCGATGCACGGCGGATCGCGCCCTATTTGCGCAATGCGAACGAGTGGCGCGAGCTGGCCGCATGTACCTACGCGCCGTACCTGCGCGGACGTCCCATCGATTTCGATCCGATGCAGGTCAGCAACCGCATGGAATCGATCGATCCCAGCGCGGGCTGGAATCCGCCCTGGGCGTTGCACCAGCGCCGCTTCCGCGCGCACCTTCTCGCGAATTCCGTGCCCGGTCTCGGCTCGCTGATCGTCGACGCTCTCAGGACGATTCCCGGCGCGATCGTGTCGATCGGACCGGAATGGAGTTTCCCCACACTGGAGCCGGGCAGTCTCGATGTGATCGTCTGCCTCGACTGCGCAAGCCCGGAGATCGGGTCGCACATCGAACGTCAGGGTGTGGCGGGAGCCCGTGTTCTCTACGTCACGGCCTACGGCGAGCAGCCGGCTCGCGAGAGCCCGGCGTTCGAGGCTCCCGCATGGAGCTCGAGCCCGCACATCCGTCACGATCTCACGCGACTGCTCTATCTTCCGCAAGCTGGCCATCGGCATCCTCCCGAGCTTGTGGTGCATGCGCGACGGCTGAGCGAGCGGGCCGACATCATCGTCGATGCGGGCGCGGGTGCGAGACACTTGACGCTGCCATCGCTTCTTGTACCGCCGCTTTCGACATGCGGTCGCCGGCATGCGCGGACGATCGCATACCGACTACGGGACGCCGCCGACAGCGCCGAGGAAACGATCGTCCGCTGCCCGCGGCACGGAGACGATTGCGAGCCTTCCGCGGGCGAGAGTCTCGCCTCGCTCATCCTCGCCCGTCGGGGCACAGAGATCAGGGTGGAGAAGGCAGATCTCGATGCGTTGCCGCGCGCAGAGATTATCTCGATCGCGAGCCTGGCCGCCTCTCGCGACGTCGATATCGTTGCGCACGACGGAGCGCGGCTGACCGAGGCCAGCGCCGGCGAACGCGCGGGGACGGCGAGCGACTGGAAAAACTGGCTTGCCAATCTCGTGCGCTTGGTGCGGCTGCGCCATCGGCTGGGGCTTGCTGCCCACCAATCACTTACAATCGACATCTACCTCAACAGCGAGCTTTTCGCAGGCTCCGAGGTCTATGGCCTGCGCATGGCCAAGCTCCTGGCGGACCTTGGCATCCGGGTCCGCGTGCGCATACCCGAGCGAAACATCTATGGCGAGCCCACCGCAATCAACGCCTGGCTGACCGATCACGGCTTGCCGGCGGCCGTTCGCGCGCCCTATCTGCCATCTGTGCTGCACAGCGCCGCGCGTCCAGTCGAAGACCGTGCCCCGGCCGTCGCACGGCTGCACGCGTTCGTCCAGGCCGATCCACCGGACTTGATCCTCGCCTGCTGTCACTTGCCTCAACTCGTCGAGATGCCGGAACGCCCGCCGCTGTTCATGGCGTTCTTCTCTGCGGCAGCCTATCAGCAGACATGGCTGCGCGACCTTCACGGCCAGGTGCACGGCGTCCTGTCCGACAGCACCTGGGCGTTGCGGCCGACCAAGCTCGTGATCGGCGCGCCCTCTCGTGTCATCCCTTCGCCGGTGATCGGGGCGGGAGGTGGTGAAATTGCGCGTATCGCCGAGAGCGCCGGGCGCCGGCCCGTGCGCGTTGCCATCGCGGGCACCGTCATGCCACGCAAGGGACAGCTCGGGGCGGTGAAGGCCATCTCCGCCTTGAGGCGGCGCGGGTATGACGTCGAGCTGCATCTCTACGGCTTCGAGCTCGAGGTGATGAATGCCTACGTCGATCTCGTCGATGCAACGATCGCCGGCGAGGGTTTGGCAGGCTGCGTCTTTCGTCATGGCTTCGTCGAGGATGGCTCCGAGATCACGCGCAACAATGACATCGTGCTGTGTGCGTCCACCGACGAGAGCCTGCCGCAGGGTCTCGTGTTCCAGATGTTCCAGGGGCTGATCGGCGTGTCGGTCCTGTGTGGCGGCGTCGATGAAATGATCATCGACGGCAAGACCGGCTATCTGACGCAGGATCCGACTCCGGCTGGGATCGCGGACGCGATTGCGCGTGCGGTCGACGACCGGACGAGCTGGCGCGCCGTTGCCGAGGCGGCCAGGCAACACATTCGGGAGCGCTGCGGACAAGGCGTTGTCGCGGCAAGCCTGCTCGATCTGTTCGAGGAGGGGCTGGCTCTGTGGCGGACCGATGCTCGTCAATCGGATGCGCGGAGTAGGGCTGCGATGCCTGCCAAGGCCGCTCGTGAGGAGACGGCGTCTCGGAATCGCAATGCAGTGTCGTCGTGCGTCGAGCCGGCAGCCGCGAAGCTCCGCGGGATGCTGCAGAGAGCGACGGAGCGCGGGCCGCCGCGTATCGCCTACTTCTGTCACAGTCCCCATCTCGGCGGCGCCGAGAATGTCCTCCTCAAGGTCGCCCAGTCGGCGGCCCGGAGCGGGTTCGAATCCGTTCTCGTTCTCCCGAAGGCCTGGGGCGACCACCGAGCCGAGATCCATCGCTACGCCGAGCAGTCCGGCATCGCCGTCCACCAACTGCCGCTTCACGCCGAAACCGAATTCAACGCGGCACGGCAGCCGGATCGCGCAGCGGTCGAGGAGATCGCGCACTGGCTGCGGGCCAACGGCATCGCGCTCGTCCATTCCGTCACGCTGATGCGAGAGGTGGGCGAGGCCACGCGGCTGATAGGGCTACCTCATGTCGCGTCGCTGTTCGCGACACGTTCGGTCGCGCATGCGCGCATCGATCATTGCGACGCCATTCACTCGGACACCTGGCTTTATGCAAAGCGTTGGGCCGATGTTCTCGGTGCGCCCGCGCAGCGCATCCTCTCCGCCGTGCCGGATGTCTATTTCGAGGTCGCGGCCGAGAGGCCCATCGCGGCGCGCATCGAGGCGATCCGGCAGCGCCGACCCGTCATCGCCATCCTCGGTACGGTGCAGCCGCGCAAGGGGCAGCTCAAGGCCATTGAGGCAATCGGCAAGCTGCGCCGCGCCCATGGTCTCCACCTGAGGCTGAATGTTTACGGATACACGAATTTCTTCCCCGACTACGTTGCGGCGTGCCATGCGGCCATCACTTCCCAAGGCATCGAGGATCTGGTGGACATCAGGGGGTTCGTCGAGGACGGCGCGCGGCATGCCTTGCGCGAGGCGGATGTCGTCATGTGCAGCAGCGATTGGGAATCGCTGCCACAGTCGATCCTCGAAGGAATGGCCGCGGGCGCTCTCATCATCTCGCCGCGGATTGGCGGCGTTGCAGAGATATTGAACGAGGACTCAGCGGTTCTCGTGTCAGAGAATTCGCCGGACGCCGTCGCCGGAGGAATTCTGTCGGCGCTCTCATCCGAGCCGGACGCGCTCCGCGCGAAAATGCAGAATGCCCGGTCAAAGGCGATGGCCGGCTGTGCCAGCGACGTCGTTGCGGCCTCGATGTTTCAGCTCTACGCGCAGGCCGTGCTGGCGCAGACGACGAAGCGGAGTGGTTCGAATGCGCAGAGCAGTGCGCGTGGGAAAGTCGATGCCGGATCGTCAGTAGCCGCGATCGTGCAGCAGCCGGCTGCAACTCGCGAAAGGAGTCCAGTAAACCGCAATCCGCAAAGCGAACGCACCGACAGCAGGGCGGCATTGCAGTGGCGTCATGCGCGTCTTGGAAAGAGTCGCATTTGCTTCTTCATCAAGCCGAGCGGCGCGCATCTTGCGCGTGTCGAGCTACTCGCGAAAGAAGGCATTCGAATCCACGGCGCTCTCGCGTCGGCCGGCCGACGCGACATTCCCTTGCGCCGCGCCGAGGGCGAGGTGGATGCGTCGGGCATCGTGCGCCTTCTCTGGTCATCGCTCGAGACCAATCCTGATCAACCTCTCGTTCTCAGCCTGCAAATCCAGCGAACCGGCCGTCAGGGCTTTCTTGATCGCTTTCGGCATTCGAGAATTGGATTGCAAAACATCCTTTACGACAGCCCGCGATTGGGCGCCGGCAATGACGCGCAGCACCCGTTTGCGAACCGTGCCTGGCCGCAGTAAGGCCACGATAAATGAGGCGAGGTCGATGATCGGCGAGTCTGTCAGAGTCAAGGATCTGATCCAAAGCACGGAATGGCGACCGGGACGCAGCCGCGACATCGCGCCCGGGCCCGCCGTGTCCATCCTGCTGCCGACGTATCGGCGCGGCGCCGATGGGACATTGCGACGGGTGATCGACCGCATCCTCGGGCAGAGCCTGTCGACCCTCGAGCTCATCATCGTCGACGACGCCTCGACCGACGGAAGCGCCGAGATCATTGAGGCGGCGATGGCACGCGACGGCCGTGTGAGCTGCCTGCGTCATCCATTCAATATCGGCCTGCCGGCCGTGTCGGAATACGAGGCCTACCGGCGTGCGCGTGGGCAGTTCATCGGCTTCGCCTTCGATGACTTTCTCTTCGAGCATGATGCCTTCGAGACTCTCGTCGGCTTTGCACGCAAGCATCCGGGTGCGATGGTGCACGGCCGCATCAGCCTCGTGAATGCGCTCGGCGAGGCACGCGTGCTCGACCGACATCCGGCGGGATACGACCGTCTGGTATTCGAGAACTTCATTGGAAACGCGAGCGTTCTTCTGCCGCGCGAGATCATCGAGACGGTCGGTCTCTACGATCCGCATACCGGCCTCTGTCGCGTCTGCGACTGGGATCTTTGGCGCCGGATCCAGAGAAAATTTCCGATACGGTACGCGGATGTGGCCGTCGGAACGGAGTGCGGCGTCTCGCGCTCCGACAGCCTCGGAAATACCTATCCCATGTTGCACGAGGCGGTCCAGGAGCTCTCCGGGTACGACCGAGACCAACTCCTCTTGCCTGGAAACTTCAGCGAACGGGAAATAACGGAGGTGCCCTCGGGCGCTTCCCCGTTTCTGTGCGCTCATCTCGATCTGTCACGGAAATTCTTTGCCGACAAACCGTGGTGCCCAGAGCGAAGCAATAGCGATGGGCAGGCGAGAAGTGCGGAAAATGCCAACGTCGTCGTCGGTCTCTACGGCGATGCGAGCACGATAATCGCATGCTTCAACGCGCTGCGAATGCAGCTTGGGCCAAATTTGACGTTCATACATCCCGTCGGTGGAGGACTGACGTCTTACGAGACGGCGCATCTCCTGCGCTGCGACGCCGTCATCTTCGCCCGGCAACCGCATCTGCCCAGCTATCACCAAGCGGTGGAGCTCTGTCTCTCGCATCATATCGACTGCTATCATCTGATCGACGGCGCTTGCACAAGACTTGATGCCGGGCTCGCCGAGGGATTGCCCGGCGGCGCGAGACCGTCCGCGTCGTCACCGCGCAAAGGTGTGATCGTCACCTCGGATGATCTGCACCGCGCGAGTGGAATGCAGGTAGGCGGCACGCGGATCCTGGAGCTTCGCGCCGCTTTCGACGACCTCACGTTCAACAGGATGTCTCGGATCCGACCCCGGGACGAAAAGTCAGCCGTCAATATCGGCTATTTTGAAGAACCGAGTCGTGATCCTCATTTTTTCGATCGCGTTTTGCCGGCAATTCGAAAGCTGGCGCAGCAGCGGCGTGTGGCCGTTTTCTCGTGCGGCAGGATGCCCGATCACGATGAGAGCGGCATTTCCTTCTTGTCCTTAGCAAGCGACGGCAGCATATCCGACTCTCTCGACGCCTGGGCGCGAGCATCCATCGACATTGTCGTCCAGCCGACGCGCGGAGCTGACAATAGAATTGGTGGGGCAGAAAATGTGCTTCTGTCGTCGCTCTATATCGGCGCCGTCCCGATCTTAGCCGACGATCCTGCCTATGCCGGCATCGATGAGACGGACGGGGTCCTCAAGTCGGACAGCTCCACCGAAGGCTGGCGCCGCGCGCTGATCCGCCTTGCGGACGATGCCACACGTGCTGGCCTGAGGGGTCGCTTCGAGCACTTTTGCCGATCGCGCTTCAGCGCCGAAAGGAATGCGGCGGCTCTGCAGGCCATCATGCGTGCGGCCCCGTCCGTCGATGCTGCGGCGCGAGAGCTGCGATGGCGAGCGAGCCGGTCGACCCGTGCTCACGGCCATCTGGCGCGATGGACGGGGACAAATGCTGGCGGCCGCGGCTACCTGGAGACAATCTGCATTCCGATTGTCGGCGAAGGCGGCATCATCTGCGGGGCGCGTGTCCGTGTCCGGCGCGATATCTCCCTCCTGCGCGCGACGCTGATGGTGAAGGGAGATCCGGCGCTCGTGCTGCGCGATGTTGTGGTTGCGGTTGCCGAGCCATGGAGGGACGGTACAGTCGCCTTGCGCTGGCCGCAGCTCGAACGCTGCAATGGGGCGGACCTGATCCTTCGGCTTTGTTATTGGACCACCGCCCATGCCGGGTCCCGATCATGGCTTGCCAGACTTCCATTTTTCTCGGGCTTTCGTCACCCGGCGCTCGAATTGGTCGAAATTTTGAAAGGCGGGACGTTTCCGGTGGAATGTTCTGCGCGGCCGGCACGCTTGGTTGGCCAGTCGCTGGCAGTGGGTATAATCAAAATCTGAATGCGATTGCGGGTCTGTCATTGTGCCGATTAGGACAATAACTCCGAGGATCATCGCCTTGGCTGACAGCGGCTCATTTGGAAACAGCTTGATGCTGGGGGCACAGCACTCGAAGAGTGCGCGCCTTGCGTGGCGCGACATTCGAGATGCGATCGTTGGTTGGGAGCTGTGGCGAACCTTCGCATGGAACGATGTCATGACGCGATATCGGAGATCGCGGCTCGGCCAGTTCTGGATCACGATCAGCATTGGCATCTTCATTCTCGCGATCGGCGTCTTCTACGGACAGATTCTCAGCCTGCCTCTCGACGAATATCTGCGCTACCTCGCCATCGGCTATATTCTCTGGGGGTTTCTGGTCGGCTGCATCGGCGAAGGGCCGGGCGTGTTCGTCGGGGCGACCAGCTTCCTCACACAGACGCGGATCCCGCAAACGGCGCTGGTGCTGCGCTGCCTGCTGCGAAACGTCATCGTTTTTGCGCACAATGCCGTAATCATTTTTGCAATTCTCCTGATCTATCCCGTCGATCCGGGGCTTTCCCTGCTTCTGCTCGTGCCGGGCTTCGCGCTGTGGCTCCTCACGCTGTTCTGGGTCATCATGGCTCTCGGGCTGATCTGCGTGCGCTTTCGCGACGTCGCCCAGATCGTGACCAGTGTCATGCAGATCGCATTCTTCGTGACGCCGGTGCTTTATCAGCCGGACATGCTGACAGGGCATGCGCGCTTGCTCGCCGGTCTCAATCCCTTCACGCACTACATCTCGCTGTTGCGCGATCCGCTGCTTGGCGGCGCGCCGGCTCCGGTCTCCTGGATCGTTTGCGGATCGATTGCGATCGTCGGCGGGTTCTTTACCTTCCGGCTTTTTGCGCGGTTGCGCAGCCGTGTGCCGTATTGGCTCTGAGGTCGTCTCTTGGCATTCATCGCGCTCGATCATGTCTCCGTCGACTTTCCCGTGCTCGATGCACGAGGGCGCTCGCTGCGTGCGGCGATGATGAGCGTCGGCAGATCGGCGGGAAGGCGGATCGACGTCACGCCACGCGGTCATGCTCTCGTGCACGCGCTCAAGGCCGTCTCGTTGCGCATGGAGGATGGAGACCGGGTCGGTCTCATCGGCGGCAACGGCTCCGGCAAATCCACGCTGCTGCGCCTTCTGTCCGGCGTCTACGAGCCGACGGAGGGCACGATACACATCCAGGGTGGCTGTTGCCCGCTGCTCGACTTGACGCTCGGCATCGATGTCGATGCGACCGGCTACGAGAACATTCGACTGCGCGGGCTCGCCCTCGGCATGTCTCTCAAGCAGATTCGCGAGACGGAAAGGGAGATCGCTGCCTTCGCGGAACTCGGCGAGCATCTGAGACTGGCCGTGCGCACCTACTCGAGCGGTATGCTGCTGCGCCTCGCCTTTGCCGTTTCCACATCGCTGCCGCGCGAGATCGTCGTCATCGACGAGGTGATAGGGGCTGGCGATGCGTCCTTCATGCACAAGGCGAGGGAACGACTGCACCGGCTCCTGCGTCAGTCCAACATCCTGGTGATCGCTTCGCATGCGGGCGAGGTTCTCCGGCAGATGTGCAGCAAGGGACTTTATCTGCGCGAAGGAGAAGTCGTGTTTTTCGGCCCGATCGACGAGGCATTGGCTCTATATGATCGTGAGCAGTGATGATCATCCGGAAGGGCGGATGAGAAAGCCGGTTCCGTTGTATGGCAGTCTCCGTGAGGGGGACGTGGTCCTGCGCCCGATTTCGCTGCAGGACATAGAAATGCTGCGCCGCTGGCGAGCGCGGGATGATGTGCGTGTCTGGTTTGGCGACCAGAACGTGGTGACGGCGGAGGCGCAGCGTCGCTGGTTCGAGCATTACCTCGCCAGACCGGATGATGTCATGTTCACGATTGCGTTGGGCGACGTGCCGGTCGGAGCCGTTGCACTCTATGCGATCGATTTTCCGGCAGGCGACGCGGAGTACGGCCGCCTGATGATCGGTGAGCCGGCGGCACGGGGAAAGCGTGTGGCCGATCGTGCAAGCGAGGCGTTGTGTGCGTGGGGTTTCGGTGATCTCGGTCTCAGCCGGATCCATCTTTGGGTTCGCGAGGAGAACCGGCCTGCAATTGCACTCTATGATCGCATCGGTTTCGAGATGCGTGCCGCGCCAAGCATTCGGGAGGGATTTCTTTTCATGGAGCGCCGGGCTTTGCCCTGACGCGCCTGTTCTTTCGTGCCATCAGTCGCCGAGGCGCGGCAACGCTCGATCCTTGGCGGAAAGCGTAGATGGATCGGCGCACCCGGGCCAGTCGATCGACAGGAACGGATCGTTCCAGATAATGCCTTTGTCGTGTTCCGGCGCGTAGTAGGCGTCGACTTTGTAGACCACCTCCGTCTCCGGCTCCAGCGTGCAGAAGCCGTGCGCGAAGCCGCGCGGCACGAATATCTGATTGCCTTCCTTTTGGCTGATCACGGCGGAAACCCAACGCCCAAAAGTGGGAGACGCTGCACGGATGTCGACCGCAACGTCGAAGATCGCTCCGCGAACGACGCGGACGAGCTTGGCCTGCGGGGCGTCTCCGCTTTGGAAATGCAGCCCCCGCAGTGTCCCAATGCGATCGGATAGTGAGTGATTGTCTTGGACGAAGTCTGTGTGAATGCCGAACTCGGCAAGCGCCCTGCGATTCCAAGTCTCCTGGAAGAAGCCGCGCTCGTCGGCAAAACGCGGCGGTGTAATAATCTTCACCTCGGGGATGGTTGTCTCCTCGATCCGCAGGGTCGCCATGCTGTCCTCGCTATGATGTGATGTGGTTCGAGATAACACGACCGAAGAGACGGCGCTCCACTGAGAATCCTTTGGGGCCGAGCTTGAGACGGTGCCATTCATAGGCGCGCACGTTCGCGTGGCCGAGATCATGCGAGCCCGCAATTCGCAGAAAGCGTCGGCGCTCCGAAGCGGTCGGGAATAGGCTGAACGACAAGGTGACGGGCGATGACACCGCCGCCGCCGTGATTGAGCAGGTGCCCGTTGCCAATATGCGAGGCCCCGTCTCGTCGACGACGTCGAAATGGAGCTCCATATTGCTGCCCGGAGAAAGATTGGCGGCGCTAAGCGCAATTTCGACTCCGCAAGCGCCGCCCTCTATCGGGGGAAGCTCGTAGGCGAGCAGGACTCCGGCATCGAGATGCAGAGACAGGCTGAGCGAGTCGCGCATCGTAACGCCGCCCTTGAGAATACCTGCTTCCAAGAGTCGACGAAAGCCGGGTGCCACCTGCGTCGCGAGATCTCCGCGGCCGGTGAGGAGCCTCAGGAACCGCTTGGCTCTCTCGACCATCAGCAAGAAGCCGTCGCGGTTCGCCGTGACTGAATTGATGATCAGGGCGCTGATCTGGTCCAACTGCCGATGCAGCGACCCGATTTTCGATTCTACAAGGCTCGACAGCTCCAAGGCCGCCCTCTCCCGCGATGCGGCGCTTTCCCGACGATGAGCGTCGAGCGTCTGGTCCAAATGCGCGGAAAGCCTTCCAAGCTCCGATCGCGAGGGCGCAGCGTCCAACTCGTGGCGGAGAGACCGGATGTTGGCGCGCTGGGCTCGATGGCTGTCGACCATCTGCAGACGAAACAGCTCAACGGCACGCTCCAATCTGGCGATACGCGCCGCTCCGGCATCAGCCATGGCAAGCAAGCGATCGAGCGAGGTCGGCAGAGGCTGCACCGCCCGGTGAAGCGACTGAAGCTCGTGGCGGCAAGTCTTCTCGATCTCCTCGACGCGTGCAGACAGGGCCTGCACATGATGGTCCAATCGCGATACGGAGGCGTCCCAGACAGGCGCCAGCGATGACAGCTCGCGAAGCTCGGCAGCGGTCACGCCGAGATCGCCGCGTAGTTCTACAACTTGCTTTTGCGCATCGGCGCGAACCTCTTCGATGCGGTCGTCGAGCGGGGACATGGCGCCCTGCAGTTCCGCGACGTCCTTTTTCAGTTGCTCGACGGTGCTGGTTGTTGCCGGGATCGCGGACACGAGGTTTTCCATCTTCGGTGAAATCAGCTCTTGCGCCCGGCGGGCAGTGATGGTGCGCGTCTCGTGGAAACACCGAGTGGCTGCAAATTCTCTCAGCTCCGGATCGTCTATCGGGCCCTTCACCACAAGCAGATGAATGAGAAACTGGTCGCACACGTTGGCGAAACTTTTTCTCAGAAGAAGCTTCTCGGCATCGGCAAGATGACGGAACGCCTCAAAATAGAAGAACTCGTGGCGAAGCGGGCGAAAGTCGTAGCGGGGTCCGCTGAAATCGCTGCCGGCGAGGCCCCAAGCCGAGGCGTGCGGAAAAGCGTACTCGTCCTCGCGCAAAAGAGGTGCACCCGACGCCTCCGTGAAGAAGCGAGCGGTATGCTCGTTGAAGACCTGCTTGTGATAGGGATTTGCCAGATTGAGCGAGGTCGCGTGGTACGGCGAGATGATCGTCACAATCCCTCTGTCGCGACAGATGCGATAGATCTCCCGCATCGTGGCCGTCAGATCGGCGACGTGCTCCAGGGAATGCGATGCAATCACGTAGTCCGCGCAATTGTCGATGAACGGCAGCGGGAGATCGAGGTCGCAGATCAGATCCACGCCAGGCAAGGCGAAGCGGTCGACGCCGAGGAAGCCCGGCGTCTTCAGAGGGCCGCACCCCAAGTCCAGCTTCAGGCCGTCACGGACCGATGTCGTGGGGCGGTCCAGGGCTGGGACCATCTCAGATGCGTCCACCGCGCAGGATGTCCATCAGATATCGACCGTAGGCAGTCTTGCTCAGTGGGTGCGCCAGCTTCTCGAGAGCTGCATCGTCAATAAAGCCCATTCGCCAAGCGGCTTCCTCGACGGCGCCGATCTTCAGGCCCTGGCGATGCTCAATCGTGCGCACGAACTCGCCGGCCTGCAAAAGACTGTCGTGCGTGCCGGTGTCGAGCCAGGCGTGTCCACGGCCGCACAACTCGACCATCAGGTCGCCACGTTCGAGGTAAGCGCGATTGATATCGGTGATCTCGAGCTCACCGCGCTGGGACGGGCGAACGTCAGCCGCGATATCGAGAACGTCGTTGTCATAGACGTAGAGACCGGTCACGGCCCAGTTGGATTTTGGGCTTTTCGGCTTTTCTTCCAGGGAGAGAGCACGCTTTTGGACGTCGAGTTCCACAACGCCGAACGCGGATGGATCCGCGACCCAGTACGCGAAGACACTGGCACCCTTCTCGCGGGCAACTGCGGCGCGCAGCATATCGGGCAGGCGATGGCCATAGAAGATGTTGTCACCAAGCGCGAGCACGCACCCTTTGCTGCCCACGAAATCGCGACCAATGATAAACGCTTCCGCCAGCCCGCGGGGTCGCTGCTGAATGGCGTAGGAGATCGAAAGTCCCCACTTGGCTCCATCGCCGAGCAAGGCCTGGAATTGGGGGATGTCCCTCTCGTTGGTGATCAGGAGGACCTCGCGGATTCCGCCGAGAACCAAGGTCGAGAGAGGGTGGTAGATCATGGGTTTGTCGAAGACGGGCAAAAGATGCTTGTTGAGCGCCAGCGTAATCGGATAGAGGCGCGTGCCGGAGCCGCCCGCCAGGATGATGCCCCTCGTCGTCGATGCGGCTTCGACCGATCGATCGTAGCCTGGACGCGCGCTTGCGGGTTCACGGGGCAGGATAGCGATACCGGGGGAAGCGCGGGCACTCACGGCGTCGCTCCTGACGACGTCAACTCCGGCTACGGAATGCGATTCCTTATCCATGGTCTGACCTATCAATGCTGTGAATTACCAACTCGCCGAAAGCCACTCTCTAATTTCTGCGGTGGCGTTGTCAGAGCTGCCGACTTCGGCGCAGCCGCTGCTCGTAGAGGCGTGCTCTGATGCGCAGCCGCAAATCCGAAATGACAATCCTCACGATTGTCGACGGTCGAGGCAGCGATCTCTCATCGAGGGCCTCGCCCGCCTCGCGCGATCGTTCCATCAAGTGCGTCCTCAACCTGCGCCAGTTGTGGCGCACGTGGCTCCGCTCCGGATGAGCGCGGCGCTTGAACGGCTGATTCAAGATCGGCGCGCGATCGAGCAGACATTCCGCGATTGGCATAAGCCGCGCGTCGGTTCCCGTGGCATCGAACCGTCCCTCGTGGGTGGCTGGATCCGGCAGCACCTCGATCGCCGGATCAACCGTCGCCGCGCTTCCAGCCATGACGACGAAGCGCGCTCGTTCGGAACGACAGCCGGAAGGAGCGACGCCTCCAACGAGGGTCAAATCGACGACACCATGACCCGTTCGCCACGCAGGAAACGCCTCTCCTGCCGTGGGTGCGTAAATGAAAACGTCGCTGGCTGTCAGCTGCTGCAGCGAGTCGCGGCGCACGAGGGAAGCGCCAAGCCCGGCGAGGATGGTCGCGAGCGCCTGGGAAATCGGTGCCCGCTGCCAGCCACTCCCTACGACGGAGACCGTCGGCCGGCCGGGCGTCGATTGCCGGCATGCGCGCGCGGTGTGGAGCGGCAGCTCCTCGAGGCATGCCAGCCGACGGTGCAGAAACGACTCAAAGTCATAGTTGTCTGCAACGTCGGCCACGGCATTGCGCATGATGCTCTCACGCAGCGCTGCGTCGCCGAGCAGCCTCTCGATGGGGCGTTCCCCCTCGGCGGCGGTCTCGCCGACCAATAGTCCGTTGTGGCCGTCAATCACGCTCGCCTCGTAAAGGGCCGTGCGCGAATAGACGGCCGGAATGCCGAGACCGCCATATTCACGGTATTTGTTGTTCGTCTTGGACAGGAAAAAGCGATCGCCGCCGAGCGGGGCGAGACCGATTGCCGGTCTCAGCTCCGCCAGTCGGTGAAGGAAGCCCGTGTAGTCGGGCACGGCTTCCTCGATGCGCACGTTCGGGCCTCGTGGGCCCTTGGCGCCGAGACCCTTCCACAGCACGATCTCGACGTTTGTCCCATGGCGACGCGCAATGGATGCGAGGGCCTCGGCCATGGCGGCTTCCTCGCGCTCGCCGCCGCGCCGGGCGCTGGCATAGAGAATGCGGATCGTTCCGGAAGTGATGTGCGGGGGCGCCGATGAAATTCCAGGCGGCGCGTCGAAATAGTCCTTTTCGACGGGTGCGCGGCGCGCTCCGCACTTCAACGCCAACTCGCGCATCAGCGGATTGTAGACGCGGACCGCCGCAGCACCTCGGAAGAATCGCTCGACGACGGCAATCGAGCGGGCAGAGCGCAGCGCCTGCCCGACGGAGGTTGCGGGAGATATCTCGTGGAAATTGTCGTCGATGTCGTAGACGGCCGGGATTGCGTGGCGCTCGGCGAGGCGCAGAGCGCGCAGGTCGGACAGGGCGTTTCCTCGCAACACCAGCAGCACGTCGCATCCCAGCAGGGCCTTCTCGCTCCAGCGGGCGCCGGTTCCGAATTCGAAATGCACGAGGCCGCGCCGCTCAAGCTCGAAGAAGGGCTTGAGAACGAGAATCATCGCGCTCGGCAAAAGGCCGGGAATGATGGCGTAGACACGGGGGAGCCGTGTGGGACGTGAGGATGCGTGCCGGCCCATGCAACGACCTCGATACGCGCAGCGGTCGGCGCGAGCGTGCGACCACGCCACGACGGCGGACGGCTCGCCACGGTTGGGAGCGAGAGGCGGGCGTCAAGCGGCAGCCCCCCCTTTCCTGCCCTGCGGCACATGCTCAGCTCCAGCTCAAAATGCCTCGCAGCCGGAGGTTTATCCCGCCACACTTTGTGATGCGCGCGCGAAGGCTCGTTATCCAACGAGAATTTGCCCCAAATCGAGAGCGCGAGCTGCCTCTGCGGGAATAGCGAGCGTGAAGTATGCGATTCGCCGCGGATGAGATCCATCTGCCACAGTACGGCGTCGCGGCGTTGAGCGACGACCTCATTTATCTTGCGACACTCATTGTACTTTTCATGCTTCCCAACGGCCCGATCTGCTGATCGGTCCCGAATCGAGCTGGCTGCTCACTTGGTGGCGAGCGGAACGTGTCGATGGGCCCTCCGAATCTTCGGGAATGCCCACGGAGAGCAAAGCGACCGCACGTGCAATTTCCTGGTGATGAATACACGGAGAGGTAGCGGCGATCTCCGCGTGCGTGTTAGGCAGCCGTCAGGCATGCGATGCGATTCGGAGCTTTGCGTCTGCTGCAGCAATCGATTGCGTGAACGAAAAATTGGCTGAGGAAGATGTCGCCGGATCGTGGCGAACAAGGCGCAACAGCTCGCTATGCTTCGTTGAGGAGAGAGCTTCAGGTGGCGGAAAAAATTCAGGTCTTCGTACCGAAATTTCGCATTGAGGAGACGCTCGGCGAGATTCGCGAGTGCCTCGAGCGGGGCTGGACCGGAGCCGGTTTCAAGACGGTCGAGATCGAGAATGAATGGAAGGCGTACACAGGGCATCAGAACGCCCAATTCCTCTCATCGGCGACCGGTGCCCTGCACCTTGCCGTTGCCTGTCTCAAAGAGCAGGGCGGATGGGCGGAAGGCGACGAGATCGTTACGACAGCGCTCACCTTTGTCTCCACCAATCACGTCATTCTTCACGAGCGTCTGACCCCGGTGTTCGCCGATGTCGACGCATTCGGATGTCTCGATCCGACGGACGTCGAAGGAAAGATCGGTCCGCGCACGCGTGCCGTGATGTTTGTCGGGCTCGGCGGCAATACAGGGCGCCTTGCCGATGTGGCGCGCATCTGCCGCAAGCACGGGCTGAAGCTCATTCTCGACGCTGCTCACATGGCGGGAACGCGCCTCGACGGCGTTTGCCCCGGCATCATCCATGCGGATGTTGCGTGCTACTCGTTTCAGGCGGTCAAGAATTTGCCGACTGGCGATTCCGGGATGATCTGCTTCAAGGACGGCGATCTTGACCGGATGGCGCGCAAGATGGCCTGGCTCGGCATCAGCCGGGACACGTTCTCGCGCGTCGGGTCGAAAGGCGACTACAAATGGAACTATGACGTCGAGTATCCGGGATTCAAGTACAACGGCAATGCGGTGATGGCCGCGATCGGACTCGTTGCCCTCAGATATCTCGACGAGGACAATGCATATCGCAGGCAGATCGCCGCCTGGTACGATGAGCTACTGGCTGACGATGCGCACATCGAGCGCATCCCCATTGCGCCGGGATGCGAGAGTTCACGGCACCTGTATCAGGTTCTCGCCGATCATCGGGACGAGGTTCTCCTGGCGCTTTATCGCGATGAGATCTTTCCGGGCGTTCACTACCGCGACAACACCGAATATCGAATGTACCGCGCGGCCAACGGGTCTCTGCCGAGGACCAAAGATATCTCCGATCGCGTGATCTCGCTGCCGATGCATCTCAAACTCAAGCGGTCCGATGTCGAGCGGATCGTGTGCAGCCTGAGGAATGCCGTGGAGATGGCCGTACCGGCACCCGCTCCCGCCATGCGGGTGGGCGTATCTGGCTAAGGGATGCGGGCCAATGGGTGGATCCGAGCAACTGCTCGCCGTGTTGCCTCGCTATACGCGGCGGGCAGCCAGCAGTCGCGTGCGACAGTTCGGCTTTCTGGACAGGCTGGCAGCCGATGGGCGTCGATTGGCTGTCCAGCCGCTATTGCCTGACAGCTATCTCGACCGGATCTATGGGCGTCGTCGGCGAGCGCCCTACGGTCAAATCGCGATGGCGTACGCGCGCCGGGCGATGTTCATGGCGCGACTGCCCTACCACAGCATCGCCTGGGTGGAGAAAGAGCTCTTTCCGAAATGGCCCGTCGCGACCGAGCTTGCGGCGCTGCGGCGCGTGAGGACATTCGTTCTGGATCTCGATGACGCATGGTTTCTGACATACGGAGATGCGGAGGCGGCCGGCCGAAACAAAATCTCGATGCTAATTCGCCGCGCTGACATCGTGACGGTGGCAAACCGCACCATGGCACTGGAGGCGGAGCGACGCGGCGCCCGCGCCGTGCGCATTTTCGGCCCGTGCGTCGACACCGCACGGTTCAGCCCAGCGGCAGCCGGGAGGAAGCCGGGGGGGCCGCCGGTCATCGGGTGGATCGGCACGCCGCTCAATGCAGAGAAATATCTACCGCGCCTCGTGCCGGTGCTCAACAAGCTGACGGCCGAGGGACGAGCGCGCGTCGTGCTGGTCGGGGCCGGCGCTGCCATTCCCGCACTCGACGCAGAGAGGCGGGAATGGTCCGAGGATACGGAAGGGCAGGACGTGGGCGGCTTCGACATTGGAATCATGCCGCTGTCCGACACGCCCTGGGACCGATGCAAGTCCGGTCTCAAGCTGCTGCAAACCATGGCTTGCGGCGGATTGGCGATCGGCTCGGCCGTTGGTTTCAACTCCGAGCTTCTCCGTGATGGCGAGAACGGGATTCTGGTGCCCGCCGCCGCCGATGCCGCCGAGGAGACGCGAAACTGGGCTGCCGCGTTGGATCGAGCCCTTGCCGACGGATCCCTGCGCCGACGTCTCGGCGCAATGGGACGCGAGACGGTGCTGCGCAATTTCGATGCGGCGACGCGCGAGGGTGAGATTTCGGAGTTCTTCGTCGATCTCGCGCTAAGGGACGAGGAATCGGAAATAAGAGGCGCCGCATGAAAATCCTGGTGACAGGGGGCGCGGGCTTCATCGGTTCCGCTGTCTGTCGGCACCTTGTCGGCGAATGTGGTCTCGGCGTTGTCAACGTCGACAAGCTTACCTATGCGGCAAATCTGTCATCTCTTGCCTCCATCGAGAGTCACCCGGGCTATAGCTTCCTGCACGCCGACATCTGCTCCGAGGAGGTGATGCTCGGTGCGATGCGCGAGCATGCGGTGGATGCGGTCATGCACCTGGCGGCCGAGGGCCACGTGGACCGCTCGATCGACGGCCCTGACAGCTTCATCGAATCAAACGTCGTCGGAACGTATCGGCTTCTGCAGGCGGCGCGACGCTATCATGATGAGCTGGTTGGTGCGAAAAGAGAGGCGTTTCGATTTCATCACGTCTCCACCGACGAAGTGTTCGGAGATCTGCCATTCGACGATTCGAAGTTTCAGGAGACGACGCCTTATGCGCCGTCGTCGCCCTACTCCGCGTCGAAGGCCGCGTCGGATCATCTGGTGCGCGCGTGGCATCGGACCTACGGGCTTCCGGTCGTTCTCTCCAACTGCTCCAACAATTTCGGCCCGTTTCATTTTCCCGAGAAGCTTATCCCGCTGACCATTCTCAATGGTCTCGAGGGAAAGCCGCTACCGGTCTACGGCACCGGTG
>OEIU01001172.1_pt1 | contig 18302 bp, 18 predicted proteins | sample 1539221 | NCBI WGS metagenome assembly OEIU01 (sample SAMN03792071, study PRJEB22550) | activated sludge metagenome | feature: wastewater treatment plant; material: activated sludge; isolation source: Wastewater treatment plant of a petroleum refinery complex | place: Argentina: Zarate | collected...
CTCCTCATCGCCGGAGGACTACAGATCCCGACCCACGCTCATCCGTGAAGAGCCCTCAATCGGAGCGGAGCCGATCCGATTTCAGGCCAGCCGCTGGCGCAAACCGGTCGCCCGGGCCACCGGCCGAGAGATGGCGGCGGCTAGGGCATCAGCGCTTCCGACAACTCTCACATGGTGCGTCGCGCGCGAGACGGCCGTGTAGACGGTCTCGCGCGTGCCTAGGTGCGAGTCCGCGGGCGGTAGGACGACGGTCACCCGGGTGAACTGGCTGCCCTGGCTGCGGTGCACGGTCAGGGCGTGTAGCGGCCGGACGTCGCCGAGCCGCGCGACCGGCACGAGCACCGGCTCGCCGCCGCGGCCGAATGCGGCCACCAGACCGCCGCGCCCGTCGTCCACCACCACGCCTGTGTCTCCGTTGTAGAGCCCGATCTCGTAGTCGTTGGTGGTGACGAGCAACGGCTGGCCGACGTGGTGGCCGTCCGGTCGCAGCAGGTCGGGATGCTGCTCGGCCAGCCAGCCGGCCGCCAGTGCCGACCAGTGCGCGACGCCGCGCTGGCCGAGCCGGTGCGCACACAGCAGCCGATGCGCGTCGAGCGCGCGGACGGCGGCCGCGCCGTCCCCCCGCACGGCCGCGTCGTGCAGTGCGGCGCCGCTGGCTAGGACGTCGGCCCGCACCCCGGACAGCTCGGCCGGTCCGAGCCGGGCGTCGTCGTCCACCTCGACCAGCTCGACGCCCGGTTCTCCACACCGGAGCAGCTCGAGCGTTCCCGCGGCGTCGCCCATCTGCACGCAGCGCGCAAGCTCGGCGATGGCCGGAACGTCCGTACGGTGGTTGGTGCGCAGAATGGTCACGCCGTCGCGCATCCGCGCCGACGCGGTGACGGGCTGCTCCTCAACGTCGGTGCCGGGCAGCACGGCTCGTAGTCGCTCGGCGAGCTCAGGCGTGCGCCGTCCGGTCGTCGTGCGGTCGACCAGGTCACCCAGCACCGCCCCGGCCTCCACCGACGCGAGCTGGTCGGGGTCGCCGACCAGGACCAGCCGTGTGGTGGGGCGCAGCGCCTCCAGCAGCCGGCACATCATGGTCAGCGACACCATCGAGCTCTCGTCGACCACGACCACCTCGTAGGGCAGCCGGTTGGTGCGGTCGTGGCGGAACCGGCTGCGCGCCCCCGGACGCCAGCCCAGCAGCCGGTGCAGCGTGACGGCTGACAGCTCACCGAGCCGTTCGCGGTCAGCCGCCGACAGGTCGGTCGTCGACGACCGCACCGCCTCCTCCAGCCGCGCGGCCGCCTTGCCGGTCGGCGCGGCCAGCGCGATGCGGCACGCGGGGTCCTGCTCGCGCAGCGCCGCGAGCAGCCGCGACACCGTGGTGGTCTTGCCCGTGCCCGGACCGCCGGCCAGCACGCTGATCCGCGTCAGCGCACACACTGCCGCACCCGTGCGCTGGTCCGGGTCGACGTTCGCGCCGCCACCGAACAGCCGGTCGAGACTGCGCCGCAACTGGTCCAGGTCGACGTCGTCAGGTCGGCTCGCCGAGCGGGTGAGCAGCTCGTCGGCGACCTGCTGCTCCTGCTCCCAGTATCGGGCCAGCCACAGCCGGCTGCCCTGGAGCCGAACGGGGCGCCCTTCGCCGACGAGCGGGCTGGCGGCGCACCGCGCGACCCACCCGTCGTCTGGCCAGGGCGGGTCGGCCGACGCCACGACGCCGGACGACGGCTCGCCCTGAAGGTCGTCGACGACCCAGGTGTCGCCCACGTCCGCCAGGTCGATCACCACCGAGCCCAGAGCGGTCGACCGCACGACCAGCGCCACCGCGAGCAGGACCGCCTCGTCGCCCTCACCGCCCAGGACGCCCAGCCTTTGCGCCACGTGGACGTCGGCCGCCGTGAGTACTCCGGCCCGGGCGAAGTCGCGCAACAGCCCGGCGGCGCGCCGAGGGACCGTCGGCTCGTAGGCTGCGACCTCCGGTGGGGCCGTCATCGTCCACCCGATAGCAGGTCGGAGGCCTCGACCACCAGGGCGGCCGGCGGCCGCCACGCGAAGACCCCGGGCGCTCCGCCGTCCGGCAGGACGACGTCGGGCCCCGACATCCCGCGCAAGAACAGGTACAGCGACCCGCCGAGATGGACGTCGGGGTCGTAGCCCGGCTGGCGCCAGCGCAGGTAGCGGTGCAGCGCGACCCCGTACAGCAACGCCTGCAACGGGTAGTGCGCCTCGACCATCGCGGTCTCGAGGGCCTCGGTTCGGTAGTGCCAGGCGGTCAGGGGCTCGTCGTAACCGCCAAGGCGGTTGGTCTTGTAGTCGACGACGAGGTAGCTCACCGCGCTGCCGTCACGTACCCGCAGGACGGCGTCGATGCTGCCGGTGAGGTAGCCGCGCAGCGGGGCCGGCTCTAGCTCGACCAGCGCGTCGGCGTACCCGGCGAGCAGCCCGGTGCTGCAGTGCTTGCGCCACAACGGGACGAGGCCGGTCAGCACGGGCTCGACCGCTGTGGGCTGGTCCCCGCCGGCCAGCGGCAGCTCGAAGTCCAGCTCGGGCAGCCGGTCGGCGCCCACGAGCTTGGCGAGCGTGCGGCCGCCGGCGAGGGCCCCGAGCGGAGTGACCGCGGCCAGGGCCAACGCGTCGGCCAGCGCGCCGACGGCAAGGCCGCTGGTCATGCGAGAGGCGTTGCGGACCAGCGCCGTCCGCAGCTGACTCGCGTCGGAAGGGTCGGCCACCTCCTCCAGAGCCGAGTGCACGAGGGTGCCGAAGGCCGGGCCCGCTGGCAGGGCGTCCCAGGCCGAGACCACCTCGCCCAACGGGGTGTCGGCGCCGGCCGCCACCGCATCGACCGGCTCGAGGTCGAACTCGTCGTCCTTGCCCTCGCTCTCTGGCTCGCTACCCAAGCGCGGCGCATCGTGGGCCACCGCGGTGAGCGCGCTGTACGACGTCCGACGCCAGGTGGCGTCGAGCGGCCGGTCGAGGACGGCGAGCGACAGGCCAGGTCGCCCGGTCAATGCAGGCCGGTAGGCCGGCACCGGTCGGGCCTCGACCACCTCGACCGCGAGGTCGGGTGTCGCCAGGGCGCGGATCGCCCGCAGCGCAACGGCATCAGGGGCGGGCCGCATGCTGGTGGGAGCGACCACCGAGGGGTCGCGGTGCATGAGCAGCCGCTGCACCGCGGACGTCGTCGTGTTCTGCGTAGGGCCGGCGGCGCGGGCCGGGGTGTCGGGAAAGCCTGCCTCGGCGCCGGCCCTCACCTCTCTTGACTCATACCCGTGGGGGGTATAACTTCGGAACTGTCAGATACCCCTTAGGGGTATGAGAGGAGCAGTGATGACCCACACCGTGCCGGGCTACATCGGCGAGAAGCACGCGGTCCTGAACCGACTGCGCCGGGTCGAGGGCCAAGTGCGGGGCCTGCAACGGATGGTCGAGGACGACACGTACTGCATCGACATCCTCACCCAGGTCTCCGCGGTGACCCGGGCGCTGGAGAACGTCGCCCTCGGGCTGCTCGACGAGCACATGCGGCACTGCGTCACCGACGCGGTCCGCGCTGGCGGCGAGGAGGCCGACGAGAAGCTGACGGAGGCCTCCGAGGCGATCGCCCGTCTGGTCCGCTCCTGAGCCTCGCCAGTACGACCCCCATCGAGAACCGGAAGGAACAGAAATGACAACCCAGACCTACCCCGTCACGGGCATGACCTGCGGGCACTGCGTGCACGCCGTGACCAGCGAACTGAAGGAAATCGACGGCGTCACCGACGTCGACGTCGACCTCGTCGCCGGCGCGACCTCGACCGTCACCGTCACCAGCGCAACCCCCCTCGAGCGCGACGCCGTCGTCGCCGCGCTCGACGAGGCGGGCGACTACCAGCTCGCCTCCTGACCCCGATCCACCGCGCCGGCGGCGCTGGCGCCCGAAGGAGAGCCCATGACCGGACAGCCCACCTCGAACGCCGACCTCGGCCACGAGACCGAGCTCGTCATCGGAGGCATGACCTGTGCCTCCTGCGCGGCCCGCATAGAGAAGAAGCTCAACAAGATCGACGGCGTCACCGCCACGGTCAACTACGCGACCGAGAAGGCCAAGGTCGTCTTCCCCGACGGCGTCACAGCTGCCGACCTCGTGGCGACGGTCGAGGCCACCGGATACACCGCCGAGGTCCCGGCCCCACCCGCTCAGGACGTCGCGGAGGAGCGGCCGCCGGCCGAACCGGACGAGGCCGCCGCGTGGCGGCAGCGCCTCGTGGTCTCGGCGGGGCTCACCGTCCCGGTCGTGCTGCTGGCCATGGTCCCGTGGCTGCAGTTCGACAACTGGCAGTGGGTCAGCCTCACCCTGGCCTCACCCGTCGTGGTGTGGGGTGCGCTGCCCTTCCACCGGGCCGCGTGGACCAACGCCCGCCACGGGGCGGCGACGATGGACACGCTCATCTCGGTCGGCGTCAGTGCGGCGTACCTGTGGTCGCTGTGGGCGCTGCTCTTCACATCCGCCGGGCACAGCGGGATGCGGATGGGCTTCACCCTGCTGCCGGGCTCTGCCGGGGGCGAGCCGGAGATCTACCTCGAGGTCGCCTCGGCAGTGACCGTGTTCATCCTCGCCGGCCGGTACTTCGAGGCGCGCGCCAAGCGTGACTCCGGTGCGGCGCTGCGGGCGTTGCTCGACCTGGGCGCCAAGGACGTCGCGGTCCTTCGCGGCTCCGGCGCCGACGCCACCGAGGTCCGGATCCCGGTCTCGCAGCTCGCCGTGGGAGACCGGTTCGTGGTCCGTCCTGGCGAGAAGGTGGCCACCGACGGCGTCGTCGAGTCGGGGACCTCGGCCGTGGACGCCTCGATGCTGACCGGGGAGGCCGTGCCGGTCGAGGTCGGTCCCGGTGACTCCGTCGTCGGGGCGACCGTCAACGCCGGCGGCCGGCTCGTCGTCCGGGCCACCCGGGTCGGCGCCGACACCCAGCTCGCGCAGATGGCGCGGCTGGTCGAGGAGGCCCAGACCGGCAAGGCCGACGTCCAGCGTCTCGCCGACCGGGTCTCCGCGGTGTTCGTGCCGATCGTCATCGGGCTCTCGCTCGTCACGCTACTGGTGTGGCTGGCCACCGGACACCCGGCCTCGGCCGCGTTCACCGCCGCCGTCGCCGTGCTGATCATCGCCTGCCCGTGCGCCCTCGGCCTGGCCACCCCGACCGCCCTGCTCGTCGGCACCGGCCGCGGCGCCCAGCTCGGCATCCTCATCAAGGGCCCGGAAATCCTCGAGTCCACCCGGGTCGTCGACACCATCGTCCTCGACAAGACCGGAACCGTCACCACCGGCGCGATGCGGCTCGTCGACGCCACCCCCGCGGCAGGTGTCGAGGCCGACGACCTGCTGCGCACCGCCGGGGCCCTCGAGGCCGCGTCCGAGCACCCCATCGCCCAGGCCGTCGCTGCCGGCGCCACCGCACGGCTCGGCGCCTCGCTCCCGGAGGTCGAGGACTTCACCTCCTCCGCGGGGCTCGGCGTCCAGGGCGTCGTCGACGGCCACGCCGTCGTCGTCGGGCGCCCGGCGTGGCTGGCCTCGCACTGGGCCCTGCACCTCGACGACACCCTCGCGGCCGCCGTGGCCGACGCGGAGTCGCGCGGTGCCAGTGCGATCGTCGCCGGGTGGGACGGCGAGGTCCGTGGTGTCCTCGTCGTCGCCGACACCCTGAAGCCCACCAGCGCCGAGGCGGTCACCGATCTCAAGGGGCTCGGGCTTCGCCCGGTGCTGCTCACCGGCGACAACGCCCGCGCCGCTCGATCCGTTGCTGAACGGGTCGGGATCGAGGAGGTCCACGCGGAGGTCCTGCCCGCCGACAAGGTCGACGTCGTCCGCGCCCTCCAGCAGCAGGGCCGGGTCGTCGCCATGGTCGGCGATGGCGTCAACGACGCCGCGGCGCTGGCCGCTGCGGACCTCGGGATCAGCATGGGGACCGGCACCGACGTCGCCATCGAGGCCTCCGACCTCACCCTGGTCCGGGGTGACCTGCGCGCGGCCGTCGACGCCATCCGGCTCTCCCGACGCACCCTGGCCACCATCAAGGGCAACCTCTTCTGGGCGTTCGCCTACAACGTCGCCGCCATCCCGCTCGCCGCGCTCGGCCTGCTCAACCCGCTGATCGCGGGCGCCGCCATGGCCTTCTCCTCGGTCTTCGTCGTGAGCAACAGCCTCCGGCTTCGCGGGTTCCGCTCGAGCAGCCCGGAGGCATCGAGTCGCTGAGCCGATGGTCGGCCGTCGGCCCATACCATCACCTCGGCGGGCCGATGTCAGAGCAGGCGCTCGGTCGTGGCTCCCAGGTCGGTCGTCCGGAGCACCGCGTCGCCCGCGACCGCCAGAACTTCGACGCCGTCGGGCGTCCTCGAGGCATGGACCGCCTGCACCTCACCGAGCGAGGTCGGCCCGGTCCGCCACGTCGTGCCCCCGTCCTCGCTGAGCACGAGTCGGCCGGCGACATCGACACCGGCCACGGTCTCGTCGTCGGCCCAGTGGACGGCAACCAGGAGCTCCGGCGTCGTCACTCGGGTCCAGGACGCCCCGCCGTCGTCGCTGTGGAGCAACCCGTCCTGGGTGGTGGCGAGCACGCGTTCGCTCGAGGCGGAGACGGCCAGCACGTGCGGTGCAGACGGCATCCGGCGCGCTTCCCAGGTGCGGCCGCCGTCAGTGCTGACGCGCAGGGTGCCGTCGAACCCGGCGACGAGGCCGGAGCCGGCGCTGAGCCCGTGGAAGTCCGACTCGCCGCCGCGGGAGAGCGACGTCCAGGTCGCGCCTCCGTCGGTCGAGCGGATCAGTCCGACGGGGTTCGGGAGCTCGGTGGTGGTGCCCGGGTGCCCGGAGGCCAGGTAGCTGCCGTCGGCCGCGATGGCGAAGCCCATGAGATCGACGACGGGACCGACGGGTGTCGGCCCGGAGGCATCGATGCGGAACAGCCCGCCGTGCGTGGCGAGCACGACGTCACCGGTGGTGGCGTCGCGCCCGACTCCGTGGATGTGGCCCATCGGGCGCGGCGACCCGGTCGGCCGCGGCCGGTCCTGGGTCGAGGACGAGGTGGGGGAGACGCTCTCCGACGGCGTGGTCGAGGACCCGGCCGGCGTCGGCGCCGCGGCTGTCTCGCTGGTGCTCCCACATCCGGTGAGGACCAGACCGAGCCCGGCGGCAATGAGGAAGGTACCGGCCCGGCATCGTGGGGTTCGTGGGTTCCACCGGCTCAGGGGCCAGAACGGGGTCATGGTGTGGGTTGTCTCCGTGGGGAAGGGGTCTGGATGGTGCACCGGTGAAGGAGGGCGGGTGCGCGCCAGGCTCAATGGCCGTCGACGAGGCGCTGCCGTCGCGAGCGGTACTCGTCGATGCCGATTTCGCCCGCGGCGAACCGTTCCTCGAGACCGCCCAGCGACTCGGCGTCGGCGGTCCGCGGTGGGTCGCGGGGGCGCAGCATACGGACGATGGCGGTGACGACGACAGCCCAGAGGAGCAGGGTCCCGAGGACGGCGACGCCCATCACCCATGTTTGCCCTGCCCACATCCATCCACCCGAGCCCATCGAGTCGCCACCTCCCGCCGCGGACGCCCGCCGTCACGGTCCGTCGAGGTCCATCGAACGCGGCAAGCGTCAGGAACCGGTCGACCTTCCATGAAGAAACGACGAAGGATCGCCGTGCCTCTGCGACCATCTGGCTTCTCTCCGGTCCGGATCGGTAAGACTGCCGAGGTGCCCGGACCGGACGAGACCACCCCCGCGACGGTGCTCGTCGTCGACGACGAGACCGCCCTGGCCGCGATGATTGGCACGTACCTGGAGCGAGCCGGGTACGCGACAGCGCGAGCGGAGACCGGGCCGGAAGCGGTCCGTGCCGCCCGGGAGAGCCGGCCCGACGTCATCGTCCTCGACCTCGGCCTGCCCGGGCTCGACGGGGTGGAGGTCTGCCGGCAGGTGCGTACGTTCTCCGACTGCTACATCCTCATGCTCACCGCCCGCGCCGAGGAGACCGACCGGCTCGTCGGGCTGTCCGTCGGGGCCGACGACTACATCACCAAGCCGTTCAGCCCGCGAGAGCTCGTGGCCCGCGTGCAGGCCGTGCTGCGCCGTCCCCGGACCGGTACACCGGGCGAGCCGGCAGAGGCGCCGCCCCGGGTGTTCGGCGACCTGCGGATCGAGCCGGGCGCCCGGGTGGTGACCGTGGCCGACCGGCCCGTCGAGCTGACCCGCACCGAGTTCGACATCCTCGACGTGCTCTCGGCCAGGCCCCGCTACGCCTGGGCCCGACGCCAGCTCATCGACGAGGTCTGGGACCGGGCCTGGGTCGGGGACGAGCATCTCGTCGACGTCCACGTGGCTCACCTGCGGCGCAAGCTCGGCGACGACCCGGCATCCCCCCGGTACGTCGAGACCGTGCGTGGTGTCGGCTACCGGATGGGACCGGGATGACCGCCGACCGTGAAGTCGCCGCCGAGGGGTCGGCTCCCGTCGACGACGGCGTGAAGCCGGCCCGCAGCCTGGCGACACGGCTGATGCTCGCCCAGCTGGGGGTCCTCCTCGCCAGCGTGGTCACCGCGGGTGTCGTCGCGGCGCTCGTCGGCCCGCCGTTGTTCCACGAGCACCTCCTGCGCGCCGAGGGCCGGCTCAACCCGAGTGAGCTGCTCCACGTCGAGCGGGCCTACCTCGATGCCAGTCTGCTCTCCCTCGGTGTCGCGTTCGTCGTCGCGCTGTCCGCCGCCGGGCTGGTCACCTGGGTGCTCGCGCGACGGCTCCGCCGCCCACTGGCCGAGCTCTCCTCCGCCGCCGGAGAGATTGCCCGTGGCCGCTACGACCGCCGCGTTGCGCCGACGGGTGCCGGATCCGAGCTCGACGCGCTCGCGCACTCCTTCAACACGATGGCCACCCGGCTCGAGGTCACCGAGGACACCCGCAGACGCCTGCTCACCGACCTGGCGCACGAAATGCGCACCCCCGTCGCCACCTGCACCGCGTACCTCGAGGCCCTCGACGACGGGGTCACCACCTGGGGACCGGAGACCAGCGCGGTGCTCGGGCAGCAGGTCGACCGGCTCGCGCGGCTGGCCGCCGACATCGACGACGTCAGCCGCGCCGAAGAGGGCCGGCTCAGCCTGGAACCCCGTCGTGTGCCCGTCTCGCGCCTGATCGACAACGCCCACTCGGTGATGCAGGCCAGGTACTCCGAGAAGGGAGTGGGCCTCTCGCTCGACCGGCGCGAGGGCCGCGACGCCCACGTCCGGGTCGACCCCCAGCGCGTGGGACAGGTCCTCGGCAACCTGCTCGACAACGCCCTGAGGCACAGCCCGATCGGCTCCCAGGTGCACCTCGAGTCGCGCGTCGACGGCGCCGAGGCCGTGCTCGATGTCATCGACGAAGGGGAAGGGATCGACGCGGCACAGCTGCCCCACGTCTTCGAGCGCTTCTACCGCGGGGACACTGCCCGCGACCGCAAGGACCGCGGATCGGGAATCGGGCTGACGATCAGCCGAGCCATCGTCGACGCCCATGGTGGCTCGCTGACCGCGCGCAGCGCCGGCCCCGGCCGCGGGTCCACCTTCGAGATACGCCTACCGCTGGACCCGGGAGGCCCGGCATGACCGGCCTGGCCGCCACGGGGGCGGTCGCCCTGCTCGGAGTGGCCCTGCTGTACGCGGCGCACTGGCTGCTCGTCCCGTGGCGTTCCGTCCTGCGCACCGTCCCGTACCAGTCGGGCTGGGTTCCCGAGGCGCATGCGCTCTCCCGCTACCACGTCCGCTGGTACCTCGCGACGCTGCTCTTCCTCGCTTTCGACGTCGAGATGCTCTTCATGTACCCATGGGCAGTCGTCGTCGCCGACCTCGGGGCGAGCGCCGTCACCGAGATGTTCGTGTTCCTCGGGGCCCTGATGGTCGCCGTCGCCTGGGCGTGGCGGGAGGGGGCGCTGCGATGGGTCTGAGCGGGTGGTTCGCCGGTCGGGCCCTGCGTGCCACGCGGGTCCTCGTCGTCGAGGGCGGGGGCGGCTTCAGCGTCCGGGTCGCTGTCGAGCGGGCGGCCCGGGGCCGCGGCTGGCGAACGGCGGAGTCTCCCGCGAGCGCCGATGCCCTCGTGGTGGCCGGGGGGGTCGGCGAAGAGCTCGGCACGGTGGTCGAGGGGGTGTGGGACGCAATGCCCGGTCCGCGTGCCCGGGCCGTCGTCCTGACCGTGGAGGACGTGGATGCCGCACTCGACGACCTCGCCGGTGCGCTCGCCGACGGGCGTGGGCAGGCTCTGGACGCGGAGAGCCGGACGGCCCCCGACCTGTCGTCCGACGGTGACGGTCACGGGGGGATGGACCACGAGGGTCACGGGGGGATGGACCACGAGGGTCACGGGGGGATGGACCACGAGGGTCACGAGGGGATGGAGCACTCCCACATGGGCCATGGCGACATGGACATGGCGCCGGACGGCATCCCGCTCGCCGAGGGGTCCGACGAGGACCGCGACGGGCTGGAGATGGACGCCCTGCCGGTCCGCCTGGGCCCCGTCCTGCCGCACTGGCCGGCCGGGCTCGTCCTCGACCTGGCCCTCCACGGCGACCTCGTGGTCGAGGCCAGCGCCCGTCTGCTGGACGAGCACGAATCGCACACCTCACCTGAGGACGCGCCGGCGACCCGAGCTGCCCGTCGCTGCGACGAGGTCGCGGCACTCCTCGCCCTGGCGGGTGCCGTCGAGGCCGAGCAGCTGGCACGGTCCGCCCGGGACGCCCTCCTCGACCACCGTGGCGACGACGCGCGCGCCCTCCTCGTCGACGTGCGCCACCGGCTCGAGCACTCTCGGCTCCTTGCGTGGTCGCTGCGCGGGGTCGGGGTGATCGCCCCACAGCGGGCGGAGGAGCTCGGGCTCCCCCCTGAGGTCTCGGGCGACTGCCGTGACCGGCTCCTGCGGCTGGTCGAGCGGGCCATCGCCGCGGCCCACTCGTACGCGGGAACAGCGGACGGCGACGACGTGAGACCTGCTGTCGTGCCGGTCGCTAGGTGGGGGGCCCTCGTCCGCGACTGCGATGTCGCCGTCGCTCGGCTCGTGGTCGCGACGCTGGGCACCCCGACCCCGACCTCGGAGAGGGAGGGGGCGCGCCATGGGTGAGGTCACGACCCTGGCCGGCGGCTGGGCCTTCCCCGCCGCGGTGCTGCTCGCTGCCTACGCTGCGGGTGCAGTGGCGCTGGATGCCCTGATCGGGGCTCGAGCGGAGGGCCTCCCCAGGGGTCCGGCCCTGACCCGCCCCTTCGACGAGACTGTGCGGCTGCTGCGGCAGCGTCGGCGAGCGCCGCTGTCGGCGGACACCCTCCTCTGGAGGGTGGGTGGGGGCGGGCTGCTCGTCGCCGCGCTTCTCATGGTGGCCGTCGTCCCGCTCGGCGACCTGGTGCTCAGCGACCTCGACGTCGGGGTCGTCTGGTTCAACACCATGGACGTGGCCGTGTGGGCGTTGGTCTGGCTCACCGGGTGGGGGGCGAACTCGGCCCATTCACTCATCGGGGGGTACCGCTTCCTCGCCCTCGCCCTCGCCTACGAGCTGCCGCTGATGTTCGCGCTCGTCGCACCGGCCGTGGCCGCGGCGAGCCTGAACGTCGGGGCGGTCGCCGCGGCCCAGGCCGACCTCTGGTTCGTCGTCTGGATGCCGGTCGCGTTCGCCGTCTACTGCCTCGGTGTCCTCGCGTTCTCCGTGTGGGGCCCGTTCAACCCGCCCGCCGGCCGGGACCTCGCCGGGGGCGTGCTCGTCGAGCTCTCCGGGGTCGACCGACTCCTCGTCCAGGCCGGTCGATACGCCCTCCTGACGGCCGGCGCCGCCTTCGCCGTCCCGATGTTCCTCGGTGGCGGGGCCGGCCCCCTGCTGCCCGGCTGGGCCTGGGTGCTGGTGAAGACCGCCGTGCTGCTTGCAGTGCTCGTCGCGGCGCGCCGCCGGATCCCGACCGTGCGGCCCGAGCTGTTCATGGAGGTCGGGTGGGTCGTCCTCCTCCCCGCCGTGCTCGTCCAGGACCTCGTCGTCGCTGTCGTCGCGGCCTGGAGGGGCTGATCACGTGCTCGTGGATGTCACGTTCTGGCTGCTCGGCCTGGTCGCCGTCGTCTCGGCCGTGCTCGTCTTCGTCGTCGACTCGATGGCGCGCGCCACCTACGCGTTGGCGCTCTCCTTCGTCGCGGTCGGCTTCGTGCTGATCCTGCTGCAGCAGAACTACCTCGGCGTCGTCACGGTGCTCATGATGCTCATGGAGATGGCGGTCATGGCTGTCTACATGGTCATGTACATGGGGATGAACCCCGCGCTGATGCCGATGTCGATGGTCCACTCCAAGCGAGCGGCGCTCGTCGTCTCCGTCGGTGCGTTCGTCGTCCTCGGCTCCGGGGCGCTGCTCGTCGACTGGCCGGTCCGCCGCGGGGTACCGGCTCCCGATGTCACCCGCGCCCTCGGTGAGGCGACGATGGGGCCGTACATGCTGGTCATGGTCGTGGTCAGCCCGGTCATGGTGGCGACGATCGTGGGAGGCATCGTCCTCGCCGCACACCGCACCCGCTACGACCGGTTCGGCGACGATCTCGACAGGCGACCGCCCCGCGACCCCGCACGAGGGGGTGTGGGCGGATGACCCTCCAGCTCGTGCTGCTCGTCGCGGCCGCCCTGTTCGCGGTGGGCCTCTACGGGGCTATCTCCCAGCAGGTCGTCGTCATGGTGATGATGGGCCTCGAGGTCATGGTGAACGCCGTGATCCTCGCCGCCGGGGCGATGTGGTGGTTCCTCGCACCCGATCCCGCCGGGCAGGTCCTCCTCCTCGTGGTGCTCGCCGCGATGACGGTCGAGATGGCGACCGGCTTCGCCGTGGCGACGCTCTGGCACCGGGCACGGGGGAGCGACATGACCGACTCCGCGACCGAGCTGTCGGGATGAGCGCGGTGACGTGATGACCTCCTCCACCGCCGACGCGCTGCTCTGGGCGCTCGTGCTGTTCCCCGCCGCGGTGGGCGCGGCGCTCCTTGTCCTCCCCGGACGGCTGGGCCGGCCGGCCCCGGTCCTCGGGGTGGCGGCGGCCCTCGTGACCACGGGACTCTCGTTGGCCGTCGCAGTGGAGCGCCCGGCCGTCGGGGTGCCGTTCGTCGCGGGATCGGACCTCGCGATGAGCGTCGACGGCCTGGCGGCGGTCGTCGCCCCGACCGTGGCGCTCGTGACGACCCTGGTCCTGCTCGCCGCGGTCGGAGACGTGCGGGAGTCCCCGGCCCGCTTCCAGGGCCTCATGCTCGTCTTCGCGGCTGCTGCCCTGCTCACCGTCACCGCCTCGACCCTGCCCGCCCTGCTCCTCGCGTGGGAGCTCATGGGTGCGACCTCGTACGCGCTCATCGGGTTCCGGTGGCGTGACGAGCGCCGAGTCGGCTCGGGGCTCACGGCATTCGTCACGACCCGCACGGCGGACCTCGGGCTCTACGTCGCTGCGGCTGCGGCGCTCGCCGGGGGCGCCGGACTCGACCTCGACGAGCTGGCGTCGGCGGGCCCGGGCTGGCGCGACGTCGTGGCGCTCGGTGTCCTCGTCGCTGCGCTCGGCAAGGCCGCCCAGCTCGTCCTCGCCTTCTGGCTCTCCCGCGCCATGGACGGGCCCAGCCCGGTGAGCGCGCTGCTCCACTCCGCGGCGATGGTGGCGATGGGTGGCTACCTCCTCCTGCGGCTCCAGCCCCTCCTCGAGGCGACCGGCTGGGCGGCCACGGCGGCGGCGTGGGCCGGGGCCTTGACGGCCGTGGCGCTCGGCCTGGTGGCCGTCGGCCAGGGCGACCTCAAGCAGCTCCTGGCCGCCTCCACCTCGGCCCAGCTCGGCTACGTCGTCATGGCGGCGGGCCTCGGCGCCACCGCCGCGGGCACCGCTCAGCTCGTCGCCCACGCAGCGACCAAGGCGGGCCTCTTCCTCGCGGCGGGTGCCTGGCTCTCGGCCCTCGGCACCAAGCAGCTAGACGGGCTGCGGGGAGCGGTGGCGCACTGGCCGGTCGTGCGGGTCGCCGCCACCGTCGGGCTCCTCGCGCTCGCCGGCATCCCACCCTTCTCGCTGTGGGCGACCAAGGACCTCGTCCTCGCGGCCGCGCTCGACAGCTCGCCTGCCCTCTACGCCGTCGGCATGCTCGGTGCCCTGCTCTCGGCCGCCTACGCCGGGACCGCGCTGCGCGCGATCTGGGCGCCTGCCGACGCCGAGGAGCGACGTCGCGCCGACGCACTCGCGGGAACGGAGGAGGAGGCGACGGGGGTCGTTCCCCGAGCCTTGACCGCAGCCGTCGTCGCCCTCGCCACGGGAGCCGCCGTCCTCGGGGTGCTCGCGTTGCCGCCCGTCGCCGAGGCACTGGCCGGGGCGGTCGGGGGCAGCCTGGTCGAGCCGACGGTCCCCGAGCTCACCGCCTCCGGCGTACTCGCGGCGCTCGTCGTCGCTGCGGTGGCGCGCCGCCCACTGCCCCGGCCGGCCTGGGCACGGTCCTGGCTCGGCCTCGAGCACGCAGCCCAAGCCGTCGTCGTCCGTCCCACTCTCGCCCTCGCCCGGTCAGCCGCGCGCGTCGACGACGTCCTCGCCTCCGCGGTCGACGCCACCGCCCACGGCGTGACGACCGTGGCGAGCGCAGCAGGGCGAGCGGACGACCGCGTCGTCGACGGTGTCGTCCGCGGCGTGGCCTACCGGGTCCGACAGGCCGGCGCCCTGGCCCGTCGCCCGCAGACCGGGTTGCTGCACCAGTACTACGTCCAGGCCGTCGCGATCGTCGCGGCCGGCATCGCCCTCCTCGTCGTCGTGAGGTGACCGCGTGCTGTCCCTGACCGTGTTCCTGCCGCTCGTCGCGGCGCTCGCCCTCCTCGTGCCCCGCGTCGGTACTCGGGTCGTCGCGTGGTGGTGGGTAGGTGCCTCGGTGCTCGAGGTCGCCCTGGTCGGGGTGCTCTGGTGGGGATACGAGTCCCCGGCCCCCGGCTCTCTCGCCTACGAGGAGCAGGTCCCGTGGATCCCGGGCGTCGACAGCAGCTACCACGTCGGCCTCGACGGCCTGTCCCTGCCGCTCGTCGCGATGACGGCCGTCGTCTTCCTCGCCTGCGCGGTCTACTCCCTGCGCGACCCCGACCGGCCGCGGACCCGGGCCGCCCTGTTCCTCGCCCTCGAGGGCGTCTGCCTCGGACTGTTCGCCGCCGCGGACCTCCTGCTCTTCTTCGTCTTCTTCGACCTGTCGATCGTCGCGATGTACCTCATCATCGCCGGCTGGGGCCACGGCGACCGCGCCCGCTCGGCTCTGCGCTTCTTCCTCTACACGTTCCTCGGCTCCCTGGCCCTGCTCGCCGGTTTCATCGGCCTCTACCTCGCCGCAGACCCCCACACCTTCGACATCGTCGAGCTGGCCCGCCAGAACCCCCTCGCCGGGACCGGAACCACCGGCGTCGTCGTCCTCGGCGCCGTCCTCCTCGGCCTCGCGGTCAAGACACCGACCATCCCCTTCCACACCTGGCTCCCCCCTGCCCACACCGACGCCCCGGCCGTGGGGTCCGCCGTCCTCGCCGGAGTGCTCCTCAAGCTCGGCACGTACGGGTTCGTCCGCGTCGCCATGCCACTGCTCCCCGATGCCTGGCGCTCCTGGGCCTGGGTCGTGCTCGTCGTCGGCATCGTCTCGGTCCTGTGGGGCGGGCTCGTCGCGCTCGGCCAGGGCAACCTCAAGCGGATGATCGCGTACACCTCGGTCAACCACATGGGCTACGTCGTCCTCGCCGTGGGGGCCGCCGGTGTCGTCGCGTCCGGCACGGCCGAGGCCCGCTCCGTCGCCGTCACCGGCGCCGTGACCCAGATGGTCAGCCACGGGCTGGTCACCGCCGCACTCTTCCTCCTCTCGGGGACGTTCCTGGAGCGCGGTGGGTCGTACGAGATCGAGGAGTACGGCGGGCTGGCCGGAAGCGCGCCCCGCACCACCGTTCTCTTCGCCGTCGCCGCCTTCGCCTCCCTCGGGCTGCCGGGCCTCTCCGGGTTCATCGCAGAGTTCCAGATCTTCACCGGCAGCATCGCCGCGGTCCCTGCCAGCGCCGTCGCACTCCTCGGCGTCCTCCTCATCAGCGGCGTGCTCCTGTGGACGCTCCAGCGGGTGTTCACCGGGGAGACACGGGGTCGGGCGGTGGGCTTCACCGACGTCCGCACCCACGAGGGGTGGGCCATCGCACCCCTGTTGGTCCTGTCGCTCGCCATCGGCCTGGCGCCCCGTCCGCTCCTCGACGTCATCGAACCGGCGGCGACCCAGGTCGTCGAGGTCATCGACCGGTGGAGCGGATGACCTCGATGGAAATGCGGCCGCTGGCGATGCTGCCGGAGATGCTGCTCTTCGGCGGCGGCCTCATCTGCCTGCTCGGCGGCTCCTTCACACCGCGGACGGGGCAGTGGCGGATGCGGGTCGTCGCCGCGACCGCCCTGCTCGCGTCAGTGGTGGCGGCGCTGGCGGCGGCGGGCAGCCCGACCACGGCGTTCGAGGGGGCCTTCGCCGTCGACGTCGCGACGACGACGGCCCGCGTTGTGGCCGCGGTCGCCACCCTCATCGTGCTCGTGCTCGCCGCCGACGAGGTGCCCGGCGACCCACGGGAGAGCGAGACCTACGCCCTGCTGCTCTTCGCGACCACGGGGGTGCTCGTGCTCGCCGGAGCCCGCGACCTGCTGGTCCTCGCCGTGGGTTTCCTGCTCGCAAGCCTCCCCCTCTACGCGCTCGTGGGCCTCGGGCGCACCGGCCGAGCTGCCGAGGCCGCACTCAAGACCTACCTTGTGGGCGCCCTGTTCGGCATCCTCCTGCTCCTGGGCGTGAGCCTCCTCTACGGGGTGGGCGCGACGACGTCCTACCCGGAGCTGGCCGACGCCCTCGCCGGTGCGCCGGCCCCGGTGCTGGCGGCCGGGGTGATGGGGGTCATCGGCGGGCTCGCCTTCAAGGCCGGCAGCATCCCCGCGCACTTCTGGGTCCCCGACGCGGCGCAGGGCGCCCCCGGTCTCGCCGCGGCCTACGCGACGACCGTGCCGAAGGGGGGCGCGCTGATCGCCGCCTACCGCCTCGTCGTCGCGCTTCCTGACACGGTGGCGGTCGGGGTCCTCGTCGGGGTCATCGCGGTCGGGAGCATGACCCTGGCGAACCTCGCCGCCTACCGCCAGAACGACCCGCGCCGGCTGCTCGGCTGGTCCACGGTGAGCCAGGTGGGCTACCTCTTCGTCCCGGTCGCGGTGGCCGGGCGCAGCGACCTCGCGCTCCCTGCGCTGCTCCTCTACCTCGCCGGCTACGCGGTGACGAACCTCGCTGCGTTCGCGGTGACGGTGGCGGTCCCCCACGCACGGTCCCTCGGCGACTACACCGGGCTCGTCCGGGCGCATCCCGGGTTGGCCGGTGCCCTCGTCGTGGCGCTGCTCGGGCTCCTCGGCACGCCTCCGACCGCCGTGTTCGTCGGCAAGGTGGCGGCCGCAGCGGCCGCGTGGGATGGCGAGATGGCGTGGCTCACCGTCGCCCTGCTCGTGAACACCCTGCTGTCGCTCTACTACTACCTCCGGTGGATCGCGCCCGCGATGCGCCGCACCGACCCGGGCGACGCCCTGGGGGCGGCGCGGCCGTGGTCGTCGCGGACGGCGGTCGCAGCCGCGCTGGTCTCCGTGCTCCTCGGCGTCTTCGCCGGGCCCCTCTGGGCCCTCCTCGACGCGTCGCTGCTGGGCTGACTCCCCCAAGGCTTCACGGAATCTTGACGAGAGTCACGCCAGCCGCACAGGGGCGGGGCCCAAGGTGGTGAGCGTGACGGGAACACGACCGAAGGAGGTCAGCACATGTACTGGCACGACGGCATGGGTGCCGCAGGGTGGTGGGGGATCGGTCTGGGCATGCTGATCTTCTGGGGGATCGTCATCGCGGGCATCGTTCTGCTCGTCCGCCGGGCCATCGGCAGCAACCAGGGCCAGGCCGGGCCACCGGCGTCCCCGCCGAGCCCGGCGCCACCGGAAGTGGGGCAGCCCCACGACGCGCAACGGATCCTCGACGAGCGCTTCGCCCGAGGTGAGATCGACGACGACGAGTACCGCCGGCGCCGCGACATCCTCCGAGGTGGGTGACCGGAGTCCGCGCCCGAGGCGACGCGGAACGGCCGCGACGCGCATGAGCTACGGCCCGTGGCTTCTCCACCACCGAGGTCGTCGCCTTCGAGGATGGCGGGCTGCCCCGCCGCCTCTGGCGCGTCACCCAGCGCAAGACCGCCTCCGGCCGCCGCCCCGCGTAACCCGGTGAAGGAGAACCCGGACGTGCGACGCTCCTATGCTTCGTCAAGCAGTCGGGGCGCCCCTTTCGAGGAGGCGGTAC
>OEIU01001173.1_pt1 | contig 18279 bp, 17 predicted proteins | sample 1539221 | NCBI WGS metagenome assembly OEIU01 (sample SAMN03792071, study PRJEB22550) | activated sludge metagenome | feature: wastewater treatment plant; material: activated sludge; isolation source: Wastewater treatment plant of a petroleum refinery complex | place: Argentina: Zarate | collected...
TTTTACAAACCCAGTTCCTTAAAGGAACTGGGTTTGTTGATCAATAATCAATCAGCTTTAGTAGGATCCCACGAACATCTGAATCCTTCATCCAATCCATCCAATATCTTCATATCGGATTTATCAAGTTCAAAATCAAATACATTTGCATTTTCTATTATGCGTTCTTTACGCGCTGATTTTGGTATTACAACTAAATCGTGTTCTATTGCCCAGCGAATTAAAACTTGTGCGTTAGTTTTATTATGCTTTTCTGCTATCGGTAAAACTCTTGGGTCATCCAGTTTTTTCATTCTTGTAAGTGGAGAATAAGCTTCAAGTATGATATTATTTTTATTGCAAACATCAAGCAAATCCTTTTGGTAATTGTATGGACTGAATTCAACCTGGTTCATAACAGGAATTATGTTTGCATAAGAAAACAATTCTTCAAGATGAATTATCATATAATTACTAACGCCTATAGATTTACAGTAACCGGATTCATAAATCTTCTCAAGCGCCTTCCAGCTATCTTTTCTTTTATCTTTAACAGGCCAGTGAATTAAATAACAATCAATGTAATCGGTGTTTAATGTTTTTAAACTTTTATCAAATGCTTTCAAAGCAGATTCATAACCGTGATCATCATTCCAAAGTTTAGTGGTGATAAAAACTTCTTCACGCTTAATTCCAGAATTTCTAACAGCTTCACCGACTTCTTTTTCATTACCATAAATCCTGGCAGTATCAATATGTCTGTAACCAGCTTCCAAAGCCCACGTAACAGCGTTAATACATTCTGTTCCGGATTTGGTAAGATAAACACCTAATCCAAATTGCGGAATTTCATATCCGTTATTCATCTTCATTTTGTAATTGATATCTCGTTTCATTTTTCCTCCTTACTATTTGTTCTAATTTTTAATAACCTATAACTTTTCAAGCATCTGAACTCATCCACAACCCTTCTCTTGAGAAGAGAAGGGGGTAAAATCATTGAATTAAAAGTCCCTCTCTTTCTAAGAGAGGGATTTAGGGTGAGTTAAATAAAGCAAAAGTAATAATATTTTTAGAACGCTAATTAAAATTAAAAAACATTTAAAAGTTTAAGTGCCATAATTAATATTGCAATTATCAGAACTACTTTTATCAATCCCTCACCCTTTTTAATTGAAAGTTTTACTCCCCACCAGGCTCCTAATGCAGTGCCTGCCGATAAAGTTAAACCATAGTACCAATTTATGTTACGTGTAAAAACAAAAATCAAAAATGCAGGTATGGTATAAATAAATACTACAAATACTTTATGCATATTTACTCGAATCAAATCCAGTTTCATCAAATTCTGAAATGAAGCCATTAACAAAAAGCCAACACCGACCTGGATAAATCCACCATACAATCCTACTGCTAAAAGTGCCGGAATGGATTTCCAATCTAGTTTTATTTTATCAGTAACCTTAGTCTGTTTTTTCTTAGGTATAATCATTGTTATGACAATAAAAATCATGATGATAGCTAAAATATTCTGAAAAGTTTTATCATCTAACCTGACGGCAAAAACAGCACCAAGAATTGCTCCAGGTAAAGTTAAAGCAGATAAAATTAAACTGTTTTTCAATTCGTAGAAATTTTCTTGTTTAAATGAATAAACTGCCGAAGCGTTTTGAATGAGAATTGATAATCTGTTAGTGCCATTAGCCACCACAGGATCAACACCCAGGAAGATAAGCGCAGGTAGAGTTAACGTTGATCCACCGCCGGCATTAACATTTATAAATGCGGCAGCAGCTCCAACAACAAATAGAATAAGAATTCCGGTTAAGTCAGGCACAATTTCCCTAAAAAAATTTTTGTTAAGTAAAAATAAAATATTTTAGTTTTGATATGAATAAATTTAAATTAAAAAGTAAAATAAATTTATATAGGTACTCTCTATGAATACGATCCGAAAAATATCCTTTGTATTTCTAATATTTTTCATATTTGCCAATGGATGTGCTCAAGACCAGCAGAATAAAATAAGTGAAAAATATGAAAAGCATGAATACTTAATACCAATGAGAGATGGTGTAAGATTATTTACAGCTGTATATTCTCCTCGTGATAAATCTAAATCCTACCCGATTATAATGATGCGCACACCTTATTCTGTTGCTCCTTACGGTGAAGATAAATATACGAGATTTTTAGGCGCTGCTGCCGAGTTTGCTGACGAAGGATTTATTTTTGTTTTTCAGGATGTAAGGGGAAGATTTATGTCTGAAGGTGTTTTTGATAATATGAGAGCTTACATACCGAACAAAACTGATGATAAACAGATTGATGAGAGCAGCGATACTTTTGACACAATTGATTGGTTGATAAAAAACGTTGATAATAATAATGGCAGAGTGGGAATGTGGGGATCATCTTATCCCGGATTTTACACAATTATGGGTACAATTGATGCTCATCCAAATCTTATTTGTGCTTCTCCACAGGCTCCTATATCCGATTGGTTTATTGGTGATGATATGCATCATAATGGTGCTTTCTCTGTTCTGATGTCATTTAATTTTTTTAAATCTTTTGGAATACCAAGACCAGAACCAACAACAACATGGCAAAAACCAGTTGAATATGCCTCTCCTGATGCCTATAATTTTTTCAGAAATCATACACCCATTAAAAAACTAAATGAAGAAATTCTGAAGAATCAAATTCCATTTTGGGATACCATGTCTTTTCACGGTACTTATGATTATTACTGGAAATCACGCTCCAATTTGCAGTATCTGAAAAATATAAAACCAGCGCTGCTAATTGTTGGAGGTTGGTATGATGCTGAGGATATGTACGGTCCGCTTCATATTTATAAGACAATTGAAAAAAATAATAGAGTGAATAATGCCAGAATCATTATGGGTCCCTGGACGCATGGATCCTGGATTTATACTAAAGGTGATTCGCTTGGTGATTTTTATTTCGGTGGCAACACCGCGGACTATTATCGAAAAGAAATTTTACTTCCATTCTTTAAATATTATTTAAAAGGTGAAGGCGATTTAAAGTTAAACGATGCTTATGTTTTTGATACTGGGAAAAATGAATGGAATAATTTTACTGTTTGGCCTCCGACAAATACTGTTGTGGAAAATTTTTATTTACATTCAGAAAAAAGACTGAATAAAAATAAACCGGATTCTGAAAATTCTTTTTCTGAATATATCAGTGATCCATTTAATCCTGTTCCATATACCGCAAAGTTTGAGGATTCAAGAACTTTCTATAACCGTCTTCACTTGATTGAAGATCAAAGATATGCATCAACAAGACCGGATGTAATTACTTTTACGACAGATGTACTGCCAGAAAATGTTACTATTGCGGGACCAATCAGTGCTGATTTATTTGTTTCAACAACCGGTACCGATGCAGATTTTGTAGTTAAAATTATAGATGTTTATCCCGATGACGAAGAAAATCCTGATCCAAATCCAAATAAAGTTAAAATGGGCGGATATCAAAGATTGGTACGTACGGAAATTTTTAGAGGTAAGTTTAGAAATAGTTATGAAAATCCTGAACCATTTATCCCAAACAAAGTTGCTGAAGTCAAAATAAATTTGAATGATGCTTTTCATACATTTAAGGCAGGACACAAAATTATGGTACAGGTTTCGTCATCGTACTTTCCATTCTATGATGTAAATCCAAATACTTTTTGTGATATTTACCATGCGGAAAAAGATCAATTTAAGAAAGCTGAAATTAAATTATATCATTCAAAGGAATATCCAAGCAACATTGAATTCAATATTTTAAAGTAATGATTTCATATTTTGTTTTGAATAGACAAATGCAAATCATAGAACAAGTCACACTTCGACTTCGCTCAGTGTGACTAAGGTTTTGAATTACTCATCATGTCACCCTGAGCGGAGTCGAAGGGTGACCTTTATTTAAAGTTGAAAGGTTTTATTATGAAAAAGATATTATTGCTTATTTGTTTGTTTCTTACTTCTTTCTCCTTATTAACAACAGCACAAACATTTTTTGGAACGGAACCACTCGCACATACATTTTCTATAGTTGCAAGAGATTCGGTAACCGGAGAAATGGGTGTAGCGGTTCAATCTCATTGGTTTTCAGTTGGATCGCTCGTAGCGTGGGGAGAAGCGGGAGTTGGAGTTGTTGCGACTCAATCTTTTGTCAATCCTTCTTTTGGTCAGCGTGGGCTTGAACTTCTTAAAACAGGAAAGACGGCACAACAAGTTGTTGATGAGCTGATTGCTTCAGATGAAGGAAGAGATGTAAGGCAGTTAGCGATCGTGGATTCAAAAGGTAATTCAGCAAGTTATACAGGCTCAAAATGTATTCCCGAAGCAGGAAATATTGTTGGCGATGGATATTCAGTTCAGGCAAATATGATGCTCAACAATACTGTTTGGGGTGCGATGTCTAAAGCATTTGAAAACAGCAAAGGACCTCTTGCGGAAAGATTAGTAGCTGCGCTTGAAGCCGCACAGAAAGAGGGTGGCGATATTCGCGGTAAGCAATCCGCTTGTTTACTTGTTGTAAAAGGTAAAGCAACAGGAAATCTATGGGAAGATAGATTAATTGATTTGAGAGTTGAAGATAATTTGGAACCAATTGCTGAGATTAAAAGATTATTAAAAGTTTACCGTGCTTACGAACATATGAATAATGGTGATCTGGCAACAGAAAAAGGTGATATGAAACTTGCAATGGATGAATATAATGCTGCAATGCAAATGTTTCCTGAAAATCTTGAAATGAAATACTGGACTGCAATATCTCTCGCAAATACAGGTGAAGTTGAAAAATCATTACCAATGTTTAAAGAAATTTTTTCTAAAGATAAAAACTGGAAAGAACTTACAAAAAGATTACCGGCTGTTGGTTTATTAACTGTAAATAAAGACGATTTAAGTAATATTCTGAATCAATAATAGTTAAACTTAAATATTAAACTGTTGCGAATATGAAAGCTATCTTTCTAAATAAGAGAGATAGCTTTATTTTTGTATTAAAGATTTAGCATCACAAAAGTGACCACTTGCAAAACGTAAAAAATATTTTTCAAAAACTGATAATACCATTAATTTTTCCCTTGGTGATTTGGTTAATACACTTAATTACATATTTGTTTGATATTTATCCGTATAAACTTGGAATTCTTCCAAGAAACCTGGAAGGACTAATTGGAATTATTACTGCACCACTTATTCACTGCAGCTTTTCACATCTGATTTCTAACACAGTGCCATTGATTTTAATGGGATTGGGAATTTTTTATTTCTATCCTAAAGTAGCATATAGAGTTTTTGTAATTATCTATTTAGGCACAGGAATATTGGTCTGGTTATTTGCACGAGAAGTTTATCACATTGGAGCAAGCGGTATTATTTATGGTTTTGTTTCATTTTTATTTTTTAGCGGAGTATTCAGAAGAGATAACAGATCAATTGCATTAGCACTAGTCGTCATTTTTCTTTATGGAGGACTGATCTGGGGCATTTTACCAGTTGAAAAAGGTGTTTCGTGGGAGTCACATTTATTTGGAGCTATAGTTGGAATAATCCCGGCATTTATTTTTAGAAAAGTAGATCCACCCAAAAGATACGATTGGGAAGATGAAGAATCAGATACTCCTGCAAACAAATTAGAAGTTTCTTATGATGCAGATAAAAATAAATTTTTAGATGAGTTTTGAACTTGACGGTCATTGCGAGCGAATCTTAGAGCGAAGCAATCCAATAGTAAATTCTAAATAAACAACAGATTGCTTCACCCCGATAAACCTGTCTGCCGACAGGCAAGATCGTGGATTCGCAATGACATATTAAATGACAACAAATAAATTAAAATGTTTTAGGAAATAAAATGAAAAAAACAACAACAGAAACTCGTGCATACCGCACTGAGATGAATGATAAAATCTTAAACTCAGGGTTTAGAGATTTTAATAAATTTTTTGCGCTTGATAATAAAGCTTACATTGATGGTGCACTTCCAGCAAGAACAAAAGAGTTAATGGGATTAGTTGCATCAATGGTTTTACGTTGCAACGATTGCATTTTTTATCATATAGATCGTTCAATACAGGAAGGTGCAACAAAAGAAGAGTTGATGGAGACTTATAATATAGCTTTAATTGTAGGCGGCTCAATTGTTATTCCGCATTTAAGATATGCCTTTGAAGTAATGGATGAAATCTTTAATGAGAAAGGAAAAATCGGATAATGTTAATTGTTCCTAAGCGCATAGTTACTGTTGATAAGAAAGATCGAATATTAAAAAATCATTTTGTTGAAATTGAAAATGGAAGAATTGAACGCATTGCAAAAAATGATGAACATATTTTTAAAAAATATAAAGGAGATGTTTATAGATTCGATGAACTAACTTTAATCCCCGGTTTTGTTCAAACACATGTTCATCTTTGTCAAACATTATTTCGCGGATTAGCGGATGATCTCGAACTGCTTGACTGGCTGCAATTAAAAATATTTCCGTTTGAAAACGCACATAATAAAAATTCACTGCGTGCATCTGTAAGATTGGGAATAAATGAGCTTCTTCTAAGCGGTACAACAACTTTGCTTGATATGGGAACCTTACGTCATCAGAATGTAGTATTTGAAGAGCTGAAAAATTCCGGAATGCGCGCAATTGCAGGTAAATGCCTGATTGATGAAAATGATTTATTTCCGTCTTTCAAATCCGATACAAAATCTGAATTGAATGAGATTTATGAATTAGCAAAAACATATCACAACTCTGCCAATGGGAAAATCAAATATGGTTTTGCTCCAAGATTTGTTTTATCGTGTTCAGAAGAACTTCTTAAAGAATCTTTTGAAATGAAAAAAGATTTTCCCGGCAGTTTGTATCACACGCATTCTTCCGAAAATAAAGATGAGATTGCCGAAGTAAAGCGAAGACACAATAAAGAAAATATTGAGTACTTTGATTCGATTGGTGTAATTGATGATCATTCAGTGCTTGCACACTGCATTCATGTAAATGATAAAGAGACGAAGTTGCTTAAAAAAAATGAAGTGCGTGTCGCTCATTGCCCATCTTCAAATTTAAAACTTGGTTCCGGTATCGCGAATATTCCTAAGTATTTAGATAAAGGAATATCAGTTTCACTCGGTGCAGATGGCGCACCTTGTAATAATAATCTAAGTATTTTCAATGAAATGAGGTTGGCGGCGTTAATTCAAAAACCAATTCACGGCTCAACTGTAATGGATGCAAAAACAGTTTTTAAACTTGCAACTATTGAAGGAGCAAAAGCTTTGCATCTTCAAAATGAAATTGGAAGTATAGAAGTTGGCAAAAAAGCTGATTTAGCTTTATTAGATTTGAGTACAAATGTTCATTCAATATTAGAAAGTGACGAATCGATTTATTCTGATATTGTTTATTCGTCTTCTAGTGATTCTGTTCATTCGGTAATGATTGAAGGTGAATGGAAAGTACTTAATAAAAAATCACTTTTGTATGATCAGCAGGAACTAAACCAAGAATCTAAAGAAGAGTTAAAAAGATTATTAAAACGTTCTAACAAATAAAATTTATTTAGTGACAGAAAATGTTTTGCCACAAATCCGCTAAATAACACAAAAAGGATCAACACGATTTGAAAAGAATATTATTAGCAACTACTAATAAAGGTAAGCTACACGATGTTAAAGAAATTCTAAAAGATATGGATTTGGAAATACTTACTTTTCTTGATTTCGATGGTTATCCTGATGTTGAAGAAACAGGAAAAACATTTTTAGAGAATGCTGAATTAAAAGCTAAAGCAGCATTTGAAAAATATAAGATTCCAGGCATTGGTGATGATTCAGGTTTGGAATCGTTTCAATTAAATGGAGAACCCGGGATTTACTCCGCAAGATATGCAGGTGAAGATGCAGATGATGAAAAGAATAATCTTAAACTAATAAAAAAACTTTCTACTTTACCTGAACCTCACTACGGAAGATTTTATTGTGCGGCTGTTTTTTACGATGGAAAAGATATTAAATTTTCAGAAGGCGAAGTAAAAGGAAGTATTATTAAAGTACCACGCGGTAATAACGGGTTTGGATATGATCCGTTGTTTATTCCCGATGGATATGATAGAACGATGGCTGAATTATCACACGAAGAAAAAAATAAAATAAGTCATAGATTAAAAGCATTCAGCGGATTAAAGAAATATTTAATAAATCTATAATCTCTATTTTATAGCAATTAAAGTCTGTACGGTTCCAAAAGTAAAACTGTACTTTTGGATTTTTTTAAAACCTGAATTTTGTAAAAGTTTTTCAAGATTAACTTTATTATCAAACTCCTCAACTGAATCTGGCAGATAAGTGTAAGCTGCTTTATCTCCCGAAATTATTCCGCCTAACACAGGCAAAATATTTTTAAAGTAAAATCTGTAAATAGATTTTATAATTTTATTAGACGGCATTCTGAATTCAATTACGGTTGCTTTTCCGTTTGGTTTTAATATTCTGTAAAAAGAATTAAATCCCTCCTGAATATCGTAGAAATTTCTTACACCAAAAGCTACTGTAATATTAGTAACGGATTGATCTTTAAACGGAATTTTTTCAGCAACCATTTGAACAAGATAACCGCCTGACCAATCGGATTTTTTATTGAACAGTTTTAACATGTTATATGAAAAATCGGCGCCATAAATTTTTTGAACTCCCAATTTTTTTGCCTGAATCGCTACATCACCCGTTCCGCAAGCGATATCAAGCAGCACAGAATCCGAATTGAATCCGGTAAGCTTTAGAGCTTTCTTTCGCCAATAAAAATCAAGACCGAAGCTTAAAAAATGATTTAGAAAATCATATCTGCCGGCAATGTTATCAAAAATTCTTTTTACCTGTTGTTTCTTTTCACTCATATTCATCAATGTTTTTCATATTCAAATTCTTCTTTACCAATTTTGCGTCTCCACCAGTTAAAAAATATTTTTCCGCTCCATAAAGAAATAATCATAAAAACTAATCCACCAATCAAATCTATTACGTAATGGTACCAAAGATAAACGGTTGAAAAAATTAAAAGAGAACCAATGGGGATAAAAAAATATCTGCTTCTGCTTCTTAATCTTATAGAAAGATACATAACTATTAGTGTAATCATTGTGTGTCCGCTTGGAAAAACATCGCGTTGCACAATTGCTGCGGGATTTAATGTGCCAGTGGTAATGCCTTCAGCAGTGTTCGTCATTTCCCGAAGATAATTTGTGAAATACAATCCTGGTAAGGTTTGGTTTATTGTATTAAAATCATGAAGCGTAAATCTCGGACCAATTCCGGGCAGCAAAAAATATCCGAGGTATGATAAATAAAATCCATAAATGATAGAGAACAATGCAAAGTCTAATGCAATAAATCTATCTTTTCTTAGCAGAGATAGACAGAGTATTATTGGCAAAAGGTAAAACATTCCATAAATAATTTGTAATATTTCTGTCAACAACGGGCTTGAAAACTGATAAAGAAAATGAGTCGGATCGCCACCAAATATCCATCTATCAATTTGAATAAATAGGTAATCATAATCATAAACCCGAATTGGTTTTATCATAAAAAACAATTGACGAAAGGTAATCAGGATAATTGGAGCAATATACCAGTAATGAATTATGCGCCAGATTTTTTTATCAGCAAGTGATTCGAGATAAGAAATAGCAAAAGCAAAAAATATTATTACAATATTAATTAAAATCCAGGTACCGGAATTTTGAATCCTTGAGTTAAAGATAAGATGGAGTATTATTAAAAATATCGAAAATCCAATGACTACAACATCAAAAGCTTTTAATTTTTTTATGAAGGACTTAATTGTATTCATTAATTATGATTTTGTGAGTTCAAAGGATTATTTAAATTAGCTACAAATTCAGTCAGCTTGATGAAGTCATTCAATTCAAGTTGCTCGGCTCTTAAAGAAAGATCAACACCACAATTGCTAAAATCTATGGATGCAAATATACCATTACTTAATGAATTTTTAAGTGTTTTTCTTCTGTTGCCGAATGAAGATTTTACGATTTGTTTGAAGGTTTCATTAAACTTCGGATCATTTCGGAGTTGGTTAAAACTTATATGCACAACTGCTGAATGTACATTAGGTTTTGGATAAAAAACATTTGGTGAAACTTTAAATGACAACTTTGCATCGCCAAAATAATTTATTAAGGCAGATAATATTCCATAATCTTTGGATTCAGGTTTTGCTGTAATTCTTTTTGCTACTTCTAACTGTACCATAAAAACAGCATCCTTGATAAGTGTGTTGTTCTCAAAAAGTTTAAAAAGTATTGGAGAAGTAATGTTATAAGGAATGTTTCCAATTACTCTTAATTTTTTTCTATCATCAGCTATAAAACTGTATAAATTGACTTCTAAAAAATCAGATTGAATAACATTTAAACCCGGAAATTTGTTTTTTAATTCATCAACCGATCTATTATCAATTTCAATTGCTATAAGATTTAAATTTTTTTCCAGCAACTTTTCAGTTAAAGCTCCTTGTCCCGGACCTATTTCGATTAATAAATCATCTGGTTGCGGATTTATTTCATCAACAATTTTTCTTAGGATATTTTGATCCTGTAAAAAATTTTGTCCGAATCTTTTTAATGGTCTAATCATAATTATTTTTTAAATTATTTTCACAAATAAAATAACAAAAATTGACAGCAAATTTTTTTAAGTTTGTTTAAGAAAATTAAATGGTATAGTTTTCAGGAGTAAACTTTCCAAATCAAAATCCAAAGGAGCTAAATTTGCAGAACAAATATATCATAAGCGTAGATATGGGCGGTACTAAAATTCTTGCCTCTGTAATCAACTCTAAAGAGGGAATTATTGCTCGTCTTAAGAAACCAACTAATATTGAAGCAGGCACAAAAACCTACGTTAAAGATATTGCAGATATTGTTACCAAGCTTATTCAAAATTCTAAATTGAAAAAAGAAAACATTGTCGCTGTATGTCTCGGGGTTCCGGGTTCAGTTAATCCACATACAGGTATTATAGGATTAGCACCAAATCTTGGATTGAAAAATTTTAATATGAAATCTAAGCTGGAGAAAGTAATTCCTTATCCGATATTAATTGAAAATGATGTTAACCTTGGTGCACTGGGAATTAAATATTATGGCGTTGGGAAAAAATCAACAAATATGCTTGCAGTTTTTATTGGTACCGGAATTGGCGGCGGAATAATTATCGATAACAAAATATACAGAGGGAAAAATTTTGTTGCCGGTGAAATCGGGCATATGCTTGTTCAAAAAGATGGACCTAAATGCGGGTGTGGTAAGAATGGCTGCTTTGAAGCTATTGCAAGCAGAACAGCTATAGTTAATAATATTATTAGCGATATTAAAAAAGGCAAGAAAAAAAGTGTTTTATCGGATTTGATTAAGTCAAATCAAAGAATTAAAAGTGGTGCTTTACGGCAGGCAATTGATGCCGGTGATAAGGTTGTTACTAAACGCATTACAGAAGCTTGCGAAACTATCGGTGATGTTTTAGCAAGTATTACTAACCTTATGAATTTTGATATGATTGTTCTTGGCGGGGGAGTAATCGAAGCACTTGAAGATTATATACTACCAATTATTAAAAAAGAATTTCAAAATCACGTTTTAGCTGATTCTGCAAAGGGAATAAAAATCGTTGCTTCCAAACTTGGGGATGATGCAGCAATTTATGGCGGCTTGGCTTTGGCTGAAGAGTTTTTAGGTGTTAAAGTTTAGTTAATATTTGCGAACCTTGAGTGGAAGGATGCGCAGTTCTCGCAAATAGCGCAAATAAGTTCGCTAAGTCCGAATAGAAAAATATTATGATCAGTTAAACTGTGATTCAATTTCTAAAAGTGTTTTATTTAGTTCTTCCCATTTTAATAAAGCTAAATCCAATTCTGATTTTACATTATTAAATCTTGAAGTGGTTTGTTTAGCAACCTCACCATTTAAATAAATTTCAGGATCAGCAAGTTTATTCTCCAGTTCTTTATATTCACTTTCCAGTTTAGTTATAACTGATTCAAGATTTGATATAGATTTTACCACATCTTTTGAAGCTTTATGCTTTTGTTGTCTAATCTCTGCTTCAATTCGCTTTTGGTCTTTTCGATTTGAAAATACTTTTTTCTCTTTTATTTCATAATTGCTTCCAGTAGATGAATCTGATAATTCTGAACGTTTCGAAAGGAAATAATCAATATCGCCGGGATAAAGTTTTATAGTGCCTTTTCTGATATCTACAACTTTATTTACTATCGGTCTCAAAAAATCAATATCATGCGAAACAAGTATTAGTGATCCTTTGAAATCTATTAATGCTTTTTGCAAAATCAATTTGGAATTATAATCAAGATGGTTCGTAGGTTCATCAAGAATAATTAGGTTAGCTTTGGTTAGAAGAATTTTGCAAAGTGCAACTCTGCTTTTCTCACCGCCGGAAAGCACACCAACCTTTTTAAAAACATCATCGCCTGAAAAAAGAAATGAACCCAAAAGTGATCTTAATTGTCCAATAGTTTTATCCTCAGCAATTCCATCAACTGTCTCAATAATATCTAAATCGGGATCAAGATTATCAGCAACATCCTGAGCATAGTAGGATACAATAGTATTGTGTCCTAAAATTCTTTCACCGGAATTAAATCCAATTACACCAGCGATAATTTTAGCAAGAGTGGTTTTCCCTGCGCCGTTTGGCCCGACAAAAGCGATTTTTTCACCTCTTTCAATTTCAAAATCAATTTCTTCAAAAACTTTTTTATCGCCATAAAATTTTGATATGGAGACGAGCTTAATTGGAGTTCTACCGCTTTGCGGTGGTGTAGAAAATTTGATGTCAATTTCATTTTTATCTTCCGGCAGTTCAACAAGATCTATCTTTTCTAATTGCTTAATTCTGCTTTGAACTTGTTTTGCCTTTGTAGATTTATAACGAAAGCGTTCAATAAACTTTTGGGTTTCTTTAATCTTTTTTTGCTGCTGCTCATATTGATGAGAAATTAATTCGTCTCTTTCATTTTTATATTTTAAATAAGAATCATAATCGCCTTTAAAAGTATAAAACCTGCCAAGAAAAATCTCTAAAGTTCTGTTTGTAACCTGATTGATAAAATTTTTATCGTGCGAAACAACAAGCAATCCACCATTATAAGATTTTAGAAAATTAATTAACCATTCAAGTGAATCAATATCAAGATGGTTTGTGGGTTCATCTAATAACAGAAGATCATTTTGTGAGATAAGAATTTTTGCAAGTGCAATTCTCATTTGCCAGCCGCCGGAAAACTGATCGGTTAATAATTGGAAATCATCTTCAGAAAATCCGAGTCCGAGTAAAACCTTTTCAACTTTAGACTGAGCACTATAGGAATCCAGTCCTTCAAGCATATGATGAACCTCACCAAGCTGATGAGCTAAATCCATTTTTTCTTCATCACTAAGTTTAGGATCATTTAATGAATCAGTAATTAATTTTTCTTTATTCTGTAATTCAATTATATCATTTAAAGCAGAGCTTGCTTCTTCAAGAAGTGTTTTGCCAATGTAAGTAACATTATCCTGCGGAAGATATCCAATAGAAATACGTTTTTGTTTTATAACTTCACCCGACTCGGGTTCAAGCTGCCCTGCGATAATTTTTATCAGTGAAGATTTACCGGTTCCATTGGCTCCAACGAGAGAAATTTTATCACCGGAAGAAATACGATAATTAACATCTTTAAAAAGATATTTACCGTTAAATTGTAAGGAAATATTAGAAAGGTCAATCATAGATCAAATATATGCGATTATTATTTTCTTAACACTGCAATCTTACCAGTAGCCACATTGTTGCCATCTTTGTCAAATGCGATGACAATATAAATTCCCGTACTAACTAAATTACCGTCAGTATCTTTACCATCCCAAAAAGCTGTTCTGCCGCCGGGGGAAGAAAATTCTTTAACTAATTTTCCGGATATTGAAATAATTTTAATATCTGTATCTCTAATTAGTCCATCAATTGTTGCAAGCTGATTCCCATCATTTAAAATAAGCGGGTTTGGATAAAGAGTTAATCCATTAAAGTTTTCAACAGGTAAGATTGAAGGTGTATCAAAGGAAGTTAAACCGGCTTCTGTTCCAACATAAACTCTGCCTGTCTTATCATCAATTGCAATGCTTTCAACTTTGTCTGATAAAAGCGGACTGTTTTTTGAATTTAGTGTTGCAAGTAATTGTGTTCCGTCCGAGCTTAATAAAAATAATCCTTCATTTGATCCAACCCATTTTTGATTAAGTGGATCAACTGCGATTGCATTAATAGTTTGCTGTCTGACAGAAAACGAGGATGAAATTTTTAATTGGGGATTTGCTGATGTTAAAACGGTATTTAGATTAGTGATTATATTTACGCCAAGACTTGTTCCAATCCATAAATCTCCACGGCGATCCAGAGTAATGCTGGATATTGAATTACTTGTTAAGCCATTTGAGGTAGTTAGATATCCCGAAATGTCATCGGCGGGATCTTTATAAGTTCCTTTTTCGTTAAAATAAAATAAACCGGTTTTAGCTTCATCCTGGCAACTGTACCATTTGGTTCCGTTCTGATCAATTACAAGGTTAAAATGTTTTTCGAGTACTCGGTTTTGTTCTGCCGGTATTGTAAAAAAATTCCAGGAACTATCCGGAGTTAACATACTTAAAGTGTTTCTATCAGCAGCCCAGTAGTTTAAAATCCATAAATTATTTTTTTGATCTTCAGCAAAACCAGTAATTACAACAAAATTATTATTAATCGGAATTCCAATCAGTTTTGTATTATAAGAATCAAATCTTGTGATTTTATTGTTTCTAATTCTAACAAATCCTTGCCCCCAATTTCCGGCATAAATGGTATTATCACTTGAAGCATAGACTTCATAATATCCATTCTGTAATAGTTCGGGATAATGTTCGACATCATAAATTTTCCATTCAAAACCATCATAAGCATAAAATCCAACTCCGCCTAAATCTTTTCCACTCGATGACCACAAGATCCCATTTTTATCAACAACCATATTAGGAAATTGATTTGCAGCCGGACCATTTGGAAAGATTAAATTACCATCCTTTAACAATCCTTTATCCGTTGCTATAAAAAGTCCTTTGCTCCTTGAATAAGCCAACTGATTAGGATTTGGTATAACTCTTAAAAATTCAGAGATTGTACTTCCATCATAAAGATAAACCATATCAGGAGTTAGAATATAAAGTGAAGTTCCATCTGCCAGTAAATCAACCACTTGAAGATTTGATGTATTCAGAAAGTTCTGCCAAACACTTCCATTAAAAATTGATATCCCTTTATTTGTTGCAGCTAAAAGGGAATTATTATAAAAAATTATTTTATTAACCGAATTTACGGGCAATCCATTTGATTGATTGTAAACATTCCACGATTCTGGTGCAGATAAATTTGTAGCTCCTTGTTTTTGAATAGCAACCCCTGATTCAGTGGCAGCATATATCAAATTATTAATACTGATATTATTCACTTTGATGTTAGAAGAAAAACTACCGAATTTAAAAAATGTATCATAGAACGAATAATTTTTTGCATTGATAAGTGAAATACCAAAATCAGTTGCTATGTAAACTGTATCTCCGGAAATTGTAATGTTATTAATTTTTTTACTCGTTTTATCTGAATTAAAAATATCCAGAATCGAATGAAATGAGTTTGAAGATTGATCGTAAACATCAACCATTCCATTTACGCTGCCAAACCAGACTTTATTGTATTTATCAACATCAACCGTGGTTAATGAAACGCCATTTAGTCCTTGTGCTTTGCTGTAAGTGTTAAATGAATTGTCTGTAGGATTAAAAAAGTAGGCACCGCCTTCTGTTGCTACCCAAAGACCATCAGATGAAATAACCAAATCTTTGGTGTTTTTCATATCGGTATAATTTTTCCAGTTGGAGATTTGTTGAGGGAATAAATTATATGTAAGGAGTAATGCTGTAATGAGAGATACGATATATTTCATTATAAATCCTATTTAAGTTTAACGCAGTAAAAATTTTATCGATATTCTCTCAATATTTAATTAAAAATTAAGTTATTCTTTTAAATTAAAAAGTAGAAAAATTTGTCTATAACATTTTGAAAAGATCAGCCATTTCAATTGCTGTTAATGCGGCATCCCAGCCCTTATTACCGGCTTTTAATCCGGCTCTTTCAATTGCTTGTTCAATTGTATCGGTGGTCAATACACCGAAAATTACAGGTACAGAATATTTTTGAGCCACTTGTGCAATTCCATTGCTGCAAGCTGATGAAACATATTCAAAATGTGCAGTGGCTCCACGAATAATAACCCCCAAACAAATAATACCGTCATATTTTTTCTTCGCTGCCAATTTATCTGCAGTAACCGGAATTTCAAATGCACCGGGTACTTTTATAACTTCAATATTTTCTTCTCTAACACCATGTTTTAACAGACAATCATTAGCAGCTTTTAATAATCCATCTCCAACAAATTCATTAAAGCGGCTAAATACAATTGCAAATTTCTTTGTGTTACCTGTAAGTTTTCCTTCAATGGTTTTCATAATTAAGCCGAATTTCTTAATAGTTGTTTTCTCATTGCTTCTACTTTAGAAATACCTATAGTGTATTTTCCTAAGTTTGTATAATCATTTCGATCACCTCCGTGGAAATCAGAGCCGCCGCTTTCAAGTAAAAAGTATTCATTAACAATTCCACGATAATGTTTAATCTGATAGGGCAGATGTGAAGGATGAATAACTTCAATTCCATCCAGTCCTGCTTCAATTAACTCAACCATAATTGTATCGGGCAAATTTCCGGGATGAGCAATAAATGAAAGTCCACCTGCGTCGCTAATTATTTTGAATGCACTTCGTGGTGAAACGTGAACCTTTCTTTCGTATGCAGGGCAACCATTTCCAATATATTTACTAAATGCTTCAAAATAATTTGTAACTAACCCTTTTTTAACCATAGCTTTTGCAATGTGCGGTCTTCCGACAGCAGAATTTTTGGCAACATCCATAATATCCGACAACTCAATACTTAAACCAAGCGCATTTAATTTTTCAGCAATCCTTGCCGCGCGTTTAATTCTTTCGGCTCTAAAAAATTTCAAGTAATCAGCTAATTCCTTGTTATTTGTATCAATAAAATAGCCAAGAATATGTACTTCACGATCTCTTATATCAGAACTGATCTCGAGTCCCGGTATTACCTCCACACCGTTTCGTTTGCCAAACTCAATACCTTCTGCAATTCCATCAACAGTGTCATGATCTGTAATACTGATTAAATCAATTCCAGCTTCTTTAACTTTTAAAATCAATTCTTCAGGGGTGTGTTGTCCATCTGAATAATTTGTGTGCATATGTAAATCAATTTTTCTGTTCATTCTTAATCAAACATTTCCTTAAATTTTTCGTAATCAATTATTCTTAATTTAGAGCCATCTAATTCAATTAATCCTTTTTTAGCGAATGAGTGCAAAGTTCTGGAAATTGTTTCGCGTGAAGTACCTGCCATATTTGCTAATTCCTGCTGAAAAGGAAGATGATCGATTTCCACAATCCCTTGTCTTATTTTTCCAATATCATCAGCCAATTGAAGCAGTACCGTGGCGACTTTACCTTCAGCATCTTTAAGAGATAGAGCTTTGATTTTCATTGTAGAAGCTCTGAACCTCTTCGTCAGTTCAGTTAATAATGCTATTGAAATTTCAGGATATTTTTTAAGCAGATCTAAAAACTCAGTTCTCTGGATGATGAATAATTTTGAATCTTCGATAGCAGTAACCGTGGCGGATCTTGCCATGCCGTCTAATAATGACATCTCACCAAAAAAGTCTGATTCATTAAGTATGGCAAGTATAACTTCTTTCTGATCATTACTTGACCTTGAAACTTTGACTTTCCCTTCTGTAATTACGAATAAAGCTGAACCCGTTTCTTCTTCAGAAAGGATTACGCTATTTTTTTTATAGGATTGAATTACACCGGATTTTAAAATTTTTTCCAACGTATCCTTATCCAAATCCGAAAAAATAGGTACGTTTTGTAGGAAATTATTAGATTCTGACAAAATTTTACCTTTCGTTAAAATTATCTTTCTTCAAAATACCCTTGAGGTATCCGAAAGTCAAATCTGATGACTATCACTAAATTACTAAGAATTTATTTAGGATAGAAAAACTAGTATTCCATATTTT
>OEIU01001174.1_pt1 | contig 18265 bp, 18 predicted proteins | sample 1539221 | NCBI WGS metagenome assembly OEIU01 (sample SAMN03792071, study PRJEB22550) | activated sludge metagenome | feature: wastewater treatment plant; material: activated sludge; isolation source: Wastewater treatment plant of a petroleum refinery complex | place: Argentina: Zarate | collected...
CCCGCCGATCTCCACGGCCGCTACGACGCGATCCAGTGGACGTTCTGGCAGATGGGCGGGCTCGGGCCGATGGCCGGGCAGAACCATCACTTCAATGTCTACGCGCAGGAAAAGATCAAATACGCCATCGACCGCTATGTGAACGAGACCAACCGGCTCTACGGCGTGCTCAACAAGCGCCTCGCCGATCGCGAATTCATCGCCGGCGACTATTCGATCGCCGACATGGCTTCCTATCCATGGGTGGTGCCGTGGAAGAACCAGAGCCAGAACATCGACGATTTTCCGCATCTGAAGCGCTGGCTGGAGACGATCCGCGCCCGGCCCGCCACCGAGCGCGCCTATGCCAGGGCGAAAGAGGTCAATCCGAATTTCGGCCAGCCGGTCAACCGCACCGAGGAGGAGCGCAGGGTTTTGTTCGGGCAGACCGCCGCGGTGGTGCGGTAGAGGGACGGTCGCGCCACCGTCACTGCGAGGAGCCAACGGGTCGCGCGAATGCGCGCCCGATGGCGCGAAGATCACCTGGATACCACGACTGACCTGTGAGCCTCGATCTTCGCCGGCGCAAGCCGGCAGGCAATGATTGCGCGTCTGTCGGCGCAATCGCCGAGGCTGTAAATTAGTTCTATCCGATAACGATGTTAGCTGTGACGCAATATCGAGGCGTAAGCTGCTCTCCCAAGTGGCCGTTCAGGGGAGACGCGTCATGACCCACTTTGAAGCCAAACTGGAGCGGTTCGAGACCCTCGCCGCAGAATGCGATCTGATCAGCAAGCTGACGGGGGATACGAAGAAGCGCGAGCTGTATCTGCGCCTCGGCCTGCATTACCGCGAACTGGCCGACGACATGCGGACGGTGATCGCGGCGAGTGTCGCACACGATGTCAGCAGCCGCGATAGCACGGCGTCCGGCGCTCCATCCACGCATTGATACCTTCGCCAAGGTCGGCGGTCGGCGCCAGCGCCGCAAACTGCTCGCTCTCGACCTGCAGCCCTTCGGCAATCGTCATGTTCAGCCCGCGGGTCACCGCGGTGATGATGCCGCCGATCGCGAGCGGCGAATGCCTGACAATCCGGTTTGCCAACTCGTGCGCGGCGGGCAGCAGCGCCTGGTGCGGCACGACGCTGTTGACCAAACCGATCTCGTGCGCCCGCTGCGGCGAGAACGGATCGCCGGTCAATAACAGTTCAAGCGCGCGCTTGCGGCCGGCGAGCCGCGGCAGCCGCTGCGTTCCCCCGAAGGTCGGCGGCATGCCGAGATTGATTTCCGGTTTTGCAAATCGCGCGCGCTCGCTGGCAATGGCGAGATGGACCGCCTCGGTGATCTCGCAGCCGCCGCCGAAGGCGAGGCCGTTCACGGCCGCGATGACAGGTTTGCGGAACGCTTCCAGCCGCGCGGTCATGGCCTGGCCGCGGCGGACAAAGTCGCGGATCGCGGTATCGCGACCCCGGCGGATGCTGCCGGAGAATTCGTGGATGTCGGCGCCGGCGGAAAACGCACGTTCACCCGCGCCGGTCAGGATCACGGCACGCACGGCGTCGTCGGTTTCGATCGCATCCAGCACCGCCATCAGGCGGTCGATCAGCGCGTAGTTCAGTGCGTTGAGCTTGTCGGGACGGTTGAGCCTGACCAGCGCAATGCCGTCGCTGATTTCGAGCAGGATGGGATCGGACATCGGAAGGCTCCGCAAAGGTTTTGATTGAGTGAGCCTAGAAGTCCAGCGGCGTTGAGTATATTCACTGGTTGGTATACATGGCTGCGATGGCACGATCCGGTATACCGACGCGCGAACGCATCATCTCGGCGGCCAACGCGCTGTTCTACAATGACGGCATCCGCGGCGTCAGCGTCGATGCCGTGGCCGCGAAGGCCGGCGTCACCAAGCGGACGCTGTATTATCACTTCAGGAGCAAGGACGATCTCGTCGCGGCCTATCTTGCCGGGCGCGATCAGCCCAACCTCGCGCTGTTCAGGCAATGGTTTTCGGACGCGGAAGGCGGCCTGCCGGCGAAGGTCGAGGCGATCTTTCGCAATCTGGCGCGCTCGGCGCGGCATCCGAAGTGGAAAGGCTGCGGCTTCCTGCGCACCTCGGCCGAGCTCGCCAACATGCCAGGCCACCCTGCGATCAGGATCGGCGCCGCGCACAAGAAGAAGTTCGAGGAATGGCTGCGCGCGACCTTCGCCGCGGAAGGTATCGCTCAGCCCTTGCGGCTCGCACGGCAAATCCTCTTGCTGCTCGACGGCTCCTTTGCCGTCGTGCTGCTGCATCGCGATCCCAGCTACATGGAAACGGCGGGCGAGGCGGCGCACGCGTTGATCGACGCCGCGCTTCCGGCGCGGGAGAAGCGGAGGCGGCCAGGGCGGTAGTCCTCCGTCATTGAGAGGAGCTCGCGACAAAATGGCAAAGCAATTTTGCGCTGAAGCGACGAAGCAATCCATTTCTCCGCTTGCGGCACGATGGATTGCTTCGCTTCGCTCGCAATGACGGCTAGGGCGAATGACGACTAAACGCGCCGCGCGCTTGCAGCATGGCCAGCACCGCATTCAGATCCGGCAGCACGGCGGCGCATCTGGCGCGCGTCTCGTCAGTCGGCGGCGCCATATCAGGCACCATGATGGTGATCGCGCCGGCGGCGTGGGAAGCGGCGACGCCGTGGTTGGAATCTTCCACGGCGACGCAGAGCTGCGGCGCAAATCCGAGGCGCGCGGCGGCGAGCAGGTAGAGGTCCGGGCTGGGCTTGCCGTTGACGACGTCGTCGAGCGTCAGGATGGTGTCGAAGCGTGGGCGGATTCCGGCGAGCGATAGATTGCGCTCGGCGTTGCGCCGCGACGACGAGGTCACGATTGCCGTCGGGCAATTGGCGGCGGCCAATCCATCGAGCAGATCTAACGTCCCCGGCTTGAGCGGCAGGCCGGCCTCGATCAAGCGGTCGCGATTGACGAGGAAGGCGCGGTTGATCTCGGCGAGCGGAAAGTCTGCGCCATAGCGATCGAGCAGCATCGCCTCGCAGGTCGGTCCGGGCAGGCCAACCATGGCGTGGCACAGCGCGACGGAATCATCGGCATAGCCGGCCGCGTCGAGCGCCGCGACGAGACTGTTGAAATAGACTTTTTCGGTGTCGAGCAGGGTGCCGTCCATGTCGAGCAGCACGGCGCTGACGTTCCATTTTCCACTCACGCCGCACCTGCGTCCGCGAGTCGCCCGGCGAGTTTGCGCAGGCAGTCCGGGCAGAGGCAATCGCCGCCGTCCACCGGCATCGGCATCCGGAACGCTTCGTCATTGCACCAGCATGGGCCGGACAAGTTGCAGCCGAATTCGGTTCCGCAGTCCTCGCAGGCGAGGCGGCGCGCGGGCTGATCTTCCAAAGGATTCGTCATCAACGAGGCCATATCCTGACGCGGAATTAATCCCGGGTTCATGTCGAAGCACGCTATATTGGCGGGCCACTATACGCCCCGAGAAACCGCAAGGGAAACAAGGGAAGCCCGATGGCCCGCGATTCGCAAGCAGCTCTCGTTGCGCTGCATCGCTTCGGTTTCGGCGCGCGCGGCGGCGCGTCCGGCGATTTTCTCAATGCGGCATCCGATCCGCGCGGCTTCGTCAAGGCGGAGCTTGGCCGCCCCAGCGCCGGCTTGCTCGAAGTGCCGGGATTGCAATCGACGCCGGCGCTCGGCAAGGCGGTATTCGACTATCAGTTCGAGATCCAGCAGGCGCGCGACGCGGCGGCCAAGTCGGCGCCGCCGCCGGCCCCCGAAGGTCAACCGCCGCCGGATGCGAAAGGGCAGCGGCGAAACCTCTCGCTCAACAGCATCGCCATGGACATGGCGCCAAGAGAACCGCCAACAGAACCGTCGAGGGAGCAGCCGGCCAAGCCGCCGGAAAATCCCGATGCGACCATGGTTCCGGCCGAGGCGATGCGACCGAATGCGCCGAAGCCGCCGCCGCCACCACTCAACATCATCCAGAAGACCTTTCGCGCCGAGGCACTCGCCCGGCTGCAACGCGCCGTCATCGCCGATTGCGGCTTCGTCGAACGTCTCGTGGTGTTCTGGTCCAATCATTTCTGCATTTCCGCCAACAAGGGCGGGCCGGCGCGGATGTGGGCCGGCTCGTTCGAACGCGAGGCGATCCGGCCGCACGTGCTCGGCCGTTTCGGCGACATGCTGAAGGCGGTCGAGCAGCATCCGGCGATGCTGTTCTTCCTCGACAACCAGCAATCGCTGGGTCCGGATTCGCGGGCCGGTAAAAACCGCAACCGCGGACTGAACGAAAATCTCGCGCGCGAGATCCTCGAATTGCATACGCTCGGCGTCGGCGGCGGCTACTCGCAGGACGACGTGACGGCGCTGGCCAACATCATCACCGGCTGGACCTATGCGGGCAGGCTCGGACAATTGGGCGCGCCGGGCAGCTTCGTGTTCAACGCCAATGCGCATCAGCCCGGCGCGCAGCGCGTGATGGGAAAAATCTACGACGCCGCCGGCGTGGCGCAGGGCGAGGCGGTGCTGTCAGATATCGCGCGTCATCCGTCAACCGCCAAATTCATCGCCGGCAAGTTCGTTCGCCACTTCGTCGCCGACGATCCGCCGCCCGCACTGGTGGCGCAACTGGCCGAAGTCTTTGCGAAAGCCGACGGCGACCTCAAGGCGCTGGCGCTGGCGCTGGTGGATTCCGAGGAGGCCTGGAAGGCGCCGCTGTCCAAGATGCGAACGCCCTACGAATTCCTGGTGGCGGCGGGCCGGCTGCTGGCGCGGATCCCGAATGATCCCGGCCGCTATCTCGGCGGTCTCAACACGCTGGGCCAGCCACTATGGTCGCCCGCCGGGCCGAACGGTTTTCCCGATACCAGTGCGGCCTGGGCGTCGCCGGAGGGCGTCAAGCTGCGGCTCGACATATCAGCGCAGATTGCCTCGCGGCTCGCCGACGGCATCGATCCGCGTGACCTGCTCGAACTGGTCGCCGCGGATGCGGCATCGGTCGAAACGCGACGGGCGATTGAACGCGCGGAATCGCGCCAGCAGGCGCTGGCGCTGCTGTTGATGTCGCCGGAATTCCAGAGGAGATGATTTCGATGGCACCGACACTGGATTGTTGCGAAGGCCTGCGATCGCCGGCGATTTCGCGGCGTGGCGTGCTGCTCGGCGGCGCCTCCTTTGCGGCGTGGGCCTATTTGCCGAAATTCGCACGCGCCGCCGATGGTCGCGATCCGCGGCTGGTGGTCGTCATTCTGCGCGGCGCGCTCGACGGGCTCGCCACCGTCGCACCGATCGGCGATCCCGATTACGCGGGGCTGCATGGCGCGATCGCGCTCGCGTTGAGTGGTCCGAACGCGGCGCTGCCGCTGGATTCGTTTTTCGCGCTGCATCCGGCGATGCCGGAACTCGCGCGGATGTACCGCGAAAAGAAAGCCGCGGTGATTCACGCGGCGGCTACGTCGTATCGCGACCGTTCGCATTTCGACGGGCAGGACGTGCTCGAAAGCGGCTTTGCCGGTCCCGGCCGCGTGCAGTCAGGCTGGCTCAACCGCGCGCTGGAAGGGTTGCCTAGGGCTGAGCGGGTGACGAGCGCGCTTGCGGTCGGGCCGACCACGCCGCTGGTGTTGCGCGGCGCGGCGCCGACGGTCGGCTGGGCGCCGGTTGCGCTGCCGCAGGCCGCCGAGGATACTGCGATGCGGCTCGTCGAACTCTATCAGCACCGCGACCCCGCGCTGGCCGGCGCGTTGAAGCAGGGCATCGCGCTCGACAAGACCGCGCAGGGCGACGACATGAAGCCGAAGCCGGGCACCAACGGCGCCGGCGCGATGCGGCTGGTGGCGCGCGGCGCGGCCAAGCTGATGGCCGCCGACGACGGTCCGCGGATCGGCGCGCTCGCCTTCGACGGCTGGGACACCCATGCCAATGAAGGCGGCCCGGTCGGCCGGCTCGCGCAACTGCTCGGCGGGCTCGACGGCGCGCTCGCTGAATTCGAGACCGGGATGGGGCCGCGCTGGCGCGACACCGCGATCGTGGTCGCCACCGAATTCGGTCGCACCGCGCGCATCAACGGCACGCAAGGCACCGACCACGGGACGGGCACGCTCGCGCTGCTCGCCGGCGGCGCCGTGAAGGGCGGGCGGGTGATCGCAGACTGGCCCGGGCTGAAGCCCGCCAATCTCTACCAGGGCCGCGACCTCGCGCCGACCACCGACCTGCGCGCGGTGATGAAGGGCGTGCTGAAGGACCAGTTCGGCCTCGCCGACCGGGTGCTGGCGGAGACGGTGTTCCCGGACAGTAGCGCCGCGAAGCCGATGCAGGGGTTGGTGGGATAACCTCTGCCCGCATTTTGCGGGGAGAGGTCGGATCGCTCTTGCGATCCGGGTGAGGGGGTACCGGTCTCACCTCATTCACGGCTCGTGGAGAGAGCCCCTCACCCCGACCCTCTCCCCGTGAAGAACGGGGCGAGGGAGCGAGAGCGCGCCGCATGTCATGTCGTCATCCCATCCACCTCCGCCATCTCGTCCGCGCTCAGTGTCCAGCCAACAGCTTTCACGTTCTGCTCGACCTGTTCGACGCGGGTGGCGCCGGCGATGACGCTTGCGACCTGCGGGCGCTGGGCGAGCCAGGAGAAGGCAAGTTCGAGCATGCTGTGGCCGCGCGCTTGCGCGAACGCCTGCAGCTTTTCGACGATGTCCTCGTTGCGTGCGGTGACGTAGCGGTCCTTCAGCGCGGGGGCCTTGGCGAAGCGGGTGTCGGCGGGGGCCGCCGAGCCGCGCTGGTATTTGCCGGTGAGAAGTCCGCTGGCCAGCGGGAAGAACGGCAACAGGCCGAGCCTGTATTCCGCTGCGGCCGGCAAGAGATCCTTCTCGATGCCGCGGACCACGAGGCTGTATTCGTCCTGGCAGGAGATGAAGCGACCAACGTTCATCTGCCGCGCCAGCATTTCGGCTTCGGCGATGCGCCACGCCGGGAAGTTCGAATTGCCGATATAGCGGACCTTGCCCTGGCGCATGAGATCGTCGAGCGCGCGCAGCGTCTCTTCCATCGGCGTCAGGGGATCGTAGTCGTGCTGCTGGTAGAGATCGATGTAATCGGTCTTCAGCCGCCTGAGACTGGCTTCCACCGCTTCCATGATGTAGCGGCGCGAGGCGCCCTGTTTGGTGCCGTCATTGCTCATCGGCTTGGAGTATTTCGTCGCCAGCACGATGTCCTTGCGGCGGTCGCCGAGGACGGCGCCGAGGACGGTCTCGGAGCCGCCCATGCCGGCATAGATGTCGGCGGTGTCGAACAGGGTGATGCCGAGGTCGATCGCCTTGTGAATGACCTTGCGCGAGGTCTCGAGGTCGGTGCGCTGGCCAAAATTGTTGCAGCCGAGGCCGACGGCGGAAACGCGCAGGCCGGAGCCGCCGAGGTTGCGAATTTGCATGGAATCGATCCTGTGGGGAGGGGCGGTGAAAAGGCCCGGCATCTTGGCCCGCACGGCATCGACCCGCAAGCAGCGCGGCCATCGGCGGCCGGCTGGGCAGCCATGCGGCACAAAAAGGGGCGGCCCCGGTCAGACGCGGCGACTGACGGGGACCGCTGGGGGGCGTGTGATCCGAGGACGGGGGGCTGATCAGACGCGGCTGCAACCTAGCCGTGCTTTGTTACGCCGGCGTGACGACAGCGACTTATCCACAGGGCGGCGGCCGGCGCGTCACAGCATCTTGCGATAGACGACGAACCCCGAGCGCTTCGCGACCTTGTCGTAGAGCTGCATCGCGGTGTGGTTGGTCTCATGGGTCTGCCAATAGACGCGAGAACAGCCGGCGCGCTTCGCCTGATCATACACGCCGTTGATCAGCGCGCGGCCGACGCCTCTGACGCGCGCCGCCGGATCGGTGAAGAGGTCCTGCAAATAGCAGTTCGGCTCGATCATGGTGGTCGAGCGGTGCAGCAGATAATGCGTCAGTCCCAGCAACTTGCCGCCGCGCTCGGCGACCAGCGCATGCACCGGCTCGTAGGCGTCGAAGAAGCGCGCCCACGTCATCGCGGTGATCTCGGACGCCAGCGCGGTCGGACCCGAGCGGCCGTAGAAGGCGTTGTAGCCGTCCCACAGCGGCAGCCATTGCGCATGGTCCTCGCGGCTGATGAAGCGGATGGTGAGGTCGCCGGGCATTGCGGGATATTCCGTTATGAGAGGACGCACCGGGAGACGCGCGTAGCTATCCAATACAGACGCAGCAGTGCGGGATCAATGTCGCAAGAGCGCCCCGCGCTATTCCGCGGCGCCGAGTTGGTGGGCGAGACCGTGGGGGCCGCGCAGCGCGCGATAATAGTCGGCGCTGCCGGGATCGTCGGAGTGACGGACGAGGTCGGTGACCGGCGTGTAGCTCAGCATGCGTCCGCCGTCGGGCAGTGCGGTGCAGATGAAGCGCAGCACCTGGCCGTCGGCGAGGTTGATGATGACCGGCGTGGAATCGCCGGCGCGGATCATTTCGGTGCGTTTGGCGATGAAGGCGCTGCGCTCTTCCTTCGGCAGTTGCCAGGCGCCGGTGTCGCGGCCATGATACATCAGCGCGATCACCGGCGGCTTGCTGTCGGCCTGCTCGTCGGGCAGCTTGAAGTAGTCGCGGAAGGCGCGGTTGATGAATTCGGCGCGGGTATCGGCGTCGAGCAGCACAATGCCGATGTCGACCTGGTCGAGCGCGGCCGACAGCCGGGCGGCGGTCGCGTGATGCGTTTCCTGCCGGGCCAGCGTATCGATCCATTTCTGCCGTAGAAGCCCGGTGATCAGCGCAGTGGCCCCGGCGGTCGCCGCCAGCAGCAGCAGGCGCGCCAGATCCGACATGTCGTAGCCGGGCGCGGCGCGGTGGTTGAGAAAGAACATCGCGGACGAGCCGACCGCAATGGCGGCGCTCACCATGCCGGAGGCGATGCCGCCGACGGACGCGACAAGCGCGACGATGCAGACGAACAATGGCGCGGGATTGGGGACGGGAATGACGAGCCGGTCGAGCAGGAAGGCGGCCAGCGCCGTCGCTGTCGTGAGAGCCGGACCGGAGATTGCCTGCCAGTTGAGCTGCATGCCCGTTCTCGCCACTTGCCGGGAATAAGGCTCAAGCATGCCCGATTGTTGCAATCGTGCACGCATTTCTGCCGCCAGTCTTAAGGGAGCGTTGCGCCGTCACAGTGGGCTTTCGCATTATTCGCATCAAATGATATCGAAGTGGCGGAACGGGAACCGCCCCCGCCGATTGAGCTCACGACAAGGTTTCAAAGAGGACATCGATGCCCACTGTTTCGCCCGCGCTGCTGCCGGTCCTGATGCTGTTCGCCTCCAACGTTTTCATGACCTTTGCCTGGTACGGCCATCTGAAATTCAAGGAAAGCCCATTGCCGACGGTGGTGCTGGTAAGCTGGGGCATCGCCTTCGTCGAATACTGGCTGGCGGTGCCGGCCAACCGCTGGGGCAGCGCGGTCTATTCGGCGGCGCAGCTCAAGACCATGCAGGAGGTGATCACGCTCGTCGTGTTCGCCGCCTTCTCGGTGCTCTATCTCAAGGAGCCGCTGGGCTGGAATCACGCGCTCGGCTTTCTCTGCATCGCGATCGGCGCGTTCCTGATCTTCCACAAATGGGGCTGAGCGGACGGCGGGCCAGCCCTCCCGCAACGTCTTTGATTTCGCGAAGGGACGTTGATAGCTTTCTGTTTTTCTCACCCTTTGCAGGCAGCCGCGTCATGCACCCATTGCATTCTGCTCCGCGCCGGATCCGCGCCCTCTTTGTTTCGTTCGCGCTGGCGCTTGCAGCAACGGCGGCGCGCGCCGCGCCGCTCGTTGATGTCCATGCGCTGGCGCAACAGGAGCAGCAGCCGCTGCTCGACACGCTGCGCGATCTCGTCAATATCGAATCCGGCAGCAAGGACATCGAGGGGCTGAACCGGATCGCCGAGCGGATCGCGAGCCAGCTCAAGGGGTTCGGCGGCGCCGTGGAAATCCTGCAGCCCACCGACGTCTATCGCCTGGACGATACGCCTGAAAGGGTCGGGCCTGCCGTGCAGGCCGTGTTCAAGGGCACCGGCAGCGCCAGCATCATGCTGATCGCGCATATGGATACGGTCTACCTCAAGGGCATGCTGAAGGATCAGCCGTTCCACATCGACGGCGACAAGGCCTACGGGCTCGGCATTGCCGACGACAAGCAGGGCATCGCCGTCATCCTCCACAGCGTCGCGCTGCTGCAGAAGCTGAACTTCCGGCAATACGGCACGCTCACGGTGCTGATCAACGGCGACGAGGAAATCTCCTCGCCCGGCTGGCGCAGCACCATCACCCGCCTCGCCGCGGAGCAGGACGCGGTGTTCTCGTTCGAGGGCAGTGGCCTCGACGGCACGCTGCGGCTGGCCACCAGCGGCATCGGCTCGGCCTATCTCAGCGTGCACGGCAAGGCGTCGCATGCGGGCGCGCGGCCCGAGGGCGGCGTCAACGCGCTCTACGAGCTGTCGCACCAGTTGTTGCAGATGAAGGACCTGTCAAAGGCGGAGGAGGGGCTGAAGCTGAACTGGACGGTCGCCACCGCCGGCACCAACCGCAATGTGATCCCCGCCGAGGCGGCCGCGCAGGCCGATGCGCGCGCGCTCAGGATTTCGGATTTCGACGCGCTCGAAAAGGCGCTGCAGGACAAGATCAAGAACCGGCTGCTGCCCGATTCCAGGGTGGAGCTGAAATTCGAGGTGCGCCGTCCGCCGCTCGAGCCGAGCGATGCCGCGCGCCGTCTCACCGGCCACGGCAAGGCGATCTATGGGGAACTCGGCATGACGCTCAACGTGGCCGAGAAGGCCACCGGCGGCGGCACCGACGCCGCGTTCGCCGCCCTCAAGGCGAGGGGCGCCGTGGTCGAAGGCATGGGCCTCTCGGGCTTTGGCGCGCACTCCAACGATGCCGAATATGTCAGGACCGACAGCATCGTGCCGCGGCTCTATCTGACGGCGCGGCTGATCATGGATTTGTCGAGCGGCAAGCTGAAATAGGTTCGAAACAACGCGCCCGCGCGATCGATGGCGCGCACGGCGCCACGGTCATTTCGCGGCGGGCGCCACCCGCAACAGCCGGCCGTTGGAATTGTCCGTGAGCAGCCACAGCGCGCCATCCGGCCCCTGGCGCACATCCCTGATCCGCTCGCGCAGGTTCTGCAGCAGACGCTCCTCCGAGGTGACGGTGTTTCCGTTTAGCGTCAGCCGCACCAGCATCGCGCCGCGCAGCGCGCCCAGGAACAGGCTGCCGTCCCATTTCGGAAACAGTTTTCCGGTGTAGAAGGCCATGCCCGACGGCGCGATCGACGGCACCCAGTATTTCAGCGGCTGCTCCATGCCGTCCTTGGCCGTGGCGTCGTGGATTTTCGCGCCGGAATAGTCGATGCCGTAGCCGATCACCGGCCAGCCGTAGTTCTTGCCCTTGCCGATCAGGTTGACCTCGTCGCCGCCGCGCGGGCCGTGCTCGATCTCCCAGAGTTCGCCTGACGTCGGATGGATCGCGAGCGCCTGCGGGTTGCGATGGCCGTAGCTCCAGATCTCGGCCTTTGCGTCGGCACGGCCGACGAACGGATTGTCTGGAGGTACCGAGCCGTCGGGCGCGATGCGGATCACCTTGCCGAGATGATTGTCGAGGTTTTGCGCCTGGTCGCGATAGGCAAAATGCTCGCCGAGCGTGACGAACAGGTTTCCGTCATCGGCCTGCGCGATGCGGCAGCCGTAGTGATTGCCCGTCGACAGTGGCCCCTCCTGGCGGAAGAGAGCCTTGACCTTGTCCAGCCGGTCCGCGCCGTCGGCGAGCCTGGCGCGCGCGACCGCGGTGCGTCCGCCGCCTTCGCCTCGCTCGGCGTAACAGAAATAGATCGTCCTGTTCTGTGCGAAGGATTTGTCGGTGACGATGTCGAGCAGGCCGCCCTGGCCGGACGCGAAGACCTTGGGCACGCCGTTGAGCGGAGGCGAAATCTGTCCGTCCACTGAGACGATGCGCAAGCGGCCCGGACGCTCGGTCACCAGCATCGTTCCGTCAGGCAGGAAGGCCAGCGCCCAGGGATAGAGCAGGCCTCGCGCGACGGTCTTGACCTCGAGTTCGCCCGCCGACGAGTCGAATGCCGGCTGCTCGCCGCGGCTGCCGGTCGCGATCAGGAATGAGAGGGCAACCAGGATCGCTACCGTCAGCGTAACGCTCACGAGGCCGACTTGTGCCTTCATCCTGATCCACATCGCGATGCTACCCATCGCGCGTTCGCTAGTGATGCAAACAAACGGTCGTTGACGTCACGGGAAGGGCATGGCGACGGTGGCCTTGATCGACAATACCGTCAGGGTGACCATGAGGCAAAGCGACAGCGTGCCGAACGCGAGCGAGGTGGCGATGGCACCGAGCAACCGGGAAGATGCAACGGGCGCGCGGCTGCCTTCGAAGCCGACCGCGCCGGGTGACCGTATCATTGGTCCGATCCTTGTTGCGCGGGCGAATCACCCGCGATGTCACAAAGACTTCGCAGTCAGGATCGGCAACAATGCGGCGGCGAACCGGCTCAAGATGGCGGAATTGCGACAAAGGTTAATGTTTTGCCCACTATTGTTAACCTTTGAAGGTCGGCTCGCGGGAATGTGAGCCCGCTGGCCCTATGCGTGGGCGGCGATGCCGGGCTGGTCGTCGACCACGGTCTGCGGCCGCCAGTCCATCGTGACGAAGCCCGGGGTCTGCTCCACCCGCCGCAGCCAGGCGCGGATGGCGGGGAAGGTGGCGAGATCGTAATCGCAGTGGTCGGCGACGTGGGTGTAGCCGTACAGCGCAATGTCGGCGACAGTCAGTTGCCCCGCAGCGAAATAGGCGCGGGTCTTGAGATGGTTCTCCATCACCTGAAGCGCTGCATAGCCGCGCTCCATCCAGTCTTCCAGCGCATGCGTCTGCAGGTCGCGGCCGCCCTTGACCAGCGACAGCCAGAAGTAGGCGGCGCCGATATTCGGCTCCAAAGCGTGCTGCTCGAAGAACATCCATTGCAGCGCTTCTGCGCGTTCGACCCGCGATTCCGGCGCCAGCGACGTGCCGCCGCAGACATACCAGAGAATGGCGTTGGACTCGGCGAGATAGCGTCCTTCGGCGACTTCCAGCAGCGGCACCTGGCCGCTCGGGTTCTTCTCCAGAAACTCCGGCGTGCGGCTTTCGCCGCGCAGGATGTCGACTTCGATCGCCTCATAGGGCGCGTTGAGCAGCGACAGCGCAAGGCGGACCTTGTAGCTGTTGCCGGAGCGCTGCATCGAATAGAGCTTGTACATCGTGTTGGCTTCACTCCGGTCGAGGGCGCACGCGGTGGTCGAACGATCCAGACGCTCTCGCGCCGCAACGCGACTAAACAATGATGCCGATACGAATGCGTCGCAAGGCCCGCACAATGGAAAAAGTCGAAAACCTCTACTGCACTGCACGCGTGCAGCATGATGTGCCACGGCGTGGCATTCACGCGGCCGAGAGCAGATCAGCGGATCGATGCAATCCTGCGCGACGCTGCTCCGTTGCACGCCGGCCGCAGATGCGAATCGCGGTCAGACATCCTGACGTTGAGCTGGTGCCGCCGAGGCAATGACAGCCTCCTCGAACCGTCGGCCGCTCCGGGGATCCGGGGAACATGGCCTGCTCTCTGCATGTGAGTTGCGACTTGCCGGATATGAGTCAATCCGCCACGGAACTTTGCGAATATTGCGCTGGCATTGCTCCGATCGTACCGAGCCCGCGCCACATCGGCCAAAGTTTGACCCGTATTCGGCCAAGCTTCTTGCGGTGCAGCGCCCAGCGCCTTAGGGTGCGGCGTTCCCATCAAAAAGAGTCGTGAATTTAAGAGTTCACGACGTTTGCCAGGAGATGATGATGCCCTTCCTGTCTGCCTCGCTCGCCCGCGTGAAGCCGTCCGCGACGATCGCGGTCACGGACAAAGCGCGCGCGCTGAAAGCGGCGGGCCGCAACGTCATCGGCCTCGGCGCCGGCGAGCCGGATTTCGACACGCCGGCCAACATCAAGCTGGCGGCGATTCATGCGATCGAGGCCGGCAAGACCAAGTACACCGATGTCGGCGGCATTCCCGAGCTGAAGGAAGCCATCATCGCCAAGTTCCAGCGCGAGAACGGGCTGAGCTACAAGCCGAACCAGATCATCGTCGGCACCGGCGGCAAGCAGGTGCTCTACAACGCGCTGATGGCCACCCTCAATCCCGGCGACGAGGTGATCATCCCCGCGCCCTACTGGGTGAGCTATCCCGAAATGGTGGCGCTCGCCGGCGGCGAGTCGGTGCCGGTGGTGTGCCCGGCGTCGAACGGCTTCAAGCTGCGCCCCGACGATCTTGAAAAGGCGATCACGCCCAAGACCAAGTGGATCATCCTGTGCTCGCCGTCGAACCCGACCGGCGCCGCCTATTCACGCACCGAGCTGAAGGCGATCACCGATGTGCTGGTCAAGCATCCGCATGTCTGGGTGATGACCGACGACATGTACGAGCATCTCGTCTACGACGATTTCGAATTCGTGACGCCGGCGCAGATCGAGCCGAAACTCTACGAACGCACGCTCACGGTGAACGGCGTGTCGAAGGCGTATTGCATGACCGGCTGGCGCATCGGCTACGCCGGCGGCCCGGCCGAACTGATCAAGGCGATGGCGACGATCCAGTCGCAGTCGACCTCGAACCCGTCGTCGATCGCGCAGTGGGCGTCGGTCGAGGCGCTGAACGGGCCGCAGGACTTCATCCCCGTCCACAACAAGGTGTTCAAGGAGCGTCGCGACCTCGTGGTCTCCATGCTCAACCAGGCCAAGGGCATCGAATGCCCGCGGCCCGAGGGCGCGTTCTACGTCTACCCGTCCTGCGCCGGCACCATCGGCAAGACCTCGCCATCCGGCAAGGTGATCGCCAATGACGAGGACTTCGTCACCGAGTTGCTCGAGAGTGAAGGCGTCGCCGTCGTGCAGGGCTCCGCGTTCGGTCTCGGCCCGGCGTTCCGGATCTCCTATGCGACCAAGACCTCCGATCTCGAAGATGCCTGCAAGCGCATCCAGCGCTTCTGCGGCAATCTGAGATAAGAAGCGCTTTGCGACCCGAGCCGTCCCGCAATGCGGGACGGCTTCGATCGTTGACAAACCCCACCGAAAATCGACGGGGTTCGTCAGCGCTCTGAGGCCCGCGCGAGCGGGCCTTTTTGTTGGATTGATTGAATTGTGGCATAGAACGTCCAACGCTGTGGGCTCAGTCTTGTTCGAGCTTCTCTGCTCGCATCACTTTTCCTTCCGGAGATTACTTCATGCGTCGTTCCCTCATCCTTGCCGCGGCCGCGATCGCCGCACTGGCTTCCTCGATCGGTGACGCCAGCGCGCAGCAGGTGCAGCGCGTGCAAGTCGGCGTGCTGGAGTGCCGTGGCGGCGCCAGCGTCGGATTCATCGTCGGTTCGGTCACCAATCTCGGCTGCGTGCTGCGTGCCGGCGGAATGCCGGAGGACCGCTACATCGCCACCATCCGTAAAGTCGGTCTCGATCTCGGCATCACGCAGGAATCGGCGCTGGCCTGGGCCGTGTTCGCACCGGTCGCGCAGCTCGGGCCCGGCGGCTTGTCGGGCGACTATGTCGGCGCGCAGGGCAGCGCGACGCTCGGCGTCGGCGTCGGCGGCAATGTGCTGGTCGGCGGCTCCGCCAATTCGATCGCGCTGCAGCCCCTCAGCCTGCAGGGCCAGGTTGGCGTCAGCATTGCTGCCGGACTGGAGGCGCTGGAGCTGCGGCCGGGGCGTTGAGCGGAGTTCGTTCCGCGTCGTTGCGCGGAGCGATGGCAACGCATCGATCCGTGTCGCCGCTGTCGGCCGGCGCTACGTTCGCTTCATCGAGCGGATGTCTCAGCAGGGGCAGGAAACCGGCAAGCCAGATCGCGAAGGCCAACGACCAAAGAGAACCGCTGAAGGTATAATGCCCGCCCAGCAGGAAGCTGGCGATCCCGATTTCGGGCAACACCCTGACGAGGCCGGCCGCGATCATGACGACGACGGCGGCATGCGCCTGCCAGGGCAGATCGAGCGTCCGGCCGGTGTGGCGAAGCCCCGCGATGATGAACACGCTCAGCACGGCGAGGCCGAGGCTCGCCACCGACAGCACGTGGAATCCTGTCGCCATGGCGAACGGAGCCCCCAATCCCGCCAGACCGATGAACAGGAATCCGGCACCCGCGAACAGATTGGCGGCAGCCAGCGCCAGCACGTGGGTTCGGAATACCGCGACGCCGATGAACCATTCGGCGAGGCGGTCGAAAAAAGCCGCTGCGGCCGCCAGCGCGAGATAGGCCGGTACGGTCGAATCCGGTGCGGCCAACGCCGCTCCTGCATAGAGAGCGACCAGCCCGGCCGTCAGGTTCTGGCGGCCGGGATGCGGACGGTACGGCGTGGTTTCGCCGCTCGGGTCGAGCGCAAGATTGATGATCGCGACATTGATGCGGGCGACGGCAAGGGAGAAAAACACCACGAAGACCATCAGGGCCGCATGGAGCAGCCGCGCCGCCACATCCGTCATGCCGGCCATCCAGGCGACGCGCACCGCCAGCTCGATCAACCAGAACAGGCCCACCCAGACGGCGAAGGACGCATGCCGCGTGCTGCCACGGTCGACCAGCGCCTTGAGGACGTACCAGAACAGCAATCCGAGAAAAGCGAGATCGGTCAGCGCCGCCACGCCAACGAGCGTGTCGAGCCCGACCATTCCGATCATCCGCCCCGGAAGAAAAAGCGCCAGCAGGATGAGCAGCGCACGGCCGCGGCGCGGCGGCGTGTCGGTCCATTCGGGCACCGCAGAGGTGAGGAAGCCGGCGAGCGCCGCGCCATAGGTGCCGAAGATCATTTCATGCGCGTGCCACTGGCTTGCGGGAATGTCGCGGGCAAACGGCAGCGCAAACACGAACACCGCAACCCATATCAGCGGCGAGAGCAACGCATGGCAGGCGGCGACGGGAAAGAATAGCCGCAGACCTTCGACGAGCCACGGGCTCGATGTGGAAAGTCCGTGCTCGGTGCGACACTGGACGGTCATCGGACACGCTCCCGCTCGCCGTCGAACAGCACGCGAAACGCCGGATCGCGCGACCACGTCTCCACCATCTCGAAGACCATGCGGTCGTTGCGCTCGCCCGGCCTGCCTTCGATGCGGCGGCTTGCGGACCGACCCTCGATGTTGCCGGACAGCACGACGAGCCGATGCGCGACACGAATGGCCTCGGCGAGATCATGCGTTACGAACAGCGCCGAGAAATGCTCGCGCGCCGCAGCTTCGATCACCAGGTCCTGGAGCGTGCGCTTGAGGCCGACATCGACGGCGGTGAACGGCTCATCGAACAGCACGAGGTCAGGATCGACGGCGAGTGCGCGGGCGACGGCGACGCGCTGGCGCATGCCGCCAGAAAGTTCCACGGGAAACTTGTCGAGGTCGGCCGCGTGCAGGCCGACTTCGCGCGCCCGTCGCTCCACGGCCGCCATCCGGGTGAGCGCCGCGGCGCCGAGCGCGCGCAAGCCGTAGCCGATGTTGTCGCGCGCCGTCATCCACGGCAGCAGCCGCGGCTCCTGGAACACCACGGCATGGCGTCGATAGGCGCGCCGCACCCGGCCGCGCAACGGATCGATCAGCCCGGCCGCGATCTGCAGCACCGTGGTCTTGCCGCAACCCGATGGTCCGATCAGCGCGACCACCTCGCCTTCGTCGAGCGACAGGTCGAATTTCTCGAACACGGGACGGCCGAGAAACGCATGGCCGACGCCTTCGAGCGCGAGCTTCATCGCTTGACCCCCCAGGGCAGCCCGGCCTCGCGCCAGCGTTCGAGCCGGTCGCGCAGCGGATGCAGAAACCCATATTCCGTGATCAGGGCGAAGGCGACGACGGCGAGGATCAGGGCCATCACTCTTGGAATGTCGAACAGCGCTCGCGCCGTCGCCAGTTCGCCGCCGATTCCGCCGGAATTGGACAGCAACTCGGCCATCACGGTCACTTTCCACGCCGTCCCCGCCGTCGTGGTCCATGCCGGAAAAAGATAGGAGATCAGATGCGGCGCGGTCACGGTGCGAAACCGCATCCAGATTCCCGCACCGAACGAGCGGGCCATGGCGTCGAGCGCGCGGTCGCGCGTCGCGACGCCTTCGAGGCCTCCGGCAAACGAAATCGGAAGCGAGGCGACGACGACGGTCACGACGGCGGAAGCGCCGGTCGATCCGAACCAGATCAGCGCCAGCACGATCCAGGCGATCGGCGGCACGCCGAGGATCA
>OEIU01001175.1_pt1 | contig 18247 bp, 11 predicted proteins | sample 1539221 | NCBI WGS metagenome assembly OEIU01 (sample SAMN03792071, study PRJEB22550) | activated sludge metagenome | feature: wastewater treatment plant; material: activated sludge; isolation source: Wastewater treatment plant of a petroleum refinery complex | place: Argentina: Zarate | collected...
GCATTGCAGCTCGCCGACGAGGCCGGCACCTGGTCCAAGGCCCGGCCCGGCGAAGTCCTTCCGGTGGGGATCGTCGAAAGCATGATCCGATCGGCCGGCCCGGCGCTGCCTGTCCCCGCTTCGGGTTCGCTGGTGCTGGTCGTCGACGACAATGCGGATATGCGCGACTACCTCGCGCGCACGCTGGCCAGCTACTGGCGGGTGGAGATGGCCTGCGATAGCGCCGAGGCACTGGTCCGCGCCCGGGCCCGGCGCCCCGACCTAATCGTCGCCGACGTGATGATGCCGGTACTGGACGGATTCGGTCTGTTGCGCGAGCTGCGATCGGACAACGAACTGAAAGCGACGCCGGTGGTGCTGGTGACGGCGCGGGCACACGAGGAGGCGGCGATCGACGGTCTGCTGGCGGGCGCCGACGACTATGTTTCGAAGCCGTTCTCCTCGCGCGAGCTGGTGGCGCGCATCGGCGCCCAGCTCGAGCTCGCGCGGCTGCGGCGCCGAGGCGAACGCCAGGTCCGGGAACTGCTGGCGGTGATGCCGGTGGGCGTCTACGCCTGCGATACCCAGGGCCGCTTCAGCTACTGGAACCGCCGGGCGATGGAGCTGTGGGAAGGCGAGCCCGGCAACGACGACCGCGCCTGGGCGTTGCTGGGAGCGCCGCAGGCGCTGACCCCCGACGGCGCCTGGTTGGCGCCCGATGCATCGGCGATGGCGGAAGTTCTGCGCACCGGCGAGGCCGTTCAGGATCAGGAGGTCGCCGTCGTCACCGCGGCCGGCAGCCGGCTGGACCTGCTGATGAACATCCGGCCGCTGCGAGAGGACGGAACGCTGGTCGGCGCGGTATGCGCGTTCCTCGACGTGACCGCCCGCAAGGTGGCCGAGCGGGCGGTGCGGACCATGAACGACGAGCTCGAGGAACGAGGCGGCCGGCGCGCGGCGCAACCATAGGCCGCGCAGCAGGCCGGCGCCGGGACGACGTTGCGCGACGCGGAAGGGTGCCCGGCACGGTCCGGCCGCTGTCGATTCGCCCTACGGATGCTATGTGCACAACTGCACTTAAACAGCCCGTCTCGGCTGGCCGCTGCGGCATGTGGATCGCGCGTTTGGAGCACGAGGCGAATCGTTACAGAATGACACATCCAGCCACTCCCGGACAGTCGCCGACATGGAAGACGATCAGAACAAAGAGGAGGATCCGAAAGGGGCGGGAGACGCGGACGCTGCAGAGCCGGTACTGAGCAATCCGATGGTCGGGCTGGGGGGGTCGGCCGGGGCCATCGCCGCTCTGTGCCGGTTCTTCGACACCGTGCCGCCGGATACCGGCGTGACCTTCGTGGTCGTCGTGCACCTCTCTGCCGATCAAGACAGCGGGCTGGCCGGCATCCTGCAGCGGCATACGGCGATGCCGGTGATCCAGGTGCGTGAAACGCTGACCGTCGTCTCCAATCACGTCTATGTGATCCCGCCGGCGAAGATCCTGCTGACGCTGGACGGCAAGCTCGTGCTGCAGGATGCGATAGACCGGCGGCAGCAGCACATCGCCGTCGACCTCTTCTTCCGGACGCTGGCCGATACGCACGGCCCGAATGCGGCCGCCATCGTGCTGTCGGGAATAAACGGAGACGGGGCGCTCGGCCTGCGGCGTGTGAAGGAACGGGGCGGTCTGACGATCGTGCAGGATCCGCAGGAGGCGGAATACGATGGGATGCCGCGCGCCGCGATCGCCACCGGCATGGTGGACTGGATACTGCGTACCGACGAGATGGGTGAACGGCTGCGCGAGTATCTGCAGCTCGGTTCCCGGCTGCGCCTGCCGCGGACGGCGGACCCGGATCAAGGGCTGCTGCAGAGCCGCCGCGCCGGCGGCGGCGAAGAAAGCGAGCTGCTGGACGTGCTGTCGTTCCTGCGCACCCGGACGGGACGGGATTTCAGCCACTACAAGCGCGCAACGATTCTCAGGCGGATCGGACGCCGGATGCAGGTCAATGGCATCGAGACGTTTCCCGATTACCTGCACTGCCTGCGCACCCGGCCAGGGGAGGCGGGGGCGCTGCTGCAGGATCTGCTGATCAGCGTCACGAACTTCTTTCGCGATCCGGACTGCTATGCAGCGCTGGAGAGGCTGATGCCGGTCATCTTCCGCGGCAAGACGGCCTCTCACGTGCTGAGGATCTGGGTGGCCGCCTGTGCGACCGGCGAGGAAGCCTATTCGATCGCGATACTCGTCAACGAATTCGCCAGAACGCTGGAATCCGCGCCGCAGATCCAGATCTTCGCGACCGATCTGGACGAGGACGCGATCCGCGTGGCTCGCGAGGGCGTCTATCCGGTGACGATCGAAGCGGATGTTTCCGAAGAGCGGTTGCGCCGGCATTTCTCACGCGAGCATCGCGGTTACCGGGTACGGCGGGAGCTGCGGGAAACGGTGCTGTTCGCGGTCCACGACGTGCTGAAGGACTCGCCGTTCTCGCGCGTCGACCTGGTGAGCTGCCGCAATCTGCTGATCTATCTGTCGCGGCAGGCGCAGAACCAGGTCCTGCAGACCTTCCATTTCTCGCTGGTTGCGGGTGGCCACCTGTTCCTCGGCTCCTCGGAGTCCGTCGACGACGGCAATGCGCTGTTCGCCGTCATCGACAAGAAGCGTCGCCTCTACGTCCATCGGGCGACGCCCCGGACGGTGGCGTATCCGCCGGCGGGCCCCAGCGCGCTTGTCGGTCTCCTGCAGAACAGGCAACTGCCGGCGCCGGTGGCCATCGCGGGGTCGGGGTTCAATCAACCCCACGTGGCAGCGCGTCCGACATTCCTGTCGCCGGAGAACCGCGCCGCTTCCTGGGGCGAACTTCATCTGAAGCTTCTCGAAGAGCTGGCGCCTCCGTCGATGCTGGTGGACGCCGAGTACGACATCGTCCATCTGTCGGCGACGGTCGGACGATATCTGCAGTACGGCGGCGGTGAGGTCAGCCGGAATCTGCTCCGGACGATTCACCCCGGATTGCGGATCGAGTTGCGCGCCGCTCTCTATCAATCCGGCCGCTCGGGCACGATGGTCCAGGTGGCGCCGCTACGAATCGAGATGGGCGCGGACGTCGAGACCGTGCAGATGACGGTGAAGCCGGCTTCGAAGCTGGCTCGCGGGCTGCTGCTGGTATTCATCCGCTCGTTGAAGGACGACGACGGGGCGGCATCCGCCGCGCCGTTGGTTTCGGTGTCGGTCGGAGAGCCCGAACCGCTGGCTCAACATCTCGATCAGGAGCTGGATCGCCTGAAGTCGCATCTGCGCGACACGGTGGAACAGTACGAGGCCTCCACCGAGGAGCTCAAGGCCAGCAACGAAGAGCTCCAGGCGATGAACGAGGAGCTGCGATCGGCGACCGAGGAACTCGAGACGAGCCGCGAGGAGCTGCAGTCGATCAACGAAGAGCTGACCACCGTCAATCACGAGCTGAAGAACAAGGTCGACGAGCTCGGAAGCTCGAACAGCGACATGCAGAACCTGATGGATGCGACGGCGATCGCGACCATCTTCCTCGACCGCGAGTTCAAGATCACCCGTTACACGCCCTCCGCCGTCAGCTTGTTCAACCTGATACCCACCGACGTGGGCCGTCCGCTGTCCGATCTGACGTCGCGGCTGGACTACCCGGACCTGAGCGCCGATGCCCGTCTGGTGCTGGAGCGGCTGGTGCCGGTCGAGCGCGAGGTGGGCATGACCAGCGGCGAATGGTTCATGGTTCGTGCGCTGCCCTACCGCACGATCGACGACCGCATCGCCGGCGTCGTGCTCACCTTCGTCGACATCAGCGAGCGGAAACGGAGTCAGGAGGCGTTGCGCCGATCGGAAGCCCGCTTCAGCGCGATCGTCAACGAGGCGCCGGTCGGCGTGCTGCAGGTGGCGATGGATGGCCGGATCTCTCTGGTCAACCGCTACTTCCGCGAGCTGCTCGGCTATTCCGAGGACGAGCTGCTGGGCAGGAATGCCTATCAATTGTTCGGGATATCGGCCCTGTCGCCCGACGCGCAGTCTTCCGTCGGCAAGCCGGCGCAGGCCGAGGTCCAGTGCGACCGACGGGACGGCACGAAGCTGTGGCTGCAGAGCAGCACGTCGTTGCTGCGCGACACGCCGACCGGGCCGGCGTCTGCGCTGATCGTCTGCACCGACGTGACCGAGCGCAAGCGCGCGGAGGAAATGCTCAGGGCGAGCGAAGAGCGGCTTCGGCTGATGATCGAGAACGCGGTCGACTACGCGATCTTCTCGACCGATCTGGAACGCCGGGTCACGATGTGGAACATCGGCGCCGCGCGATTGCTCGGGTATTCCGAAAGCGAGATCCTGGGCCAGCGATGCGACATCGTGTTCACCGAGGAAGACCGGGCCGCGAACGTCCCCCAGGAAGAGGCGCGCAGGGCGATGACGGAAGGACGCGCCGCCGACGACCGGATGCATCTGCGCAAGGATGGCAGCCGCTTCTGGGCGAGCGGCGCGCTGATGCCGATGCACGATCCGACGGGCCGTGTGCGCGGGTTCGTGAAGATCCTGCGCGACCAGAGCACTTTCAGACAGGCGCAGGAGCAGCTTGAAACGAGCCAGGCGGAACTGCTCGGCGCGCTGGCGGACAAGGAGCTGGCCCGGGCGGCGCTCGAAGCGTCGGACCGGGCCAAGGGCCAGTTCCTGGCGATCCTGTCGCATGAGCTGCGCAATCCGCTGGCGGCCATCAACGGCGCTGCCCAGGTGATCTCGGCGCCTGCAACGTCGCCGGAGGACTTGCGGTCCGCCTCCGAAGTCATCGAGCGTCAGGCCGATGTGATGAAGACGCTGCTCAGCGACCTTCTCGACATGTCCCGTCTGCGTCTGGGCAAGCTGGTGCTGCATCGCGAGACCGTCGGCGTCGCGGCGTTCATCGAAGCCGCCGTCGAGACCTGCCGGCCGCTGATCGAGTCCATGCATCACCGGCTTACCGTTCGCGTGGATCCGTCGCCGATGGCGGTGTTCGGCGACCCGGTGCGGCTGGCGCAGGCAGTGTCCAATCTGTTGTCGAACGCCGCCAAGTTCACGCCCGACGGCGGCCGGATCGCGCTGGAGGTCGCCAGGGAGGGCAGCACGGTGGTCATCACCGTCGCCGATGACGGAATCGGCATGGATGCGGCGACCGCGGAGTCGGTGTTCGAGATGTTCTTCCAGGTTGCGCAGCCCACGCCATCCGACTCCCACATCGGCGGACTGGGCATAGGCTTGGCGCTGGTGCGCAGCATCGCCCAGCTTCATGAGGGGTCGGTCGCAGGGTACAGCGAGGGGCCGGGCCGCGGCAGCCGCTTCGTGCTGACCTTGCCGCTGTCGGACATGCCGGTGCCGGCGCGGCACGATTCGCAGACGAAGGCAGAGGCCGGATCGCTCGGCGGCCTGAACGTGCTGGTGGTGGACGACAATGCGGATGCCGTATGGTCGATCTCCATGCTGTTGAAGCGCGCGGGCTGCGCGGTGAGCTCGGCGCGTCCGGGGGTGGAGGCCTGCCGCCTGTACGAGGAATTCCGGCCCGACGTGGTGCTGCTGGACATCGGGCTGCCCGACCAGAGCGGACTGGAGGTCGCCCGGCGGATCCGGGCGATGCCCGGGGGCGACCGGACGACGCTCATCGCCGCGACCGGCTGGGGTCAGCAGCAGGATCAGAAGGAGGCCACCGAGGCAGGCTTCGATCTGCACATGATCAAACCGCTGTCGCTCGAGGAGCTTGCGCGGGCGATCGGTCGGCTGCGGGCGGCGAAGTAGCCGCTCGACGGTCTCATGCGCTTCCATCGGTGGCTGCAGCGGGCGCTGCAAAGCTTTCGGCAGATTTTTCCGCCCGGCGCCGGCCTGCACCGGAAACGTGGCAGGGCGGGGCGTTGAAGGCCGGCGAGGCCTGGCACGAAGGGTGCATGGGCGGTCCGCTATTCTTCCGGAGTCGATCTTGCAAGATGACCGATCAGCGACGCTGAACCGTCTGACGCTCAGCGTGGTGCATCAGTTCAACAACGTTCTCGGCGTCATTTCGAACAGTGTCCATTTGCTGGACGACGAGTCGTCGCAGGACGATCGCCGGATCGCGCGGCAGGCGATCCAGCGTTGCACGGACACCGGCATGCGCCTGACGCGGGTGCTTCTGCAATACACCGACCGCCCCGGAGATACCGTGCCATGGGTGAATCTGCGGGCGATTCTTCCCGATCTGACCGAAGCGCTGCAGCTTCTGCTCGGCTCCCGGGCGAAGATCTCGACGCGCGTCGACGCCTTCAGCCTGCCCGTCCGGATCCAGGCAGGCGATCTGGAGCTGCTGCTGATCGGCATGGTCCTGGAGGCGCGCCACCTCCACCCTTCGATCGGAGAGATCCATGTGGGCGCGCGCAACGCCGCGGGCCAGGAGCCGCCGCCGCGGAACACGGGGAGCCGGCACTTCGTGCGTGTGCAACTGACCATCGGCAAGCCGGTCTTCGAAGAGACCGAGGCGGACCGGCGAACCCGGCAGGACAGGCTGGTGCCGGTTTTCCAGCGAGCCCAGACCTTCTGTCAGCGCAACGGCGGGCAGGCCAGGCTCAACGCCGCCGGGGGCGATTTCGACGTCGAGATGCTGCTGCCGGCGGGGGCGCCGGCGAGCCGCACGACGGCGCTGACCCATCGGACCGGTTGAGTTCTCGCGGTCAAGCGTTGCGGATGTCTTATCCTACGCTGCTACCAAGGCGTCGTCGACGCATACCAACCCCTGCTGCACCTGAATGAGCCACGCCCTTATCGTCGAGGACGATACCGACTTCGCGGAAACGCTTCGCGCGCTGATCGCGCGGATGAAGTTCACCGCGGCCATCGCCCACACGATCAAGGACGCGCGCCAGCAGCTTCTGGTCAGGCCGCCGGATGTCGTGCTGCTGGATATCGAGCTGCCCGACGGCAACGGCATGGAGCTGTTCGCCGACGACGCACTGATGGCGAACTGCGAGACGGTGCTGATCACCGGCCATGCGACGCTCGACACGTCGATCCAGGCATTGCGGCTCGGCGCAGCCGACTACCTGATCAAGCCGATCAACCTGACGCAGCTTCAGGGCACGCTGTCCCGCGTCACCCGCCCGTCGGCGATGCGGGAAGAACTGAACAGCATCGAGAGCGAATGGCAGACGTCGGGCAGATTCGGCAGGCTGCTGGGCCGCAGCGCGGCGATGCGCAGGATCTTCAACGAGATCGCACGGGTCGCGCAGACGTCGGTGTCGGTGTTCATCACCGGCGAGAGCGGCACCGGCAAGGAGATGGCGGCCCAGACCATCCATGAGCTGAGCCGGCGGCGCAAGCAGCCGTTCTTCGGGATCAATTGCGGCGCGTTGTCGCCGACGCTGATCGAGAGCCAGTTGTTCGGCCACGAACGCGGCAGCTTCACCGGTGCCGAGAAGCAGCACACCGGCTTCTTCGAGCGCTGCAACGGCGGTACGCTGTTCCTCGACGAGATCACCGAGATGCCGCTCGATCTGCAGGTCAAGCTGCTGCGGGTTCTGGAGACCGGCACCTTCATGCGCGTCGGTTCGTCGAATCTGATGGAAACCGACGTCCGGATCATCGCCGCCACCAACCGTTCGCCGCAGTTGGCCGTGAGCGAAGGCAGGCTGCGCGAAGACCTGTTCTATCGCCTGAACGTGTTCCCGCTGACGATGCCTTCGTTGCGCGATCACCCCGAGGACGTTCCGCTGCTGGCCGAGAGCTTCCTCGTCGCGATCGCCGCACGCGAGGGAGCCCGGAAGGTCTTCAGCGACGATGCGTTCACGCATCTCGCGGGGTACGGCTGGCCGGGCAATGTGCGGGAGCTGCGCAACCTGGTCCATCGGGCTTATGTGATGACCGAAGGAACGCGGATCGACCGGCGCTGGCTCGCGCCGCTCGCGCGCTCCGCGCCCGTTGCATCGCCACCGCCTTCGGTTCCGGCCGTGCCGGAGGCTGTTCCTGCATGGGACGCCCCGCCGGTCGCCGTCAACGCGCCGCAGGAACCGTCGATCACCGTTCCGATCGGCATGTCGATGTCCGAGATCGAACGGCGGGTCATCTTCGCCACGATGGAACACTATGGACAACACAAGGAACGCGTGGCGGCGGTACTGGGCATCAGCCTGAAGACGCTCTACAACCGGCTGAAGGAGTATGCCAACTCCCCGTCGGTCGATCAGGACGACATGGTCGGCTCCTGATCGGGCTTCCGATCCGGCTTCCGATCCCTATTGTCGCTGGCGGGTCCGATCCGCCTGGGTCCGCAGAAACAGCAGGATGTCCTCCAGCCGTACTCCGACGCGGCGCACCGCATACTGCAATTCCGTCACGGGCACTCCCAGCCGGCTGGACCAGTAGTCGAGCTCGAAAGGCTGCTCGACATCGATGCGGCCGTCCGCTGCGGACCGTTGCATGGTACGGGTCTCTTTCATTCGCGATCTTCCTGTAGCCGTCGAACTTAAGCGGGAACCGTGCCAGCGCGGATCGGCCCGGAAGAGGCATGCCACGTCGTCCGACGGCGTCGGCAGCCTGCATGAACGCAGTAATTGCAGCAGCGGTTACAACGCCCGGTTAGCCGGGATGCCGATCCGTCGTCCGGCTTGACGTAGCGTCCGCAACGGATGCCAGAGAGGGAGATGCGCAGGTTCGCCACTGCCCTGGCGGCCCGAATCTCGTTGTCGAGTGTCACGGGTACAGCCATTGCCGAGGGCGCCTTCACGGGGGCCGCTTCGGAATCAGAGTCAAGGCAATGCGTATCGCGATGATCAGTGAACATGCCTCGCCGCTCGCGGCGATCGGCGGAATCGATTCGGGCGGCCAGAACGTCTATGTGTGGCAGGTCGCGCGGCACCTCGTGCAGGCGGGGCATCGGGTCGACGTGTTCACCCGCCGCGATGCCGAGGAACAGCCTACCGTCGTCCAGGTGCAGCCGGACCTCAAAATGGTTCACGTCAGCGCCGGGCCGCATGCGTTCGTGCCGAAGGAGAAGCTGCTCGACTTCATGCCGCAGTTCGCGCGCTTCTGCGAGCAATGGATCCGCACGGCGCCCGCCTACGACGTGATCCACGCGAACTTCTTCATGTCGGGGTGGGTCGGCCTGCGGCTGAAGGATCGCTTCGGCCTGCCGCTGGTGACGACGTTCCATGCGCTCGGCCTGGTGCGCAAGCTGCATCAGGCCGAGGCCGATGGCTTTCCGGCCGCGCGTGACGACATCGAGCGGCAGCTCGTCGTGCGCAGCGAGCGCATCGTCGCCGAATGCCCTCAGGATCAGCATGATCTGCAGAGTCTGTACGACGCCGATCCGGCGAGAGTCGCGATGGTTCCGTGCGGGTTCGACTGCGAGGAGCTCCATCCGCTCGAGCGGCGGCTCGCCCGCGCGCGGCTGGGGATTCCAGCGGACGAGTTCATGGTGCTGCAGCTTGGCCGGATGGTGCCGCGCAAAGGCATCGACACCGTCGTGCGGGCGATGGCGCACGATCGCTGCGCTCATATGCGGCTGCGGGTCGTCGGCGGCGACTGCGAGGTTCCGGATCCGTTGCGATCGCCCGAGATCGGCAGACTGCAGGCCATCGCGCGCGAGGGCGGCGTATCGGAGCGGGTGATCTTCGCGGGACGCAAGCCCCGATCGGAGCTGCGCGACTGGTATTCGGCCTGCGACGTGTTCGTGACCACCCCGTGGTACGAACCGTTCGGCATCACGCCGCTCGAGGCGATGGCCTGTGCACGGCCGGTCATCGGCAGCGATGTCGGCGGCATCCGCTATTCGGTCGTCGCCGGCAGCACCGGCCTGCTGGTTCCTCCCAAGGATCCCGGTGCGCTGGCCGACGCCCTGGGAGCGCTGAGTGATGACCCGGCGCGCGCTGCCGAGATGGGTCGCAACGGCCGGTCGCGGGTCGAAAGGGAGTTCACCTGGGAGAAGGTGGCCTTCGCGCTGCACGGCGTGTTCGCCGCGGCGATCGCCGACTGCCGATCGAGCCGGGCCGCACAGCCGTCGCGATCGATGCTGCAGCTTGCCGATGCGCCGCTGCCGGCCCGGCCGGCTTCGGACCTGCGGCCTTCGAGGCCGGCGATCTTTCTCGACAAGGACGGCACCTTGGTGCGCGACGTGCCCTTCAACGTCGATCCGGCGCTGCTGAGCTTCACGCCCCACGCGCTGCAGGCGCTGCGGCTGTGGCGGGATGCCGGCTACAGGTTGGTCGTCATCACCAATCAGCCCGGCATCGGGCAGGGCCTCTTCGACCGTGCCGATCTGTCGATTCTGCATCGCGCGCTGGCGGCCCGGCTGGCGACGGCCGGTGTGCCGCTGGACGGGATGTTCGCCTGTCCGCATCCGCAGGATGCGGGCTGTGCCTGTCGAAAGCCGGGGGACCTGCTGTTGCGTCAGGCGGCGTGGGTGCTGCGGATCGATCTGGAGCGGTCATGGATGGTAGGCGACATCCTGAACGACGTCGAGGCGGGGCATCGCGCCGGCTGCCGCAGCATCCTGCTGGATGTCGGCAACGAAACCGAATGGCTGCCGGGGCCGTTGCGCGAACCCGAGTTCCGGTGCCCGGACCTTCTGCAGGCCGCCGCAGTGACGCTGTCCGCGCAGGTTCGGACGGCCTCGATGGAGCCGGTCCTCTCCGGAGCCGTCCGATGAGTGCGGTGACACTTCGATCGGTCGATCAGCGCAGGGTCCCGGACTCGCGGGCCGTCGATGCGGCGCGCGTGGCCGTCTGGCGCAGAGTGCGCCGGCTGCTGGCGGTCCGCGTCGACAACCTCGGCGACGTGCTGATGACGACGCCGGCGCTGGCCGCGGCGGCCGCGTCGGTTCCCGCGATGTCGATCACCTTGCTGGGCGGCAATGCGGCGACCGCGCTCGCGCCGCACCTGCCGATGGTCGACGATGTCATCGCCGTCCGCGTCCCCTGGGTCCGTCACGACGAGCAGACCGGTCCCGAGGACGAACGGGCGCTGATCGCGACGCTGGCGGCCGGCCGGTTCGACGCCGCCGTCATCTTCACGGTCTGCACGCAGAGCGCGCTGCCTGCCGCGATGATCTGCCGGATGGCCGGCATCCCGCTGCGGCTGGCCTGCGTGCGCGAGAATCCGTACGGTCTGCTGACCGACTGGGTGCCGGAGACCGACGGCGATCTGGCCAGCGCGCGTCACGAGGTGCGCAGGCAGCTCGATCTGGTCGCGCGGGTCGGCTGGTCCTGCGACGATGACCGGCTGCGGTTCGCGCTGAAGTCCGCCGATGTCGGGCGCGTCCAGGCGCTGCTGGCCCGCGAACGGTTGCTCGGCCTGGAGGTTCCGCCGGTCGTCGTGCACGTCGGTGCCACCGCGCCGTCGCGGCGCTGGCCTCCCGAACGGTTCGGCTCGGCCGCTGATCTGATCGTGCAGGCCTGCGGCGCGCCGATCATCTTCACCGGCAGCGATCATGAAGCGCCGCTGATCGACGCGGCGCGCGCGGCGATGCGGTGCCCTTCGGTGTCGCTGGCCGGACGGTTGTCGCTCGGCGAGCTGGCCGCGCTGATCGCGCGTGCCGGCGTGCTGCTGACCAACAACAGCGGTCCGGCCCACATCGCCGCCGCGGTCGGCGCACCGATCGTCGACCTGTATGCGCTGACCAACCCCCAGCACACTCCCTGGCAGGTGCCCAGCCGCGTGCTGAACCGCGACGTGCCGTGCCGCAACTGCCTGAAGAGCCGCTGCGCTGAAGGACATCACCGCTGCCTGCTCGACGTGTCGCCGGCCGAGGCGGCCCGGGCGGCGCTCGAGCTGCTCGACCTGGACGAGTCGACAGGCCCGAGCGCGAGGGAGACCGGCTGATGATCACGCTCGGAATCAATGCCGCCTTTCACGACAGCGCCGCCGCGCTGGTGATCGACGGGACGCTGGTCGCCGCCGCGGAGGAGGAGCGGTTCACGCGCATCAAGCATGGCAAGCGGCCGGTGCCGTTCAGCGCATGGGAGCTGCCGTTCAATGCGATCGACTACTGCCTGAGCGAAGCGGGCCTGTCGCTCGCGCATGTCGATCATGTCGCGTACAGCTACGACCCCGCCGAGTTCATCGCGGACCGGCTGGACGACGGCCGCGCCTGGCTGCCGATGGCGCTGGACCCCCCGCCGTCGGAGCAGTGGGAAAGTCCCTGGGATCCGCTGTTCGCCTGCTACATGCAGCATGTTCCGCGGCAGCTCGTAGACGGCGCTCCCCATCATCTGCGGCGGCGTTTCAGCGGCGTCACGCATCAGGGGCCGTTCCGCTTCCACCACGTCGGCCATCATCTGTGTCACCAGGCCAGTGCGTTTCTGGCCGGCCCGTTCGACCGTTGCGCGGTGATGACCCTGGACGGACGCGGCGAACGGGCGACGACGACCTATGGAAGCTGGACCGGACGCGAATACCGGCCGCTGGGACGGGTCGAGATGCCGCACTCGCTGGGCATGCTGTACGAGCGGATCACCAGTCACCTGGGATTCCTGCATTCGAGCGACGAATACAAGGTGATGGCGCTCGCCGCGCTCGGCCGTCCGACCCGGCTCGAGTCCTTCCTGGAGCTGATCGACCTGGGGCCCGAGGGACGCTACACGATCGCCGGGTTCGATCCGGCGGAGCGGTTCGGACCGCCCCGTCGACGCGGCGAGCCGTTGACGCAGACGCATTTCGATCTGGCGGCCTCGCTGCAGCAGGCGCTGGAGCGCACGGTGCTGCGGCTGGCGCGCTGGCTGCGCGAAGCCAGCGGCGAGCGCCATCTGTGCATGGCCGGCGGCGTCGCATTGAACTGCGTGATGAATGCGCGGCTGCGCGATGCCCGGGTCTTCGAGCGGGTGTGGGTGCAGCCGGCAGCCGGCGATGCCGGGACCGCGCTCGGTGCGGCCTTGTGGATCGATCATCAGATGACGGACCCTGAGAGGAGGGACCTTCAGACGAGGGCCCCTCGGACGACGGATCGGCAGGGCGTGGACGCGGCTCGCCGGTGGACGATGACCCACGCCTACTGGGGCCCCGGCTTCGGCGATGCGCAGATCGAAGAGCTGCTGCGGTGGGCGAAGGTGCGCTACCGGCCGCTGCAGGACGTCGCTGTCGAGACCGCGCGGCTGCTCGCGGAGGATCGGATCATCGGCTGGTTCCAGGGCCGCATGGAGTTCGGCCCGCGCGCGCTCGGCGGACGCTCGATCCTCGCCTCGCCGCTGAGCCCGGACATGCAGGCGCGGCTGAACGAGCTGAAGGATCGCGAGGACTTCCGGCCGGTGGCGCCCGCGGTGCCGCTGGAGGATTTCGGCGACTGGTTCACGTCGCCCGCGCCGGATGCCGACGGCGCGCCGTACATGCTGTTCCTGTTCGACGTGCGGCCGGAGCAGGCGGCGCGCATCCCGGCGGTCTGCCATGCCGACCGGACCGCTCGCGTGCAGACGGTCGCGCGGGCCGCCAATCCGCGCTACTACGCCACCCTGCGCGGGTTCCAGGCGCTGACCGGCGTGCCGGTGCTGGTCAACACCTCGTTCAACGTGCGCGGAGAGCCGATCGTCTGCACGCCCCGGGATGCATTGAACGCGTTCTTCTCGACGCCGCTCGATGCGCTGGTGATCGGGCGGTTCCTGATCGAGAAGCGGCCATGACGGCCCGCAACGGCGATCGACCCGCGATCAGTGTCGTGATTCCGACCTGCGGCCGGCCGTTCCTGCTCGATCGCTGCCTGGGGGCGCTGCTGCGCCAGTCGCTGTCGGGCCGCTCGTACGAGATCGTCGTCGTCGAGGATGGCGAGGGCGACGATGGCGGCACCTTGGCGGTCTGCGATGAGCGGCGGATCCAGTGCCTCGCGTCGGCCGGCCCGGCGATCCAGCATCTGCAGACCCGGCCGCGGCGCGCGCCCGCCGCCGCCCGGAACCTCGGCTGGCGGGCGGCGCGGGGCGAGCTGATCGCGTTCACCGACGACGACACGATTCCCGATCCGGACTGGCTGCGCGAGGCACAGGCAGCGATGCAGCCGGCTCACCGCGTCGCCGTCTGGGGGCGCGTCGATGTGCCCCTGCCTGACCGGCTGACGGACCATGCGCTGAACACCGCCGGCCTGCAGAACGCGGTGTTCGTGACGGCCAACGCGATCGTCCGGCGCAGCGCCTTGCAGGCGGTGGGCGGCTTCGACGAACGGTACCGGCGGGCCCGGCGCGGGGGGTCGGGTCTGTATTTTTCGCTGCTGTCGGGCTGGCCCCGGGAGGGGGCCCTCGCGCCCGCCCCCCCCGCGCGGGGGGTGCGTCCGGTCCGTGATGCCCGCTTCCTGATCAGCATCGGGCAGCAGGCCAACATCGCGTTCGATGCGCTGCTGTTCAAGAAGTATCCCTCGCTCTACGACGAGCGGATCGGTTTCCGGCGGCCGCCGCCGGAGTACACCTCGATCGTGGCCGCCACGGTGGCGGCGCTGGCTGTCTGGCCTTTGTCCGGGGCCGCGGCCGCGGGCGCGCTGGCGCTGGCGGTGGTGCTGATCGCCCGGCTCGCGCGGCGGCGGCTGAAGGGGCTGGCCCGGACCCCCGCCAATGTGGTCGAGATGCTGGTCAGCTCGGCCGTGATCCCGTTCGTGTCGCTGTACTGGCGGCTCGCCGGCGCGCTGCGCTGGCGGGTGGCCTTCTTCTGAGCTGCCGATGAATCCGATCCGTGATGCGCGTGAGATCCTGGTGTTCCGGGCATTGATGCTCGGCGACTGGCTGTGTGCGACACCCGCGCTGCGGGCGTTGCGTGCGCTGGCGCCGCAAGCCCGCATCGTGCTGTGCGGCCTGCCGTGGACGGCCGAGCTGGCAGCGCGGCTGTCGTCGGTCGACGAGTTCCTCGAGTTTCCGGGCCATCCGGCGCTGCCCGAAAGACCGGTGTCGCCGGCGGTGCTGGCCCGCTTCGTCGATCAGGTCCGGCAGCGGCGTTTCGATGTGGTCGTGCAGATGCACGGCAGCGGCAGCGTCGTCAATCCGCTGATCGCCAGTTTCGATGCCGGCTGGACCGCCGGTTTCGCATTGCCACAGACGGCCGGTCTGCTCGATCTGCCGGTGCGCTGGCCCGACCGCGGCACCGAGATCGAACGCTGTCTGGCGCTGACCGATGCGCTGGGGGCTCCGCCGCTCGCGATGCAGCTCGATTTTCCGTTGTCCGACACCGACCGTCAGCGGGCGTCCCGCCTGCTCGACGAGGCAGGGGTCCGCGGACCCTTCGCGATCGTCCATCCCGGCTCGCAGCTTCCATCGCGGCGCTGGCTTCCCGAGCGGTTCGCGCTGGTGGCCGAGGAGGTGGCCAGGCGCGGTCTGGCGGTCGTGCTGACCGGGAGCAGCGGTGAGGCCTCGATCGCGTCTGCGGTGCGGTCGGCCTGCCGCAGCCCGGTGCACGAGTTGACCGGCCGCACGACGCTCGGCGATCTGGCGGCGCTGGTCGAGGCGGCGACATTGGTGGTCGCCAACGACACCGGCATCTCGCACGTGGCCGCGGCTGTCCGCACGCCCAGCGTCATCGTCGCCTGCGGCTCGGATGTCAAACGCTGGGCGCCGCTCGACTGGCGGCTGCATCGGGTCCACTGGGCGCCCTCGCCGTGCCGGCCATGCAGCCACGCGAGCTGTCCCACCGCGCACGAATGCGCGACCGGGGTGCCCGCCTACGAGGTGGTGCGAAGCTCGCTGGAGCTGCTGCGGAGTCACCGATGACGACCGCGTGCAGCCGGAAGCTGCGGATCCTGACCTGGCACGTGCACGGCAACTATCTGTGGTACCTGACGCAGGTGCCCCATCAGTTCTTTCTGGTGACCGATGCGGCCCGCTCGGCCCATCACACCGGCAGGAGCGGCACCCTTCCATGGGGGGACAACGTCCATGAGGCGCCGGTCGAGAGAATCCGGCAGATGGACTTCGACGTCGTGCTGTACCAGTCGCGCGCCGAGTTCGAGCATGCGCGCGAGCTGCTGTCGGCCGCGCAGCGGCGGCTGCCGGCGATCTATCTCGAGCATGATCCGCCGCTGAACGCGCCGACCGATGAGCGCCACTGGGCGGACGACGGGCGAATCCACGTCGTCCATGTGACCGGCTTCAACGCGCTGATGTGGGAGCACCGCGAATCGCCGGTCAGCGTCATCGAGCACGGTGTCAGGCTGCTGGCGCCCGCCCGCTACCAGGGCAGCCGCGAGCAGGGCGTGGCCGTCGTCAACAATCTCGGCTCCCGAGGCCGCCGGCTGGGGCCGGACGTCTTCCTGGCGATGCGCGAGCAGATCCCGCTGGTGCTGGTCGGCATGGGCGCCGATCGGCTCGGCGGGCAGGGCGAGGTGGCCAATCGCGACCTGCCGGGCTTCATCGCGCAGTTCCGCTTCTTCTTCAATCCGATCCGCTACACCAGTCTCGGGCTGGCGGTCGTCGAGGCGATGATGGTCGGTCTGCCGATCGTCGGTCTGGCCACGACCGAGATGCCCACCGTGATCACCAACGGCGTCAACGGCTGGCTCGATACCCGGCCGCAGCGGCTGGCCGACGTGATGCGCGAGCTGCTTCACGACCCTGCGCTGGCGCGGCGCTGGGGAGAGGCGGCCCGGCGCACCGCCGAACAGCGGTTCGGCATAGGGCGCTTCGTCGCCGACTGGGATGCGCTGCTGACCCGCGTAGCCGGCTCGCTCCCGGATTCCTCCTCCGACTCCTCCGCTGATTCCTCCCCCGACCGATGCCTGGAGCCCCGATGAGACTGCCGCTGCACAACCGCCGCATCGTCGTGACCGGAGGCGCCGGCTTCCTGGGCTCGCACCTGTGCGCCCGCCTGCTGGAGCGCGGCGACGAGGTGCTGTGCGTCGACAACTTCTACACCGGTTCGCGCGAGTTCATCGCGCCCTTGCTGAGCCACCCGCGATTCGAGCTGCTCAGGCACGACGTCACGTTCCCGCTCTACGTGGAATGCGATGCGATCTTCAATCTGGCCTGCCCCGCATCGCCGGTCCATTACCAGACGGACCCGGTGCAGACGACGAAGACCAGCGTGCACGGTGCGATCAACCTGCTGGGCCTGGCCAAGCGACTGCGCGTGCCGATCCTGCAGGCGTCGACCAGCGAGGTGTATGGCGACCCGGCCTGCCATCCGCAGCAGGAATCGTACTGGGGGCACGTCAACCCGGTCGGCCCGCGCGCCTGCTACGACGAGGGCAAGCGGTGCGCCGAAACGCTGTTCATGGACTATCACCGCCAGCACCGGGTGCCGATCAAGATCGCGCGGATCTTCAACACCTATGGGCCGCACATGCATCCGGGCGACGGGCGCGTGGTGTCGAACTTCATCGTGCAGGCGCTGACCGGCGAGCCGATCACGATCTACGGCGACGGCCGCCAGACACGGTCGCTGTGCTACGTCGACGATACGGTGGAGGGGCTTCTCCGGCTGATGGCGACACCCGCCGGCGTGACCGGGCCGGTCAACATCGGCAACCCCTGCGAGACCAGCCTGCTCGAGCTCGCCGGGACGATCGTCGAGCTGACCGGCTCGCGGTCGCCGCGGATGTTCGAACCGCTGCCCGCCGACGACCCGCGTCAGCGCTGCCCCGATGTCGCGCAAGCCGAGCGGCTGCTGCAGTGGCAGCCGCAGGTCGGGTTGCGTGATGGGCTCACGCGGACCATCGACTGGTTCGCTGCGCTGCTGAGGGCCCGTGGCCTGCCGATCGGCGGCGAGTCCGCGTCGCCCATCCGGGGCACCGGCATCGTCGCGGTCTGACCGCGCCCGGTCACCGTCATGCGCCTGGATCCGCAGCCGGTCGTTTCCGAGCGCGATCTCGAGTTCGCCAAGCATTGCCTGGTGCGCGACGCCGGCTGGTCCAGCGTCTGCGGTGCGCTGTTCGGCGGCGTGGTGCTGGTCGGTTATGCGATCGAGGTCGGTGCCGGGCCATTGGAGATCGGTCTGCTGGCCGCGATTCCGTATCTGGTCCAGGTGCTGCAGATACCGGCGACGGTGATCGTCGAGCGCTACCGGCGACGCAAGCGCCTGTCGGTGGTGCTGCTGACCATCGCCCGCTTCATCATCGTGGCGCTGGCGCTGCTGCCGGTGTGGGCGGTCGGTGCGGCGACGGTGCCGCTGCTGCTGGCCGGCAAGTTCGTCATCAGCGCGCTGTCGTCGGTCGCCGGCTGTGCGCTGAATTCCTGGCTGCATCAGTTGCTGGCCGGGCAGCCGCTCGGGTCGTTCTTCTCGCGGCGGCTGGTCGCCGGCACGGTGCTCGGGTGTCTCTTCAGGTTGGCGGCGGGCTGGGTCGTCGAGCATCCGCCGCTGGAC
>OEIU01001176.1_pt1 | contig 18241 bp, 12 predicted proteins | sample 1539221 | NCBI WGS metagenome assembly OEIU01 (sample SAMN03792071, study PRJEB22550) | activated sludge metagenome | feature: wastewater treatment plant; material: activated sludge; isolation source: Wastewater treatment plant of a petroleum refinery complex | place: Argentina: Zarate | collected...
CTTGAAGCCTTTCGCTTCGGCTTCCTGTGCTGCGACGAGCTGTTTTTCCAGTTGTGGAATTTTCCCATATTGGATTTCGGCCACTTTGGCCAGATCGCCATGCCGCTGCGCGGATTCGATTTCAGCGCGCAGCGCTTCGATCTGCTCCTTGATCTTGGTCGTACCCTGCACGGCGGCTTTTTCCGCTTTCCAGACTTCGTTGAGGTCGGAAAACTCGCGGTCGAGTTTGGCGATGTCGGCCTCAAGATCGGCAAGGCGCTGCCTGGATTCCTTGTCTTTTTCCTTCTTCAGCGCCTCGCGCTGGATCTTGAGCTGAATCAGGCGACGTTCCAGACGGTCAAGTTCCTCCGGCTTGGAATCGATTTCCATGCGGATGCGTGACGCGGCCTCGTCCATGAGATCGATGGCCTTGTCCGGCAATTGGCGGTCGGTGATGTAGCGGTTCGACAGCGTCGCCGCCGCCACGATGGCAGGATCGGTGATCTCCACGCCGTGATGAACGGCGTAGCGTTCCTTCAGGCCGCGCAAGATCGCGATGGTGTCTTCAACGCTCGGCTCGCCGACAAACACTTTCTGGAAGCGGCGCTCCAGCGCCGCGTCTTTTTCGATGTATTTGCGGTATTCGTCCAGCGTGGTCGCGCCGATGCAATGCAGCTCGCCGCGCGCGAGCGCAGGTTTGAGCATGTTGCCGGCGTCCATCGACCCTTCCGCCTTGCCCGCACCGACCATGGTGTGCAATTCGTCGATGAACAGAATGACGTTGCCTTCTTCCTTGGCGAGATCCTTGAGGACGGACTTCAAACGTTCCTCGAACTCGCCGCGGAACTTGGCGCCGGCAATCAAGGCGCCCATGTCGAGCGCCAGCACGCGGCGGTTCTTGAGGCCTTCGGGAACTTCGCCATTGATGATTCGTTGCGCGAGGCCTTCGACGATGGCGGTCTTGCCGACGCCCGGTTCGCCGATCAGCACCGGATTGTTCTTGGTGCGCCGTTGCAAGACCTGGATCACGCGGCGAATTTCTTCATCCCGGCCGATAACAGGATCCAGCTTGGATTTTTCCGCGCGCGCAGTCAGGTCGATCGTGTATTTTTCCAGCGCCTGGCGCTGGTCCTCGGCGTTCTCGTTTTCCACCTTTTCACCTCCGCGCATGCGTTCGATGGCGCTTTCCAGGTTCGCCTTGTTCGCACCGGAATCCTTCAGTGCACGTCCGATCTCGCCCTTGTCGTCGAGCGCGGCCAGCACGAACAGCTCGCTGGCGATAAACGCATCGCCGCGCTGCTGCGCCAGCTTGTCGGTGAGATTGAGAAGTCGCGTCAGGTCATTCGAGACATTGATGTTGCCCTCCTGTCCGGCGACCTTTGGCAGCTTGTCCAATGCCTGGCCGATGCGCGTGCGCAGGCTCGGCACGTTGACGCCGGCTTGTGCGAGCAACGGCACGGTCGAGCCGCCCTGCTGGTCGAGCAGCGCGGCCATCAGGTGCGCGGGTTCGAGCATGTTGTTGTCGCGCCCCACGGCGAGCGATTGCGCGTCCGCGAGCGCCTGCTGAAAGCGCGATGTGAGCTTGTCCATTCGCATTGGAATACCCCGAAAATGCAACGCGGCCGAAGCCGCAAGATGCGGGGTTTATGCGGCTCATGGCCGCTTTTTTCAAGCTGAATCAGTAGCTGTCTTGAGCCAGATCAGGCTCGCCATGCGCCCGCTGCGGGCGCCATCGCGGCGATACGAATAAAACCGCGCATCGGCGAGGGTATCGAATCCGCCGCCGTGAATCCGGGTTACGCCGAGCGCGGCCAGGCGTCTTCGCGCGAGTGCGTACAAATCGCAATGCCAATGGCCTGGCCGTGTAGCGGCAAAAGCCGATTCGGCGGCGGGATCGGACTCGACGAACGCAACACGCACCTCCTCGCCCACTTCGTACGACGCCGGACCGATGGCCGGACCCAGCCAGGCGAGCAGACGTGATGGCGGCATCGTCAGCCGACGCACGCAGGCCTCGATCACGCCACCAGCGAGACCGCGCCAACCGGCATGGATGGCGGCGATCTCCGAACCGTCGTCGGCGCACAACAGGATCGGCAGGCAGTCAGCGGTCTGGATCACAAGCACGACACCGGGTTCGGCGCTGAACACCGCATCCGCCTGCGGCTCGCCATCCGGCAACTCGCAAGTCATGCGCAGGACGCGGTCACCGTGAACCTGTTGCAGCCAGCGTGGCGACGCAGGCAGATTGAACGCGCGTTCCAGCAAGGCGCGATTGGCACGCACGATCGATTCGTCCTCGCCGCTGCGCAGGCCGAGATTGAAGGCATCGTACGGCGGCAGCGAGTTGCCGGGCAGCGTCCGCGCCGTCGTGAATGCGTGCACACGCGGCGGCGCGGGCCAATCCGGCACGATGACATTCGCCGCGAACCTGCTTTCAGGCATTTCTTTTCGTATCCTCGCGCAGCGCCGCGAGCAACGCCTGCATGTCCGCAGGCAGTTCGGCGTCGACGCGAATCGCGCGGCCATCGGCCGGATGCGCGAATTCCAGGGTTTCGGCATGCAAGGCCTGGCGCCGGAATTCGCGCATCGCTTCGGCCAGCTCCGGCGTCGCGCCCTTGGGCAGCTTCAATCCGCCGCCGTAGGTCTGGTCACCGAGCAACGCATGCTTCACATGCGCCATGTGCACGCGAATCTGGTGGGTGCGCCCGGTTTCCAGGCGGCATTCGACGAGCGTATGCGCGCGAAAACGTTCGCGCACCCGGTAGTGAGTGACCGCGCGTCTGCCGGCGGGTTCCTCGACGATGGCCTGTTTGAGCCGGTCGCGTGGATGCCGCCCGATCGGCGCGTCCACGCTGCCGCCGGCGATCATCGATCCGTACACGATCGCCACGTACTGGCGGTGCATGTCGCGCGCCTGCAGTTGTTCGACGAGCGCCGTGTGCGCGCGCAGGGAACGCGCCACCACCATCACGCCCGAAGTGTCCTTGTCCAGGCGATGCACGATGCCGGCACGCGGAATCTTCGCCAATTCCGGATCGAAATGAAGCAACGCATTCTGCAAGGTTCCGGACGGCTGGCCGGCACCGGGGTGCACGGTCAGTCCCGGCGGTTTGTTCACCACGATGACATCGGCATCTTCGTAGCGGATGTCCAGCGCGATGTCTTCCGGCGCCATCGCCACTTCGGGAGCAAGTTCCGCGCGCAGGATCACTTCCTCGCCGCCGCGCACGATCTGGCGTGGCAGCGCGATTTCACCGTCCACGCGCACGTCGCCGGACCTGATCCAGGCGGTCAGCCTGGAGCGGGAGAATTCCGGGAACATGCCGGCCAACGCCTGGTCAAGTCGGCGGCCGGCGGCCTCGGGGGGCAAGTGCGTGCGACGCGTTTCCAGGTCTTGATCCATGCTGAATGCCAAATCCGGTTTTTCAATCTTCTAACACTTATCCGCTATTATCGCGGTTTACCCCAGCGAAAACCTCACCCCCATGCGATTCGTCACCTTGTCCAGGCTCGGCCTGATCCTGTTCGCGGTCCTGCTTGCCTCCTGCCATCGCGGCGAGGCGAAGAAGGAAGCCACCGAGACCCTGCCGGTCGACCAGATGTATTCGGTCGCCAAGGCCGCGCTGGAAGACGGCAACCTGAGCAAGGCGATCCAGTATGACCAACGCCTGATCGCGCGCTTTCCGTTTGGCGCCTACACCGAGCAGGCGACGCTGGACCTCGCCTACGCCCAGTACAAGAGCGACAAGCGTGAAGACGCGTATTCCACGATCAACCGCTTCATCAAGACCTACCCGGCGCAGAAGCATGTCGACTACGCCTACTACCTGCGCGGCGTGATCAACTTCGACCGCGACCGTGGCTTCCTCGACCGCTACGCCAACCAGGACATGAGCAAGCGCGACCAGGCGCATACGTTGCAATCGTTCGAGGATTTCAACGACCTGCTCACGCGCTTCCCGGACAGCCGCTATTCCGACGACGCCCGCCAGCGCATGGTCTACCTGCGCAACATCCTCGCGCGTGGCCAGCTCAACATCGCCGAGTTCTACCTGCGCGAAGGCGCCTACGTCGCCGCCGCCAACCGCGCCAAGGACATCATCGAGCGCTACCCGCGCACGCCGGCCGTGGGCGACGCGCTGGCGATCCAGGTCGTGTCCTACAAGAAGCTGGGCCAGGACAAGCTCGCCGCCGACAGCGAACGCGTGCTCAAGCTCAATTACCCCAACCACCCATACTTCGCCGGCAACTGGCCGAAGTATCCGCATTGGTGGTGGCGGATGATTCCGTTTAGAGGTTAACGCCACCCCGAGCTGATCGGATAACGCCGGTCACGGCCAAATGCACGTGTGGAGATTTTCGGCCCGGGCGCCGCTTGCCGACGCTTGTATTCGCTGGCCAGCACCAGTCTCGCCACACGCCGCACGGTTGCTTCGTCGAAACCCGCGGCAATGATCTCGGCCTGCGACTGTTCGTCTTCGATGAAGCGTTCAAGGATCGCGTCGAGCGTCGCGTACGGCGGCAAGGAATCCTCGTCACGCTGGTTTTCGCGCAGTTCCGCGGAGGGTGCGCGTTCAATCACCGCAATCGGAATGACCTCCGCGTTGCGGTTGCGCCATCGCGATAGCGCATACACCAGCTCCTTGTAGCAATCCTTCAGCGGCGCGTAACCGCCGCACATATCGCCGTAGATCGTGGCGTACCCGGTCGCGTATTCGCTCTTGTTGCCGGTCGTGAGCAGCATGCGCCCGGTCTTGTTCGAAAGCGCCATCAGGATCGTGCCGCGGCAGCGCGATTGCAGGTTTTCTTCGGTGACATCCGACGCGCGGCCGGCGAACGCGGGCGCAAGCGCGTCGAGGAATCCGGCGAACGGCGCGGCAATCGGTATGGTCAGCAATTCCACGCCCAGCGCCTGCGCCTGTTCGGCAGCAAGGTCGTTGCTCAGGCCGGATGTGTAGCGCGACGGCAGCCGTACCGCGGTTACTTTGTCGGCGCCGAGCGCATCGGCGGCCAGCGCCAGCGTCAGCGCCGAATCGATGCCGCCCGATAGCCCGAGGATCACGCCCGGGAAACGATTCTTGCCGACATAGTCGGCAATGCCGCGCACGATCGCCGCGTACGCGCGCGCCTCGCGCGAGGCGTCGGCCTCGACCGGCCAATCGATCGCACGGAACTTGCGCGTCGCGCTGTCGTATTCCGCCAGCAGCAGCGCATCGGCGAACGCCGACGCGCGCGCGGCGATGCGGCCACCGGGTTCCACCAGCAACGAACCGCCGTCGAAAACGAGATCGTCCTGACCACCGACGAGATTCAAATACGCTATCGCGACGTGATTCTCGCGCGCACGCCGCGCGAGCAATTCATCGCGTTGCGCCGACTTGCCCACATCGAACGGCGAGGCATTGATGACGACGAGCAGCTCAGCGCCTTTCGATGCCGCGCGCGCGGCAGGCTCGGGTTCCCAGATGTCCTCGCAGACCAGCCAGCCGACGCTCACGCCGGAAAGATCCGCCACCGCCGAATCGTGGCCGGGGCGGAAGTAACGCTTCTCGTCGAACACCGTGTAGTTTGGCAGCGCTTGCTTGTGCGCAGTGAACTGCATCTTGCCGGCCGCCAGCAGTGATGCGGCATTGTATACTTCGCCCATCGCATGCGGATGGCCGACGAAAGCCGCGATACCATCGGCGACCTTCGCGACTTCGGTCAACTCGCGCTCGCATGCGGCAAGAAAACTCGGCCGCAGCAGCAGGTCCTCCGGTGGATAGCCGGACAGCGTGAGTTCCGGAAACGCGATGAGTTGGGCGCCCGCCACACGCGCCTGCTGCATCAGTTCGCGCACGCGCTCACCGTTGCGCGCGACCGCGCCAACGGGGAAGTCGAATTGGGCGAGAGCGAATTTAAGGACTGCCATGCCGGCGCGCTCGTTGGCTCGTCATTCCAGCGCAAGCTGGAATCCAGCTTTTGGCTCGCTGGTGATGGCATCCTGCCTCCTGGATTCCGGCCAATCCATGGCCGGAATGACGGAAATTTGGAATTACTTCAACCTTGCCGCAATCGCCTTGCCCAAATCCGCCGGCGATTTCACCGTGGTCACGCCGGCTTTTTCCAGCGCCGCGAACTTGGCCGCCGCCGTGCCCTTGCCACCCGAGATGATCGCGCCGGCGTGGCCCATGCGCTTGCCCGGAGGCGCGCTGGCGCCGGCGATGAACGACACCACCGGCTTGGTCACGTACTCGGCGATGAATTCGGCCGCGTCTTCTTCCGCGCTGCCGCCGATTTCACCAACCATGATGATGCCCTGCGTCTGCGCATCGCCCTGAAACAGTTTCAGACAATCGATGAAATTCAGGCCATTGATCGGATCGCCGCCGATGCCGATGACGGTGGATTGGCCCAAGCCCTCGTTCGTGGTCTGGAACACGGCCTCATACGTGAGCGTGCCCGAGCGCGAGACGATGCCGATCTTGCCCGGCTTGTGGATGTGGCCGGGCATGATGCCGATCTTGCATTCGCCGGGAGTGATGACGCCGGGGCAGTTCGGGCCGATCAGCACGGTGTCGGGATATTGCTTGAGTACGTTCTTCACGCGCAGCATGTCCAGCACCGGAATGCCTTCGGTGATGGCGACGATCACGCGGATCCCGGCGTCGGCCGCTTCCATGATCGCGTCGGCCGCGAACGGCGGCGGCACGAAGATCATCGTCGCGTCGGCGCCGGTTTCGTCGACCGCATCCTGCACCGTGTTGAACACGGGCAGGCCGATGTGCTCGCCGCCGCCCTTGCCGGGCGTGACGCCGCCGACCAGCTTGGTGCCGTATTCCAGCGCCTGTTCGGAATGGAACGTGCCCTGCTGGCCGGTGAAGCCCTGGCAGATGACCTTGGTGTTCTTGTCGATCAATACGCTCATCGTGATTCCTTACTTCGCGGCCGCGACGGCTTTTTGCGCCGCGTCGTTCAAATCCAGCGCCGGGGTGATTCTCAATCCGGAATTGGCCAGCAACTCGCGGCCCTTCTCCACGTTCGTGCCTTCCAGGCGCGCGACGACCGGAATCGTCAAACCGACTTCCTTGACCGCGCCGATGATGCCTTCGGCGATCAGGTCGCAGCGCACGATGCCGCCGAAGATGTTGACCAGGATGCAGCGCACCTTGTCCGAGGAAAGAATCAATTTGAAGGCTTCCGTGACGCGCTCCTTGGTCGCGCCGCCGCCGACGTCGAGGAAGTTCGCTGGCTCGCCGCCGGCGAGCTTGATCACGTCCATCGTCGCCATCGCCAAACCGGCGCCGTTGACCATGCAGCCGATGTTGCCGTCCATGGTGACGTAGTTCAGGTTGTTGCGCGCGGCCACCGCCTCGGCGGGGTCTTCCTGCGATTCGTCGCGCATGGCGGCGAGGTCCGCATGGCGGAACTCGGCGTTGTCGTCGGAGTTGACCTTGCCGTCGAGCGCGGCGAGGTCGCCGGACTTGACGATCGCCAGCGGATTGAGTTCCACCAGCGACAGGTCCTTGTCGTTGAACAGGCGATACAAGCCCGTCATGATTTTGGTGAGCTGGTTTGCCTGCTTGGCATTCAGGCCCATCGCGAACGCGAGTTTGCGGCACTGGTAGGGCTGCAGGCCTTCGACGAAATTCACTTCCAGGGTGTGGATGTCTTCCGGGTTCTCGTGCGCGACCTGTTCGATGTCCACGCCGCCGCGCGCCGAGGCGATGAACGACACTGCTTTCGTGGCGCGATCCACCAGGATCGACAAATACAATTCCTTGGCGATGTCGGTGGCTTCGCACACCAGCACTGTGTTCACCGGCAGCGCGCGCCCGCCGGACTGATACGTAGTCATCTTGGTGCCGAGCATCTTCGCGGCAGCGGCTTTCGCCTCGTCCGGCGATTTCACCAGCTTCACGCCGCCGGCCTTACCGCGGCCGCCGGCGTGGATCTGCGCCTTGACCACCCATTCGTCGCCGCCGAGTGCGCGCGCCGCAGCGGCGGCCTCGTCAGGCGTGTTGGCGATCTTGCCAGGCGGCACCGGAATGCCGTAATCGGCGAACAACTGCTTGGCCTGGTATTCGTGAAAATTCATGGGCTGCCTCGGGGACGCCGCGCAAGCTGCTACGGCAAGCCGTATATTGTGATCAATCGCCCCGGCAATTAAAAGGCCGCGAATCAGCCGGCTGCATTGTTATACTCGTCGCGAGCGAGATGGCGGACTTTCTGGATCGAAGTGAACTCAGCGCAGAAATCCAGCATCCACACCGATCCCGCGCTGCGCGACATCGACCGGCGCGAACTGTATTTCTTCAATCTGTTCCGCGTGCTGCAGGCGTTCGTGATCGCGGGCTTGATGTTCAGCCCGTTGCTGACCAACCGCTTGCGCCTGGACCACCCGCTGCTGGGCCAGATCAGCGCCGTCGTCTACCTGCTGTTGTCGGCTTACGCACTGCTGCGCACCGAGCACTGGCGCCAGGACCTGCGCCTGAAGGTCGCCGTGATGCTGACCCTGGACATCATCGCGACCACGGTGGCGCTGTTCGCGATCGCCAACCCGCCCAGTGCAATCGCCATGCTGCTGCTGGTCAATGTCGGCGCCGGCGCCTTGCTGTTGCCGCCGCGCCAGGCCGGATTCTTCGCCGCGTTGGCAACGCTGTGCGTGATCGGACAGGCGTTGGCCAGCCGCATCATCGACGGCAGCGACCGCAACTTGATCGAGTATGGCCTGTACGGCCTGGGTTATTTCGCGATCACCTCGCTCGCGCTGGTGCTGCGTCGGCAGATGCGCGAAACCGCCGAACTGGCCGAACAGCGCGGCATCGACCTCGCCAACCTTGCCCAGATCAACGAATTGATCATCCGGCGCATGAAGACCGGCGTACTTGTGGTTGATGACGCCAACCGCGTGCACCGCTGGAATGAATCGGCCTGGGCGCTGATCGGCAATCCCAAAACCGGACAGCGCGACCTCGGTACGATGGCGCCGGAACTGTCGCGGCGCCTTTACCACTGGCGCACCACCGGCAAGATCGATTCCACCGGCGTGGCCCTGGCCGACGGCGCGCCCGAGGTGATCCCGCGCTTCACCCGCCTGTCGTCGGCGGACGACGAAAACGTGCTGATCTTTCTCGACGACACCTCGCTGGTATCGCGCCGCGCCGAGGAACTGACCCTGTCCTCGCTCGGGCGCCTGTCCGCCTCGATCGCGCACGAAATCCGCAACCCGCTGGCCGCGATCAGCTATTCGGCGCAACTGCTCGCCGAATCCGAGACCATGTCGGACGAGGACAAGCGCATGGTCGAGATCATCAACAACCACTGCAGCCGCGTGAACGAAATCGTCGAGAACATCCTGCAATTGTCGCGACGCGAACGTTCGCGGCCGGAGAGTCTGGATCTTTCGGTGTGGGCGCAGCGCTTCGTCGACGAATACAAACTCGGCAATGACCTGGGCGCGGACCAGTTGCGCGCGATCACGCAGGCGCGCCAGGTCGAGGCGCTGGCCGATCCGCAGCAGATGCAGCAGGTGGTCTGGAACCTGGTGCAGAACGCGCTGCGCTACGGCCGCCAACCGGGCGAACCGGCGCGGGTGGCGGTGGTGGCGCGAATGCTCAGCGACAAAGGCCCGCCGCTGATCGAAGTGGTCGACCGCGGACCCGGCATTCCGGCGAAAGTCGCCGCGCAGATCTTCGAGCCGTTCTTCACCACCCACGAATACGGCACGGGACTGGGCCTTTACCTCGCGCGCACCATGTGCGACGCGAACCAGGCCACGCTGGAATACGTGCCCGTCGCGGGCGGCGGCAGTTGCTTCCGCATCACGCTGCCGGCAGCGCCGGCGCTAGTACGCCGAACGACAGGGACATAAGCGCCGATCCATGCAGATCCCGGCTTTTTCGTTTCTCCGCAACGCTCGCGTGGCGTTGAGTTTTCTGGTCGTCGGCATTCTTGCGATTATCGCGCTCGTTTACTGGCCCGTCTGGCATGCTGGATTTGTCTGGGACGACAAGAGTACGTTCCTGGATACCGCATCGCTGCGCAGCAGTGACTGGTGGCGCTACTTGCTCGGCGGCGTCGAGAACTGGGTCAACTATTTCCGCCCGCTCGTGCTGGCACTGTACTCGGTGGAAATCCGCCTGTTCCACGCAGCGCCAATGCCGCTTCATCTCGTGTCACTGGCCCTGCATCTGGCCAACACCACGCTGGTCGGCATGCTGGCGTTGCAGCTGCAGCGCGATACGACGACCCTGCGCCCGTACCTCGCAGCGCTGTCGATGCTGGTCTACGGGCTTCATCCCGCTCTGGTGGAGCCCGTCGTCTGGATCTCGTGTCAGTACGACCTCGTTGCCACATTGTTCGTGTTGCTCGCACTCTGGCTGAATCTAGCCATCGTTCGCACGATTCCCCGCGCGCTGGCCGTGGCGTCGTGTTTTTTCCTCGCCGCCTGCGCCAAAGAGTCGGCGGCCTGCCTGCCTTTGCTGCTGATGCTTTTCGATGCGGCCGCGCTGACCGGCGTACATCCGGACCGCGACGCATTGCAACGTCTGTGGCGCCGGCAAGGTCTGGTCTACGCAGGCGTGCTGGCGGCCGGTATCGCCTATCTGGCGCTAAGAGACTTCGCGCTGGGCCATCTCGTCAAGCCAATTGGCGGCGAGCACCTATTCTCGATCCAGCACTTCCAGAAGATCTGCTACACCTATCTTTCGTACTGGCGCATCGGCTTGTGGCCCATGGTCGGTCTTGGACCGCTGCACATCGTCGATGCCGAGCGCTTCGCGCAATTCGATGTTGCCATGCTCGGCATCGATGTCGCGAGCGTGCTGATCGCAAGCGCGGGCTTCGCGTCATTCCTCAAAGGCCGGCCCATCGGCGCATTCATCCTGGCCTTCAGCCTAGCGCTGACGCCCGTGCTGAATATCGTTCCCACACTGTTCGTCGAAAGCCTGTACCACGAGCGCTATGCGATGTTGGCCATTGCCATGGGCGCCGCCTGGCTTCCCGCCGTGGTTAGTGCCGCACTGCGTCGAACGGCAGGGCTGCGATTGCTGCGTGCCGTGCTCGCCCTCGTCGTGGCGGGTTGGCTGGTTCTGGCCGTATTCAACATACGCGCCACGATTCCGATGTGGTCCGACGAACTCAACCTGTGGCAATGGGCCTTGCGCCAGAATCCCGACTCGATAGTGGTCAAGGATCATTTGCTCTCCGAATACATGCGCCGTGGCGACTACGCACCTGCGCGCGCGCTGGCCAGCAGTCTGCTCGACGACAAACGACGCTGCGCGAACTGCCTGCTCAATATCGCCAATCTCAGCCTTCTCTACGGCGACTCCAAGAATGCGGCCAAAGCACTTGCACGCATCCGGAACGAAGGCATGGAACTGCTTTATGAACCGAGACTGCGGCAAGGATTCATGGTCGCGACGGGCGAACTTGAAGAGATGAAAGGTGCGACGGCGGATGCGGAAAGCTCATTTCGCGATGCAATTGCCGCTGACCCGCACGATCCGCTGGCGGCCGAGCAACTCGCCTATTTTCTCGCTCGCCAGGGTCGGCTGCCCGAAGCACAAGCCGCAGCGGACAAGGCCATTGAATTGTATGCCCCTGCCGAGCGGGATGTGCACCGAAAATCGCTCGATGACTTCATCAACGCCGCCAAACTGCGGCGCTAGGCCCGACCCCCCCCTTCGATCGACAACAGGTTTCGGTTTTCCGCTTCACCTTCGCCACGATTTCCCTTATCGTCCAGCCCATGGCCAACCCCACCGCCCTCGTCATCGACGACGAACGCGACATCCGCGAACTCTTGACGATCACGCTTGGACGCATGGGCCTGCGCGTGGAAACCGCGAGCAATGTTTCCGAGGCGAAGCAGCGCCTTGCCGAATCACGCTATGCACTTTGCTTCACCGACATGCGCCTGCCGGATGGTTCGGGCCAGGAAATCATCGAGCTGATCAACGCGCAGTACGCGGAAACACCGGTCGCGATGATCACCGCCTACGGCAATGTCGACGCCGCGGTAAACGCGCTCAAGGCCGGCGCGTTCGATTTCGTGTCCAAGCCGGTCGACATCGCCATGCTGCGCCGGCTGGTGCAGACCGCGCTGAAGCTGGCCGAGGACAAAAAAACCGAACCGCCCAGCGCCGGTGCGGCGAAGATGCTCGGCGATTCGCCGGCGATTGCCGAACTTCGCATCACGATCGCCAAGCTTGCGCGCAGTCAGGCGCCGGTCTACATCAGTGGCGAATCCGGCGTCGGCAAGGAGCTGGTCGCGCGCCTGATCCACGAGCAAGGCCCGCGCGCATCCGGGCCGTTTGTGCCGGTCAACTGCGGCGCGATTCCGTCCGAACTGATGGAATCGGAATTCTTCGGCCACAAGAAAGGCTCCTTCACCGGCGCGCAGGCCGACAAGGACGGCCTGTTCCAGGCCGCGAACGGCGGCACCCTGTTCCTCGACGAAGTCGCCGAATTGCCGATTCACATGCAGGTGAAGATGCTGCGTGTAATCCAGGAAAAAGCCGTGCGCCCGATCGGCGGCCGCGCCGAAGTACCGGTGGACGTGCGCATCCTTTCGGCCACGCACAAGAACTTGGCCAAGCTCGTGGAAAGCGCGCACTTCCGCCAGGACTTGTACTACCGCATCAATGTGATCGAGCTGCGCGTGCCGCCATTGCGCGAACGCCGCGACGATATTCCCAAACTAGCCGGTCGCGTGCTTGAACGCCTCGCCACCGGCAGCGGCCAGCCGCCCGCCAAGCTCACGCCGGAAGCCCTGTCGGCGCTGCTCACGTATGCCTTTCCCGGCAATGTGCGCGAGCTGGAAAACGTGCTCGAACGCGCGGTTGCACTGTGCGAGGCGAACACGATCAAACCCGACGACCTGCGCCTTGTCCCGGCATCCGCGCAGAAGGCCAGCGCGCTTCCCGCCGCCGAAGAGGATGACGGCGATGACGGCCCGGGTGGCGACGGCGGCCTTGAGGGTTACATCAGCAACATCGAACGCGAAGCGATCGAAAAAGTCCTGCTCGAAACCCGCTACAACAAGACCGCCGCGGCCAAGAAGCTCGGCATCACGTTCCGCGCGCTGCGCTACAAGCTGAAAAAGCTGGGTATCGACTAAAACGGTCAATACTGCTGGTATGGTTCTTGCTGTGGTTGGTAATACCGTGCGCGGGGGAACGCCATGTACCAGCCCAGACAACCTGCCGGATTCACCCTGATCGAGTTGATGATCGTGGTGGCGATCATCGCGATCCTGGCCGCGATCGCGCTGCCCGCCTATCAGGATTACGGCATCCGTGCGCAAGTCTCGGAAGGCCTCTCGCTGGCCGATGGCGCCAAGACCTCAGTGTGGGATTTCATCGCCAACACCGGGCGGATGCCGCCGAACAACGCGTCTACCGGTTTGGCGACGCCGACCAGCATCATCGGCAACTATGTCGATCAGCTCGATGCGACTGGCGGCGTCATTACCGTCACGTATGGGCGCGACGCCAACGCCAAGATTTCCGGCCTGACCTTGCTTATGTCTCCGAACACCAAGGCCGGTTCAATTCCCTGGACTTGTCACAGCACCACGATCAGCGGAAAGTATCTACCCACAAGCTGCCGTTAGATCATGCTCGCGTTTTCGGGTTTTTGACTGACCAAATGCGTCAACGGTTGACGCAGTGCGTCGTTTTTCGCATCGCCATCTTCAAATCAGAGGCGTTGTCGGAACCGCGCCGGGCCATTTAAAAGCAATTAGCGTGACCGGCTTCACCTTTTGTTCCGTGGGTACAGGTGGGTCGATCATGGCATGGAACATGCTAAAGTTACTTTCGAGTTTCCGCCGATCCGGGCCAGGAGCCACGGACGCGCAGGCCAGCCGGGCCCGGCAGAAATTCAGGGGCAAACGTTTGATGCTGCATGGTTAGCTAATCCAACTCTTGAGGAATCGTCATGAACAAGATGCAAAAGGGCTTTACCCTGATCGAATTGATGATCGTGGTCGCGATCATCGCCATTCTGGCGGCCATCGCGCTGCCGGCCTACCAGGATTACGTGATCCGTTCGCAGGTGTCGGAAGGTTCCGTGCTCGCCGATGGCGCCAAGACCGCTGTGGCCGAGTACTACTCCAACCGCGGCGCATATCCGACCAACAATGCGTCCGCCGGTCTTGCGAGCAAAACGTCCATCATCGGTAATTACGTCACCCAGGTTGATGTTTCCACTGCGGGCAAGATCGAAGTCACGTATGGCAACCAGGCCAACGCCAAGATTTCGGGCAGCAAGCTGGTGTTCTCTTCCTACAGCAGCGGCGGCGGCAGTCTGGCGTGGTCGTGCAAGGCAAGCGGTGGCACTGACGTCAACGCGAAATATTTGCCGACTTCCTGCCGTTGATCGAATCGCAACATGTAACATTGAAGGGCCGCGCACGCGGCCCTTCTTTTTTCTGGCTGTGCAAAACGGCTTCGCCTATGCTTGAACCGGTGACCACCTCGGATCGTGCAACGTGAGTTTTCGGCAAGGTGCTGCACAAACGCGCGCGGCATTTTGGGCATTGCTCGCGCTGGCGGCGTCGCTCACCGCCCTGGCATACCTGCGCGGCCTGCATGGCGTGTTCCTGTTCGATGATTTCGCCAATCTTCCGACCCTCGGCGCGACCGGCCCCATCGACAACTGGCCCGCATTCTGGCGCTACATCACCTCCGGCGCCGCCGACCCCACCGGCAGGCCGCTGGCCCTGCTCAGTTTCCTGATCGATGCGCGCGACTGGCCGGCCGATCCGTTTCCTTTCAAGCGCACCAGCCTGATCCTGCATATCGTCAACGGCCTGTTGCTGGCGTTGCTCCTGCGTCGCCTCGGACGGACCTTGCACGGCCAATCGATGCGAGTCGACCTGGCCGCGGCGCTGGGCGCTGCACTGTGGCTGCTGCATCCGCTGTTCGTATCGACGACTCTCTATGTGGTGCAGCGCGAGGCGATGCTGCCAACGACCTTCGTGCTGCTGGGCCTGCTTGGTTATTCTCACGGACGCGAACTCGCCGCGCGCGGCAAGTCTTCGGGCGTATGGATCGCAGCACTGGCCATTGGCGCTTGCACGGGGCTGGGACTGGCCAGCAAGGCCAATGGCATACTCTTGCCCCTGCTCGCATGGCTGGCCGACGCCATCGTGTTGGCCCCGGCATTGCCTATCGCCCAGGCAGCCCTGCGGCGCCGGTTCGCCTGGATGCGACTTGCGGTCCTGATCCTGCCGAGCAGCATCGTGCTGGCATGGCTTGCCCAGCAGGGTCTGTATTTTTCATTGCACGGTGCGCCGGCCTTCCGGCCGTGGACGTTCGGCGAACGACTGCTCACCGAAGCGCGTATCGTCTGCGACTACCTCGCCCTGCTTTGGCTGCCGCATCCGTACACGGCCGGGCTGTTCAACGACGCCTTTCCGGTGTCTACCGGCCTGCTCTCGCCGCCAAGCACACTCGCGGCGATCGTGTTTCTCGCCGCGCTGATCGCGGGCGCCGTCGCGATCCGCAAGCGTGCGCCGGCACTGGCGCTGGCCATCGTGTTCTACTTCGTCGGCCAGTTGCTCGAATCGACCGTGATTCCGCTGGAACTGTACTACGAACATCGCAACTATCTGCCGGCGCTGCTCATGTTCTGGCCACTGGCATTGTGGCTGACCGGCGCAGGCCACGCCGTGCCCGCGCGGCGAACCCTGATCGTTCTCCTGCCGCTGCTGTTCGCCGGCATGACCTATTTTCGTGCGGACTTGTGGGGCAACGCCCAGCAACAAGCGCAAATGTGGGCAGAAAAGAATCCGGCATCGCCGCGCGCCCAAGCGTACGCAGCGGCGGCCGAACGCGCACGCGGCAGGCCGGACCTGGCCGTCGCACGCTTGCGCGACGTGCACGTCGCGGCGGACGACGACATACAGATTGCATTGAACCTTGTCGGAGCCGAATGCGAACTGGGCCACGTTGCGCCCGCCGACATCGCGCGTGCAGATGCCGCCTTGCGCAATGCGCGCATCACCGGCCGCCTGGGCTACGACTGGTTCGACGAAGCCATCGCGCGCATCGCCCGCGGAAAGCATTGCGCTGGACTGGATGCCGAGGTGATTCGACGCTTGCTCGATGCCGCTGCTGCCAATCCGAACGCAGCGGAAAGCGCGGGCCGGCGTCAGGACAATTTCAGTTTGCGCGGCAGCCTTGCCCTGGCCTTGCACGACCCGGATTCGGCTCTTGCATATTTCAATCAGGCACTCGATGCCAAGCCGGATCCGGGCGCAGCGCTCAATCAGGCTGCACAGCTCGGTGCGGCCGGCTATCCGCGGCAGGGCCTGCTGGAACTGGATCACCTGCAAACGGTCTGGAAAACCGACCAGAGCGGTGGCGGATGGTCGATGGCCGCCTTGCATGCCTGGGTACTGAAGCGGCAAGGCTACTGGCAGAACGAAATCGCACACCTGCGGCAGGCATTGCAGCAAGACCTGCCCACAGCTCAATCGGCAAAGTGACGTCCAAGCCATGACCCCGCCGAACGCCCGCCGCGCCTGGATTCTGCTGATGGCATTGATGGCCGCGACTGCGCTGGCTTACTGGCCTTCGCTCCACGGCGGCTACATGTTCGACGACGGCATCTATTTCGCCGAGAACCCCGGCGTTCACGTCACGACGCTGCAACTGGGCGAATGGATGCGCGCGGCCACATCGCAATGCAGCGTCAACCTGCTGTGCCGCCCGTTGAGTGCATTGACGTTCGCGGCGAACTGGTATTTCACCGGCATCGATCCGTTCTGGCCCAAGCTCGCCAACCTGGTCATCCACCTGCTCAACGGCCTGCTGCTGTTCGCGCTGCTGCGCGAGCTGTTTCGCCTGAACAACGTTGTCCGCGCGATCGAGAATAACCGTGATCTCGTCGCTGCCTTCATCGCCGGCGCATGGCTGCTGTTGCCGATCAACCTGACCGGCGTGGCCTACGTATCGCAACGCATGGAAGCACTTGCCAACGTGTTCGTGTTTCTTGGGCTTTGGTGGTATCTGCGCGCGCGGCGCGGTCAACTCGCGGGCGACGGCGGAACCGCGATGCTGTGGATCAGCATCGCGGTGTGCACGGCGTTGGGTCTGACCGCGAAGGAAGACGCTGCGCTGCTGCCGTTGTTCACCGCGTGCGCGGAATTTGCGATTACCGGATTCCGCAATCGCGATGGCCACTGGTGCAAGCCAGCCATCGGCACCCATCTCGCCCTGCTTGTCGCCCCGATGATCGCCGGATTGATCTGGATCGCGCCGCGCATCTTCCATGGCGTTTCGGGTTACCGCACCTTCACCACCGTGCAACGATTGCTGACCGAACCGCGCGTGTTATGCGATTACATCGGCTGGACACTGCTGCCGAATCTGAATTCGCTCACGTTCTATCACGACGATATCGCCCTATCGCACGGTCTCATCGACCCACCAACAACGCTGACCGCGATTCTTGCGCTGCTCGGCCTTCTCGGCATCGCACTGTGGCAGCGCAAGGCACGAGCGTTGTTCTGCCTCGGCATACTGTGGTTTTTTGCCGGTCATTCGATGACCGCGACGATCATTCCGCTGGAACTCGTTTTCGAGCACCGTAATTACTTCCCGTCGGTCGGCCTGCTGCTCGCCGTGGCGTCGCTGATCGCGCTCGAACCGGGGCTTCGTCTACCCGCTGCCAAAACGCTGCTTGGCGCGGGATTCATCGCATTTCTCGCATTCACCACCTTCCTGCGCGCCGAGGAATGGTCGAACCCGATTCGGCTTGCCTATTCCGAAGCGCTCAAGCGCCCGGATTCGCAACGCGCACAATACGAACTGGCGCGCACCCTCATCGTAGCCGCCGGCAAGGACGAAAAATCCCCGTTGATCGACGAGGCCACAAAGATTCTCGAACGCAACGCCTATCAGCCCAACAGCGGCATCACTTCGCTGCAGGCCCTGATCTACATCAACGGCCGTGCGCACCGACCCATTGATCCGCGCTGGTGGCAGGCGATCGTGGCCAAATTGCATGAACGTGCTCCTTCGCAATCGGATATCGCCGCTATCATCTTTCTGTACCATTGCCAACAGGACGGCACTTGCCCCACCCAGAAACAAGAATTGCTGAGCACGTTCGTGGCCGGGCTGGAACGCTCGGGCGGCAATCTCAACCTGATGTCCGCCTATTCCGATTTCGCACTGCATGAACTCGGCGATGCCGCGCTCGCCGAGCGCTTGCTGCGCGACGTGGTGGCGGCGAGTCCGAGCAACCCCACTTACGCGGCCAA
>OEIU01001177.1_pt1 | contig 18199 bp, 14 predicted proteins | sample 1539221 | NCBI WGS metagenome assembly OEIU01 (sample SAMN03792071, study PRJEB22550) | activated sludge metagenome | feature: wastewater treatment plant; material: activated sludge; isolation source: Wastewater treatment plant of a petroleum refinery complex | place: Argentina: Zarate | collected...
CCCTCGACGATGCGTTTGTGGTCGGAGTAGGCGAACTCCGGATTGCCGCGAAGGGCATCCGACTCGGTGATCCACGCCGGATTGTCCGCGTGGTAGCCATACGCGGCACCGCTGGACGACACGACAATGCGTTTCACGCCGGTGGCAAAACACGCTTCGAGCACGTTGCGCGTGCCCTCCACATCCACGAGATACTCCTGCTCTCTGGTGATGTGCGGCCCGGGGTTCATGATCGCGGCAAGGTGCACGACGGTGTCGATCCGGTGGGTGCGAAACTGCCCGACGAGATCCTCCCGACGGGTGATGTCGGCCCGCTCGTACACGACGCCGGGCACCGCACGGGCCGGATCGCGCACATCGCCGCTCACCACGAGCTCCGTACCCGTCGCCGCCGCGAGCCCGGAAACGACGGAGCTTCCGAGGAACCCGTTCCCGCCCGTCACGTAGACGCGGGTCATGCCGGCACGGTTTCCCTCGCGGCTTTCCTCAGCGTGAATCGCGACCACACCGTGGCGAGGATAAGCCCGGCGACGATGTCCCAGATCCCCCACCATCCGGCGACGACGGCCATGCCGCCGAGTCCGCCGAAGAAGGCGAATACGAGCCCCAGGCCGAGCCCGGCGTTGCGGATGCCCACTTCGAACGTGACCGCCTTCGTGCTGGGGGTGTCGAGCCGGAACGCGCGCGCCGTCACGTAGCCGAGGGCGAGCGCGATCGAGTCATGCAGGAACACGGCCAGCAGCACGACGCCGATGAACGCCATGAAATAGCTCCAGTTGCCGACGAGCGCGAACACGATGAACGCGACCAGGGCGACGAGGCTGATCCCGCGAACCCACGGCTGCACTTTCGCCGTGACATTCGGCCACCGGTGCCCGATGAGCACACCGACGACGAACGGCAATCCGATGATGAGCACGATCTTCAGCAGCATGTCGAACGCATCCAGTTGAACCGCTTCGAAAATTTTGGATGCTGTCGGGTGCAGGCCGCCCCAGAACGCGAAATTCAGCGGCAACAGGAAAATCGCCAGGACGTTGCCGACCGCCGTCATCGACACGGACAGCGCCACGTTTCCGCGCGCCTGATTCGTGAGCACTTGCGAGATGTTGCCGGGCGGACAGCAGGCAACCAGGATCATCCCGAGCGCGATCGACGCCTGCACCTGCAGCAGAAGCGTCAGCCCGAACGTCACGGCCGGCAGCAGGATGAATTGCGCCCCGATCGCCACGGCGATCGCTTTCGGCATCGTCAGGACCGCCTTGAAGTCGTCCACTTTCACCGCGAGGGCAATTCCGAACATGATGAGCGCGAGCACGATGTCGAGCGCCAGAAGCGATGTCGGGTTGAAGTTCAGAACAACTTCGTCGATGTTCACGATTACTCCTTCAGGGTTCGGGTCAGCTTCTTCAGCACGTGGCGATAAACGTCCTTGTTCACGTAGTACGACATCCGCTCGATCCCAAGGTAGTGGTAGCCGCCGGTGAGGTCCGGCCACCGTTTCGCCGCCAGCTCCTCGAACCCGTGCCGCGTAGCCTGTTCCGCCGCGAGATAGCGGGCGAGCAATTCGGCCTGCTCGTAGCGGCCCTGCCAGCCGAGCCCGATGGCCTCCACCATTCCGAGGACGTACACCCCATTGAACGTGGTGGATCCGATGTCCGAGCCGAAGATGTTGAGGAAGAGTGTGGGCGCCATGCCCGTCCAGTTCAGGTGGCTCTTGTCGATGAACCCGTAGTCGAGCTCGTAGCCGGTGGCGAGCATCACGAGGTCGTAGTCGTCGCTCGTCCCATCGGTGAAGTACACGGTCGTACCCTCGAAGCGGTCGATGTCCGGGCGGATGCGCAGGTCGCCCTGGCCGAGGTGCCCGAGTACGAGGGTGTTGACGATCGGGTGGGACTCGTAGATTCGATAGTCCGGCTCCGGGAACCCGAACTTCACGGGGTCTCCCGTAAAGAGCTTGAGAAATCGGGAATCTATCCACTGTTTGACCCGCGCCGGAAGCATCCGACTCGGGTTCAGGGTGTCTGCCGGGCGGCCCAGAAGATATCGGGGCACGAAATAGTAGCCACGTCGCACGCTCATATCGATGCTCGCCGCGTGGTGCACCGCGTCCACGGCGATGTCGCAACCGCTGTTGCCGGCGCCGATGATGAGCACCCTCTTGCCGCGGAAAACATCCGCAGACTTGTACTGGCTGCTGTGCAGGAGTTCGCCGGTAAACGTGCCGGGAAAGCTCGGGACCGACGGTGTCGCGAGAGTGCCGTTCGCGAGGACGACTCCCGTGTACATCGCGCTCCCGGTGCCCGCCTTGTCCTTCCACGTGACGCGCCATCCGCCGTCAACGCGGTCAATGCCGGTCACTTCCGTGTCGAAGCGAAAGTGCCTGGCGAGGTCGAACTCGCGTGAAAAACCCACAAAATACTGCTGCAGTGCCTTATGTCCCGGATAGTCGGGGGTGCCGTCGGGCATGGGGAACTCGGTGAACTCGGTGGTCGTCCGGCTGGAAATGAGGTGCGCGGACTCGTACATCGTGCTGCGGGGGTTGTCGATATTCCACAGCCCGCCAACTTCGCTTGCCGCTTCGAAACCGTCGAAATCCAGTCCGTGCTTCTGGAAGGTCCGCGCGCCGGCCAGACCGGACGGGCCAGCGCCGATGATGGCGTAGCGCGGTGCAGTGCTCGTGTGCACTTCTGGCTCGTCAGCTCTCGTCACGTCGCCGCAGGAACGTACCGGTAGAACTCGACGCCGAGGTTGTGAAAGTCGGGGCCGTCGATCGTTCCGATGGATTCCACGATGAACTCTCCCTTAGCGACCAAAGGTACCAGATCGCTTGAGTGTCCCTCATGAAGTGCCAGGTACTGCGATTCGGTGAGATCCACAGGTGTGCCCAGTGCCTCGGCGAAGTTGATTCGGCCGGCCGCGGACTTCCACCCCTTCGCCACGCGCATCGGGAGGGCTTCCGCCGCGTCGCCGCTGCCGTAGCCGAGCGCAAGCCAGCTTTGCCCGCCAATCTCGAGTCCCTCATCCGCCGCCTGCCGCAGCCCCGAGGCGAGCCACGCCGGGAGTGCAGCGGAGTACAGGTTGCCGAGATCCGCCATGGCCTCCGAGCCGAGGCGCAGCTTGTCCACCACGAGGGACTGCCACAGGTCGAGGCCGCGCAGGTGCTGGCGCAGTTTGCGGGACAGCGGGAACACGTCGCCATCGCTGTTCCCTGCGACAATCGACTCGTCGAATGGGGATGCGGTGTCCAGCTCGTGCAGCAGTGCCACAGCGTCGATGCCGGATGCGTCGCAGTATTCGCGCAATTGGGTGCGGCCGTCATCGTCCGAAGCGAGCGCGAACAGATAGGCCATCACCCACCCGGTCGTGGGCATCTGGTGGTACGGGCGGTGCATGAAGACCCGGTCGACGTCGGTGAAATACTCTGCCGCCCGGCCCGGCCGTTTCGCGAGCATGGCCATCATTGCGTGGTGCGTCGCATCGATGTAGCAACTCGTCGAGTACCGCCCGTTGAACACCGGGAGATCCTGCATTTGCCCGTCTTCGCGCGGAGGCTGCCGGAACCGCGCGAACGGCTTGCGGAAGTCGACGGTGCGGTAATCGGAGTCGCTCCCCCCGGCGGCCAGGTCGACCTCGAGCAGACGCGCTTCACCGTCCACGAGCATGGCCACTGCGCCCGCGCCCTGCGTGGGCTCTCCCGTGCTGCCGAGCGCGTACTCCGCGATGTCGGCGGACACGACGATCGCCTGTCGGCCCACCCCGTCCGCGGCGAGATACCGGAGCGCGGCTTTCAACCCGTACACCCCGGCGAGGCAGGCGTGCTTGAACTCCGGGACCTCGCAGCCCCGGGCGAGCGGCGGCATCCCTTTCGCGGCGAGCGCGTCGTTGATCATGCCCTTGACGATGATCGCCCCGGCGGAGTTGTCGCTGCTCGACTCCGTTCCGAGCGCGAGCATTCCCACCCGGGTGGGGTCGATCTCGTAGTCCTCGATGAGACGCAGAACGGCGTTCGCGGCGAGCGTGTACACGCTCTGGGACGGCCCGCGCATCCGAAAACTGCGGCCGACGACACTGCGGGTCTTCTCCCACGATTCGTCATTCCAGGCGCACCAGTCCTGCAATTGCACTCGGTAGGGGGGCAGGGAAAGCGACAGACCGCTAATTCCAGGGGGCACGCAGTTCCTTACGTTCGAGGCCGCTCGGGCCGTCCAACAATTTTAGCAAGCGATGAGACCGCTAAAATGGCCTCCGACGCGATCGGAGCACCACTGTGGACAACACCGACGGCGGTGCCCTCACCGCCGGTGCGAGAGCTCACAGCAACATCGCGCTCGCCAAATACTGGGGCAAGCGGGACTCGGTGCTGAATATTCCGGCCGTGGGCTCCATTTCCGTCACTCTCGACGCGCTCTACACGGACACCTCCGTGAGCTTCACGGCCGACCTCGCGCAGGACGAATTCGTTTTGAACGGCAAGCTTCAGCCCCCCGGCCAGGAGTCGCTGCGCAGAGTGGGCGACGTTCTCGATCGGGTGCGGGAACTGGCGGGACTGGATGTGGCGGCGAGGGTGTCGTCGGTGAACAACTTCCCGACGGGCGCGGGGCTCGCATCGTCGGCCTCCGGATTCGCTGCGCTTGTCGTCGCCGCATGCGCCGCGGCCGGTGTCGCCGCCTCCCCGCGCGAACTGTCCGTTCTGGCACGGCGGGGGTCCGCCTCCGCCGCGCGATCCATTTTCGGCGGATTCGTGGAGTTGCGCACCGGGGCATCCGAGGACGGCGGCGACTCGTACGCCGAAGAGCTTCTCGACGGGGCGGCGTGGCCGTTGAGCGTGATCGTCGCCATCACCGACGAGTCGGCGAAAGCAGTTTCCTCCACGGAGGGCATGCAGGCCACGAGCGCGAGCTCGCCGTTCTACCCGGCGTGGGTCGCCGACGCGCCATCCAACCTGGATCGGATGCGGGAGGCCATCGTGGCGCGCGACTTCGCGACCGTGGGCGAGCTCACCGAGCACAGTTGCCTCGCGCTGCACTCGCTGATGTTCACAACGCGCCCCGCGCTCATCTACTGGAATGCGGCGACCGTTGCGGCCATTCACGCGGTGCGCGCACTGCGTGATCGCGGCGTGCCGGTCTACTTCACGATTGATGCCGGCCCTCAGGTGAAGGCGGTGTGCCTGCCCCAGGATGCCGACACGGTCGCCGCTGCGCTCTCGGCCGTGCCCGGGGTGCGCGACGTGATCCGCAGCGGGCTCGGACCGGCCGCCCGCATTCTCGGCACTGCGACGGCCGGAACACTGTGACCACGGTTCGCGTTTCCGCCCCCGGCAAGCTTTTCCTGCTCGGGGAGTACGCCGTACTGGAGGGCGCCCCTGCACTGCTTGTCGCGGCCGGCCAGCGCGCCGTCGTGACCGCCAAGACCGCCCCGACGTGGCACTTGACTGCCCCCGGACTCGGTGTGGGAACGATCACGCTCGGGGCGGACGGTTCGCTGCCGCCGGGTCTCGAGGAGGACCTGTCCCGGCAACTGACGCTCTTCGACTCGGTACGCAGGCGTGTCGACAGCCATGTCGATTCGCCGACTGGCCCGCAGGAGCTCGTCGTGGACAGCACAGCGTTCCGGCACGACGGCAACAAACTCGGGCTCGGTTCGAGCGCCGCTGTCGCTGTCGCTCTGACCACAGCGCTGATCTGCGCACGCGGCGATGTCCGCGGTCGCAGTCTCGACCGCGACACGATTTTTCGACTGGCAAATGAAGCCCACCGATCCGCACAGGGCGGGTCCGGCAGCGGCGGCGACGTCGCGGCAAGCGTCCGCGGCGGCGTCATCCTCTATCGGCGCGACCACACCCCCCACGTCGCGGCACTCCCGGCAGGGTTGGGAGTCTTCGCGGTCGCGACCGGATCGGGGAGCAGCACCGTCGAACTTGTCGGTCAGGTTGCGGAATACCGACGCAACCGACCAGAGGCCTACCGGCGTGACCTGGATGCGCTCAGCCGACTCGCCGAATCGGTGACCGCCGCTCTCGGATCCGCTGCCGGCGTGCTTGCCCTCATGGACGAGTACTTCCACGCGCTGGTCGAACTGGCGCAACACTCGGGCGCGGAAATCGTCACCGAGCGGCACCGGGAACTTCGGCGTCTCGCCGCCGAATCCGGTGCCGTTTTCAAACCCAGCGGCGCCGGGGGTGGCGACCTGGGGTTGGTGTTTGGGAAGCTTGAGGATGTGGACGTCCTCCAGTCCACCTTCACCGAAGCCGGAGCACTCGTGATTCCCGTCCCGTCCGACTCCGACGGCGTGAAGGTCGAGACCTCATGACGGACTCCAGAATCCCCAGGTTTTACCAACTGAGCGTCGCAGAACGCCTGCGCGAACTGCACGACAGGGGCGCTCTGGGTGATGCCGACTTCGAAGCGCTGAACACCGGCTCGTACATCCTCACGTCGATGAAAGCGGATCAGCTCACCGAAAACGTGGTCGGCGTGTTCTCCATGCCGATGGGCCTCGGGCTCAACTTCACCATCAACGACCGCGACTACCTCGTTCCCATGGTGGTGGAGGAGCCGTCCATCATCGCCGCGGTGAGTTCCGCGGCCCTGATCGTGCGCAACTCGGGGGGCTTCACGAGCTCGGCGGATGACCCGCTCATCATCGGTCAGGTTCAGGTGCTCGACGTCGGAGACCCGGATGGCGCGACCGAACGCATCCTCGCCGGCAAGCAGCGCATCCTCGATCTGGCCAACAGCACGCACCCGAACATGGTGGACCGTGGCGGCGGGGCGCTCGACGTGGAGGTCCACCGGCGCGGTGCCAGCGCAGGCAACGGCGAACTGCTCGTCGTGCACCTCGTGGTCGACAGCCGGGACGCGATGGGCGCGAACCTCGTGAACACCATGTGCGAAGCGGTTGCGCCGCTCATCGAGGAGCTCAGCGGCGGTCGGGTCTTCCTGCGCATCCTGTCCAACCTGACCGACCGGGCGATGGTGCGGGCACGCGCCGTGATCCCCGCCGCGAGCCTGGCCACCGAACACTTCAGCGGGGAGGATGTGCGCGACGGCATCGTGCTTGCGGGGGAATTCGCCGAACTGGACGTGTACCGGGCGACAACACACAACAAGGGGATCATGAACGGCATCGACGCCGTCGCGATCGCCACCGGAAACGACTGGCGCGCAATCGAAGCCGCGGCGCACGCGTGGGCGGCCTCCTCGGGCAGCTACCAACCGCTCACCCGCTGGTCGAGGGATGCCGCGGGGAACCTTGTCGGCGAAATCGAACTGCCGCTCAAGGTGGGGACGGTCGGCGGCCAGGTGCAGTCCAATCCGGTCATTCGGATCGCCTACAACCTGCTGGGCACCGGCTCCGCGCGGGAACTCGCTGAAATCATGGCCGCGGTGGGCCTCGCCCAGAATCTCGCCGCGCTCAAAGCACTGTCCACCGAAGGAATCCAGCCAGGGCACATGCGACTGCACGCGCGCAGCGTCGCGGTCGCCGCGGGGGCGAGCGACGACAACTTCGAAGAGGTTGTCGAGAAACTCGTCGCGAGCGGGGACATCAAAGTATGGAGGGCGCAGAAAATTATTGAGGACCTCAAGGGCGGGGCAACCGTCACCGGCACCATCGACATTTCCCCGATCACCACCACTCAGGTGGATCCCGCAAAGAATATCGGGTACGGGAAGATCATCCTCCTCGGCGAACATTCCGTCGTGTACGGCTATCGCGCCATTGCCGCTCCACTCAACCTGGCCATTCGCGCCGAGGTGACGGGGGCCGCGAAGCAGAACGAGCTCGTGATTTCCGGTTGGGATGCCGACCCGGCCGCCCACAATCCGGCCGGTGCCGAACTTGCCGCGCGGGTGGCGCTTCTCATCGCCCAACGGCTGGGTGTAGCGGACTCACCGGTTCGCGTCGAAGTCTTCCCTGAGCTTCCGAGGGCGAGCGGCCTTGGCGCCTCGGCGGCCCTCGCCGTCGCGGTCATCCGGGCGATGGTGCATCGCTTCAATCTGACCGTCTCGGAGGAGGAGATCTCGCAGCTCGCATTCGAGTGCGAGGAACTGGTGCACGGCACGCCGTCCGGCATCGACAACACCGTGGCCACGTTCGGGCGCACGATTCTGTTCCAGAAGAGGGATGACGGGGATCTGGTCACCGATTTGGAACTCGCCACGCCGATCCCGATCGTTGTCGGGATGACCGGCGTCCGCTCGCTCACCGCAGAAACGGTCGGGCGGGTGCATGCGGGTTGGGAGAAGAACCCGCGCCACTACGATGCGATTTTCTCCGAAATCGATGACCTGGTGATGACGGGAACGAAAGCCCTCCGCAGCGGCGACCTTCCGGGTCTCGGTGAGGTGATGAACCTCAACCATGGTTTGCTGAACGCGCTGCAGGTTTCCAGCCCCGAACTTGAGGACATCGTCGACCTTGCACGGAAAGCGGGAGCGTTGGGGGCGAAACTCACCGGCGGCGGCGGCGGCGGCGCGATGATCGCCATCGCGGAGCCCGACCGGATCCACTCCGTCGCGAGCACCCTGGATGTCGCCGGGTACCAGACCTACCTCACCGAGATCCGCTCCACGCAGACCGGTACAGTGGAGTCATGAGCTTCAATTTTCCCCGCGTGCTCCTGACGCTCGTCGGCCTTGCGTCACTCGCGCTCTTCGGCGCATGGGTGTACGTCGTGTTCTTCCAGAGGTGACCCTGGGAGGCTGGGGCACGACTACCCTCATCGGCATCGGGGAAGGCTCCCGTTAAGCTTGCCGCCGCGCGGCTTCCTTCGGGAACGATCAGTCCAGGAAGAGGGACTTCAACCGCCTCGTCGTGAGGGTCATCCCCACGAGGATCATCACGACGAAGTAGAGCACGTGCCACAGCATGGCTGACGTCACGAGGCCGGTCGTGAATCCGCGCACGAGCTCAACGCCGTGCCACAGCGGCATGGCTTGGATAGCGACCTGCATCCATTCCGGGTACACGGTCAGGGGGTAGAAGGTTGCCGAGAGCAGGAACATCGGCAGCATGATGAAGTTGATCCAGTCCATGTGCTGGAACGTCTTCATGTAACTCGTGATGCCCATGCCGAAACTCGCGAACGCGAACGCGATGAGCAGCACGGACGGCAGGGCGAGGATGGCGGTCCAGGAGAGGTTGAGCCCCAGCACTTGCATGACGATCATGAACCCGCACGCATACACGAATCCGCGGGCCAGGGCGAGCAGGATTTCGCCGAGCGCCACATCGAAGGGTCCGAGCGGGGTGGCGAGCATCCCGTCGTAGAGCTTGCCGAAGTTCATCTTGAAGAACACGTTCCACGTCGAGTCGAACACCGCGCCGTTCATGGCGGCAACCGCGAGCAGGGCCGGCGCAATGTATGCCGCGTAGGGGACCGTATGCCCGCCCGGGACCTGGATCGCGCCGATGTAGCTGCCGAGGCCGATGCCCATCGCGAGGAGGTAGAACACGGGCTCGAAGAATCCGGACACCACAATGAGCCAGTTCGTCTTCGCCGTGGAGAGGATACCGCGCTCCATGACGGATCGGGCGTTGCCCGCGTACAGCGAAGGCAGCAGGAACGGCCGGTTCACATGCGGCGTCGGCGGTGCGTCGATCGTCGAGGTCATTTGTTCAACCTCTTCACGGCAAGGCGCCTGGCCAGCATCCAGCCGACGACGATGAGCACGACCAGATACGCCACATGCACAGCGGAGAGCCAGACCGGTTCCTCGTATCCGTAGGAGAGCACGCGGGACAGCTCGGTGCCGTGCCACAGCGGCGAGATCCAGCCGATCCAGTGCAGCCACACCGGCAGCACGGACAGCGGAAAAAACGTGCCGGAGAACAGTGTGAGCGGGATCACGCCGAACCGCATGATGTAGTTGAACTGGCCCTTGTCTTCCTCAAGCCGCACGGCATAGGCCATGAGCATCGTGCCGAGAGCCATGCCGGTGAGCACGCCGACAACGATGATCAGCCAGCCGTAGGGGCCCGGGATCGCGCCGAACAGCAGCATGAACAGGTAGTACACGATGCTCTGAGCGACGAGCCGGACGATGACCGCAAACGTGACGCCGTTGATGATCTGGCCGCCGCGCATCGGGGCGGCGTTCATCGCGAAAAATGTCGGATTCCATTTGAACCCGAGCATGATCGGATAGCTGAACTCCTCGGTGGCGGTCGTCATGGCCGCGCTGCACAGGAGTGCGGGTGCCACGAAAATGAGGTAACTGACCTGGCTGCCGCCCCCGCTGCCCAGATTGGCGTCGACGAGCGTCGCGAGCCCGACACCCAGTGCGTAAAGGTAGATGAGCGGGGTGCCGACACCCGTGGCGACCATGGTCTGCAGGTAGCTGCGCATCACCCTCAGGCGGGTTTCGGCGACGTACAGACTTCCGTAACGGCGCGGCTTCACGCCGCCCTGGATCGCCTTGTCCGCTGGACTCCCTTCGAGACGCGCAATACGCTCCTCAGGGAGCGGGGTGGTCGTCATTCGATCAGCGACCGTCCGGTGAGGCGCAGAAACACGTCCTCGAGGCTCGACCGGCGCACGAGGGAGGTCAGCGGGTTGAGGCCCAGTTCGATCACGCGTTGCATGGCGGCGTCGCCATTGTCGCTGTACGCGAGGATTCGGTCAGGGAGCACCTCAATCCGCTCGGCCAGTCCCTCCAGTTGCGTCGCGACGTCGGCGTTGCGATTGGAGCCGAAGCGCAACTCGAGAACTTCGCGCGTCGAATACTGCCTGATCAGTGCGGAGGGTGACCCTTCGGCCATGATTGCGCCCTTGTCGATCACGACAAGGCGGTCGCACAACTGCTCGGCCTCATCCATGTAGTGGGTCGTGAGCACGAGAGTCGTACCCTGCTCCTTGAGTCGGAACAGGCGATCCCACAGGATGTGCCTGGCCTGCGGGTCAAGGCCCGTGGTCGGCTCGTCGAGCATCATGATGCGGGGGTTGTTGATGAGCGCGCGCGCAATCGTGAGGCGGCGCTTCATCCCACCGGACAGGTCGTCGATGCGCGACTTCGCCTTCTCGGTGAGCTGAGCGAACGCGAGCAGTTCGTCGGCTTTGGGGCCAAGGTAACTGTGCGGCAGGCCGAAGTATCGTCCGTACACGATCAGGTTGTCCCTGACCCTGAGCTCGGAGTCCAGATTATCTTCCTGCGGGACCACGCCAAGCTGGGAGCGGATCTCCGGCCCGTACTCGTTCGGGTCGAGCCCGATCACGGAAAGATCGCCGGACGTGCGGGTCGACACGGCGCCGATCATCCGCATGGTCGTCGACTTCCCCGCACCGTTCGGGCCGAGAAATCCGAACGATTCGCCGGGCGCGATCTCGAACGAGATCCCGTCGACGGCCGCGAAGTCCTTGTACTTCTTGGTCAGATTGGTGGCGCTGATCACCGGGCCGCGCGCGCTCGAGGAAACAGTCGCTGCGGGGAGGGGTGATGGCTCTGGCACAAGAGTCAAGATTAGCGGCCTGCACCGACGTCAGCGATACCCGGCGGATGTGTGGATGAGCGTCCACACGGAGTACACTCTCCTGATCCCGTCGATGAAGTCAGCACGTCGCCCTAGAAGAGCTGGCGTGGTCGCACACCGTGGCCACCGAACACTTAATATCGCCAGACAATTGAGGGGATTTCGTATTTCATGGGCCTGCAGACCAACGTTCTGCTTTCCACCATCAGACTTCCGCGAGACATCCACAGGTTTGCGTTTCGCCAGTATCCGGATCGCGTGGCACTGCAATTCGCGGACCGTTCCATCACCTACCGGCAACTAGAGGAACGCGGCTACCGCCTCGCACAGGCGTGGCACGCGCTCGGAGTGCGTCCGGGAGACGCCGTGTTCTCGCAGGTCGGCACCGGAGGGGAACTCTTCGAAATTCGGGTTGCCGCTGCGGAGACCGGAGCCGTACTCACCGGTTTCCACTCACTGCACTCTCCCGAGTTCGTGACGACGGCCGCGAACGCCGTCACCCCAAAGCTCTTGATCGTCGATCGCGACTTCGCACCGGGCACGGCGGAGGCCATGCACGCCGCACACCCGGGCGTTCCGGTGTGGCTGGTCGGGCCGGATGGCGAGTTCGAGGCGCAGTTGCGCTCCCACGACGCGGTGCGCTCGAAGGAGCGGTTCTCGAGCGCCGCCCCATTCACGCTGGGGTTCACGTCCGGAACAACCGGTGTGCCGAAAGGTCTGATCTCCAGTCAGAGCGCATCGGTGACAAGTCTGAAAATGGTGATCCGAAACTTCACGGGAAAGCGGGACCGCACAGCGAACAACATTTCGCTGTCCCCCATCCACCTCGTTGGCGGCGGTACCGGCCTGGTCTTCCCCACCATGATCGTGGGCGGAACGCTCGTCGTGCTGGACGCGTACACACCGGAATCACTCATCGCCGCCGTCACAAAGTTCGGAGTGACCCGGCTCTTCCTCACCCCAAGCCACCTGATCGACCTGCTGGACATGCCAGCAAAGGTCGATCGGGATCTTGCGACGGTGAACCACATTGTCTATGGCACGGCGCCAATGCCGGCGGCAAAACTCGAAGAGGCGATCAACCGTTTCGGGCCTATCTTCCAGCAGGGATACGGTCAGGCTGAGGTGCTGCCCCCCGTCACACTGCTGCGCCCGGAAGAGCACATGGTGGACGGCGAGCTTGCCCCGCGCAGCATCCTTCAGTCGTGCGGAAAGGTCGCACGTGGGGTGCACTTGCGCATAGTCGGCCCTGATGGCCAGGAACTGCCGGCGGGAATGCCCGGCGACATCCAGGTGAAGTCCCCGACGCGGCTGCAAACCTACCTGGACCGCTCTCAAAACGAGGGCGTCATTCTCGCCGACGGATACTTCCGGACCGGGGACCAGGGATATCTTGACCAGGCAGGTTACCTTCATGTTCTGGATCGTGGCGCTGACCTTATCCGAACCGCGGGCACAGTCATCTACCCACGGACGGTCGAGGAGGAAGCGCATGACCATCCCGCCGTAAAAGAGTGCTGCCTCGTTGAACTGGGGGGAAAACCGGTTCTGGTCGTTTCGCGACGCAGTCAGTACGGTGGTGGAAGCGACGATGCCGTCGTGCGGGAACTTCACGCCCTGTTGGAGGGCCGTCTCGGCCCGGAACTGCTGCCAGACGAGATTCGAATCATTGACGCGATACCCCGAAGCTTTCTGGGCAAAGTGTTGCGACGAGAAGTGAAATCAAGGATGGGTAATGACGACAATGCCTGAGACCACAACCACACGCCCGGTCCGGTTCGGTCAGAAAATGGGCTACGGCCTTGGGGCGATCGCCTATGCCCTGCCGTATCAGGTGTTGGCAAGCTTCCTCCTCTTCTTCGTGACAGCCATCCTTCAGGTCCCGCCGATCCTCGCAGGAGCGGTCATCGCGGTATCCGTGTTCTGGGATGCCATCACTGACCCGTGGATCGGGTCGATTTCGGACCGCACGGTGTCAGCACGATTCGGACGCCGACACCAATACCTGTTGCTGGGTGGGGTCGGAACTGCCCTCGGCAGCCTGTGGCTTTGGTCCATCCAACCCGCCGGCGGCGCCATCGGCACCGTGCTTCTCGTGCTTGCCGCGGTGCTGTTCACGAAAACGATGAACACGTTCTACGGCGCACCGTATTACGCGCTAGGCGGTTCGATGAGCAGCGACTACGACGTGCGCTCCTCACTGCAGGGGTACCGGGCAGCATTCCACGTTGTGGGGATGATCCTCGCGATCGTTGGTATTCAGATCCTGCTGTTCCCCAGCACCGCGGAGTTCCCGCGCGGACAACTCAACCCGGCCGCATACCCGAAGATCGGCATCGCGGTCGCGGTGATCACGCTCGTCATCGCCATCATCGCCTACTTCATGATTCCGAAGGATTACGGCGATTCCACGGAGGGCAAGGCACCGCGCCTGTGGACCCAGATCAAGGGCGCGTTGAAGAATAAGAGCTTCCGCGCCATCCTGATTGTGATCTTCCTCATCGAGACGACCTTCCAGATCACGATCGCCATCGGCACCCACGTGAACACGTTCACCTATCATCTGAACGGGCCGCAAATGGGGATCCTCGGATTGGCGCTGCTGGGAATGTCCGTGCTGTCTCAGCCTCTGTGGGTGTTCCTGTCCAAACGATTCGAAAAGCGCACCGTTCTCGTGATGGGCATGGTGGTGGGGCTGATCGGCTTTGTGGGGATGCCCTGGGCACACGTGTGGTTCGGCTGGTTGCCGCTCGACGCACCCAGCTCGCTGTGGACGCTCGCCGCGTTCAGCATGCTCGCCGGCATCGGAAACGGTGCGTTCATGAGCATCCCGTTCTCCATGGTCGCCGACTCGGCGGACAGCGGACAATTGGCGACCGACCGACGTCAGGAGGGCCTGTATTTCGGCCTGTACACGTTCTCGTACAAGCTCGGCATTGCGTTCAGCGTGTTTCTTGGCGGCGTCCTGCTCGATGTCATCGGCTTCAACGGGGCATTGACCGAACAAACGGCGGCAACGTCATTCCAACTGGCGATGGTGCCGTCCTGGTTGCTTGTCGCCATTTCGCCGTTCATCGTGTGGGCCGCGCTGCGGTATCGGATTGACCGCGCCACCCAATCCGACGTTTTGGCACAGATCCGGGCCAAAAAGAGCTAGGAGACGGGGCGACGAGCGTCAGGCGTATCTGATGACGCGGTGAAACAGGGGTTGGGCACAAGCCTTAAGATTCGTGGTTGGCAGCAACGAGACCGTCAAGAATGAGGTCGAGAACGAACTGAAAACTACTGGAGGAGTCCCCCGCCAGGTGTTGGCGAACGTGAGCGACCATGTGCGGGTTTCTCTCCTCGGACATGCCGGCCAGAAACTCCTCAGCTGTCGTTGATGTGTGCCTCTTCGAACGCACCATATTCGCCTCTTGAATCGCGTACCCGATCACGTGATTGGTTACCGCGTGAAAACCGAGGTGGGCCAGGTCGGGCGAGAGGCCGCTTTCCTTGAGCAAGCGCAGGAGGGTGTCCATGAAGTCTGTGCGCACGGGCCCGGGCAAATGTTGCTGCCACAGTTCGGTGATCCACGGATGTTGTGAGAGAACCGTGTGGGCGGAGACGGCGATCGAACGCACGGCGTCGAGTGAACGCGTGTCGGCAGTTTCGACTTCGATCATGCCGGCGACGGCATCGACCATGAGGGAAAGAAGCTCCTGTTTGTTGGCGATGTGGTTGTAGAGCGCCATCACTTCGAACCCGAGCGAATGAGCAAGACTTCGCATGCTCAACCCGCCAACGCCCTTTTCGTCAGCAATGAGCACTGCCTGAGCGACTATCCGCTCGGTGCTAAGCGGTTCTCGCCGTTTAGGTGCCATCTGACGGGGCATGCGCAGCTTTCGTTGGGGAGAAGCGGTTCTGTTGACAGCGTACAGCGTACGTGTTAGCGTTTCGAGCACTAGGTCAACGTACAATGTACGTATCAATTTTATGGAGTCCGCATGACCGCAACAACCAATGCAGTTCCGCAGACAATGACGGCGGTTACCGCACGCCGCTACGGCAGCAGCAAAGTCCTGAAGATCGAAACGGTTCCGGCACCAGCTCTTGAATCCGGAAAGCTCCTCGTGCGTGTTCGCGCATCCTCAGCAAACGCTCTCGATTGGCACATGATGAGCGGAACGCCATACTTCCTCAAACTCTTTGCCGGCCTGCTGAGGCCAAAACGCGTCATTCACGGTGCGGATATCGCCGGCACTGTTGAGGCGGTCGGAGAAGGCGTTTCCGGGTTCGATGTCGGGGACGCGGTCTTTTGCAATTCCAACGGCGGCGGGTTCGGGGAGTACGCCGCCGTGAGAGCCACAGCGGTCATGACCCTGCCGAAGGGCGTAGACCTTATCGCAGCTGGTGCAACCCCCGTGGCTGGCCTCACTGCACTCCAGGCTCTGAGAACTCACGGTGCCGTGACGAAGGACGATCGCGTCCTGATCAACGGTGCCGCGGGCGGGGTGGGAACGTTTGCCATCCAAATTGCCAAAGCACTCGGCGCCCGCGACATCACTGCGGTATGCAGCACGAAAAATGTCGAGCAGTCTCGCACACTGGGCGCGAGCCGCGTCATCGACTACGCACACGAAGACTTCGCCGCCGCAGGGGACAAGTACGACCTGATCATCGACATTATGGGGAACCGCACGACCGCACAGTTCCGCAGCATCCTGGCCCCGGGAGCGCGCTATGTTGGCGTCAGCGGGCCCATGGCCAACCGCTTGCTTGGGCCCGTGTTCTATCAAGCCAGGATGAAGCGCGCCTTGCGCCGGACCGATGCAAGCTTTCACGGATTTACCGCGGCAGCAACTCGTGAAGACCTCGCCTTTCTTGCCGATCTGCTCGCTACCGGAAAACTAGTACCGACCATCGAGCGAGTCGTCGGATTCGACGGTGTCGCACGCGCCCTCGACCAGATCGCCTCTGGTCACGGCTCAGGCAAAATCGTCATCGTGCCGAACGCTCTCGACAGTCCACGTGGATAAAAGTCAACGCAAAACGGGGTAAACAAGAAGTATTGAACAACCCGGAAACTTTCTCTCTCGGGCACATCACAATCCGGAAAGCCATCCATGAGCACAACGACACAGGACCGTCGCGGAAAAATTCGCCGGCGCGGCACACCAGGCGACGAAGGGCCACGCGCCCGGTTCAGCCAACTCATGCCGTACCTGATGGAGCACAAGAAAGTGCTCGCGTTTGTCACCGTGCTCAGCATCCTCGGCGCGGCAGCGTCCCTCGCGCAGCCGCTCCTGGTCAGTCAGGTCATCACGGTCGTCGAAAAGGGCACGGGACTTGGCGCTCTCGTGTGGATTCTTGTCGGTCTCGTCGTCGCGACCGGGCTCATTTCCGGCTACCAGCACTACTTGCTGCAGCGCACCGGCGAGGGCGTCGTGCTCTCCAGCCGCAAACGCCTCGTCGGGCGGATGCTGCGCCTACCGATCAGCGAATTCGACACGCGCCGCACCGGGGACCTCGTCTCGCGCGTCGGCAGCGACACGACGCTCCTCCGCGCGGTCCTCACCCAGGGGCTCGTCGAAGCGATCGGCGGTTCGCTCACGTTCATCGGTGCGCTCATCGCGATGCTCATCATCGACCCCGTGCTGCTCGGGCTCACCGTGCTCGTGATCGCAGTGTCCGTCGTGACCGTGACGCTGCTGTCCGCGCGCATCCGGATTGCGAGCCAAATGGCGCAGAACCGCGTCGGCGACCTTGCGGCGTCGGTCGAGCGGGCGATCAGCGCCATCCGCACCGTGCGTGCCGCCAACGCGACCGGCCGCGAAGTTGGCGCCGTCGAGGAGGATGCTCTCGGCGCCTGGAAGATGGGGATCAAGGTTGCGAAAATCTCTGCCCTCGTCGTGCCGGTCGCCGGCATCGCGATGCAGGTGTCGTTCCTGGTTGTGCTCGGCGTCGGCGGATTCCGGGTCGCGAGCGGAGCGATCACGGTCGCGTCGCTCGTCGCGTTCATCCTGTTCCTGTTCCTCATGATCATGCCGCTCGGGCAGGCGTTCGGCGCCGTCACCTCGGTCAACGCCGCGCTCGGCGCGCTCGGGCGCATCCAGGAGATCATCGACCTGCCCGCAGAGGGCGAGGCTGATGCGGCCGTCGAGCCTGCGGCGTCGATCGCATCGGATGCTGCCATCAGTTTCGACGGGGTGTCTTTTGGGTACGCGGCGCCGCTCCCGGAGGAGCCGACCGCCGAGAATGCTCCCTTCGAGACGGCCGCTGCGCGTCCTCCTCAGGGAGCGGTAACGTCCGACGCGGCGCCGCTCCCGGGGGAGGGCGAAGCCGGTGTCGACGGGAGCGGGACAGTCCTCAAGGGTGTGACATTCGAGGCGTTCCGCGGCAAGCGCACCGCGCTTGTCGGGCCATCCGGCGCGGGCAAGAGCACCATCCTGGCCCTCATCGAACGCTTCTACGACCCGGATTCCGGTGTCGTCCGCCTCGGCGGGGTCGACATCCGGAGCCTCGACCGCGCAGAGCTGCGGTCGCAGATCGGCTACGTCGAACAGGACGCGCCCGTGCTCGCCGGCAGCATCCGGCAGAACCTGACCCTCGCGACGCCGGACGCGACGGACGAGCAGTGCGTCGACGTGCTCCATGCCGTGAACCTCACCGAGGTGCTGGAGCGCAACCCGCTCGGGCTGGATGCGCCCGTCGGCGAAGACGGTGTCATGCTTTCCGGCGGCGA
>OEIU01001178.1_pt1 | contig 18197 bp, 22 predicted proteins | sample 1539221 | NCBI WGS metagenome assembly OEIU01 (sample SAMN03792071, study PRJEB22550) | activated sludge metagenome | feature: wastewater treatment plant; material: activated sludge; isolation source: Wastewater treatment plant of a petroleum refinery complex | place: Argentina: Zarate | collected...
GATTCCAGTGCGATGTTCACAACGGCGGCCCGACCCGTCAGGGCGCAGCCTGATCGCGCCGGCGCCCATGACCGTCACCGGCGCGACGCAACGCGTGTATCGCGCCGCCGTTGCCGCCAACCATTTCTATGTCGCCGCGGTGTGCCCCGGCAATGTCACGGTCGCCTGCGGACTGGCCAATGTCGTCACCGCGATGAATCGCGTCAACCAGGTGTATGAAACCGAACTCGGCGTGCACATGACCCTGATCGCGAACGACAACGCGATCATCTACCCAAGCGCAAGCGGCGACCCCTACTCGAATGACTCGGGCGCCCTGAACGAGAACATCACGAACCTTGCCAGCGTCATCGGCAACGCCAACTTCGACATCGGCCATGTGTTCACCACCGGCAGCGGTGGCGTCGCCTATCTGGGTGTGACATGCACGTCGTCAAAAGCAGGCGGCACCACAGGCTTGCTCAGCCCGACCGGTGATGCGTTCTATATCGACTACGTCGCGCACGAAATGGGCCACCAGTTCGGCGGCAACCACACGTTCAATTCCAGCACCAGCAACTGCGGCGGCGGCAATCGCGCAGCGAATGCGGCCTATGAACCGGGCAGCGGTTCCACGATCATGGCCTACGCCGGCATCTGCGGCGCGGACGACCTGCAACCGCACTCAGACCCGTATTTCCACGCCAAAAGCCTGAGCGAAATCAATACCTGGATCAGCAGCACCGGCGGCAGTTGCGCCGCGGCAACCGCCAGCACCGATCAGGCGCCAGTGATCGACACTGCGTCGATACCCAATGGCCTGACCATTCCGATGCAGACGCCTTTTGCGATCTCGGCGTCGGCAAATGACGCCGATGGCGATGCGATTAGCTACAACTGGGAGCAGTACGACCTGGGTTCCACCACCACGCTGGCGCAGGGCGATATCGGCAACGGGCCGATCTTCCGCAGCTTCAACGCGACAGTGAACGGCACGCGCGTTTTTCCGAAGATCGACACCGTGCTCGGCGCGGGTTTCGTGCCCGGCGAAACCTGGCCCAGGACCACGCGCGATCTCGATTTTCGCCTGACCGTGCGCGACAACCACGGCGTGCCTGGGACGCCGCAATTCGGCGCGAGTTCCAGCGCCGATACGGTTATCCATGTCACCAGCGCCGCCGGCCCCTTCGTCGTGACCGCGCCCACCGCAGGCACGACGTGGACGGCGCTTACCAGCCAGAACGTGGCCTGGAACGTCGCCAATACCACGGCCGCGCCGGTCAGTTGCGCGAATGTCGATGTGCTGTATTCCAGCGACGGCGGCTACACATTTCCGACCGTACTGGCGGGCGCGATCCCGAATTCAGGCACCACCACGCTGACCGTGCCGAACCTGCTGCCGTCTACGACCGCGCGCGTTGAAGTGCGTTGCAGCAACAACATCTTCTTCAATGTCTCGCCGGGCAATTTCACCCTTGCCAACGACCACATTTTTGGCGACGGATTTGAAGTCACCGATCGCATCTTCGCCGACGGTTTCGGACCATAGCGCATTCAGGGGTGCAGCCAACCCGATTCGCCATCGGCGTAGTGTTCGTTCTTCCAGATCGGCACGCGCTTCTTCACTTCGTCGATGATGTAGCAGCAGGCATCGAAGGCCGCGCCGCGATGCGCTGCGCTGACGCCGACCCAGACCGCGAGTTCGCCGACTTCCAATGTGCCGACGCGATGCACGCAGCGCGCGCCGAGGATCGCGAATTTCGAGCACGCTTCGGCAAGGATGCGCTGCCCTTCCACTTGCGCCAACGACGCATACGACTGGTATTCGAGCCGAACGACGCTTCGGCTTTCGTTGTGGTCGCGCACCCAGCCTTCGAACGTCACGCAGGCGCCCGCGCGTGCCAGCGCCAGTTCGCGCGCGAGCGCGGCGGTATCGATGGCGGTTTCGCTGATGTGAAACATGATCAGCCGCCGCTCACCGGCGGGATAAACGCGATTTCGTCGCCGTCGCGCAATGCGTGTTCCCAGCCGACGAACTCGCCGTTGATCGCCACGCGCAGCCTGTCATCGCCCATCGTGAATCCGTGACGCGCGCGCAGTTGCGCATACAGGGCCCGTGCATCAATCGCCTGCAAATCCACCGATTCGGCATCGGTGCCGGCGCGGTCGCGCAGCGAGGCGAAATACAGCACGCGATACGTCATCGTGCGACCTTTCCGCCGCGCACGCGGCGTTTGCCGCCGGATTTCTCCAGCAAGCGCACCTCGGTGACGACGATTTCGTGCGACAGTGCCTTGCACATGTCGTATACGGTCAGGGCCGCGACGCTGGCGCCGGTCAACGCTTCCATCTCCACACCGGTCTTGTGCGTGACTGCGACTTCGCAGTGGATGGCCAATTCGGTGGCTGACACAAATTTCACGGTGAAATCGCAACGCTCAATCGCGAGCGGATGGCAGAACGGGATGAGTTCGTGCGTGCGCTTGACCGCCATCGTGCCCGCGATGATGGCAGTGTCGATGATGGGGCCCTTTTTCGCGCGCATGCCATCGCGCCTGAGTGCGCGCGCCACCGCTGTCGGAAAACGCACGACGGCCTGGGCAGTTGCGGTTCGCACCGTTGCTGTTTTCGCGCCAACATCGACCATACGCGGGCGACCGGCATGGTCGATATGCGTCAGTGTGGATGATTTTCTGCCCATGTCACCCGCCGATGGAAAACATTTCGACTTTTTCGGAGTTGCCCGCCGCACGCAACTGCGCGCGCTGCTCGCTGTAGCGGTCCGAACGCTGCGCCCAGCGCCCACCGATCAGACGCATCAATTCTTCGTCGCCGGCGCCGTCGCGCAACGGGCCGCGCAAATCGAAACCGGCGCGCGCAAACAGGCAGGTGTAGAGCCTGCCGTCCGCGGACAGGCGCGCACGCGAACAGTCACCGCAGAACGGTTGCGATACGGAACTGATGAAGCCGATCTCGCCGGCGCCGTCGGCATAGGCATAACGTTGCGCAACTTCGCCGCGGTAGTTCGGATCGAGCGGACGCAGCGGCCAGCGTGCGTGCAGGCGAGCCAGCAATTCCGCGCTGGGTACCACGTTTTGCGCACTCCAGCGATTGAGCGTGCCGACATCCATGTACTCGATGAAGCGCACGACGTGCGGTGTTCCGCGAAAGTGTTCGGCCAGATCCGTCACCTGATGATCGTTGACACCGCGCAGGACCACGCAGTTGATCTTGATGGACGCAAAACCCGCCCGCTCGGCGGCGTCGATCCCCGCCAGCACCTCGGCGACCTCGCCGCGTCCGCCGGACAGATCGCGAAACGTGGCCGCATCAAGGCTGTCCAGCGACACGGTCAGGCGTTGCAACCCGGCGTCGCGCAGCTTTTGGACGAGTTTCGGCAAGAGCACGCCATTCGTGGTCAGGGCGATGTCGTCCACGCCCGGAATCCGCGCGAGCTGACGCACCAGTTCCGACAGGTCGCGGCGCAACAACGGCTCGCCACCGGTCAGGCGCAGCTTGCGCACGCCCAGAGCGGCGAACGCGCGCGCGATGCGCTCGATTTCCTCGAAACGCAGGCGCTCGTCCTTGGGCAGGAAGGCGTGATCGTGCGCATACTGGTCTTCCGGCATGCAGTAAGTACAACGGAAATTGCAGCGGTCGATCACCGAGATGCGCAGATCGTGCAGCGGCCTCGACAATGCATCGCGCGCTGGTTCCGAACGATGCGACATCGCCGGATCGTTCATGCCGAAACACCGGAAGCGAGTACTGATTCCGCCACCGGCGGCGGCAACGCGATGCGTTCGCCACGCTGCGCCACACGATGGCCGCGCTGTACCAGCGCCCCGCCATCGGCCACACCGCCGTAGTGGTACAGCCGCATGCGGCTGCGCTGTTCATCCGTGTATTCACGCGCCAGATCGTCGACACCCGTGTGCGAAGGATTGCCGTGCAAGGCGCAATCGTGCGCGATCACGGATGGCGCCGGCGCGAATTCGCCGAGCATTTCCGGAATCGGCCGCGTGTCGCCGGTCCAGGCGAACGATCCACGCAATGCAATACCGAAAGAAGTGTGCGGCGCGTGATGCCGGGTCGGAAAAACATCGAACCACAGGCCGTCGAGCCAGAATCCGCGCGAACACGGAATCAGGTGAAAGCCATCCCAGAAGTTCGCGCCGCCCTCGGCGATGACTTGAGGATAGTCAGCCACGCGCGCTTGCAGATGCGGGATCAGCGCGGCGTGTGCGAACAAGCGCACAGCGCCTTTCAGCACGGCGTCGAAATACACGCGATAGAACAGGCGCTCCAGCCCGGCAACGTGGTCCATGTGCGTATGCGTGATGTACACCGCGCGCGGCGGGTCGCCATAGGCTTCCATGTAGGTCGTCAGCGTTTCCGGCCCGCAGTCGATCAGCAGTAGCGGCCTGCCATCGCGCTCGAGCACGGCGCCGGACGATCCCAGTTCCACCGCCTGTGCGGAGCCAACGCCGAGAAAATGCAAAGCGAAACTCACGATGCCATCCCTTTTTCCCATGCTGCCATCAGCGGCTTCCATAGTCTGCTCTCGAAGTCGCCTCCGCCATCGCGCGCCGCGCCGAGTTTGATCAGCGATCGTTGCAGACGCGCCAGATTCGCCTGCTGCCACGCGCGCGCGGGCGCGCGCAACTCGCCGCGATCGAAATCGATCAGCCAGACATTGACGTCGCTCAACATCACATTATGCGCGTTGAGATCAGCGTGATACGCGCCTTGCGCATGGAAATTCGCAATCGTCGTGCCCACGCGGGCGGCGATAATGGCATCGAACCTGTCTTTCGCGAGCAATTCGGCCAGCGTCGACGCGTTCTCGATGCGCCGTGTCAGGATGTCCGCGCGATACGTCGTGCCACGGCGCCGGTAACGCGCCGCGACCGGCTGCGGTACGGGCAAGGCCTTGTCGCGCAACGCCGCCAGCAGGCGGAATTCGGCAAAGCTGCGCGTATTTTCGGCTCCGCGCCACAAATAATGGTCGCCGAGAACGCGCGCGACCATGCCGCCGCGCCGGTAATGGCGCAGCGCGCAGTTGCCGAACGGGGCGGCGACGAATACCGCGCCGCCGCGTCCACCAGCGGTCGATTCCGCAGCCGCGCGCGCACGCCAATAGCCCGGTTCGAACCATTCCGGGTCGAACGCCGCTTGTGCGACGGCATCCGCGTCGAACACAATCGCGCCATCGGGCGTGGCTTGGACTTGCGCCTGGGTCATCGCCGCCATTTTAGCAGTCTGCATGCCGCACACCGCGTTTTCCGCCGCCAATCCGCCTACGTCGATCTGCCTGCTGCGCACGTCGGCGCTGGGTGACGTGACCCACGTCGTGCCGCTGATCCGCACGTTGCAAACGGCCTGGCCAAACACGCGTCTGACCTGGATCGTCGGCAAGCTCGAACACAAGCTGGTCGGCGACGTTCCCGGCGTCGAGTTTCTCGTCTTCGACAAGTCGGCCGGCTGGCTCGGATTCGCCGCACTGCGCCGGAAATTGGCCGGACGCCGCTTCGACGCGCTTCTGCACCTGCAGGTCGCCTTGCGCGCGAACCTGGTCAGCGCACTGGTGCACGCGGATTTGCGCATCGGGTACGACAAGGCGCGTTCGAAGGATTTGCACGGCTTGTTCGTTAACAAGCGCATCGCGCCGCGCAGCGGCGAACATGTGCTGGACGCAATGGCGAGTTTTCTCGAACCGCTGGGCCTGAAACAATCCCGCGTCGAATGGAATATCCCGATTCCGAATTCCGCGCACGAATTTGCGACCACGCTCTTGCCCGGCAACGTGCCGACACTGCTCGTCAGCCCCTGCTCGAGTCATCGCGTTCGCAATTGGCTGCCGGATCGCTACGCCGCCGTGATGGATCATGCCGCCGCGCACGACTGGCGAGTCGTGCTGTGCGGCGGCCCCGCTACGTTCGAGCGCGAATTTGGCGATGCGATTCTCTCCGCATGCCTGCGCAAGCCGATTGACTTGATTGGAAAGGACACGCTCAAGCAATTCCTTGCGCTGTGCCAGCGCGCGGCGCTGGTGCTGACGCCGGACTCCGGCCCGATGCACATGGCCAACGCCGTCGGCACCAAGGTGCTGGGCCTGCACGCGGCGAGTAATCCGAACCGTTCCGGGCCGTATTCAGACCGGCGCTGGTGCGTGGACCGCTACGACGCGGCGGCGCGCAAGTTCCGCGGCAAGCCAGCCGCGGAATTGCCGTGGGGAACGAAGCTGGAATATCCGGGCGTGATGGAATTGATCACGGCCGATGACGTGATCGAACGTTTCGAAACGTTCCGCAACAATCAGGCCGGCGCCGCGCCGTAGTCTTGGTACGACTTTTCCTCGACCAGCTTCGAGCCCAGCTTGAGGTTGATCTCGCGCTTGACCGCGGCGCGCTTGTCGTTGGTGAAGTACACCGAACGCGCCAACTCGATGAAACGTGCATCGAACGCCTGCGCCTTTTCCTTGACGCGGATTTCGTCCTCGATGTCCCACAGTTCCTGGTTGATGCCCTTGAGCTCGGCGCGCTCGGCGGAAATATCCGTGCGCGAGGCCGGATGCTGCGCCCAGGTCGCATTGAGCATGTCGAGTTCCGCGCGTACGTTGACGAGCTTGGCCGCATCGCTCATGCGCTCGGACTTGATCTCGAGAATCGTGATCTTGTCGATCAGTTCGCCGAAGGAAACAGGGGTTGAGATCAGGCTCATGGCATCGGGAAATTGGCGGGTGCGCCTATTCTACGCGGTTGCGGGCGAAATCCAGTTGTCACACACGCCGCGGCGGCTTATCATGCGCGCCCTTCGACGCAATCCTACTTGGAGAGGTGGCAGAGTGGTCGAATGCGCCGGATTCGAAATCCGGTTTACGGTTTTGCCGTAACGTGGGTTCGAATCCCACCCTCTCCGCCAGAAATGAAAATGCCCCCGCGTGGGGCATTTTTTACGCTCGCACCGCCGGGATCGCACGCGAGCGGTTGCGCGTGTAAACGTACACGGACGCCGGCGGCACGTTCCACCAGGCAAAACCGCCGCGGCGTACGGAAAGATCGAGTTCTTCGAGCAGGTCGCGCGGTACCGGCGATTTCGGCCCGTAGGTGAACTGGATCAGGCGGCCATCGGGTTTGAGCGCGGAAAACGCCGCGGCGAGGATCTCGGCCTGGGTCTGCCGCGACATCGACAGCAGGCCAAGCCCGCTGATGATGGCGTCGGCAGGACCTGCGTCGAGATAGCCATTGCGCTGCGCGATCGCCTTCAACTCGCGCGCATCGCCGCATTCGACGCGAACATCGGGAAAATGCGCGCGCAGGTGCTGGTACAGCGCCTCGTTGAGTTCGAGCACGAGCAGGTCACACGGGGCGATGCCATGGGTGAGCATGGCGCGGGTAAAGACACCGGTACCGCCGCCGAGCTCGATCACGCGCCGCGTTCCGTGCGGCAGCTCGGAAATCATCTGCCGGGTCAACTGTCGGCCGGACGGCGATAACGCCGCAATGCCCAGCGGATTCTTCAGCCACTGGCGAAAAAACGTCCACGCCTCGGGGGCGCTGGTGCGCTCGTCGGTCCGGGTCGGCGAAGTCATGGAAATATCCCCTGCATAGCCCAGCTATGCTAGCAGGTCGGCGATTCCACGATGGTTAAGCGCATGAAAAGGCCTGCCGTACATTGCACAGCAGGCCATGAAAACACATGTACCGTTGATCAGCGGCAGTAACGCGGGTCTGCCGAAGCGCAGGAATAACCGCGATTGTAGCCCGCTCGATAGTAGCCGCGATCGTTGTCATAACCGCGGTTGTAGCCGCGGCTGTAGCGCGGGTCTTCGTTGCGGTAATACGTGCGCGAACGGTAATACGTACGGTACCCCGGCGCCGGATAATAGCCGCCGTAGTAGACCGGCGCCGGGGCGTAATAGCTGCTGTAATAGCCGGGGCCGTAGTAACCACCGTAATACGCCGGCGCGTAATTACCGTAGTACCCGCCATCGTAGTAGCCACCGCCGTAGTAGCCGCCTACGCCAATGTAGCCGTGGCCATGATGGCCACCCCAGTAACCCAGGCTCACGCCCGGCAAGTCGATGCCGATGCTTACATGTCCGCGCGCGAACACGGACGGCGTCAAGACCAGCCCGGCAGTCGCAATCAAGCCCAGAACCAGCGTGCGCAAACCCCACTTGCGGATCGTCATGGCCATCTCCGAAATCAACCTCGTGCGAACCCAATGTCGCAGGCGCATCGTCGATCCGCGCGGCTGAATCAAGTGTGAAAATTGCCGACGCAGGCGTGGCCTGTTCAGGTTTGCTCCGGCGAAGCTGAACGCACTCATTTCAGTTGCAATTCCCAGGCTCGGTGAATGCGCGGACTGCGCGCGAAATCGAAGGGAATCGTCTGCGCACTGATCTCGCGGATCGCAAAGCGCGCGAGTGCTGCTTCGTCCAGCTTGAAACGCCGGAAATTGTTCGAAAACAGGATCAGCCCGCCCGCCAGCAGGCGATCACCGCACAGATTCAGCAGGCGCGCATGATCGCGTTGCACGTCGAAATCCTCGGCGCGCTTGGAATTGGAAAACGTCGGCGGATCGACGAAGATCAGGTCGTACATCGCCGAGCGTGATTGCAGGAAATCGACCGCGTCCTCGCGCACGAGCTTGTGCCGAGTCAGGTCGAAGCCGTTGAACGCCAGATTGCGCATGGCCCAGTCCAGATAGGTTTGCGACAGATCGACGCTCGTGGTTTCCAGCGCCCCGCCGGACGCCGCGTAGATACTCACGCTGCCGGTGTAGCAAAACAGATTGAGAAAGCGCTTGCCCCGCGCCAACTCACGCACCCGCGCGCGCAACGGGCGGTGATCGAGGAACAACCCTGTGTCGAGGTAATCGTGCAGATTCACGAGAAACTTCAACCCGCCCTCAACGACTTCGAAGAATTCGCCGCGTTCGTCCAGCCTGCCGTACTTCTCGCCGCCTTTGCCGCGCCGGCGTTGCTTGAGCACGATATGCTCGCGCGGAACGCCCAGCGCCTCGCCCGCAGCGCGCACGAGTTCGCGCCAGCGCGTGCGCGCAAGATTCTCGTCGATGGTCGCTGGCGCCGCGTATTCCTGAATATGCAGATGCTCGCCATAGATGTCGATAGCCGCAGCGTATTCGGGCAGGTCGGCGTCGTACACGCGCCAGCATTCGACGCCCTCGCGCTGCGCCTGTTTGCGCAGATGACGAAAATTCTTTTCGATGCGGTTCTTGACCATCTGCGCGCCAGGCGACAGCGGCTTGGGTTCCGGCCTCGGCGCATCGACGGCAGCAATGTCGATATTCAGCAACGTGCATTCGATCGCGCCGTTGTAGAGTTTGTAACGCTTGTCTGCACGCAGGCCAAGCGCATGGCCATGTACCTCGTCTGCCGCGATGACACTGGCGCGCCAGCCGGGAAATTCCGCTTTCAGTTTCGTGCCGAGCAGCCGATACAGTGCGATCACGTCCGCGTCATCGCCCATGCGTTCAGCGTAGGGCGGATTGGTGATGACGAGTCCGGGTTGTTCCAATTCGTGCGGTCGATGCAGATGCTCCAGCGACTGCCGTCCGATCTGGATGAATCCGGACAGCAGTGCTTCCTGCGCGTTGCGCCGCGCTTCGTTGAGCACGGCTGGATTCGCGTCGAAACCGAAGAACACCGGCCGCAGCGACTGCAATCCCGCCGTGGCGCGCAGCTGCGCTTCGCCATGCAGCGTTTTCCACAATGCCGCATCGTGGCCGCGCCAGCCGAGGAATCCCCATTGCGTGCGGCGCAGTCCAGGCGCGACGTCCGCCGCCATCAGCGCCGCCTCGATCGGCAACGTGCCTGAGCCGCACAGCGGGTCGACGAGGCCGCCGCCGCCCGCGTAAATCGCCGGCCATCCCGCGCGCAGCAACATCGCCGCGGCGAGGTTTTCCTTGAGCGGCGCCAGGCCCGCGCCCTTGCGATAGCCGCGCTGGTGCAGGGGCGCACCGGACAAATTGATGCTCACGATCGCCTTGCTGCGGCGCAGGACGAGATTCACGCGCAGGCCAGGATTCTCCGTATCCACGTTCGGACGCTCGCCGGTCGCCTCGCGAAACGCATCGACGATGGCGTCCTTGACGCGCAGCGCCGCATATTGCGTGTGGGTGATGCCTTCCGTGGATCCAACAGCATCCACCGCGAAACTCGTCGTGATGTCCAGATACGCCGGCCAATCGATCGCGCGAGCGCCGGCGTACAGTGCATCGCCATCCTCCACCGGAAATTCGGCGATTGGCATCAGCACACGACTGGCCAGACGCGACCACAGACAGGCGCGATAGCCGGCATCGAGTTCACCGGCGAAGTGCACGCCGGCCAAAGCCTCGCGCACGTCCACCGCGCCGAGCGCCTTCAACTCATCGACGAGCAGGTATTCCAGGCCCTTCGGGCAGGTAGCGAAGAATTCCATCACGCGAACTGCCGCAGGAATCGGGCGAAGGCTTCGGCGACGAAATCGACGTGGTTCGACAGCCGATGATCGTCGCGGACGAGTATGATTTCATCCTCGCGCGCACGCGCGAACGCGATGGCTTCATCGACCGGACACAGCTCGTCGCCCCAGCCGTGCACGAGTGTCGTCGGCACCCGTTTCGCATCGAAACGCCGCGCGTAACCCGGAATCGCAACGGGCAAGGCCATCAGGAACAAACCGGCGCAATTTACTTCGAACGAGGCGAATCCCGAAACGAAGGCGCCCATGCTCGATCCGGCCAGTATCACCGGCGCATCCTTGGGCGCGTGTTCGAGAAGTCGCGCGATGCGCTCGTCGATGCGGCGCACGTCGCCGGTCACGTCGAGGTCGCGGTAATCCGGACGCACGCTGGCGAAGCCGAGTGGCTCGGCGACCGCGGCAAGCGCGCTTACCTTGGTGGCATCCGGACTGCTGTGCAGGCCGTGGGAGAGAATCAGGTATGGCTTCATGCGAGAATTATCGCATGGCCCTTGATCTGCCCATCCACGACCAACCCCTGCCCTACGTCGCGCGGCTGGCAAAGCGTCCGCTGGCGGCGGTTGACCTCGTGGTGATCCACTGCACCGAATTGCCGGACATGGCGATGACGCGTGAATTCGGCGAGCGCATCCATTACGCGAAATCGCAGACCGGCAACAGCGGGCACTACTACATCGACACCGACGGCACGATCTATCGCTATGTGCCGGACGATCATGTCGCCAACCACACCTACGGCTACAACCCGCGCTCGATCGGCATCGAGTTGTCGAATATCGGGCGCTATCCCGACTGGGGCGACAGCCGGCATCAGAATTGGACGGTTGCCTACACCCAAGCGCAAATCGACGCACTGCTTGCGCTTTTGCGCCAACTTAAGCACGAACTTCCGAATCTGAAATTCATCGCAGGTCACGAAGACCTGGATACGCGCCTTGAACCGGCCAGCGACGATGCGAACATCATGCTGCGCCGGCGCCAAGACCCGGGACCATTGTTTCCATGGTCGGACATCGTGCCCGCGAGCGGGCTCGAAAGATTGAAACCTTAGGAATCCACATGTCGAATCCCATCGTCGGCGAACTGATCGACCTGTTGCAGCTCGAACGGCTGGAGGAAAACCTGTTCCGCGGCCAGAGTCGCGACATCGGCACCAAGTATGTATTCGGCGGACAGGTACTCGGACAGGCGCTGTCAGCGGCGCAGCGCACGGTGGATCCGTCGCGCGCGGTGCATTCGCTGCACGCCTATTTCCTGCGTGCCGGCGATGTCGAAGCGCCGATTGTCTTCGAAGTGGATCGCGCCCGCGATGGCAAGAGTTTTTCCGTGCGTCGCATCATCGCAATCCAACACGGCGAGACGATCCTGAACGCCGCTGCCTCGTTCCAGATCACCGAGCCTGGGGTCGAACATCAGATGAGCATGCCCGACGTGCCGCCGCCCGAAGACCTGAATCCACCGGAACCGATTCCAGCCGAAGAACTCGCCAAGCTGCCGGTCAAGGCGCAGCGCTGGCTCGCGCGCAAGGGGCCGTTCGAATTCCGTCCCGTCTATCCGCGCAACGAATTGAAGCCCGCCAAGCGGCCGCCGTTCCAGCAGATCTGGTTCCGCCTCGCCGGGCGTGCGCCGGACGACGACACCCTGCATCGCGCGATGCTGGCGTATGCATCCGATTTTCACCTGATCGGCACGGCCACGCTGCCGCACGGGATTTCGTATTTGCAGCACAACGTGCAGATGGCGAGCCTGGACCACGCGATCTGGTTCCATCGTCCGTTCCGTGTCGACGACTGGCTGTTGTATGCCTGCGACAGCCCCAGCGCGCAGGGCGCGCGCGGCCTGACCCGCGGCATGATTTACACGCGCGACGGAAAATTGATCGCATCCACTGCGCAGGAAGGCATGCTGCGTGTGCTAGCGGAGATGCCCTCGCCATGAGACCGATTTTTTCCTCACCACGCGCCGAAAACATCGAGCGCATGGTCGCCTTGCTCAACGAGGCCGGCATCGAATCCAAGGTAACCAATCGCAAGGCGTATTCGGGCCATGACTACAAGGGCCCGAGTTACAGCGCAAAACAGGATTCATCGACATGGCCTACGGTGTGGATCGTGAACGCGGACGACCAGCCGCGCGCGCGTGCGATCCTGCGCGACGCCGGCATTGCACCGTACACGCGGTTTGCCGAAGAGCTGGCGCAGTCGCGCGCGCCGAAAACGGAGCGTACACACTGGGCGCTGGCATCGAAGCTGCGCATCTTCCTGATCAGCGTGATCGTGCTGCTGATCCTGCTGCGCTACCTGGGCATTTACTGAAGGGTTAGACTCATCGGGTGAAATCGGATGTTGTCCGCCTGTTCCAGACCTTGCCGCACCCGTGCGGCTATTTCGCGCAGCGCGTCGCGCAGAACCTGGTCATCGATCCGGCCGCGCCGCAACTCCCGCAGATCTACGATGCGGCATTGGCGAAGGGATTCCGCCGTGCCGGCGGCCACGTCTACCGACCGCAGTGCCCGGGCTGCCACGCCTGCATACCGGCGCGAATCCCGGTCGCCGAGTTCCGGCCCGACCGCAGCCAGCGGCGCTGCCTGAAGCGCAATCGCGATCTGCAACTGCGCATCGCTGCACCGGCGTTCAGCGATGAATACTTCGATTTGTACCGGCGCTATCTTGGCGCGCGCCACCACGATGGCGGCATGGACGATCCGGCGACCGAGGATTTCGAACGTTTCCTGTTCACCGCGTGGAGCCCGACGAAATTTGTGGAGCTGCGCCTGCGCGAACGCCTGCTGGCGGTGGCCGTTACCGACTTCACCGCAACCGGCTTGTCGGCGGTGTACACATTTTTCGATCCGGACGAATCTGCGCGCGGGCTCGGCTCCTGTGCGATCCTGCACCAGATCGAACTCGCGCGCGAACGCGGACTTGCCTACGTGTATCTCGGTTTCTGGATCGCACGCCATCCGAAGATGGACTACAAGGCACGCTTCACCCCGCTCGAATTGCTCGACGGCGGCGTCTGGCGCAGATTCAATTCTTGTGCGCCTGAAAGCCGAACGGATGATCGTCGTGCAGCGACATGATGAGCTTGACCATGGCGTGCGGAATGCGCAGTTCCAGCTCGGTCGGCTGGCCCTTGGCGTCGGTGCCCTGCAAGGTCATCTCGAAGTAGGCGCCGGACGCGTCGATGCTGGCGCACACGATGTGCTGGCCCGTTGGCGCATCGCTCAGATAGGGCTTGATCGCGTCGCCCAGCGCTTCCAGCGCCTGCGGAAACAGGAACACGGCGTAGCTTGTGGTGTCGGGCATCGCGATCATCGCTCTTGAACGTGTACTGATTGTAGCGAACGCCGGCCGGGTTATGCTTGGCCTTTCGAAATCCTCCGGAAACGCTATGCGCTTCGCCGCCGTCTTTCTCCTGGCCTTGTTGCCACTGCTCGCTCTCGCCGCGCCCGCGGACGATGTCTGGATGAGCGTGCTGCTCGACGGGCGCAAGATCGGACAAATGCACGTCACCCGGCAAGTGCGCGATGACAGCGTGATCACCACGCAGAAGATGGATGTGCAACTCGACCGCGCCGGCGTCAAGGTTGATCTTTCCACGGGTGAATCGGATGCGGAAACGCTGACGGGGGAGCCGCTCGCGTTTACATCGCGCTCGTCGATTTCCGGTATCGCCAGCACCGTGCAGGGCACGCGCCGCGATGACGGCCGCTTCGATGTCGTCAGCGAAGTCGGCGGGATGAAATCCACGCGCATCATCGACTGGCCCAGAGGCGCCCTGCTCGCCGAAGGACTGCGCCTTGCCGAACTGCGCACGGGTCTCGATCCCGGCACGCGTTTCTCGGAAATCGCCTTCCAGCCGGAAACCCTGGATGGCGTTGCCGTGGATTCCGTGGTCGGCGCGCGCGAGCGCGTGGACCTGCCCGATGGCACGAGCGCGATGCTCACCCGCATCGACCAGACCTTTCATCTTGCCGGCATGGCGACGCGCAGCCAGAGCTGGGTCGATGCCGAAGGTCTGGCGCGCAAGACCACACTGCCGGTGATGGGCATGGACATGATCCTGCTGGCATGCTCGAAGTCCTGCGCGAAAGCACAAAACCAGAGCGCCGACATCCTCGTGCATGCATTGGTGCAGTCCCCGCAGGCGATCACGCCCGAGCAGTTGCGCAGCGGCGTCACCTTCACCGCCAGCGCCACACGCGGTGGCACGCAACTGCAATTCGCCCAGACCGGCGAACAGCGCGTGTCCAACGTGGCGGGCGATACTGAGTTGCGCATCGCACCGGTCAATGGCGTTGCGCCTCCGAATGCCACCGAAGCACCGCCGACGCCAGCCGACTCACAAGCCAACGACTGGCTGCAGAGCAACGCGCCGGAAATCCGCAAGCTCGCGGACCAAGGCGCGGGTGACGCAAAAACTCCGGCGGAAAAAATGCACAACCTGCAGGAATTCGTGCGCCGCTTCATCCGCACCAAGGATTTGAACGTCGGTTACGCCTCGGCGCTGGAAGTGGCGAAGAATCCCGAAGGCGACTGCACCGAACACGCCGTGTTGCTGGCCGCGCTCGGCCGCGCGAGCGGCATCCCGACGCGCGTGGTCGATGGTCTTGCCTACGTCGACCACTATGCCGGCCAGGATCATGTCTTCGTGCCGCATGCCTGGGCGCAGGCGTGGGTGGACAGCCACTGGCAGAGTTTTGACGCCGCCCTGCCCGGCTTCGACGCCGGCCATATCGCGCTGTCCACCGGCGATGGCGATCCATGGCGGTTCTTCTCGGGCATGGACACGATCGGGCGCCTGCGCATCGACAAGGTGGCCCCTATCGCGCCCTGAAGTGGATTTTCCGGCATTGCTTGCATTTATGATATCTTTTTGATATCTTTAATTCGCATTTCAACTGGAGCCCGCCATGAAAGAACGTCTAGTTTCCGCCCCATCGGGCATTCCTGCACTCATAGGACTGATCGTGTTGCTGCTCGCCGACGGCGCGTGGTTCGTGTATTCGATCCAGAGCCAGACCATCTGGTCGATCATCGTCGCCATACTTTTCGCCATCGTGCTGCTGGTCTGCCTCGGCGGCTTTTTCACCGTCGCGCCGAATGAAGGCAAGGTATTGCAGTTCTTCGGCCGCTACGTCGGCACGGTGCGCGATTCCGGTCCGCGCTGGGCGAATCCGTTCTATTCCAAGCGCGGTGTTTCGTTGCGCGTGCGCAATTTCGAATCGAGCAAACTCAAGGTAAACGATGCAGACGGCAATCCGATCGAGATCGCCGCAATCGTGGTCTGGCAGGTTGTGGATACCGCCGAGGCGCTGTTCCAGGTCAACGACTATGAAGACTTCGTCCACATCCAGAGCGAATCCGCACTGCGCCAGATGGCACAGACCTATCCCTACGATTCGCACGATACCGGCGCCGTCTCGCTGCGCAGCCACGGCACGGAAATCACCGATCACCTGCAAAATGAAATCCAGGAGCGCCTCGCCAGCGCCGGCGTGAAGGTGATCGAAGCGCGCATATCACACCTCGCCTTCGCCCCGGAAAGCGCGCAGGCGATGCTGCAACGCCAGCAGGCCAGCGCAATCATTGCTGCGCGCACCAAGATCGTTGAAGGCGCCGTGACGATGGTCGAGATGGCGCTGGATCAGTTGAAGACGCGCGGCGTGGTGCAACTCGACGAAGAACGCAAGGCCGCGATGGTGTCGAACCTGCTGGTGGTGTTGTGCGGCGAACGCGGCACCCAGCCGATCGTCAACACCGGCACGTTGTATTCGGGCTAAGGGAATCAACCATGCACACGCACAATATCGACGGCAACCGCCCCTGGTTTCGTGCCAAGCGCTACGGCTGGGGTTGGGGTTTACCGCTGACCTGGCAAGGTTGGCTCGTCCTCGGCGTCTACATCACGCTGACCGTGTTCGGCGCATTGCTCTTCGCACGCACGCACAACATGACGTTGCTGGCCGGTTTCGTCTTGCTGACGCTGCTGCTGGTGGTGATCTGCTGGCTCACCGGTGAACGGCCACGCTGGCGCTGGGGCGGCAAAGACTAGCGATGGCCGCTGAGAAAAAAGCCTACCCGCTGCGCATATCGTCCGACGTGCTTGACGCCGTACAGCGTTGGGCCGACGACGAACTGCGCAGCGTCAACGCACAGATCGAGTACGTGCTGCGCGAGGCGCTGCGCAAGGCCGGGCGGTTGAAGGCATCCGCGTCAGCGGAATCGGGGAAGAAATCGAAATGACTTCAACGCCGGTATCCCGCCTGATCGAAAGCGCTTTCGCCCTCGGTGTGCCGCGCGATTACGGGCGTGTGCGCGGGCTGCGCCGCATGCGCGAACCATCGCACCTGGAATCCATCGGCCTCGACACGCAAGGCCGCGAACAATTCCTCGCGCCGCGCGCCGCGCGCGCGTGGGCGCGCATGCACGAGGCGGCGGTGCGCGATGGCGTGGAATTGCAGGTTGTCTCGGCATATCGCAGCGTCGAGTACCAACTCGGCATCCTGCGGCGCAAGCTCGAACGCGGATTGTCGATCGAACAAATTCTGCGCCTGAGCGCGGCGCCAGGTTACAGCGAGCACCACACCGGGCGTGCGCTGGACATCACCACGTCCGGATTCGCTGCGCTGGAAGAGGAATTCGAGAATTCGCCGGCGTTCTCGTGGCTGCGCAAGAATGCCCAGTCATACAACTTCGCGTTGAGCTACCCGCGTGGCAATCGCCACGGCATCGCCTACGAGCCGTGGCATTGGTGCTGGAAGGCGCGCTGAAGCCACGGCCGTCATGCCGGCAGGGACTGCCGGCATCCAGACTGCATGGATGCCATCCGTGGCGACTGGATTCCGGCAATCCATGCCGGAATGACATGTGGTTTATTTCGACCACCGTATCACGGCACGAAATTCACCGTGCTCGCCGGGCCCGTCGTTGCCGCATTCGGATCGACCACCAGCGGGTGATAGCTTCCGCTGAGCCAGAGCAACAACTGGCTGGCGTAGTTCGGATCGCCGAGCACGGCCGAATTGCCGCCGGGAATCACTTCCACCGCATTGATCGGCGTGCTCATCTGACCGACGAAACGGCGCCCCGGCGCGGTGTCGCCGCTGAACATGAAATCGTTGACGCCGCTGACCCGCAAGGAGTCACCGCCCGGATTGACCGTGCTGTAGGACGAATCGCGCGCCAATCCCGGCAGGCTCGGCGACAGATCGGTGAATCCGTAGGGATTGGGTCCTGGAATATTGAACGGACCACCCAACGGATGCACCAGCACGAAACGATGCAGCGCGCCCCAATGGTAGGTCGATTGATCCGTCGAGTTGCCGAACGCGGCGGCGAACGCATCGCTGGATAGCTGGGTCAGCGCCTGCTTCAGACTGGTCAGCAGGATGAAATCGCGCGCGGAAGCCGCATCCGGCGCATTCGGCACGTTGAAGAAATTGATGCCGGACGCGCCCTTGCCGCCCAGCACCGGGAATGCATCGAGCAGGAACTTGAGCCCGGTGTAGGCGCTATCGCCGGCAGGCAGATAGTTGCCGAGTCCATAGGCGGACAGCGTGGCATCCATGGTGTTCTTGATGGCATTGCTGCGCCACATGAAGAACTCGGTGGCAGCGACGGAGTTGTCTTCCTGTGCCGCGGTAGGCGGCGATCCCGGCGTACGACCGGCGTCGAAACCCTGTTGCAATCCCGTGGGCGTGGACAAGTCCCACGCCGACAG
>OEIU01001179.1_pt1 | contig 18192 bp, 20 predicted proteins | sample 1539221 | NCBI WGS metagenome assembly OEIU01 (sample SAMN03792071, study PRJEB22550) | activated sludge metagenome | feature: wastewater treatment plant; material: activated sludge; isolation source: Wastewater treatment plant of a petroleum refinery complex | place: Argentina: Zarate | collected...
CGGCGGCATCGGCGGTCTTGGAACGGAAATCTGCAAATACCTGGCGCGTTCGGGCCGTCGCGTGATTGCGGCCGATCTGGCCAGCCGCGCCGAACGCGTGGCGGAATTCGGCAAGGAAGTTGCCGAGTTCGGGGATCAGATCCGCTTCGAGCCGATCAATGTCGGCGATTTCGACGGCTGTGCACAGGCGATCAAGGCGATCGAGGGCAAATACGGCACGATCGACATCCTCGTCAATGCCGCCGGCATCACCCGCGACACCACGCTGCGCAAGATGAACGCGCAGCAGTGGAACGATGTCATCGACATCAACCTCGGCGGCGTGTTCAACACCTGCCGCGCCGTGGTCGAGGGCATGAGCGAGCGTGGCTTCGGCCGCATCGTCAACATCTCGTCGGTGAACGGCCAGACCGGCCAATTCGGCCAGACCAATTATTCCGCCGCCAAGGCCGGCATGCACGGTTTCACCATGGCGCTGGCGCGTGAAGTCGCGCGCAAGGGTGTCACCGTCAACAGCGTCTCGCCGGGCTACTGCCGCACCGCGATGGTCGCAGCGATCGCGGAAAACGTACGCAGCCAGATCATTGCTGCCATTCCGGTCGGACGCCTGGGCGAACCGTCCGAAATAGCCCGTGTCGTCGATTTCCTGTGCGCGGACGAATCCGGCTTCATCACCGGCGCGAACATTCCGGTGAATGGCGGCTACTTCATGGATTTCTGAGCACGTGGCTCAGTAATCGTAGCCGTCGATGAAAATGAAATCGGCGGGCGTCATGTGATTGCCGTTGCTGTCGCAGTCGTAGGTCAGCGCGATGGTCGGCCCGGTGTAGACGACCTCGAAATCGGTGACGGCAATCCCGTACAAGAGGTGGCTACCGCTTTGCGAGTTCGGATTCATGCCGAACTCCGACCATTTGTGTGTCGTGTACCAATCCCACTCGGCCGTGAGCGGCACGCTGCCGCCGTCCGCAAGTACCATGCCGTACTTTTGCAGCGTGCGCAGGATCACCCGCGCCGCTACATCCGCCGCAGCGCCACCATCGGCATGATTGCCGGCGGTGAAACCGGCGACGTTGAACGTCGATTTCAGCCGCAGGCGCGAACCGTACGGAACGGCATTCGCGTTGGTATCTCCGGGGCTTCCTGCATGACTCGCGGGATGCACGAACGCGCCCTTCATCATCCGAGCGTTCGGCAAGATGAATCTGATCGCGTGGCCAAGATCGCCATTCGGTATCTGCTCGGCAGCGTACATTTCGTCGGCGTTGAACAACAGCGGTGCGACCGGGAATCCAGCGGCATCCGTGCTCGTGCACTGATCGCCGCGCCCCTGCGGCGGATAGACGCGAGTCAAGTCCCAGGTCAAGGCGCACATGGCCTGGACGTTACCACCGACGACGTTGGTGTTGCCGGACTCGAACAGGGTGTTGCCCTGCACGATCAGCATGTGGCAGTCATTGCTGCCGTTGGCGCAGGTGTAACTGGGCGTCGGATCTGGCGGGTAATTGGCCGGCCCGGTGCCCTCTATCCCACCGCCAAGCGGCAAGGGAATCGGCAATGGAGTTGGACCATACGAAGGATTGGTATGGAAATCGCCGCAATCGGGATAGTAGTAGTTGTTCGCACCGCCAAACGGGGTAACCGGCGTGGTCGCGATACCGTTGTCGGCGTGCAGCACGTAGAACGAAAAGTCGATCTGGAAATTCGTCGCGCCCGTGCCCCATCCCCCCAATGACGACAGATGGGCGATCATGTTGTCCGAATTCGGATGCTTCAGCGATGGCGCACTGACATCGCGGTTCCACACCGCACTCGCGGGGAAACGTGGCAACGGATCGGCATGGGCGACCGTGAAGGCAAATCCAAGAATCGTGGCGACAAGAGAACGGCGCATGATTTGCTCCCGCGGAATTACGCGAGCGAAAACTATCCTACTCCTGCCCCAGGCGCTGTGCGTCCGCTCACGAATTCCTACCACATCAAGTCCGCGGGCACATCGTCTTCGGCCGGTGCATCCGGATCGCATAGCAGGACAAGTGCATCGGACTGTATTGACTGCGCCTGCAAGGCAGTATCGCGTGTCACCAGCAGATAACGCCCGGCCAGCTGCACCACGGCCAGTTCGCCGCGATTGAGCGCCGCGAGTTGATCCTTGGTGACATAGATGCGCCGGATCTTGTTGCCGTGCGGGAAATGCCGCGCTACATCGGCATCGGTTGCATTGAGCGATTTGCCCGCAAGCAGGTTCGCCAGTTTCTGCTTGCGTTCCTTCCTCTCGCGCGCTACGCGCTCGGCTTCGCGTTGCGCCTGCTCGCGCTCGTTGCGTTCGACGTTCGCGCGCTGCGCGTACGCGCGCGCGAGATCGACGTCCTGCGTGGCCGGTTTCGGCTTGGCAGCGTGTGGTGGCTTCTTCGCTGCAGGCTTCGGCGACTCTTTCGGCTTCGCGGCGAAGCCGGCCTTGAGCAATTGATCGCGCAATGATTCGGACATGTAGATTTATTTGGAAAGTGCGGCCACGGATGATCGCACGCTCTTGTTGAAAAGTGCGTCCAAGGATGGACGCTGTTTGATCTTCGCATTCATGGATGAATGCACTAGTAATGCGGTGGAGGAGGTTCGTCCTGCGCGTCGTGCGTGAGCGCCGCATTGACACGCCCCAACTCGCCGCGGAATTGCGAGATCTCGCGCTGCAAGTCCTGCAATATCCGATCCTGCGCCGCCACGGTCGCATCCAGCGACTGCACAGTCTGATCGAGAAACGCGATGCGCGTTTCCAGTTCGGTCAGGCGTTGTTCGAGCGTCGCTGTCATGTCCTAACGCCAACTTGGATCCGACGCCTTGACCGATTCATGGTGCGATCGCGCGCCGTACGCTGCGGCCGCGGCCGATGCCGTAATACGCCAACCCGGCGGATTCCACTGCCGCGGGCTCGTAGATATTGCGGCCATCGAAAACGACGGGCGCGCCAAGGTTTGCCTTGATGCGCGAGAAATCCGGGCTCCAGAACGCCTTCCACTCGGTGATCACGACAAGTGCTTCGGCTCCATCCAGCGCGGCGTACATTTCATCGCATAGCACGAAATCGGCGCGGTCTCCATAAAGGCGTTGCGCTTCCTCGCGCGCCTCCGGATCATGGGCGCGCACCTTCGCGCCGGCGGCCCACAATTGCTCCAGCAGGCGCCGGCTCGGGGCTTCGCGCATGTCGTCGGTGTTCGGTTTGAACGCAAGGCCCCAAAGCGCTATGGTCTTGCCCGCGAGCTTGCCGGCGAAATGCCGGCTCACCAGTTCGAAGAGTTTTTCCTTCTGGTTGCGATTGACGGTTTCCACCGCATCCAGCACACGCGCTTCGTAGCCATGGCTGCGCGCGATGCGCTCCAGCGCTTGCACGTCTTTCGGAAAACACGAGCCGCCGTAGCCGGCGCCGGGATAAATGAAGGAATAGCCGATGCGCGGGTCCGAGCCGATGCCATGGCGCACCAGCTCGATGTCGGCGCCAACGCGCTCGGCGATGTTTGCCATCTCGTTCATGAAACTGATCTTGGTCGCCAGCATCGCGTTCGCGGCATACTTGGTCAGCTCGGCCGAACGCGTGTCCATCAGCACGATGCGTTCATGGTTGCGGTTGAACGGGGCGTACAGGGCCTTCAACTGCTCGATCGCACGCGCACTGTTCGAACCTACGACGATGCGATCGGGGCGCATGCAATCCTTGACTGCGTCGCCTTCTTTGAGGAATTCCGGATTGGAGACGACATCGAACGCGTGCTTCACAGCACGCGCCGCCAGTTCGGCGGCGATGGTTTCGCGCACGCGATCGGCCGTGCCAACCGGCACCGTGGATTTGTTCACAACCACGCGGTAACCATCGATATGCGCGCCGATCGTGCGCGCCACCGCCAGAACATGCCGCAGGTCGGCGCTGCCGTCCTCGTCCGGCGGCGTACCGACGGCGATGAACAGCATCTGGCCGTGGGCAATGCCCTGCGCTGCATCCGTGGTGAATTTCAGGCGTCCGGCGACGCGGTTGGATTCGACCAGCTCCGCCAAACCGGGCTCGTAGATCGGCAATTTGCCGCGTTCAAGATCGGCAATCTTGGCCGCGTCCACATCCACGCAGACAACGTCATTGCCGACTTCAGCCAGACAAGTCCCGGTCACAAGGCCAACGTAACCGGTGCCGAACAAGGTAATGCGCATCGAACCCACCGCGTTGCGGGAACAATGCGTATTGTACCAAGCCGCACCAACGAAAAAGGCGCGGTTGCCCGCGCCTTTTCGCTGCCCATGCAGGCTGAATCAATCTTTCTTCGGCTCGGCCGGAACCGCGGGCTTGGCCGCCTCAGGTTTATCGATGCTGATCAAGGTAACGTCGAAGATCAACGTCGCGTCCGGACCGATCTGCGGCGGTCCGTGCTCGCCGTAAGCCAGCTTGGCCGGGATAAAGAACTTGTATTCGGAACCGACCGGCATCAGCTGCAGGCCCTCGGTCCAGCCCGGAATCACGTTCGCGAGCGGGAACTTGGCCGGCTGGCCGCGCTTGATCGAGCTGTCGAACTCGGTGCCGTCGATCTTGGTGCCGACATAGTTCACGGTCACGCTGTCGGTCTTGACCGGCCTGGCGCCCGTGCCCTGCTTGACCACTTCGTACTGCAGGCCGGAAGCGGTGACTTTCACGCCCTTCTTGGCCTTGTTCTTGGCGAGGAAATCGTCCCCTTCCTTCTGGTTCTTTTCGGCTTCGGCCTTCATCTTGGCCTGCTGCTCGCCGCGCAGTTTTTCCATGAAGTCCTGGCGCACGGCCAGCGCTTCGGGTTCGGTCAGCGTGGTCTTCTCGCCCTTGAGCGTGGCTTCCAGCGCCTTGATCACGACATTGATGTCAATGTCATCCTTGATCGAGCTCAGGCCGCGGCCCACGTCCATGCCGACCATGTAGCTGTATTCGGCTTTCTTGTCGCCCTTGAACTTGGCGTCGATCGCGGCCTTGTCGACCGCAGGAGCCGCGGCGGCGGCTGGCGCGGCGTGCGCGGCCGGCGTGGCGGGCTTGGTCTCGGCGGCACCGGCGGAGCCGGCGGCGAGCGCAGCGGCAACGGCTGCGGCAGTCAGGGTCTTGCGTAAAAACTTCGTCATGTGTGCTCCTGGATGGATGGTATTGCCGATCGCGCGGCATGCCTGGAAATCTTGGCGGCCGCGTATTGTGAGGTTCCGGACCGCCGAAGGCAAACGGGTTCGGCTTGGACTGCAACCCGACGACAGGGTTCCCCGCCAGGTACGCTAAAATCACCGGATGATCCGATTCGATCGCCTTACCCTGCGCCGCGGGCCGCAAGTCCTGCTCGAAAACGTCGACCTTGCCCTGCATGCCGGCTGGCGCGTGGGCATCAGCGGCCGCAATGGCGCGGGCAAATCCAGCCTGCTTGCCCTTGTTGCCGGCGAACTGGCGCCGGACGCCGGCCATTTCGAGCGTCCGGCCAACTGGTCCATGGCATGGGTGCGGCAGGAAGTTCCGGCGCTGGAAACCACGGCGCTGGATTACGTGCTGGACGGTGACGCCGAACTGCGCGCCATAGAACGTGAACTGGTTGCCGCCGAAGATGCCCACGACGGCATGCGCATCGCGCACCTGCACGAGCGCCTGCACACGATCGGCGGCTACGCGGCGCCCGCGCGCGCCGGCGCCTTGTTGCATGGCCTGGGCTTCAAATCCGGCGACGAAACACGAAGCGTGGCGCAGTTCTCCGGCGGTTGGCGCATGCGCTTGAACCTGGCGCAAGCGCTGATGGGCCGATCGGATTTGCTGCTGCTCGACGAGCCGACCAATCACCTCGACCTCGATGCGGTTTTGTGGTTGCAGGACTGGCTGTCGAAGTATCCGGGCACCTTGCTGCTGATTTCGCACGACCGCGAATTTCTCGACGCCGTCGTCACTCATGTCTTGTCGATCGCCGATCGCCGCGCCGATTTGTTCGCCGGCGATCTAACAGGTTTCGAACGCAAGCGCGCCGAACAACTCGCGCAACAATCGGCGGCGTTCGAGAAACAGCAGCGCGAGCGCGCGCACCTGCAACGCTTCGTCGATCGCTTTCGTGCACAGGCGACCAAGGCGCGCCAGGCACAAAGCCGCATCAAGGCGCTGGAACGCATGGTCGACATCGCGCCGATCCGCGCCGCGTCGACGATCCAGTTCGAGTTCCGCGAACCGGCGCGCCTGCCCGCGCCATTGCTCAAGCTCGACGACGCCGCCGCCGGCTACGGCGAGCGCCACGTGCTGGATGACATCACCCTGATTCTTGCCCCCGGCGACCGCATCGCCCTGCTCGGCGCCAATGGCGCGGGCAAGTCCACGCTGGTCAAACTGCTGGCGGGTGAAATTGCGCCGCTCGCCGGAGAACGCATTTCCGCGAAAGATCTCGCCATCGGCTACTTCGCCCAGCATCAACTCGAACAGCTCGACCCGGCGGCTAGCCCCGTCGCCCACTTGCTGGAGTTGAACCCTGCCCTCGGCGAAAAAGCCGCACGCGATTTTCTCGGCGGATTCGGCTTTGCCGGCGAACGCGCATTGGAGCCCGTCGCGCCATTTTCCGGCGGCGAGAAGGCGCGGCTGTGCCTGGCGCTGACGGTTTTCCAGCGTCCGAACCTGTTGTTGCTCGACGAGCCGACCAATCACCTGGACCTGGACATGCGCGAGGCCTTGACCGAAGCGCTGAACGATTTCGCGGGTGCGGTGGTTCTGGTGTCGCACGATCGCGCCCTGATCCGCGCTTGTTGCGACACACTGCTGCATGTTGGCGGCGGGTGTGTCGCTCCGTATTCGGGCGATCTGGATGACTATGCGCGCCAGGTGATGCGAGCTGCGAATGCGCCAGCACAGACATCCGATAAAGCCGCATCCGGTGACAAACGTCAAGGCGATCGCCGCGCGCGCGCTGACGATCGTGCGCGGACTGCGCCGCTGAAGCAGGAAGTGCAGCGTCTGGAGAAACGCATCGCGCAGGTCGAGTCGGACAAGCGTCAGGCGGATGCCGCCTTGAATGATCCGGAATTGTACGAAGACAGTTCGAAGGCGCGCGTGCAGGAATTGACCCGCCAAGCCAGCAGCCTGGCATCCGAATTGGCCGATCTGGAAGCGCGCTGGCTGACGGCACACGAGGAGCTGGAAGCCGCGAGCGGCTGATCCACAGGCGTCGGTTCGGCTCGATCAGCCCCCCGTTTCGAATCCCGAGGCGAAAATGCGATCGTAAGCTCCTGCGAGGCAGTTTTCCGTCTCAAACAACGTGTAGGCAGCGGCCAATTGCTGTGCAGTCATCGGCCCGGCGGTGCATTCGGCAGGAAACGTTATGCCGGCAGTACCCGACGTGTAGACCGGATGATTGTCGAGAAACGTAACGCGCCCGCATTGACTGCCGGCCGGAACACCGACCGGTGCGTTGAAGCTGAATTGCTGCGGAATGATCTGGCCGGACTGGTTCAGGCTGATCCGGTTGACCGCAGGCGCGATGACGCCATCGTAGTCGTGGCGCAACAGGCCCAACGTGAGCTGACCGTAGGTTCCGCCGGCCACGAGCTGGAGCCATTGTGCGAACCTCGCACCGTCCGCGTCGCCAGTGTCGATGTATCCGGTCTGCGGGTCGCTGGTGATGCCGCCCGCACCGGGGTTCCAGGTCACCAACGACGATAGCGGTGGATTGTTCTGCAAATAGCCGTCGGCGAAGTGAAACATCAAGGCGCGGCCACCGCTGTTCAGGAAACCGGTGAAATACCCTTTCGCAGCCGCCGACGGATTTGCCGTAATGCCCTGGCAATTCATCAGGACGCCGTCGTACTGGTTGATGGCCGCCTGTGAAGCAACCAGATTCGTTTCGTCCGGCGTATTGACGTTGATCACGGCGCCTGCGCCACCGGGAGCGCTCCCGGTGTAGAACCGGATTCGCCCGTTGCCGGAGGGATTGGTAAATTCAGCGTCGTCCATGCCAATCTGGCGCAGCAGGCACTCCTCCGCGTCCACATTGCCGGTCACGACAGCAGTCAGCGGGATATCGCCCTCGGCCTTGGTCCGCGGCAAGCGTGAAATCGACGCCGGGACTGGCGTGTTCACGCACGCCACGACGTTGGGCAGGACGACCTGCCGACGCCAGCGGCCGACCTGGATCACCAACGGAATGTTCGCGCCAACCGGCATGTTGGTGATGGCAAAAGTGCCGTTCGGGCCCGAGATCGCACTGACCAGCGGCGAGCCGCTGGGCGAGCAACTGTCGCAGGCCCACGCCTGGCGTAAATGCTGCGACAGGCGCGTTCGGCACGTACACCAGCGCATTGGGCAACGGCACGGTCCCGTTGGGCATGTAGACGGTCCCGCTGACCGTCGTGCTGCCGCCACCCGGGCAGATTTGTTGTTGCAGGCACAGGCCGGTGCAGCTTTGTGCCGGTAACGACTGCGAAGCAAGCGCAACGACGGTCGCGCAAAGGATTCTGCGCATGATTCTCCCCCAGAAAACACCCACTGCGGATACTCAGGTTATACCGGATTGCAATTGGGTGCTTGACAAGTCTCGTCTAGGTGTTATACTTACATACAACACTAGTACTACAGTTCACCAAGAGGAGTCCACCATGAACCTGCAAGCCCTGCTGATCCGCGCCAGCGTTTCGCTCGCAGCCGGCCTGGCAATGGCCGCCGGCATTGCGCTGAACCATGCAAAGCCAGCCGAAGCATTTACCGCCAAGCCGACATTGTCCGTGAAACCCCATACGGTCAGCGTCGCCGAGCCCGTGACCTTGCCGACAATCCATGTGCGACCCACCTTGGCGCAGCGCATGGCGGCGGCGCAACCCTCCGTACCCTCGGGAACGGGAATGTTCATCCATGCCGTGTTCGAAGTTGACGCCGGCGTGCCGACGAACAAACCTTCGGCCAGCGCGCGCCTGGACATGCCCTACTATTCCTTCGGCAAGGTTCTGCCGCGCATCGGCGCCAAGGAATAAGCATGAGTATCACCTGGAACGACAACGCGCCGATCTACCGCCAACTGCGCGACCGCGTGGTGGCGATGATTCTGGACGGCGTGCTCAAGCCCGGCGACGCGCTGCCCTCGGTGCGCCAGGTCGCGGCCGACTTCCAACTCAACCCGATCACCGTGTCGAAGGGATATCAGGAACTCGTGGACGAACAACTCGTGGAAAAACGCAGGGGACTGGGCATGTACGTAAGCGAAGGCGCACGCGCGGCGCTGATGAAATCCGAGCGCGAACGATTCCTGAAGGAAGAATGGCCCGCCGTGTTCGCGCGCATCCAGCGCATGAACCTGGACTTGGCCACACTGGTCAAGAACGCTGAAAACACGGGAGAAAAGCCATGACCGCCGTCGTGCAGGCAAAGGGACTGTCCAAGCGCTACGGCAACACGGTGGCGTTGGACAATGTCAGTTTCGACATCGAAGCTGGCCGCATCGTCGGCCTGGTCGGCCCAAACGGCGCCGGCAAGACCACGGCGCTCAAGGCCATCCTCGGCCTGGCGGAATTCGACGGATCGCTGTCCGTGCTCGGTCTCGACCCGCGCACGCACCGCACGCAACTGATGGAACAGGTGTGCTTCATCGCGGACGTGGCCGTGCTGCCGCGCTGGCTGCGCGTGGGTGATGCGGTGGATTTCGTCGGCGGCGTGCATCCGCGCTTCTCGCGCGAGAAATGCGAAAAACTGCTCGCACGCACCAAGATCAAGCCGACCCAGCGCGTACGCGAACTGTCCAAGGGCATGATCGTGCAATTGCACCTGGCCCTGGTCATGGCGATCGACGCGAAATTGCTGATCCTCGACGAACCGACCCTGGGCCTGGATATCCTGTATCGCAAGGAGTTCTACAACAACCTGCTCAGCGATTATTTCGACGAGCAGAAAACCATCCTTGTGACCACGCACCAGATCGAGGAGATCGAACACATCCTCACCGACCTGCTGTTCATCAAGGAAGGCAAGATTGTGCTCGATGCCACCATGGACGACGTGGGCGAGCGCTTTGCCGAAGTCATGGTCAATCCGGACAAGGCCGATGCGGCGCGCACGCTCAAGCCGCTGTACGAGCGCCAGATCTTCGGCAAGTCGATTTTCCTGTTCGACGGCATCGACAAGTCGCGCCTGGCGGAACTGGGCGAATTGCATAAACCGAGTGTCGCTGATCTGTTCGTCGCGACCATGAAAGGAACGTACGCATGAACGCCATCACTCCTTCGAGCAAATTCCTCTGGCAGGTCAAGCGCGAATTCTGGGAACACCGCGGCGGATTCCTGTGGACTCCGGTGATCATCGCGCTGGTCATGCTCGCCTTCATTGCAATGGGCCTGGTGACTGCCGAACTCACCGCGCAAAGAGCCGGCTTCACCCTGAACGGCATTCATATCGATCAGCTCACCAGCCATATCGACGCGGACGACATGGCCAAGTTCCAGGGCGCGCTCGACGTCGGCCTGATCACGATGGGAATGCCGATCCGCATCGCCCTGTTCGTGGTCGTGTTCTTCTACGCGCTCGGTGCGTTGTACAACGACCGCGCCGACCGCAGCGTGCTGTTCTGGAAGTCGCTGCCGCTGTCGGATACGCAAACGGTGTTGTCGAAGGTCGCCGCTGGGCTAATCCTCGCGCCGGCGCTCGCCGTGTTCGGCATGATCGTGCTGCAACTGGGCTTTTTGATCCTGTTCACGTTGTATGCGGCGCTGCACGGCATCAACGCCCTGCCGTATCTCTGGTCGCCGACGCATCTGATAGCGATGTGGATCAAGTTTGCCGTGCTGATTCCGGTCAACGCGCTGTGGGCGCTGCCGACGATGGGCTGGCTGCTGCTGTGCTCGGCCTGGGCGCGCTCCAAGCCGTTCCTGTGGGCAGTGATGCTGCCGGTCGTCAGCGGCGTGATCATCACCTGGATGCAGGTGATGCAATCGTTCTCGCTGCGCAGCGGCTGGTTCTGGCAGCACGTCATCGGCCGAGCGCTGCTGAGCCTGATTCCGGAAAGCTGGATCAATCTCGAAAGCCTCAAGTCGCTCGACCATGTCGGCGCGGATCCGTCGATAGCACTGAGCAACCTGTTCTCGTTCGGCGCGATTGCCGACCGGATGGCCAGCGCGAATTTCGTGATCGGTGTCGCCGCTGGCCTCGCCATGATCGCCGCCGCGATCTGGCTGCGGCGCAAGCGCGTGGAAGCCTACGCGTAATCTCGAGTACTGGAATCTATCGATGACCAACGAAAACACAATCGGCAGGTTGGCCGGCGCCCTTTACCTCGTCGTGGTCGTGACCGGTCTGTTCAGCCTTTTGTATGTGCCTTCCCAGGTCAACGTGTCCGGCGATGCCCATGCAACCGTCGGTAACATCGTCGCTCACAACTCCTTGTTTCGAGCCGGCATCGCGGTGTTCCTGATCAAGCAAGTGGCGTTTCTGCTCCTGCCGCTCGCGCTGTTCAAACTGCTGCGTCCCGTTCACCAAAGCATGGCGGTCCTCATGGTAGCGCTCGCCGCTGTCAGCGTGCCGATCGCTTTGGTCAGTTTGACGAATCGGCTGGATGTGCTGGATATCATCGGTGGCTCGTACAGTCAGGCGCTCTCACCAAACCAGATTCAATCGCATGCCATGCTGGCCCTCAACGCTTACGGCAATGGCCTGTTGGTCGCAACCCTGTTTTGGGGGCTTTGGTTGCTCCCCTTCGGATGCCTGGTCATACGGTCCGGGTTCCTGCCAAAGATCCTCGGCATCCTTCTGTTTCTCGGTGGTCTTGGCTATGTGGCCCAAGTGTTCTGGGAAGTCCTCGTTCCGACTATCCGCTTCCCGGATTTCGTGTTGTTCCCGGCCGCAGCGGGCGAAATCGGCATTTGTCTCTGGCTGCTCGTAGTCGGCGTGCGTGCACGCCACGCGCGTTAGTCCACCTCTCCATTCAACAATCCACCTTGGGACCCTATGGCTACTGCACATCTGGACGACTTGAAGGTACACGTGCGGATCAAATTGTCTGCACTTTGGGCTACCTTGATGTTTTGCTACATCTATGGCGATTACTTCGGCCTTTATGTCCCGGGAAAGCTAAAGGGAATGCTCGCCGGCGAAGGACCCTTTGGGCCCGTTAGTCAAAACACCTTGATTGCCACCTCGATCATGCTGGCGGTCCCGGGCATCATGGTGTTTCTTTCGCTGGTTTTGCCGCCAAAACTGACCCGCTGGCTCAACATCATTTTGGCTGCTGCCTACATTGCCATCATGGCCTTGACCATGCCCGGGGCATGGTCGTTTTACATTCTCTTGGGTGCCTTGGAGATCGCAATCGGATTACTGACCATCTGGTATGCGTGGACCTGGCCGAAACGAGCTCTTGCGTAATCGATGGAGGATGAGATCATGATCACGACGAAAATCCTTTGCATTGCTGCGTTGTCGGTCGCCGCCGCTGGCTGCGTCCAATATGACGACTCGGTATTCCAGCATTTGAGCGTGCTCAGCGACACCCGCATCGCGGTGCATGCGCATGCCGGCACGGATGCGATCGTGTCGGCGCAGGGCGACCTTCTGATCGACGGCAAGCCCGTCACGCTGGATGCGGCACAATCACAAATCGTGGCGCGCTATTTCACCAGCGCCATGGCGCTACGCAGCGACGCCGTGAAGACTGGTGCTGCAGGTGCAGCCACTGCGGCGACCGCGATCACCAGCGTCGCCGCGGGATTGGCCTCGGGCGATACCGACTCGATCGATGCGAAGGTGAACGCGAGCGCGGCAAAGGTCGACGCCGCGGCGAACAAGCTTTGCGTCGATTTGCAAATGCTGGCGAAGGCGCAGGACGATCTCGCCAGCGCGGTGCCGTCGTTCAAACCCTACGCGACAATAGGGCAGCGCGAAGTGGACGATTGCAAACCCGACTGAACGGACCGGCACGGGCCGCCATAGCGGCGGCCCGCGCTTCATCGGTCACTTGATCGTGTCGGAAAGAACCTTGTACACATTACCGCCCTGGCTCTGCAGGCCGATCTGGCCAAGGTCCAGCGAGCCGGTCAGCCAGAAACGCGCCAGCTGTCCGCCAACGCGCCGTACCACCAGCGCGGCGCCTTGCCCGGTGTAAAGCGTGTCGCCCTGGCGAAGATCCACGGGCTTGAGCGAATCGACAACTTCGCGCCCATCCGCGTATTGATCCTGCAAGGACTTGCGCGCTTGCGAACCCGATGCCGGAACGGCAGCTGCCAGCGTGCCGCCGCTGCGCGTGCGCAACACCGGGGTCGCATTCATGTCGATCGCGCGCACCACCGTGTAACGGCCCTCGCCATTCGGCGCCAGCTCGATGCGTTCCAGATTCAGGTCACCTTGCAGCCAGTAGAACTGCAAGCGTGAACTGCCGCGGCGCACGACGCCGCGCAGGTCGCCATCGACATAAACCACGTCGCCCGCGAGCAGTTGGCCAGCCTGCAAGTCGCCTTCGGCGGGGCGGCCGCCATTGAGATTCTTGAGCATGCTATTGCGCATGGCCTCGCGCTTGTCGGCAGCGGCCTTTTCCGCTGCAGCTTTTTCCGCGGCTGCCTTCGCAGCAGCGGCTTGTTCTGCAGCCAGTTTGTCCGCCGCCGCCTTTTCGGCCGCAGCCTTGTCCGCGGCAGCCTGCTCCGCGGCTGCCTTTGCAGCGGCCGCCTGAGCTGCCGCGCGCGCAGCAGCCGCCTTCTCGGCAGCGGCTTTTTCCTGCGTGGCTTTTTCTTCGGCGGCCTTTTGCGCAGCAGCCTTTTCCGCCGCAGCCTTCGCTGCGGAGGCATCAGCCGATGGCGCCGCCGGTTTTGCCGGAGCGGCCTCGACCATCTTTACCAGTACATTTTCGAAAAAACCGTCGTTTTCCTTGATCGGCACATTCGCGGCGCCGGCGTGCAATTTGGCCGCGACCTTGGCCTGCCAGTACGACGGCGCGGTCACTTCCAGCGATTTTCCGGCAGCAGACGCCTGCTGCGCGATGGCGGCGAGCTTGGCGTCGCCCGCGCCGGACAGGAAATCCTTGCCATTGACATCGACTTGCTGCGCCAGCGCGCTGCCGGCAAACAACAGCACGACAAAAGGTATAAATCTGTACATTTTCATCTCCGGCACCCTGTTGAACCACTCGGTATAAAAAACGGTTTGCACGTCTGCCACGACCGCATCTGCAGGCATGCGACGTTCGGCACGTCAGCCTCCAGCGCTACCACCGTGCACGCCGCCACGGGTCAGCGCCATCGGGTCGAGCAATGCCTTCAGCTTCGCCTTTGGCAAACCTGTTGTCTCCAGCGCCACGTCGAGGATCGGCCGCCCTTCCTTGTACGCCCGCTTCGCCGTGGCCGCGCCCTTGTCGTAGCCGATCACGGCATTGAGCGCCGTGACCAGAATGGGATTCTTGTCCAGTGCTTGCCTGATATTGTCCTGCCGCACCTTGAAGCCGGCAATTGCCTTGTCCGCGAGCAGACGCGAGGCATTGGTCAAAATCCCGATGCTTTGAAGCAAGTTCAATGCCACCACCGGCAGCATCACGTTGAGCTGGAAATTGCCGGACTGCCCGGCAATCGTGATCGTGGCGTCGTTGCCGATCACCTGCGCGCAGACCATCGCCATCGCCTCGGGGATCACCGGATTGACCTTGCCCGGCATGATCGACGATCCCGGTTGCAGCGCCGGCAGCTCGATTTCGCCGATTCCCGCCAGCGGGCCCGAGTTCATCCAGCGCAAATCGTTCGCGATCTTCATCAACGAAACCGCGAGCGTCTTCAACTGACCGGACAACTCGACCGCGGCGTCCTGCGAGGACATGCCCTCGAAGAAATTGTCGGCAGACTCGAACTTCACGCCGGTCATCTTCGTCAGTTCCTTGCAGATGGACGGGCCAAGCTTCGCATCCGCATTGATGCCGGTGCCAACGGCGGTGCCGCCCTGCGGCAGCTTGCGCACGCGCTTGAGCGAATCGTTCAGGCGCTCGATATTCGATGCAATCTGCGCCGACCAGCCGCCAAGTTCCTGACCGAACGTCACCGGCATCGCGTCCATCAGATGCGTGCGCCCGGTCTTGGCAACCCTGCCCAATTCCCTGGCGCGCTTGTCGAGGGTTTTCTTCAGATGCGCCAGCGCCGGCAGCAAGTGTTCGGAAACGGTCAACGCCGCGCTCACGTGCACCGCGGTCGGGATCACGTCGTTCGAGGATTGGCCGTTATTGACGTCATCGTTTGGATGCACTTTCGTGCCAGCCCGCGCGCAAAGATGCGCGATCACTTCGTTCGCATTCATGTTGCTCGAAGTGCCCGAGCCGGTCTGGAACACGTCGATCGGAAACTGTGCATCGAACTCGCCCGCAGCCACGCGCTCGGCCTGTTTGCGGATCGCCATGGCCTTGGTTCTAGCCAGATGTCCCAAATCCGCATTCGACTGAGCGGCGGCAGACTTGATCAAACCAAGCGCGCGGATGAATTCACGCGGCATGGTCAGACCCGAGATCGGGAAGTTGTCCACGGCGCGCTGGGTCTGCGCGCCCCACAGCGCGGCGGCCGGGACTTTCAACTCGCCCATGCTGTCGCGCTCGATGCGAAAATCGGCCATCGAAAAACTCCAAAAATCAGGTCAGGAATCGGCCGGCGATTATAACCCCTCGGTGTATCATTCGCGTTTTCTCGCCACGAGCCTGCCATGCCGCTGTCGCCGCTCACCGCCCTGTCGCCGCTGGATGGCCGCTACGCCGGCAAAGTCGAGGCACTGCGGCCAATTTTCAGTGAAGCCGGATTGATGAAGCGCCGCGTGCTCGTCGAAGTGCGCTGGCTCATGGAACTGGCCGGTGAAAAGGCCATCGTCGGACTCGGCACCCTGCCCGCCGGTGCGCGGCAATTCCCGACGACGTTGGCGGATGGCTTTTCGTTGCAAGACGCAGAACGCATCAAGGCCATCGAGGCGACGACGAACCACGATGTCAAGGCAGTCGAGTATTTCATCAAGGAAAAAATCGGCGACCACGCGGATCTGGCGAAGGCGAAAGAATTCGTCCACTTCGCCTGCACCTCCGAGGACATCAACAACCTCGCCTACGCGCTGATGCTGCGCGACGCGCGCGACGGCGTGCTGCTGCCGACGCTCGACAAACTCGTTCACACGTTGCGCCAGCTGGCGCACGCGCTTGCGGGCCAGTCCATGCTCTCGCGCACGCACGGCCAAACCGCGTCGCCGACGACGCTTGGCAAGGAAATCGCGAATGTCGTCGCACGCCTGGAACGCCAGCGCAAGCAGATCGCGGCGGTGGAATTGACTGGCAAGATCAACGGCGCGGTCGGCAACTACAACGCGCATGTCGTCGCCTATCCGGAAGTCGATTGGCTGGCGTTGTCGAAACGTTTTGTGGAGTCGCTCGGGTTGGTCTGGAATCCGTACACGACGCAAATCGAACCGCACGACTGCATTGCCGAATTGTGCGATGCGATGCGTCGCGCCAACACCATCCTGGTCGACTTCGCGCGCGATGTCTGGGGCTACGTTTCGCTCGGCTACTTCAAACAGGCGCTCAAACCCGGTGAAGTCGGATCGAGCACGATGCCACACAAGGTCAATCCGATCGACTTCGAAAATGCCGAAGGCAACTTCGGCATCGCCAATTCGCTACTGGCACACTTTGCGGAAAAATTGCCGATCAGCCGCTGGCAGCGCGATCTCACCGACTCCACCGTGCTGCGCACCATCGGCACCGCGTTCGGCCACACCCAGATCGCGCTCGACTCGCTGCTGCGCGGGTTGGCCAAGCTCAATCCGAATCCCGAGCGCATCGCTGCGGATCTGGATGCCAGTTGGGAAGTTCTCGCCGAAGCCGTGCAGACCGTGATGCGCCGCTACGGATTGCCCGAACCCTATGAACAACTCAAGGCGTTGACGCGCGGCCAAGGCATCACGCGTGAATCGATGTGCGCGTTCATCGAAAGTCTTGCGCTGCCGGCGGATGCGAAGAAGCGTTTGCTGATGCTGACACCGGCAAGCTACACCGGGTTGGCCGCGGAACTGGCAGCGAAGATCTGAGCAACGTGTTCGAACACCGCACCGACCCGCTGCTGCCGCGCCAGAAATTTTTCGGCCGTCTTGTCCGCTGCGCGACTGTTGGCGCAGGCTTGATCATCGTTTCGCTGGTCATCGGGATGCTCGGCTACCACATCCTCGAAAATCTTTCGTGGCTCGATGCATTCGTGAACGCGTCGATGCTGCTCGGTGGTATGGGACCGGTCGACCCGGTGCACACGGCCGGTGGCAAGCTATTCGCGGGACTCTACGCGTTGTATTGCGGCTTCATGGTGATTGCGATCGCCGGCATCATCTTCGCGCCCATCGTGCACCGGTTCCTGCACCGGTTTCACCTGGAGCATGGTCGGTCGGATTGATGCTTAGCTCCCGATATTGCTCCGCGACTACTGCGTCGGTCGATAAAGCTGCAGGCCAAGCACAACGGCATACCGGTCGAAATCCTTGTCTGTGGTGAAAACCGGAATCTTGCGTCGCAACGCAACAGCGCAGAGCAAAAAATCCGTATTCAATCCCTGCACACCACCTTCGCGACATCGGTTGTAACAGGCGGCGGCTTGCTCGAAATCGGGTTCGTGCAAGGGCTCATCCGGGAACGCGCGCAAATGCTCACGCAGCGCATCGAACTGCGCCTTGTCGCGGATTCCAGAAAGCAGTTCCTGACGCACCGGGCCGATCATCAGCACACGGCCTTCGCGGATCAGCTCCGCAAGCGCCCGCGCTTCGTCCCCGGCGTGCGCCGCCTTGCGACGCAAGGCGAGCGACCATACCGAGGTATCGACCAGCACATTCACCGTTTCACGCGCCGCTGCTTCTTGTAGTCGTAGCGCGGATCGATATCGACCTTGCCGAACAGCGCGACTACGCCGAGTTGCTGGCGCCGACGGATGTACTCGGCCAGCGCCTCGTTCACCGTCGCTTTCTTAGTGCGATGCCCGCCCGCGCGCAGCGCCTGTTCGAGCAGATGTTCGTCGATAGCGAGATTGGTTGCCATGTGTCAATCCTTACACAATCGGCAACACAAGGCAATCACGCGCCGATTAACCCACACGCCAGCGCGATACGGTACAACTCGCGGTCGTTGCGCGCGGCGAGTTTTTCCAGCACATGCGCGCGATGCACATATGCCGTCTTCGCCGCGACGCCGAGCGCATCCGCCACCTGCTTGGTCGTCTTGC
>OEIU01001180.1_pt1 | contig 18181 bp, 17 predicted proteins | sample 1539221 | NCBI WGS metagenome assembly OEIU01 (sample SAMN03792071, study PRJEB22550) | activated sludge metagenome | feature: wastewater treatment plant; material: activated sludge; isolation source: Wastewater treatment plant of a petroleum refinery complex | place: Argentina: Zarate | collected...
TTCACCGGCGACGGCTGCCGCCGCGACGAGGACGGCTACTACTGGATCACCGGCCGCGTCGACGACGTGATCAACGTCTCCGGGCACCGCCTCGGGACAGCCGAGGTCGAAAGTGCACTGGTTGCTCATCCGAAGGTGGCGGAGGCCGCCGTCGTCGGCTATCCGCACGACCTGAAGGGCCAGGGCATCTATTGCTACGTGACCCTCATTGCCGGCGAGGCTGGAACGGACACGTTGAAGACGGAGTTGGTGGCCGAGGTCAGAAAACACATCGGCGCGACCGCTACGCCGGATCTGATCCAGTTCGCGCCCGGCCTGCCGAAGACGCGCTCCGGCAAGATCATGCGCCGCATCCTGAGAAAGATCGCGGAGGACGACTTCTCGAACCTCGGCGACACCTCGACACTCGCCGATCCGGCCGTGGTGACCGATCTTGTCGACAACCGCCAGAACAAGCGGGCGTAGGCAACGGCTGCATTTCGCAGAGCGCGTCGTTCGGTCGAATTGATAAGCCGCCGGCGCCTCTCCCCTCGACAGGGAGAGGCCAAGCCGAAGGAGGTTGGGCGCAATCGGAACAGCCCTGAGACACGATCTCAAGCGCGCATGCGACGCTGTCGCATGCGCGCTTGAAAGCTTCACTCGGCGGCCGTTGCGACGGCGGCCTGGCGCTGGCTGCGGCCGTCGCGCTCGAGCTTGAGCAGGTCCGCCACCAGGAAAGCGATCTCGAGCGACTGCTCGGCGTTGAGGCGCGGATCGCACAGCGTCTCGTAGCTGCGGGCCAGGTCCGCTTCCATGATCTGCACCGCACCGCCCGTGCACTCGGTCACGTTCTGGCCGGTCATCTCCAGGTGAACACCGCCCGCGTGCGTGCCCTCGGCCCGGTGGATGGCGAAGAAGCGCTCCACCTCCTCCCGTACACGCTGGAAAGGCCGCGTCTTGAAGCCGGTGTTCGCCGTGATGGTGTTGCCGTGCATGGGATCGCACGACCAGACCACCTTGCGGCCTTCCTTTTCGACCGCACGGATCAGGCCCGGAAGCTTCGCCTCGACCTTGTCCGACCCGAACCGGCAGATGAGCGTCAGTCGTCCCGGCTCGTTCTGCGGCGACAGGAGATCGATCAGACGGATGAGACCGTCCGGCTCGAGCGAGGGACCGCACTTGAGGCCGATCGGGTTGGCGACGCCGCGGCAGAACTCGACGTGCGCATGGTCCGGCTGGCGGGTACGGTCGCCGATCCAGATCATGTGCGCCGAGGTATCGAAGTAGCGGCCGGACCCCATCACCTCGTCGCGCCGCGTCATCGCCTGCTCGTAGCCGAGCAGCAGCGCCTCGTGGCTCGTGTAGAAGTCGGTGGTGACGAGCTCCTGCGTATTCGTCTCGTTGATCCCGAGCGCCTTCATGATCTCGAGCGTGTCGCCGATCTTGGCCGCGAGCGCCTCATAGCTCGCCTCGATCGGCTTGTCCTTCATGAAGTCGAGCGCCCAGCGGTTGACGTTGCCGAGGCTGGCAAACCCACCCTGCAGGAAGGCGCGCAGAAAGTTCAGCGTTGCGGCCGACTGGCGATAAGCCTGAAGCTGCCGCGTCGGATCGGGAATCCGGGCCTCGGCCGTGAAGTCGAAGCCGTTGATGATGTCGCCGCGATAGCTGGGCAGCTCGACCCCGTCGCGCTTCTCGACATTCGATGACCGGGGCTTGGCGAACTGTCCGGCAATGCGGCCGATCTTGACGACGGGCATACCGCCCGCGAACGTCATGACAAGCGCCGACTGCAGGAAGACGCGGAAGTAGTCGCGGATATTGTTGGCCGAGTGCTCCTTGAAGCTTTCGGCGCAGTCGCCTCCCTGGAACAGGAAGCTTTCGCCGCTCGCCACCTTGGCAAGTTTCGTCCTCAAGGCCAGCACTTCATTGGCAAAGACGAGCGGCGGAAACTTGGCGAGACGCGCCTCGACATCCGCCAGGGCAGCGGCGTCGGGGTAATCGGGCACCTGGACGATCGGCTTGGATCTCCAGCTCTCAGGGGACCAGGGTGCCGGCATGGCGCTCTCCTTCACGAAATGCGAGATAGCGTGGCACTGCGTCAGCAGGACCGGCGCCGCTCCACATCATGGCATGATCTGCGTCCTATAGGACAACTTCGCGCATCCCGCCAGCGGCGGCGTTGATCGACAGGCGGCGCCGTTTACCATCCGGCCTGCACCTCAGCGGCGCACAACCTCGGCCTCGATCGCGATCTGGACCTCGTCCGAGATCAGCGGGGCGCCCTGGCCCAGGCCCCACTCGCTCCTGAGCAACCGCCCGGTCGCGGAGAAGCCCGACACGAATTTGCCGGCGAAGCTCGGATTGACGAGGCCCAGCGGATGCTCCCCGGTGAAATTCCACGTCACGGCGAGCGTGACCGGTCGCATCACGCCGCGGATCGTGAGATCTCCTGTCACCTCACCCGTGCGCTCGCCCGTGGCCGTGATGGAGGTGCTGCGGAACGCGATTGCGGGGTTTGCTGCGGCATCGAAGAAATCCGCGCTCCGCAACAGACGATCGAGGGCCGTTACGCCGGTGGAGATGCGAGCGGGATCGATGCTCACCTCGAGGCGGCTGGCGTCGGCCTGAGTGGGCTCGAACTCGAGCACGCCGTCGACCCCGACGATCCGCCCCGAATTGCGTGAGAGGCCTGCATGGTTCCAACTGAAGACGATGCTCACCTGCCCGTTTGCGAGGCTGTAAGTCGCTGCGGCCGCCGGAGCCGCAACTAAGGCGGCCAACAGAGCTGTGAAAACAGTCGCTGTTGTCGCGCTTCGTCGCCTGGATGTCATACGGCGGTGCATGTGATGTCATCGGCCCTGGACGGCCGGCTCCGGCTAGAAATGGATCGATCGAGGCGACCTCGCCATCATGCCCTTTACAGGATGGCGCCGTCCGCTCAAAGCTGGGCCGTCATGCCTCCATCGACAACCAGCGTCGTGCCCGTGACGAACGACGCCTCGTCCGAAGCGAGGAAGAGGGCCGCCGCCGCAATCTCCTCGGGCCGCCCGAACCGCCGCATCGGGGTCTTGTCCACCAGCGCCTTATTGAATTCGGGGCGCTTCATGACCCGTGCCGTCAGCGCCGTTTCGACGAACCCAGGGCAAAGCGCATTCACCCGGATGCCGAACGCCGCATACTCGACCGCCAAGCCCTTTGTCAGCGCGATTACCGCCCCTTTCGTCGCCGAGTAGGCAACGAGCTGGCGCATTCCGTGATCGCCCATGATCGAGGCGATGTTAATCAGCGCGGCGTTCCCCGACATCCGGAGCAAGGCAAAGCCCTCGCGCGCGAGCCGAACCACGCCGTCAAGATTGACATCCCGGACCCTGGCCCATTCGGCCTCGGAGAGATGGCGAAAATCCGCACGCACGTTGAGACCAGCGTTATTGACGAGAATATCGAGACGCCCATGCGCGGCCTCGATCGCCCGCAGGACGGCGGTCACGTCCTGCCCGAGCGTAACGTCTGCGGTATGGGCGGTTCCTGCGCCCCCCGCGTCCTCAAGTTCGCGGACCGCGCGGGAAGCCGCATGACCGTCGACGTCGGCAACGTGGACGTGCGCACCCTCACGGCCGAACGCGGCCGCGATCGCACGTCCGATGCCGTTGCCCGCCCCCGTCACCAGCGCGACGCGCCCTTCGAGCCGTCTCATGACAGTCTCCCCGATCGACTTTCGACAATGATCGCGGCATTCCCAAACAACAAGACCGGCCCCTTGCCGGAGCCGGCCGTTTCCTCAATTGCCGTCAACCGGCGATTATTTCAAGGATTCATAACGCTTATAGTGATCGGGATGGTCGTAGTCATGGGCGAAGTCGTGCCCGATCTTGAACTTGAGGCCAAGCCGCACGAGGTGCGCCTCGTAGCTCGCGTCATAACGGGTGCTGGTCAGCAAAGGTCCGAGCGGGAGATTGAAGCTGCGGTCGCCGAAGTCGCCGTAGAGGTATTCACCGAAGAGGATGAAGTTGTTCCAGTCGATCTCCGTCCCGGCGCCGACGACATAGCCGGTGAGCGTGTCGTCCGCCTTGATGGAAATGCCCTGGTTGTGCGCCTCGACACCGAGGAAACCCACGCCCGCTGTGCCATAGACAAGCCAGTTCGGCGTTATATAGGCGCCGAGCCTGCCCCGCACCGTCATCAGGTAATCGAAGCCGTAGTCCGTGGTGCCGGCAAGCTCGCGCGCATCGCCGGCGCTGCCGTCGACCTCGATGCCGAGCAACCAGCGATCGCGCAGCCTGAGGTCGTAGCCGAAGGATACACCGCCGCTGAAGCCCTCCGGCGAGCTTGATGCCGCAACCGGCGCGGTCTGGCTGACGTCGAGGAATGCCCCTTGCGCAAATGCGCCGAACTTGAGGAGGCCGGAGCCGTCATAAGTTTGCGCGCCCGCCGCATGAGCGCCCGATAACGCAAACAGGAACGCCACTGCGGCTCGCCGCAAGGCCTGCCCGATCATCCACACCCCCAAAATGATTGCGAAGTTAAGCTGGCAATCGCAGCAATTGCTGATTCTGGGAAGTGGATGGCGGCTCTTTTTGATTTTGGCTGTTGCTCTTACGCTGCCCCCTGGCCGCGAAGCGCGTCACGGCTTCGGCGGCATCCATTTCTCGCGCATCGTGACAAGCTCCTCGGCGGCCGAAGGATGCAGCGCCATGGTCCGGTCGAAATCGGCCTTGGTCGCGCCCATGCGCATGGCGATGGCAGCGACTTGCACCATCTCACCCGCGTCAGGCCCAATAATGTGACAGCCAAGAACCCGCCCACCCTTGGCCTCGACAATGAGTTTCATGAGCATCCGCTCTTCGCGGCCGGAGAGCGTTCCCTTCATGGGACGGAAGCGGGCCTTGTAGATGTCGATCTCGGGGTGCGCGGCGCGCGCCTCCGCCTCGGTCATCCCCACCGTGCCGAGCTCCGGCGTCGAGAAGACGGCGCTCGGGATCATTTCATAGTCGGTCGTCCAGGGTTTGCCGCCGAACATCGTATCGGCGAAAGCATGCCCCTCGCGGATGGCCACCGGCGTCAGCGCGACGCGGTCCGTCACATCGCCGATGGCATAGATGCTGGCCACGTTCGTTCGCGACTGGTCGTCAACCTTGACCGCACCGCCTTTCGTCAGCTCGACCCCGGCCGTGTCGAGGCCAAGGCCGGATGTGTTGGGGCTGCGACCGATGGCGAACATGATCTGGTCGGCCTCGATCCGATCGCCGCCTGTCAGGTGGCCGACGAGCCCGCCGGCCGTCTTCTCGATCCGCGTGAAGACCTTCTCCGTGACGATGCGGATGCCGCGCCGCGGCAGCTCCTCCATGAGCGAATCGCGCAGGTCCTCATCGAAGCCGCGCAAAATCTTGGGTCCGCGGTAGATCAGTGTCGTTTCAGCGCCCAAACCCGCGAAAATGCCGGCGAACTCGACCGCGATATAGCCTCCGCCGGCGACGACGACGCGCTTCGGCAGCCCCTTGAGATGGAATGCCTCATTGGAGGTGATGACGTGCTGTCGGCCCTCGAGCCCCGCGTCGATGTTGGGCCAGCCACCGGTAGCGACGAGAATGGTGCGCGCACGCACCGTCTTATGCGGCTTGGCAAGCCGGACGGTGTGCGGGCCCTCGAGCACCGCGCGGCTCTCGAAGATCGCGACGCCAGCGCGCTCGAGATTGCGGCGGTAGATCCCCTCGAGCCGGTCGATCTCCTTGTCCTTGTTGGCGATCAGTGTTGCCCAGTCGAACCGATGGTCGCCCACGGTCCAGCCAAAGCCGGCGGCGTCCTCGAAATCGTCGCGAAAGCGGCTCGCATAGACGAGCAGCTTCTTCGGCACGCAACCCCGGATGACGCAAGTGCCGCCGAATCGATATTCTTCGGCGATGGCAACCTTCGCTCCGTGCGTGGCGGCGATACGCGCCGCGCGCACGCCTCCTGAGCCGGCGCCGATCACGAACAGATCGTAGTCGAATTCCGTCATGGTCAGCTCCAGTCGCGCCGGGGCGAGGAAAATGATGATTAGAAGCGGGAGCGCCTCCGCCGTGAGACGAAGCGATCACCCATTGCGGTCCGGTGCCGTCAGCGTCACAACACCGGCCTCGCCGGCGACGAACGCGATGTCCGCGATGCCGATGAAAAGCCCTGTCTCGACCACGCCCGACACCGACTTGAGAAGGTCGTGCAGCGTTTCGGGATCGTCGATGCGGCCGAGCATACAGTCGAGAATAAAGTTTCCGTTGTCAGTGATGTAAGGCTCGCCCGTCGCGGTTTTGCGCAGCGCGACCTGGCCCCGAGCACCCGCCTCCTCGATGCAGGAGTGGACCCATTCCTCTGTAGACAGCAATCCGAACTTGACCACCTCGACCGGCAAGGGGAAGGCGCCGAGACGGCTGACGCGTTTCGACAAGTCTGCGATCACCGCCATGCGGTCCGACGCAAGCGCGACGATCTTCTCGCGCAACAATGCGCCGCCAGCGCCCTTGATGAGTTGCAGCTGATCATCAAGCTCATCTGCGCCGTCGACGGTGAGATCAAGCTCCGGCGTCTCGTCGAGCGTGGTGAGCGGAATATGCAGGCTTTCGGCCTGGATGCGGGTTGCCTCGGACGTCGGCACGCACAGCACGTCGAGCCCCGACGCAACCTTCGCGCCGAGCAGATCGATGAAGTGGCGCGCGGTCGACCCTGTGCCAAGGCCGAGCCGCATGCCCGGCTCCACGAGTGAAATGGCCGCTCCGGCCGCCGCGCGCTTCATGTCGTCAGGGGTCATGTGTCAGGCCGTCGCTTTTGCTGTGGTAGTCTGAGGCTTGGCTTCCGCGTCAAGGCTTCCGCGGATGCTTCAACTGAACATGACCGCCCCTTTAGCCGACTTACCGCCAACGATTGGCGCAGCGATTACGGCATCGCTGCGCGGTGTTGTGCTGGGTCCGTTTGCAGTGGGGATCTATAAGCCGCCCATCAGCATGTACTTGAGCTCGACGAAGCCGTCGATGCCGTGAGCCGAGCCTTCGCGGCCGAGACCCGACTCCTTGACCCCGCCGAACGGCGCGACCTCGGTCGAGATGATGCCCTCGTTGATGCCCACCATGCCGTATTCGAGGCCCTCGGCCACACGCCACACCCGGCCGACGTCGCGGGCGTAGAAATAGCACGCGAGACCGAACTCTGTGTCATTGGCCATGCGGATGCCCTCCTCCTCAGTCTTGAACTTGAAGACCGGGGCGACGGGGCCGAACGTCTCCTCGCGCGCGACTTTCATGCTGGGCGTCACGTTGGCCAGCACCGTCGGCTCGAAGAAGGTGCCGCCGAGGCTATGCCGCTTGCCGCCGGTCACGATCTTGGCGCCCTTCGAGACGGCATCGGCGATGTGCTCCTCGACCTTGTCGATCGCGGCCGGATTGATGAGCGGCCCTTGCGCGACGCCCGCCTCGACACCGTTGCCGACCTTCATGGCCGCTGCGGCCTTGGCGAGCTTGGCGACGAACTCGTCGTAGACGCCTTCCTGCACCAGCATGCGATTGGCGCAGACGCAGGTCTGCCCCGCGTTGCGGTACTTGGACGCCATGGCGCCTTCGATGGCCTTGTCGATATCCGCATCGTCGAACACGAGGAACGGCGCATTGCCGCCGAGCTCCAGTTCCACCTTCTTGATGGTGGAGGCCGATTGCGCCATCAGCACTTTGCCGATCTCGGTCGACCCCGTGAACGTGATGCCGCGCACCTTGGGGCTCGTCGTCAGCTCCTTGCCGATCTCGGCCGACTTGCCCGTGATGACGTTGAACACGCCGGGTGGCATGCCCGCCTGGCGCGCAAGCTCGGCGAGTGCGAGCGCGGTGAGCGGCGTCTCGGTCGCTGGCTTGCACACGACCGTACATCCCGCTGCAAGCGCGGGAGACACCTTCCGCGTGATCATCGCGTGCGGGAAATTCCAGGGCGTGATGGCGCCGATGACGCCCAGCGGCTGCTTGATGACGACGATCCGGCTGCCCTGCTTGAAGGTCGGGATCGTCTCACCGTAGATGCGCTTGGCCTCCTCGGCGTAGAACTCCGTGAACGAGGCGCCATAGATGATCTCCCCGCGCGCCTCGGGGAGTGGCTTGCCCTGCTCAGATGTCAGCAGCAGCGCCAATTCGTCGGCGTGCGCGATCTGGAGATCGAACCACTTGCGCAGGATAGCCGACCGCTCCTTCGCAAGCAGCTTGCTCCACGAGACGAAGGCCTTCTCGGCCGCATCAATCGCCTGCTTCGTCTCGGCGGCGCCCAGTCTCGGAACCTTCGCGATCTCCTCGCCGGTCGCTGGGTTCGTGACCGGGATTTCCGGTTTGCCGACCCATTCCCCGTTGATGAAGCACTGGGTCTTCAGGAGCGTGACGACCTTCTTGTCCATGGGGGCCTCCGGCTCAAGTGACGGGCGGCAGCTCCGCCCGCCGGGTGATCCTGTGCGTAGAGGTAGGCCCCTAAACCGGAGCGCGCAAGGCGCTGGTCGCTGCCGCGATCAGAAACGGCAATGAATGCCGTGCCGCCCGAAGTAGCAGCCGCGCGGCCGGTAATGGCGATAGCCGTACCAGCGGCGATGACCATAATACCCGTGGCGATAGCCGTAGTACGGACGATAGTGCCGGTGGCGGTAATAGTGGCGATGGTGGTGATGCCGGTGCCAGCGGCCGACCTTGATCACGCCGTCTGCGCGTTCGCCCACTTGCTGCATTGCCTTGACGGCCGAGGTGGGCGCGGCCTCGGCGGCCGGCATCAGGGCAGCGCTGCCGATAACAAAGGCAATTCCAAGCGCTGCGCGCAGAACTGTTTTTGCCAGCATTGACTGAACTCCCTTATTGATCTCCCCTGTTCGCGGATAATGGTGCAACGACCTCCGCGGCAGCAGGTTCCAATCGAAAATGGCCGTGAGCGTGGCAAACGCGCTTATAATCATGAAATTACAATCGTTCGTGTCCGGCGCATCGCCGGCAGGGAGCCACCGTGATGCGCGATCTGACCGTCGTTTTCGATCTTGATGGCACGCTGGTGGAAACAGCCCCGGACCTCATCCGCGCGACCAATCATGTTCTCGCCCTCGTAGGTCTCGAGCCCGTCGCGCCGGCGGAAATCCGCCCTTCGATCAGCTTCGGCGCCCGCGCCATGATCGTGCGCGCCCTCGAGATCAAGACGGCGCGATTGTCGCAACAGGAGATCGATCGCCTGTTCGAGGCATTTCTCGACCACTATTCCGCCAACATCGCCGTCGAGAGCCACGCCTTTCCGGGGCTCGAACGCGCCCTCGACCAGCTTGCGGGCGATGGCGCGCGCCTCGCCGTTTGCACCAACAAACGCGAAGGCATGTCGCGGCTGTTGCTCGACACGCTCGGCCTCTCGAAGCGGTTCGCTGCAATCGCGGGGCGCGACACGTTTCCCGTCTACAAGCCCCACCCCGACCACCTGACCGGGGCCATCGGCCTCGCCGGCGGCGATCCGGCGCTGGCCGTCATGGTGGGTGACAGCGCAACCGATATCCGCACGGCGCGTGCTGCCGCCATCCCCGTGGTCGGCGTCACATTCGGGTACACCGACACGCCGATCGAGCAGCTCGGCGCCGATGCCGTCATCTCCCACTACGATCATCTCACCGAGGCTGTCGCCCGCATCCGTCCGGGCAAACGAATGTGAACGAAGCCTTCAGATTGCTGTCCCGTTCCCGTCACAATCCCAGGGGATAGGAAACGCCAGTGAGCGTCTTGTGCACCTGAAGAGGCACTCCATGATCAAGAGCATGGTATCCGCGGCGATCCTCTGTCTTCTGCTGGCGGGACCGGCCCTGGCGCAGTCCGCGCCCCCCACCGAGACGGCAAAGCCCGCCGAGGCGGCACCGGCGGCGACCGAGCCGGCTCAGCCACAGGCCGCAGAAGCCGCGAAGCCCGCGCCGGCGGCTGCCCCCGCAGAGACCGCAGAGGCCCCGAGCACGATCGAGGCCTGCATCACGTCGGCCGCCGATCTCGGCTCCGTCGCCGAGGGCAAGACACTTAGCGAGGACAAGCTTGAGCGCCTCGACGAGCTCTTCTCCAAGATGGAGACGCTCTGCGACGGCAAGCAGTTCGCCGAGGCGATGGCCGTCGCCGGCGACATCAAGACAATGCTGAACACGCAATAGTTTCTGCCGGAGCGTCGGCAATCGCAGGAGGAGCGGTCCCACCCAGGGGCCGCTTTTCCTTTTTCAACGTGCCCTTTATCCGTGCGCTGCTTCCTTGAGATCGGCGACAAAGCGATCGACCGTCTCGAGTGTCGTGTCCCACGCGCACATGAGGCGGCATCCCGTATCCCCAAGGAACGTGTAGAAGCGCCATCCTTTTTCCCGCACGGCGCGCTGCGCAGCGACCGGGATCTCGGCAAACACTGCATTCGCTTCGACGGGGAACATCACCCGGACGCCGGCGCACGCGCCGAGCCCACGTGCAAGTCGCTCCGCCATGGCATTGGCATGCGCAGCGTTTCGTAACCAGGCGCCACTCTCGATCAGTGCCAGCCACGGAGCCGCAACGAACCGCATCTTCGAGGCGAGCTGGCCACTCTGCTTGACGCGCCAGGCGAACGCATCCGCCAGCACGGGATCGAAAAACAAGATCGCCTCGCCGACGGCCAATCCGTTCTTGGTGGCACCGAAGGAGAGCACATCAATCCCCGCCCGCCAGCTCAGTTCCGCGGCCGCGCACCCGAGCCTCGCCACCGCATTGGCGAATCGCGCGCCATCCATGTGCACCTTGAGGCCGTGCCCATGCGCGACGGTCGCCAGCGCCGCGACCTCCCCCGGCGTGTAGACCGTGCCAAGCTCCGTTGCCTGTGTGATCGACAGGGCACGCGCCTTGACGTGGTGGAAGCCCTCGTACCGCCGCGCGAGCGCATCGACCGAATCGGGCGTCAGCTTCGCGTGTGCCGTATCCGCCGTGAGCAGCTTGGCGCCGCCCGTGAAGAACTCCGGCGCAGCTGCTTCGTCCGTCTCGATATGGGACAGCGCATGGCAGATCGTCGCCTCGAAGGGGCGGCAGAGCGCAGCAAGCGCAAGCGCATTGGCCGACGTCCCATTGAAGACGAGAAATGTTTCGGCGGCGGGCGCCTCGAACAAGGCCCGCATGCGCTCACGGAGCGCCGTGGTCCAACGATCCTCGCCATAGGAGGGCTCGTGGCCGGCGCCGTTGGCATCGATCAGCGCAGTCAGCGCTTCCGGGCAGATGCCCGCCTGATTGTCGGAGGCAAAATGTTGCATCGGCGCGGCTCCGCTGACCCTCGATGTCCGCAGCCTACGTCAAAGGCGCCTCTTCCGCCGCCTCCGGTTTCGTCGGCCCGATGCGGCGCGGTATGTAGCGACGGAAGAGTGCGATCGTCGCCGGCAGGATGACGAGCTGGCCGATCAGCGAGGCAAACAGGCAGATGCCCGCCAGCCGGCCGAACAGCCGAAGCGACGGCAGGTGCGAAAGGATGGTTACGCCGAGGCCCAGCGCCAGCACGATGGTCGTGAGCACCACGGCCGGCCCGATGTGGTGCACGGTGCGAATGAGCGCCGCGCGGGTGCCGCCGACCTCCGTGCGCGCCTCCTCGAGATGGAAGCGATTGAGAAAGTGAATGGTCGAATCGATCGCCAGCGAGAACGCGACCGTGATGGCGATGATCGAGGCAAACTGCAGGCCTTCCCCAGCCCACTGCAGCAGGGCCCCCGTCGCAAAGATCGGAAACAGTGACGGCAGGATGCTCGTGACTCCCGCCAGGAGCGAGCGCAGCGCCAGCCCGAGAAAGATGAAGATGACGAACATATCGCCGACGAGGCCCCAATTGAGCTCGCCGATCAGCCGTGCCGAGTTTCGCGCCGCGATGGCCGGAAGGCCCGTTACCGAAATCTCGTAGCCCGGGTGCGCCTTGCGCACCGTATCGAGCGCCCGGTCGGGGAGGCGCCCTGTCACGAGCACGGCCTTTTCCCCCGAGGCTATGAAGCGCCGCACCAGATGCTCGGGCAGCACTTTTACGTAGCCCTGCAGCGTCTCGATCCGCGTGTCACCGGCTTCCGCCAGCCATCGCCGCAGGCTTTCGAGCGACCACACGTTGCCGAGACCCGCGGTCTTCTCGAGGACGGCATGGGATTCCGCGATCACATCCAGCGTGGGCTGCTCGTAGAGATCGCCCGGCCCGTGCCACCGGATCATCACGTGCACCGGATTGGCACCCGTCAGCTTCTGATCGAGACGGCCGGTCGCCGCCAGAGCCTGCTCCTTGTCGGGCACCTGATCCGCAAGCCGGTACTGCGGCACGAGGCGGCTGTAGGCGATGCCGGTCACGACGACCGCGGCAATCCCGGCGAGCGAAAAGAGGAGCGGCGCGCGGATCACCGTCCTCACGATCGCTTCGGTGGCCACCCCGAGAATGCCGATGCCGCCGTCAGCATTGGGCTCGCCGCCGTCCGGCGGCGGGGGCTCTTTGCGCACGAGGAGCGCAGCCAGCGTCGGCACGACGACGGCGACCGCGAAATAGGAGATGGCAACAGCCATCAAGGCGGCGAGCCCGAACGTGCGGATGAGCGCGCTCTCGGCGAAGGAGAACGAGACGAGGGCGAGCGCTGCGTTCATGGCCGTCAGGAGGCACGCCGGGGCGACATCGAGGACCGCGTTGCGCGCCGCCGTGATGCGGTCGACACCCGCCATGATGTCGCGCCGGATGGCGAACACCAGGTGCATCGAATCCGAGAAGCCCGAGACCAGGATCAGCGGCGTGATGACGTTGATGAAGAGGTTCAGCCGATAGTCGAGCCCACCCAGCGCGCCGAGCGTCCAAAGGATGGCAATCGAAGGTCCGGCAACCGCAATCAGCGTGAGGGAGAGCCGGCGGAAAAACAGGAACGCGATGCCGGCCCCCAGCAGGAAGCCGAGGCCATTGTAGACGAGCCGGTCGCGCTCCACGGCATTGCGGATCTCGAGCTGCATGACCGGGGCGCCGGTGAGCTGGACCTTGAGCCCAGAGCCCGAAAGGCCGTTCTCGGCGAGCTGGCGAATGCCGCCGATGACGGCCTTCGGCCCGCGCTCCTCGACCATCCCTCGATCGAGAGAGATGACCGCCAGCGCCAGCGTGCCGTCGTCGGAGAGAAATTTCCCCGTCACGATCTCGTTTGCGCGCAGCGTCTTGACGACTGCCGCATAGGCCTCCCCCTCGGGGAGCTGGTCCGGAACGACCGGCGGCGCATAGCCGGTCGCATCCGGCTTGCCGCGGGCCGACAGCATGGAGACGACCCCATTCACGCCATCAGCGAGCTGCAGCTCGACCATTGTCGCACTGACGGCGGCCATTTTGTCGCGCTGCAGAAGGTCCGGCCCCTCGATAACCACGAGGACGTCGTATTCGCTCGACGGAAACAGGCGGTCGATAGCTTCGTAGGTTTGGAACTCCGGCGTATTCGTCCGGAAAAGCTCCGACAGGCTGTCGTCGACGCGCAAGCGCATCACGCCCAGGACGGCAAGCGCCGAAATCGCGACGATCAGCAGCGCGGCCAGCCACGGCGCCCGCAGCGCGACGAGGCCGAGCCGCTCCAACCCGAACGTGAATGCGAACGAACGCCTCGGCTCTCCGGCCTCCGCCATCGATCCCCCGACTTCGCGCCTGACTCCACTCGCGGCGGCAAGTTGCTTGCCCCGCGCTCCCGACCGCGCCCCTCGCCCGGCCGAGAATCCCCGTTTACGACAGTGCAACGGCATGGCCGCGACCGCAAGCGGCATGGCGGCCACGCCACTCGACGCACGCGCGGGAGGCGCTAGGCTCGACCGGCGCCAACTCGTTTCGGAGACAGCCCATTGCCTGACAAGCTGCTCGATGCCCGCCAGCTCACCTGCCCCCTGCCGATCCTGAAGGCGACGAAAGCGATGAGAGACGTCGCTGTCGGCCACGTGCTCGAGGTGCTCGCCACCGATCCGGGTTCAGTCGAGGATTTCGAAGCGTTCTGCCGTGTCGGGCGGCACGAGATGGTCGAACAGACCGAGTTGCAGGGCGGCGTCTATCGCTTCCTGATCCGGAGGGGGTCCTGAGGCTGTCGCGAGGGTCCTAGAGATGCCCCTGCGCTGCGTCGTTCATCGGTTGAACCTCGGCTTCCTCTTTGCCAGAAACGCAGACACCCCCTCGGCGAACTCGTCGCTACCGAAGGCCACCGTCTGCGCCATAGCCTCGCGCTCGAAGAACTCCTCCACGCCCGCCTCGTAGGCGCGCTTCATCATGACCTTGGCCATGGCGAGCATGGCGGCAGGGCCGGAGGCGATCTCCCCGGCCACGGCCAGCGCCTCCTCCGTCAGCCGCTCTGGTGCAACGCAGCGATTGGCGAGACCGATGGCCACCGCCTCTTCACCGGAATAGCGGCGGTTGAGGAAAATCATCTCCTTTGCCCGGAGGCGGCCCGCCGCCCAGGTCAGCGTCTCCAGCACGCCGAGATCAGGGAGCACGCCGACCTTCGAGTAGCCGCTCATGAAATAGGCGTCGGAGGATGCAATGACGATGTCGGCAAGCAGCGCGAGCGCGAGCCCGCCGCCGACCGCCGGACCATTGACAGCGGCGACCACCGGCTTGTCGGCATCCAGCAGCGCCCTCCCCCAGGTGTGCACGGCCCGCATGCGGGCACGTGCGGCCGGCGCCTTCCGGCCTTCCGGATCCTGCATGGCCCGGATGTCGCCGCCGGCGCAGAACGCCTTGCCGGTCCCCGTGAGCACAATGCAGCGGACGCCTGGATCAGCCAGAACCTTCGGCACGTTTGCATCCATCCCCGCCTTGACCGCGGGCGAGAGCGCATTGAGCACGGCCGGATCATCGATCCGCAGGACGGCCACTCCGCCATGCCGCTCGATCTTCACCACTTCCATTGCATCGCTCCAGTTCGCGTTGGTCGCATCGATATGTGCATCCTGGGGCCGGGCCAAACCCCTGTCGAGAGCGCCGAGGGCATGGCGCGCCGGTTGCGAAGGCGGTATAAAGCGCGAACAACCAAGAAGCCCTGTGATCATGACCGACATCCCCGACATCCTGGCCCGCATCACGCGTTACAAGCTCGAGGAGATCGCGCGCGCGAAGGCCGAGCGACCGCACGCGGCGGTCGAGGAGGCAGCCCGCCGCGCGCCACCCGTGCGGCCCTTCGCGGCGGCGCTCCGATCGCGCATGCGTGAGGGTTACGCACTGATCGCGGAGATCAAGAAGGCCAGCCCCTCGAAGGGGCTGATCCGGGCCGATTTCGACCCACCACGTATCGCCGCAGCCTACGAGACGGGCGGCGCGACCTGCCTCTCGGTGCTGACCGATGCGCCGTCGTTCCAGGGCGCGCCCGCCTTCCTCGAGGAGGCACGGCGCGCGACGCGCCTGCCGGTCCTGCGCAAGGACTTCATGCTTGACAGCTACCAGGTGGCCGAGGCCAGGGCCTGGGGTGCCGACTGCGTCCTCATCATCCTCGCCCAGGTCGACGACGAAACGGCACTCGGCCTCGCGGGGGCCGCCCGAGCCTATGGCATGGATGCCATCGCCGAGGTCCATGACGAGGCCGAGCTCGAGCGCGCGCTCCGCCTGCCGTGCGGCCTGATCGGCGTCAACAACCGCAACCTGCGCACCTTCGAGACCACGCTGGCCACGACGGAGCGCCTCGCCCCGCGCGTGCCGACCGACCGGATCGTCATCGGCGAGAGCGGGATTGCGAGCCACGCGGACCTCGACCGCCTCGCTGCCGTTGGCGTCCGCGCGTTCCTCGTCGGAGAAAGCCTGATGCGCCAGGAGGATGTCGCCCGGGCGACGCGAGCCCTGCTGGGAGGCTGAATTTGTCGAGGCCTGCGAACGTGACGCAGGTGCGCCGCCCCGGAACCTCGCAGCGTCGCGCTTGCCCACCCATCGCCGAGATTGCGTAAGATGCGGGTGTGGTGTTCCTCCGCGCAGGTCCCTTGGGCCCGAAAGGTCGACAGCGACAATGACTCAACTGACCCACCTCAATGCCAAGGGCGAGGCGCACATGGTCGACGTCTCGGCCAAGGACGTGACGCACCGGACGGCCCGCGCCGAAGGGTTTGTCGCGATGGCACCGGAGACCTTGTCGCTCGTCGAGACGGGAACCGCAAAGAAAGGCGACGTCCTCGCCACTGCACGCATCGCCGGCATCATGGCCGCAAAGCGAACGCATGAGCTGATCCCGCTCTGCCACCCGCTGGCAATCAGCAAGGTGACGGTCGACCTCGCCCCTCAACAGAACCCTGCCGGCATCGCCGTGATCGCCGAGGTGAAGGTGACCGGCCAGACCGGTGTCGAGATGGAAGCCTTGACCGCCGTGTCAATCGCCTGCCTCACGATATACGACATGCTGAAAGCCGTCGATCGGGGCATGGAGATCGGCCCGTTGCGCCTCATCGAGAAGACGGGCGGCCGTTCCGGCACGTGGCGCAGCGCCTCCGCGCCCGCATCCGGCGGGAGGGCTTGAGACCATGGCCGCAGCGCTCACTGTCGAGGCGGCTCTGGCCCGCATCCTGCGCGGCGCGACGCCGATCCCGGAGAGCCAGCGGCGAGATCTCCTCGCCTCTCACGGCCATGTGCTCGCCGAGCCCCTGACGGCTGCGCTCACGCAGCCGCCGTTCGACGCCTCGGCCATGGATGGCTATGCCGTACGCGGCGCCGACATCGCGCGACTGCCGGCGCACCTCCACATCGTCGGCGAAGCGGCCGCCGGCCGCGGCTTCAAGGGCCGCCTCGGCCCCGCCGAGACAGTGCGTATCTTCACCGGTGCGCCGGTCCCCGAAGGCGCCGATACCATCGTCATCCAGGAGAACACGGACCGCGACGGCGACCGCGTGGTGGTGCGCGAGGGCCGCCCGGACGCCGAGCATATCCGCCGCCGCGGCGGCGACTTCAAAGCTGGAGATCTCCTTCTCCCGGCCGGCCGTAGGCTCTCGGCGCGCGACATAACGCTGGCAGCGGCGACGGGCCATGCCGCTCTGCCGGTCCGCAGGCCGCCCGTCGTCGCCATTATCGCCACTGGCGACGAGCTCGTCCTTCCCGGGATCGCACCCGGCCCGGACCAGATCGTCTGCTCGAACACGTTCGGCATTGCTGGCATGATTCGCGCGGCCGGAGGGGCCCCGCGGCTGCTCGGCATCGCACGCGACACAGCCGAAAGCCTTCGCGACCTCGTCGATCTCGCTGCCGGCGCCGATCTGCTCGTCACGGTCGGCGGCGCCAGCGTTGGAGACCACGACCTCGTCGGTCCAGTTCTCGCCGCCCGGGGCCTGACGCTGGATTTCTGGCGCATCGCCATGCGGCCGGGCAAGCCGCTGATGTACGGCCGTCTCGCGAGCCAGCACGTCATCGGGCTTCCCGGCAACCCCGTCTCGTCGCTGGTCTGCACGCGCCTTTTCGTCGTGCCCCTCGTGCGCGCGCTGCTCGGCCTCGAGCCGGAGCCGTCGCGCGAAATCGAGGCTCGCACGGCCGTCGACTTATCGGGCAACGGCGATCGCGCCCACTACATGCGCGCCACGTCTAAGCCCGGTAGCGACGGTCATCTCGAAGTGACGCCGGTTGCGAGCCAGGATTCCTCGTTGATGCGCCCTCTCGCCAACGCGGACTGCCTCATCGTCCGACCGATCGGGGCCCCCCCGGTTGCCGCCGGCGCGAACGTGCCGATCCTGATGATGGACTTCTGAGGTCTGCGCCGCACTTTCCGCTTGCAGAACACATGGCGAACCGCTAGCATGTTCCCTGTTTGTACGAGAAGCGCTCGCGTTTTGTCGGCGCTCCGGATTCGGGTCAGGGGCCAGGCCGGGATTCGAGCCGCTGAAGTCTTGGACCGCTGGAACATACGTCAGGCCGGTTCGCAGGAGAGGTCATGCTAACGGCAAAGCAGAAAGAGCTGCTGCTCTATATTCATTCGTGTGTCCAGAAGACGGGCGTGCCGCCCTCATTCGACGAGATGAAGACGGCGCTGGATCTGCGCTCCAAATCCGGCATCCACCGGTTGATCACGGCGCTCGAGGAGCGCGGCTTCGTCCGGCGCCTGCCGCACCGGGCCCGGGCGCTGGAGATCCTCAAGCTGCCGGAGGCACTAATTGATCAGGGTGCCCGCCGCTCCGGCTTCGTGCCGAGCGTCATCGAGGGCGGAGGCGGCCAGCGTGAGGCGGAGTTCAGCGCACCGCCATCGACGACGCTGCCCGGCGGCGTT
>OEIU01001181.1_pt1 | contig 18167 bp, 17 predicted proteins | sample 1539221 | NCBI WGS metagenome assembly OEIU01 (sample SAMN03792071, study PRJEB22550) | activated sludge metagenome | feature: wastewater treatment plant; material: activated sludge; isolation source: Wastewater treatment plant of a petroleum refinery complex | place: Argentina: Zarate | collected...
CGCTGGAGCATGAGCTGGTTCATCTTCTCCGAGGTGATGTTCTTCGGCGCCTTCTTCGGCGCGCTGTTCTGGCTGCGCGCGCACTCGGTGCCCGACCTCGGCGACCTCGAGAACGCGCTGCTGTGGCCCGACTTCAAGGCGATCTGGCCGAACGTGCAGGCCGGCGTCACCGCGTCGCCCGGCGGCATCGTCGAGCCGTTCGCGACCATGGGCCCTTGGGGGCTGCCGACGATCAATACCGCGCTGCTGCTGAGTTCGGGCGTGACGCTGACGATCGCGCATCATGCGCTGCTCGCGAACCGGCGCGCCAAATGCATCGGCTTCATGTGGGTCACCGTGCTGCTCGGGCTGACCTTCCTGTGCGTGCAGAGCTACGAGTACTGGCACGCCTACAACGAGCTCAACCTCAAGCTCAGCTCGGGCGTCTACGGCACGACATTCTTCATGCTGACCGGCTTTCACGGCTTTCACGTCTTCGTCGGCATGCTGATGCTGTTCTTCATCACCGTGCGTCTGATCAAGGGCCATTTCACGCCCGAGCGCCACTTCGGCTTCGAAGGCGCGGCCTGGTACTGGCACTTCGTCGACGTCGTCTGGCTCGGGCTGTATATCGTCGTCTACTGGCTCTGAAGACAAGGCAGGCGCAGCGGGTCGCCCGATCCGCCGTGCGCCGCAAGGCGCGCCAATGGCGGATGCGGCGCCGTCAGCGGCCGAGCGGCAGGCCGGTCGGATGAATCCAGCCGAGCGCCCAGGCGGCAAGCAGGCAGACGAACAGCAGCACCGATAGTCCGATGCGCCACGCGAGCGCGTGCATCATCGTGTGCCGCTTGGCTTCGCCCTCGCGCTCGCCGCGCAGCATCGCGACGCCGGCAACGCCGAGCGCAAGCAGGATCAGGGCGAAAACGACCGCGACGACGATCTTCATCATGCCGCTTTATTATCCGCCCGCCCCCGAAGGGCGCACGCAGAGTGCGGCGAGGCGGCTCGTGATGCTGCTCGCTGCCGTCGCAGGCGTCGCGGTCACGGTCGGCCTCGGCTGGTGGCAGTGGGACAGGGCGGCACAGAAGCTCGCATTGCAGGCCGCGCTCGACGCGCGAAGCAGCATGCCGGCAGTCGGCGCGAGCGATATCGAACGCCTGCGCCCGGGCGATACCAGCCTGCAGTACCGGCGCGTGCGGCTCGAGGGCCGTTGGCTTGCGGATCGCACCGTCTTTCTCGACAACCGGCCGCTGCATTCACGCACCGGCTTCATCGTCGTCACGCCGCTGCAATGGGCGGGCGGCACGGTGCTCGTGCAGCGCGGCTGGGTACCGCGCAACTTCGAGGACAGGACGCGCCTGCCCGAGCTGCCGACGCCGCGCTCGGCGGTCGTGATCGAAGGGCAGATCGCCCCCCCGCCTGCGCGGCTCTTCGAGTTCGATGCCGCCGCGAGCGGGCCGATCCGGCAAAATATCGACCCCGAGAGCTTCTCGCGCGAGATCGGCTCCGTCCTCGCGCCGATCTCGATCCGCCAGCTCGGTGCCACCGGCGATGATGGTGTTCTGCGCGACTGGCCGCCGCCGGCGGTCGATGTCGCAACCCACTATGGTTATGTCTTTCAGTGGTGGTCGATGGCCGCGCTGATCGCAGGTCTTTATGTCTGGTTCCAACTCATCCGACCCCGTCTTGGCCGCAACCCGCGCTGACGTCGCCGCGGACGCGATGGGCCTTACCGTTCACTCGTCGCCCGATCCGGCGACGCCGGACGATGCGCGCACGCGCCGCGGCCGCTGGAAGATGCTGCTGATCTTCGTGCTGTGCGCCGCCCCGGTCGTCGCGTCGTACTTCACCTTCTACGTCGTGCATCCCTCGGGCAGCGCCAACTACAGCGAACTGGTCAGCCCGCCGCGCATGCTGCCGGGCGCGGCCGACCTGCCGCTGACCGATCTGCGCGGCGACGCGGTCGATCCCGCCGCGCTGAAGGGGCAGTGGCTGCTCGTCGTCGTCGGCGCTGCGGCGTGCGACAAGCAGTGCGAGGACTTGCTCGTCCTGCAGCGCCAGCTGCGCGAGACCTTCGGCAAGGAGCGCGACCGGGTCGACAAGGTCTGGTTCGTCACCGACGGCGCGCCGCTGCGGCCGCAGCTCGCCGCCGCAACGTCGGCCGGCGTGAAGGTGACGATCCTGCGCGCGCCGCGCGCCGCGCTCGCCGGTTGGCTCTCGCCCGCGGCGGGCCACAGGCTCGAGCAGCACATGTATATCGTCGACCCGATGGGCCAGTGGATGATGCGCGCACCCGTCGATCCCGACCCGGCGAAGCTCAAGCGCGATATCGATCGCCTGCTGCGCGCTTCGTCGTCATGGGATCTTCCGGGCCGCTAGCGCATGGATGCGCAGCCGCTGTACGACCTCGCGCCGATCCTGCGCGTCGCGCTGATGGGCATCGCGCTCGCCGCGGGGCCGCTGGCCTGGGTCTGGCTGCGCAACCGCGGGGCGGGAGATGCCGGCCGGCTGCGCGCGCTGACCCTGCTGACGCTCTTCCTGACCTTCGATCTGGTGCTGTTCGGCGCCTTCACCCGGCTTACCGATTCCGGGCTCGGCTGCCCGGACTGGCCGGGCTGCTACGGCAACGCCAGCCCGATCGGGGCAAAGGCCGAGATCCACGCCGCGCAGACCGCGCTGCCGAGCGGCCCGGTGACGCACGGCAAGGCGTGGATCGAAATGATCCACCGCTATCTGGCGACCGGCGTCGGCGTACTGATCATGGTGCTCGCGATCGCGAGCTGGATCGATGCGCGCCGCCGCCGGCGCGAAGGCGGCGCGGGAATCTCGCCCTGGTGGGCGACGGCGACCCTCGTCTGGGTCGCGGTGCAGGGCGCGTTCGGCGCGCTGACGGTGACGATGAAGCTCTACCCGGCGATCGTCACGCTGCACCTGCTCGGCGGGCTCGGGCTGCTCGCGCTGCTCGCGGCGCAGCTCGAAGGCTACCGGCGCGCGCCGCTTGCGCTGCCGGGCCGGCTCTACGGGGCGGCGCTCGCCGTCTTCTTGCTGTGCGTCGTGCAGATCGCGCTCGGCGGCTGGGTCAGCACCAATTACGCGGTGCTCGCGTGCACCGACTTCCCGACCTGCCACGGCTCGTGGTGGCCGGCGATGGATTTCGAGCACGGCTTCACCATCTGGCGCGAGCTGGGCGTCGGCAAGGACGGCGAGTGGCTGTCGTTCGACGCGCTCACCGCGATCCACTACGTGCACCGTCTGGCGGCGTACGTCGTGCTGGCCGCGCTGGCCGGGCTCGCGATCGCCCTCTGGCGCGCCGGCGCCGAGCAGCCGCCGCTGCGCAACTGGGCGGCGGCGATCGGCGGCGCCGCGGCGTGGCAGCTCGCGAGCGGCCTCTCCAACGTCGTCCTCGGCTGGCCGTTGATCGCGGCCGTCGCCCATACCGGCGGCGCGGCGATGATCGTCGTGCTGCTGACGATGCTGCTCGCGCGGGCGCACCAAGCCCGCGCCGGCGTGCCGGCCATCGACGCGGCGCGGCTGCGGGTGGCCGCGCCTTAGTATGATCGGCACGATGAGCTGCCCCGTGCCCCCATTCGCCCGTAGCGGCGCCGGTTCGAGATGACGCAGGCGATCTCGTCCCCGCAGCCGCTGAAGGCGTCCGTCGCGTCGCGCGCGCGGCAGTATTTCGCGCTGACCAAGCCACGCGTCGTGCAGCTGATCGTCTTTTGCGCCGTGATCGGCATGCTGCTGGCCGTGCCCGGCATCCCCGACTGGCGCCTGCTGCTTCCGGCAAGCGTCGGCATCTGGCTCGTCGCGGCGGCGGCCGCCGCATTCAACTGCCTGGTCGAGAAGCGCATCGACATCCGCATGGCGCGCACCGCATGGCGCCCGACGGCGAAGGGCGAGCTGACCGAGGGGCAGGCGCTCGCCTTCTCGGTGCTGCTGTGCGCGCTCGGCAGCACCTTGCTCGGCATCTTCGTCAATGCGCTGACGATGTGGCTGACCTTCGCCACCTTCGTCGGCTATGCGGTCATCTATACCGTGGTGCTCAAGCCCGCGACGCCGCAGAATATCGTCATCGGCGGCGCGTCGGGCGCGATGCCGCCGGTGCTCGGCTGGGCCGCGATGCGCGGCGACGTCGGCCCCGAGGCGCTGCTGCTGTGCCTCATCATCTTCCTGTGGACGCCGCCGCATTTCTGGGCGCTCGCGCTCTACCGCGTCGAGGACTACAAGCGCTCCGGTCTGCCGATGCTGCCGGTCACCCACGGCTCGGAGTTCACCCGCCTGCAGATGCTGCTCTATACGCTCGTGCTGTTCGCGGCGACGCTGCTGCCGTATCTGTTCGGCATGAGCGGCGTGATCTACCTCGTTGCCGCGGTCGCGCTCGGCGCCGTCTTCACCGCCTACGCCTGGCTGCTGTGGCGCGACTACAGCGACGCGCTCGCGCGCCGCACCTTCCGCTACTCGATCGTCTATCTCTCGCTGCTGTTTGCCGCGCTGCTGCTCGATCACTACCTGTGGCCGCTGCTGTGACAGGGGTATCGAACGCCCGCCGCCGGTGGCTCGGCGCCGCGCTCGCCGGCCTGGCCGCCGCCGGTCTGGCGGGTTGCGACAAGCTCGGGCTGGGCGCTTCGAAACCAAGCTTTCACGGCGTCGACATCACCGGCGCCGAGTACGGCCGCAAGCTCGATCTGGCCGACGCCGAAGGCAAGCCGCGCACGCTCGCCGACTTCAAGGGCAAGGTGAGCGTCGTCTTCTTCGGCTATACGCAATGCCCCGACGTCTGCCCGACGACGATGGCCGAACTGGCGGCGATCAAGCGCGCGATGGGCCAGGACGGCGAGCGCGTGCAGGGCATCTTCGTCACCGTCGATCCGGAGCGCGACACGCCCGAGGTGCTGAAGGCCTACCTCGCCGCATTCGACCCGAGCTTCGTCGCGCTGCGCGGCACGCCCGAGCAGACGGCCGAGGCGGCGCGCGAGTTCAAGGTCTTCTTCGCCAAGGTGCCGGGCAAGACGGATGCGAGCTATACGGTGGACCACACCGCCGGCTCGTACGTCATCGACACGCAGGGCCAGTTGCGTCTCTTCGAGCGCTACGGCGCGCCGGCGCAGGAACTGCAGGCCGACCTCGAGAGGCTGGTGAAAGAGGGCTGACGGGCGGCCGGTTGGGTCGCCGACGTGCGCGCCGGAATCAGGCCGCTTCGACCAGCGCCTTGCGCATCTTCTTCATCGCCGCGACCTCGATCTGGCGGATGCGCTCGGCGCTCACGCCGTACTCGGCGGCCAGTTCGTGCAGCGTCATGCCGCCGCTCGAGTCGTCGTTCACCTCGAGCCAGCGCTGCTCGACGATGCGGCGGCTGCGCGCGTCCAGCGCGTCCAGCGCACGGGCGATGCCGTCGCTCGCCAGTCGGTCGCGATGGTGCGACTCGATGACGCGCGTCGGCTCGGAACTCTCGTCGGCCAGATAGGCGATCGGCGCGAAATTCTCCTCGCCGTCGTCGAACTGCGGATCGAGGGCGACATCGCCGCCCGACATGCGCGTCTCCATCTCGAGGACTTCCTCGCGCTTGACGTTCAGGCGGCGCGCCATGGTCTCGACTTCGTCCTGCGTCAGCGTCGCGCGGTGGGCGTCGACGTCGGTCGCGTCCTCCTTCAGGCTCTGCTTCATCGAGCGCAGGTTGAAGAAGAGCTTGCGCTGCGCCTTGGTCGTCGCGACCTTCACCATGCGCCAGTTCTTCAGGATGTATTCGTGGATCTCGGCCTTGATCCAGTGCAGCGCATAGCTCACGAGGCGCACGCCCTGCTCGGGGTCGAAGCGCTTGACGGCCTTCATCAGCCCGACGTTGCCCTCCTGGATCAGGTCGCCGTGCGGCAGACCGTAGCCGAGATACTGGCGGGCGACCGAGACGACGAGCCGCAGGTGCGAGACGACAAGCTTGCCAGCCGCCTCGACGTCGCCCTGATCGCGCAGGCGGCGCGCAAAGCGCAGTTCTTCCTCGGGCGTCAGCAGCGGCACCCGGTTTACGGCGGAGATATAGGCGTCCAGGTTGCCCAGCGGCGGCACCAGCGCCCAGGCGTCGCGCCGGGCGAGCGCGGAGGACGGAGCAGTCATTGGCAATGTATTCATCGAGTCGTTGGAGGGACCAAACCCCTCTTTGTTCCCCAATATTAGCACTCGACGACAGAGAGTGCCAAAAGCATCCCGAGCCGGCCCGCCCATTCCCGGCGGGGCCGATGCCAAGGGTTTACCCGAACTGGGTCGGTATCCGATCCAGCAGTTCGTCCACCGTCGCCAGCACCGCGGCGACGCTGACCGGCTTGGTCAGGTAGCGCAGCGCGCCGGCGGCGAGCGCCGCCTCGACCTGGGTCGGCATCGCGTCGGCCGAAACGACGACGACCGGGATGTCGGCCAGATCGGCATCCGCCTTGAGGTGACGCAGCAACTCCATGCCGTCGATGTCGGGCAGGTGCATGTCGAGCAGGATCAGGTCCGGGCGCCGGCGGCGCATCGCCGCCACGGCGTCCAGCCCGGTCATCGAAACCTCGAGCTGGACCTGACGGCGCTGCGACAGGATGCCGCGCATGACCTCGACATTCGTCTCGTTGTCCTCGACGTAGTGCACGACGCGGCGGTGGTAGCCCGACGACGTGGTGTAGGGCTCGTCGAGCCCGGACGGAACCGTATCGGCGTAGATCGCCTTCGGCAGCGTGAGGATGAACGACGAACCCTCGCCCGCCGTGCTGCGGACTCGCAATGCACCGCCCATCAGTTCGGCCAGGCGCTGGCTGATGACGAGGCCGATGCCGGTGCCCTCGTGCACCGACTGCTCGCGGCCGAGGCGGTTGAAGGGCTGGAACAGGCTTTCGATCTGCTCGGCCGTCATCCCGAGGCCGGTATCGGTGACCGAGATCTCGACCTGGTCGTCGTCGCGGGCGCGCGCCACGACATGGACGCGCCCGTTGTCGTGGTTGTATTTGACGGCGTTGGACAGCAGATTGGTGAGGATCTGCTTGACGCGGGTCGCGTCGCCGTGCACCCGCGCCGCGTCTTCGTCGATCAGCTGCGTGAGAACGATGCCGCGCCGCTCGGCGGCGCCCTCGATCAGCGCGAGCGTCGCCGCAATCAGCGGTGGCAGCGCAAGCGTCTCGGGCTGCAGGCGCATCGTTCCGGCCTCGATGCGCGACAGGTCGAGCACATCGTTGATCATCTCCAGCAGATGCCAGCCCGCGCTCTGGATCTGCCCCACCCACGGGCGCTGCGCGTCGGCCAGCGGATGGCGCTCGTCGAGCTCGAGGAGCTGCGCGAAGCCGAGCATCGCGTTCAGCGGCGTGCGCAGTTCGTGGCTCATGCGCGACAGGAATTCGCTCTTCGCCCGGTTCGATTGCTCGGCCACCTCGCGCGCGCGCTCGGCGTCCTGCAGCCGCAGGTGCTCGGTGATGTCCTCGACGACGCCGACCAGGCACTGCGGCGCACCCTGCGCGTCGCGCAGCAGCGAATACGAGCGCTGCACCCACAGCGTATGCCCGTCGGCCGCGAGGTAGCGCCGCTGCGCGCTTTCGGACGACGATGTATTGCGAAGCAGGGACCGGGAAAGTGCGTCCTCCTGCTCCCATTCGTCCCGATGCACGAAGTCGCGCACGTTCATGTTGGCGAGCACCTCCGCGCTGTAGCCCAGCATGTCGCAAAAGCGCGGGTTGGCCTGCAATACGTTGCCATCCAGATCGGCATAAACGACGCCGATCGGCGCCTTGTCGAAGATATTGCGAAAGCGCTGCTCGCTCTCGCGCAGCGCGGCTTCGGTGATCGCACGCTCGCCGATCTCGCTTTCGAGCTCGGCGGTGCGGGCGTGCACCGCGCTCTCGATCTGCCGCGTCCGCCCGGTCACCGTCAGCAGCAGCGCGCCGAGCATCGCCGTCGCGAGCAGGCCGACGAGCGTGAACGCGAGCAGACCCGCCTGCCCGTCGGACTCCAGCGCCTGCGGCGCCGCGCTGGCCCGGATTTCCCAGCGGCGCCCGCCGAAGTCCAGATTGCGCACCCGCAGCAGCCCTTCGGGCGCCGGTTCGCTGCAGCCGGGGCCGCCGGCCAGCACCGGGTGCTGCGCTCGCGGGTCGATGTCGATCAGGCACAGCGTGACCGCCTCCGGCAATGCGTCGCGCAACTGGTCGAGCAAAAGCTGCGGCACGAGCGTGACGAAGACGACGCCGGTCTTGTCGGCGCGGCGTTCTGCCGGCGTCGCTGGATCGTCGGCGAACAAGGCATGCACCAGCGTGATGGCCGGCCCGCCGGGCTGCGCCCCACGAAGCGCGAAGCCGGCCGACGCCGCCGGCCGGTCGCCACGGATCGAGCGTTCGACCGCCTCCTCCAGCGCCGGGACGGAGAGCAAATTCGAGCCGCGCGCAGGTTCGCTCGCCGCCGCCGGCTCGACCTGGCGGACGACGAGCGTCTCGTCGTCCGCGGGCGCGGCCTGCGGCGTATCCGTGCTCGCCGTATCGGTCGGCGCGGGATTCTCGCCGCCGCCGGCAGGCGGGCGCGGCTCGAAGATGTCGGCCTTGGACCCCCACTGCGCATAGCCGAGCGACCAGACGCTGCGCTCCGCCGTCTGCGACCCTGCGCCCTCGGCAATCCAGTCGCGCGCCGTGCGCCGCAAGGCCTGGGGTGCGGGTGAGGTCGCGAGCGCGAAGGCGCCGCGCAGGACCTGCAGTGCCTCCATCGACTGCTCGAGGCGTGCCATCAGCAGCGCCGTGGCCTGCGTCGCCTCGCGCTCGAACAGCGCCCGCGAGCGCTCGTCGTTCCAGCGCGCCACCTGCGCCGTGGCCGTCACCAGCAGCGCGGTCGCGAAAGCGAGCGGCAGGCCGAGCGTGAGCCGCCGCGGCGCCCAGTCGGCGCGCGGCAGCCCGATCAGGCTGAGCACGATCGGCGCGCCGATCAACACGCCGATCGTATCGCCCATCCACCAGATCCACCATCGGGCGGCGAGCGCTTCGTCCGGCACGACGTCGGTCGCGCCGAGGATCATTGCGGCAAGGCTCGCGCCGGTCAGACACGCGACCGGCGCGCCGAGCAGCAGGAAGAGGGCGATATCGCGCGGCTCGGCGAGCGTCAGCGGGCCGGGCACGAAGCGGCGCACCAACGCCGCGCCGACCGCCGCCTGCAGCGGCGCACCGAGCGCGACGATGCACCAGATCGCGGTGTGCGCCGGCTCGGCGGCAAACTGTGCGCCGCGCGTCAGCGCGACCGCGCCGAGCGCGCCGAGCGCCACGCCCGCCAGGGCGGGCCGTCCATAGCGCAGTGCGCAGGCGAGCGCGAGGCCGGCGCCGAAATAGAGCGGCGAGGCGCCGCCGGGCCGGTCCGCGAGCTGCAGCGAGAACCAGGCGACGGCCGCATAGACGACGGCCACGCCGAGCACCACGGCGCCATTGCGCGGCCCCTGCGCATCGGAGCGCGCGGTCATCGGCGTCGAACCGGGCGGGGCATGGCGTCTTGCGGCACGGTGATTCCGGGGCCTGGCCGGCTCTAGTTCAGACGTTGAAGAGGAAGTTCAGCACGTCGCCGTCCTTGACAACGTAGTCCTTGCCCTCGGCGCGCATCTTGCCGGCGTCCTTCGCGCCCTGCTCGCCGCCGCAGGCGACGAAGTCGTCGAATGCGATCGTCTGGGCGCGGATGAAGCCGCGCTCGAAGTCGGTGTGGATCACGCCCGCCGCCTGCGGCGCGGTGTCGCCGATGTGGATCGTCCAGGCGCGCACCTCCTTCACGCCGGCGGTGAAGTACGTCTGCAGCCCGAGCAGCTTGAACGCGGCGCGGATCAGGCGCGCCAGCCCCGGCTCGGTCTGGCCCATGTCGGCGAGGAACATCTGCTTGTCCTCGTCGCTCATTTCGGCCATCTCGGCCTCGGTGCGGGCGCAGATCGCGACGACCGGCGCCGATTGGGCTTCGGCGACCGCGCGCAGCTTGTCGAGGTAGGGGTTGTTCTCGAAGCCGTGCTCGTCGACGTTGGCGACGAACATCGCCGGCTTGGCGGTGATCAGGCACAGGGGCTTCAGGATCGCGAGTTCTTCCTTGCCGAAGTCGATGCCGCGCGCCGGCTTGCCCTCGTTCAACGCCGCGTGGCAGCGCTGCAGCACGGCGACGAGCCTGGCCGCCTCCTTGTCGTTGCCCGACTTCGCCGCCTTCAGCGAGCGCTGCAGCGTCTTGTCGACCGTCGCCAGGTCGGCCAGGCACAGCTCGGTCTGGATCACCTCGATGTCCGAAACCGGATCGACGCGGCCGGCGACGTGGATCACGTTGTCGTCGTCGAAGCAGCGCACGACGTTGACGATCGCATCCGTCTCGCGGATATGGGCGAGGAACTGGTTGCCGAGGCCCTCGCCGCGCGACGCGCCGGCCACGAGGCCGGCGATGTCGACGAACTCGACGACCGCCGGCACGATGCGCTCAGGGCTAACGATCGCCGCGAGCTGCGCGAGCCGCGGGTCGGGCAGCTCGACGACGCCGACATTCGGTTCGATGGTGCAGAACGGATAGTTTTCGGCCGCGATGCCGGCTTTCGTCAGCGCGTTGAACAGGGTGGACTTGCCGACATTGGGCAGGCCCACGATGCCGCATTGGAGGCTCATGGAAGACTTTCGCGAGAGAGAGTGCGATGGCGACGAAGTTTAAGCCGCCGTCCTACACTGGCCTTGTCCAAAGGTAAGTGTCGGAGGATTCGATGTCCACGTTGACTCTGCTGACGCCGCGCGAGCACGACCTCGGCGGCGGCTTTCTCGTCCGTCGCGCGCTACCTGCCGCAACGCGGCGCGCGGTCGGCCCGTTCGTCTTCTTCGACCATTTCGGTCCGGTCACCGCAGGGCCGCACGACAACCATGACGTACGCCCGCATCCGCATATCGGCCTCGCGACCGTGACCTACCTGTTCGAAGGCGCGATGATGCATCGCGACAGCCTCGGCTGCGTGCAGCGCATCGAGCCCGGCGCGGTCAACCTGATGACGGCCGGCCGCGGCATAGTGCATTCGGAGCGCACGCCCGACGACCTGCGCGGCCGCACGCGAAGCACGCACGGCCTGCAGCTCTGGTGCGCCCTGCCCGAAGCGCACGAGGACGACGCGCCATCGTTCGCCCACACCGCGGCCGAGCAAGTGCCCGAGATCGCGCAGGGCGGCGTTGCGCTGCGCGTGCTGATCGGCAGCGCATTCGGCGCCACCTCGCCGGTTGCGACGCATTCCGAGACGCTATATCTGATCCTCGACTGCCAGCCGGGCGCGACGCTCGCGCTGCCGGCGCTCGGCGCGGACGGTGCGGCCGAGCGCGCGCTCTACGGTGTCGATGCCGGATTCGAGCTAGACGGCGAGGCGGTGCCGCCGTTCACGCTCGCCGTCCTCGAACCGGGCCGCACGCCGACGCTGCGCACACCCGCCGCGGGCCGCATCGCGCTCGTCGGCGGCGCCTCGCTCGGGCCGCGCTTCATCGTCTGGAATTTCGTCTCGAGCCGGCGCGAACGCATCGAGCAGGCGAAGGCCGACTGGCAGGCGCAGCGCTTCGACCCGGTGCCCGGCGAGACCGAATTCATCCCGCTGCCGGCGCGCTGAAGCGCCGCCTGCAGCGTCCGACACTGACCGACCGAAGTGCGAGCCACGGCATTGACGATGCGCGGCGCCAGCGACGCCGGTCCGAGCACGCCCGCGGCCCACCCGCGAACGCGTCCAGTTCCGCGAGCAGCCGCCGCGCTTCTTCGAGCGTCGTGCTGCGCGCGTCGTAGTTGACTTCGTCCTTGTGACCGAGCCGGCGGCCAAAGAACGGCTCCTGTTTGTCCGGCATGCGCTGGCCCGGCACCTCGCCTAGCGCGCAGCACGCGCAGCACGCGCACGGTGCCGAGCAGGCCGTCGAAAACACCTTGTGGTCAGCGTCAGGAACCGACTGGCAGCAGTCGTTTGCACTTGTCCCCGTGCCGGAAACCTGGGCGCCGATACACGCCGGTCCCGCGCTCGTCACTGCCGTCGAGCTGCGATCCGATCCGCCGCCGCGCTAGACTCCCGACAATCGCTGAAGCGGGTTACCAGCTCGCGCCGGTCGAGGCTGCGTGCAGATTCAGCTCACCGCCATTTTTCGAGGCCCTCGATGGAACTTACCGCCGTGCTCACACCCGCCGAGGAAGGCGGCTACGTCGCGCTGAATCCGGAGACCGGCACGACGACACAGGGCGAGACAGTGGAGGAAGCCGTCGCCAACCTGCGCGAGGCGACCGCCCTGTTCTTGAGCGAGTTCCCGCTGTCGTCGCGCGGGCATCCGGTGGTCACGACATTCTCCGTACCGGTACATGCCTAAGCTTCCGCGCGTGTCCGGCGCTCAGGCGCTGAAGGCACTGCAGAAGCTCGGGTTCGAGAAAGTACGTCAGTCCGGGAGCCACGTCATCGCCCGTCGCGGGACCAAGGGTTGCGTCATCCCGATGCATGCCGAGCTCAAGATCGGCACGCTCGCCGGTGTGCTGCGTCAGGCCGAGGTGTCGGCTGAAGAGTTCCTCGCCTCGCTCTGACTACACCGCCAGTCGAACCAGCGCCGCCCGCCTCCTGCAGCCGGTCTTCTGATACAGCGCCAGCAGGTGGGTGCGCACGGTCGCGCAAGAGATGTGGAGCCGATCGGCCGCCTGGCGCGGGGACAGGCCTTCGGCGACGTTGCGCAGCATGGCCGCTTCGGCGGCGGTCAGGGCGTGGACCGAGGTCAGGTGCCGCAGCCACTGACGTGACGCTTCCGGCGCGGCCGGCACCGCGTCCTTCGGCAGGATGCCTCGCTCGCGGGGCCCACGGTGAAAAAGCGGCAACGCCGTCCGAGCCGGTCGCGACAGCGATGCACTCCAGCGCCTCGCGCCAGCGGCTGCCGTCGAGCGCGGCTTCGTTGATCGCCGCGCGAACGCGGTTGAGGTCGGCTGCTGTCTCCAGGATCGCACCCCCTTCGCGTCAGGGGGCGCCCGGTTGCAGGATCTGCAATGGCCCGCGCGACGCCTCCACCATTTGACGGAGATTCGACCCCTCACGTCAAGGCGCCGCCCGGCCCATCGATGCCGGCCCGCCTTCGGGCGGCGTCTGCACCGCGCGCGGTGCTCTCTACAATCCCCGTCAATGGAGAATTTCGATGTCTGCGTGCGCGGCGCCGGGATCGTCGGCAAGAGCCTCGCGCTGACGCTGGCGCGCCAGGGGTTGCGGGTCGCGCTGCTGCCCGAGGGTGCTGCGGCGGCGCAGCGCGCGGGGGAGGACATCCGCGCGTACGCGCTCAATGCGGTCTCGGTCGGGCTGCTCGAGCGGCTCAAGGTCTGGGATTCGCTGCCGGCGCAGGCGAAGACGGCGGTGCACGATATGCGGGTGCAGGGGGACGCGGCCGGCGGGGAGATCGACTTCTCGGCCTGGCAGCAGCGCGTCGGTGAACTCGCCTGGATCGTCGATGCCGGGGTGCTCGAGCGCCAGCTCGAAGATGCGCTGCGCTACGCGCCGCACGTCACGCTGATCGACCCGGCGCGCGGCGCACCGCCGGCTGCGCTCGTCGCGCTGTGCGAGGGCAAGGCGTCGGCGACGCGCGACGCGCTGGGTGTGACGATGGCGCGCAGTGTGTACGGTCACACCGCGATCGCGACCCGTCTGGTCGCCGCCGAGGCGCACCGCAATACCGCGTGGCAATGGTTTCGCGCGCCGGACGTGCTCGCGCTGCTGCCGCTCGATACGCCGCAAGGCGGCCACTCGTTCGCCCTCGTCTGGTCGCTGCCCGACGATCGCGCGCAGGAACTGCTCGCCTTGGACAACGCGGCGTTCGAGCAGGCGCTGTTCGATGCGACCGGCGGCGCCTGCGGTGCGCTGCGGCTCGCCGCGCCGCGCGCGGCGTGGCCGCTGATGCTCGCCACCGCCGACCGCTGGTGCGGCGACGGCTGGGTGCTGCTCGGCGATGCGGCGCATGTCGTGCATCCGCTGTCGGGCCAGGGGCTCAATCTCGGCCTGGCCGACGTCGTCGCCCTCGCGCAGGCGATCGAGGAGCGCGAACCCTGGCGCGCGCTCGGCGACGAGAAACTGCTGCGCCGCTATGCGCGCGAACGTGCCGCACCGACCTGGGCCATGGGCCGCGTGACCGACGGCCTGCTGCAGCTCTTTTCCCGCCCCGAACCCGCAGTGCAGGAACTTCGCAACCGCGGCATGAGTCTTGTCAACCGGCTGCCCCCGATCAAGCGCTGGCTTGCGTCGCGCGCGGTGGGCTCATGACATACCGACCGACGAAAGCCCCGATGAGACGCTTCAACCCGATTTCCGTTCGATCCCTGCTGGTGTTGCTGGCGCTCGCCGCCGTGGCGCAGTTCGCCGCCGCCCAGGAGGCCGTGATCCGCAAGAATATCGCCCAGCGGCTGCCCGACTTTCCGAAGATCGACGAAGTGAGCAAGACGCCGATCCCGGGGCTCTACGAACTGCGCATCGGCACCGACGTGCTCTACAGCGACGAGCAGGGCAACTATGTGATCGAGGGCAGCATCATCGACACCCGCTCGCGGGTGAACCTGACGCAGTCGCGCGAGGACAAGCTCAATGCGATCGATTTCGCGAGCCTGCCGCTGAAGGATGCGGTGGTCTGGAAGACGGGCAACGGCGCGCGGCGCATCGCCGTCTTCGCCGATCCGAACTGCGGCTACTGCAAGAAGTTCGAGCACGAGCTGCAGCAGATGAAGAACGTCACCGTCTATACGTTCCTGATCCCGATCCTGGGCGGTGATTCGCCGGAGAAATCGGCCAATATCTGGTGCGCCAAGGACAGTACGCGCGTCTGGCGCGAGTGGATGCTCGAAGGCAAGACGCCGCCGCGCAATATGGCGAGCTGCGAGACGCCGATGGCGCGCAACCTCGCGCTCAGCCGCAAATACAAGATCAACGCGACGCCGGCGATCATCTTCGAGGACGGCACGCGCAACCCCGGCATGATGAGCGCGCAGGATCTCGAAAAGCGCCTGGCATCGAACGTCGCGGCGCGCTGAAGATTGCGAACCGGCGCCGCACGACCGGGCGCTCCAGGCAGATGATCTCGTACCGCATCGACGCAGCCGACGCCCGCGCGCACCTGTTTCGCGTCACGCTGCGCATCGAGCGCCCGGCGCGCGAGCAGTTCGTCAGCCTGCCGGTATGGATTCCGGGCAGCTACCTGGTGCGCGAGTTCGCGCGCCACCTCTCGGGCTTGCGTGCGCGCCAGGGGGGGCGCGAGCGTGGCGTCGAACAGATCGACAAGGCGAACTGGCTCGTGCGGTGCGAGGGAGGCGCCGCGCTCACGCTCGACTACGACGTGTATGCCTTCGATACGTCGGTGCGGGCGGCATTTCTGGACGCCGAGCGCGGCTTCTTCAACGCCACCAGCCTGTGCCTGCGGGTCCACGATCGCGAGGCCGAGCCGCATGCGATCTCGTTTGCCGGCCTGCCGCGCGACTGGCAGATCGCGACCGCGATGCCGCGCGCCGACGATGGCCGCGGCTACTGCGCGCAGGACTACGACGCACTCGTCGACCACCCGTTCGAGCTCGGCCGCTTCTGGCGCGGCAGCTTCGTTGCGTGCGGCGTGCCGCACGAGTTCGTCGTCGCCGGCGCCTGGCCCGGATTCGACGGCGAGCGGCTGCTCGCCGATACGCGCCGCATCTGCGAGGCCGAGATCGCGTTCTGGCACGGCGCGAATGCGAGCGCCCGCGATGTGCCGTTCGACCGCTACGTCTTCATGCTCAATGCGGTCGACGAGGGGCAGGGCGGGCTCGAACACCGCGCGAGCACCGCGCTCGTCGCACCGAGGCGCAAGCTGCCGTGCATCGGCGCGGCGCTCGACGACGGCTACGTCGATCTGCTCGGCCTCGTCAGCCACGAGTATTTCCACACCTGGAACGTCAAGCGCATGCGCCCGGCCGAGTTCGCCCGGCTCGACTACACGCGCGAGAACTACACGGAGCTGCTGTGGTTCTTCGAGGGTTTCACGAGCTACTACGACGACCTGATGCTGGTGCGCGCCGGCCTCGTCGACGAGACGCGCTATCTGGCGCTGCTCGCGAGGAACGTCAACGCCGTGGTCGGCGCGCCGGGGCGGCGGGTGCAAAGCGTCGCCCAGGCGAGCTTCGACGCCTGGGTCAAGTACTACCGCAGCGACGAGAACACGCCCAACGCGACGATCAGCTACTACGGCAAGGGCGCGCTCGTTGCCTTCGCGCTCGACCTGTCGCTGCGCGGCGCATCGGGCGGCCGGGCGACGCTCGACGCCGTGATGCGCGCGCTGTGGGCGGCCAGCGGCGGCGGGCCGATCGCCGAGGCCGACATCCTCGCCGCGACGGCGAAGATCGGCGGTGCGCGGCGCGGCAAGGCGATCGCGGCGTCGCTGGCGCAGTGGGTGCACGGCACCGATGAGTTGCCGCTCGCCGAACTGCTGACGCCTTTCGGCGTGAAGTGGCGCCCGCAGGCGGCGACGCTGGCGCAGCGCCTGGGCGTGCGCGTCGCCGAAAGCGCGCTCACCGGGGTGAAGCTGACGCATGTGCTGCGCGGCGGCGTGGCCGAGCGCGCCGGCCTGAGCGCGGGCGACGAGTTGCTCGCGGCGGGCGGCTGGCGGCTGCGCCGGCTCGACGACGCACAGGCGCTGCTCGCGCCGCAGCCCGCGTCCCCCCGCAAGGCACCGCCGCACGAATGGCTCGTCTCGCGCGACCAGCGCGTGCTGCGCATCCCGCTTGCCGTGCCGGCGGCGGGCGAAGACGGTGCGAGCGTGCAACTCGTCGCCGATGGCGCCGCGAGCGCCGCGGCGCGTGCGCTGCGGCGGGCATGGCTCGGCGGCTGACGGTGCCCAGGCGGCCGCGGCGCATCCTGGGCGCCGCGCTGGTGCTGCTTTTCGTGCTCGCGCTGCACCTGTTGGTGGCGCACCAGATCGCGGCGAGCCTTGACGACTTCGTTCGCGCGGGCGAGATGCCCGAGCGCATCCGCGTCAGCTACGTGCGCGAGCTCGAGCTTGCGGCGCCGCCGGCCGCGGCGCCGGTCGTCGTCGCGGCACCGGCCCCGGCGCGAAAACCGGCCGCCGCGCGGCCGTCCGCGGCCGCCGCGCCAGCTTCGGCGCCGCGGCCGACGGCCGAAGACGAAGCGGCGTTGCGTGAGCGGGCACGCGCCTGGGTTGCGTCGCAGGCGGCCTCGGCGCTCGAGGGGCCGGCCGAATCGGTCGCCTCGGCGTTGCCCGCTTCGGCGCCCGCCTCGGCGCCCGAAGCGACGGCACTCGCCGCCGCGAGCCCGGCGAGCGCCGCATCGGACGCGGCGGTCGAGGCGTTCGACTGGCCGGTCTCGACGCGCCTGACCTATGCGCTCAGCGGCAACTATCGCGGCGAGGTGCTCGGCGACGCGCAGGTCGAATGGGTGCGCGTCGGCACGCGCTACCAGGTGCACATCGATATCGGCGTCGGCGCGCGCTTCGCGCCGATCATCACGCGCCGCATGAGCAGCGAAGGCGAGCTCGTCGGCGACAGCCTGCGGCCGACCCGCTACGACGAGGACACGCGCGTCCTGATGCGCCCTGCGCGACGGGTGACCATCCTGCTCGGGCCCGACGAGATCGAGCTGCCGGGCGGCGACAAGCTGCCGCGTGCGCCCGGCGTGCAGGACGCTGCGAGCCAGTTCATCCAGCTCGCGGCGCACTTCACGACGCATCCGCAGCTGCTGCAGGCGGGCAACGCGATCGACATCCTGATCGCGCTGCGCAACCGGGTCGGCCTCTTCACCTACGATGTGCTCGGCAGGGACGAGACGGCGACGCCGTTCGGCGTGCTCGACACCGTCCACTTGAAGCCGCGCGACATCAAGGACCGCGGCAACGTGCTGAAGGCCGAGATCTGGTACGCGCCGCAACTGCGCTACCTGCCGGTACGCATCCGCATCGAGCAGGATCCGGCGACCTACGTCGACCTCGTCATCGCGCGCCGCCCGGAAATCGCGGCGCAGTAGGATCAGGCATCGAAACAGAAGGAATCGACATGGCGACCGAATTCATCCTCGCAGGCATCCGCGGCGAAGGCCCGCGCCGGACCGGTCTCATCACGCTGAACCGGCCCAAGCAGCTCAACGCGCTGAACGACGCGCTGATGGACGAGCTGGGCGCCGCGCTGCTCGCCTTCGACGCCGACGACGCCATCGGCTGCATCGTCATCACCGGCAGCGAGAAGGCCTTCGC
>OEIU01001183.1_pt1 | contig 18138 bp, 18 predicted proteins | sample 1539221 | NCBI WGS metagenome assembly OEIU01 (sample SAMN03792071, study PRJEB22550) | activated sludge metagenome | feature: wastewater treatment plant; material: activated sludge; isolation source: Wastewater treatment plant of a petroleum refinery complex | place: Argentina: Zarate | collected...
GCCGCGACCTGAAGCATTCGCCGCTGATTTCGAGGGGTCGGGCCCAGCGGTCTTGTCGTCCCGATGCACCGCGGGAGGCTCAGCCGTGCGCGCGCCGCGGCGAGCTTTCACGGTAACGAGCCATGCGCGTGACCATTGAGGCAACCCGCCGCATCGTGCTCCACGGTGGCGCTGTTGCGCTTGAGCCCGGCGCGCGTGCAACTGTGCCGCTCGGCCTGGCCTGTCACTTGGCGCGCAACAACATGATCCAGCCCGGCGACGACGACGCGCACGGATGGATCAACCTCGGCCTGCTGCTGCAAGCCGCAATACCTGCGACGCACTGCGGCACTCGTGCCCGGCGCCGAGCTGGCCGTGAGCGCGCTGCGCTGATGCGGTACCCGGGGGCCGAACAATCGCTGGCGATGGCCCTTCCATGAAAACCCACCGGTCCCCCATTCGCACTGCGCGCCGGGCAACTTTCGGAAAAACGCATGACGACGAAACGACCATCAACCCCCTCGGCGCCGGCTGACCTGTCCGCTGAGGCAAAGCGCCTCTGGCAGCGAACGCTGACCGAGTACACCTTCAACACCGCCGCCGACTTCGCGTTGCTGGCCGAGCTGTGCCGGGCGACCGACCGGCTGCGCGACGTGCAGGCGAGCATTTCCGCCACCGGCTTGACCGTCGAAGGCGCTGCAGGCCAGTTGCGCCCGAACCCGTTGCTAGCCATCGAGGATTCGCTGCGCAAGACCATCTTGGCGCATGTTCGCGCGCTGAGGTTGACCGGCGCCGCGGAGTATTGACCATGCCCACACTCGACCGAAAACCGCGTGCACGTCGCATGCCTGAAGCGGCGCCCGATACGCCGCTGACCATTCTGCAGGCGATGTATGCCGCTGGCAATGACGACGCTGCCTGGGCCGCGCTGCGCCCGCGTGCGGTGCGCTTCTATGCGGCGCGAGGCATGACACCTGAGCAGGCCGCACGCATCTTCGACGCCTACCGCAAGAAGCCGATGTATCTGCCGCTGCTGCCCCCGCTGGATCGACTGTAGGCGCTTTTCCGCTGCGCAGCGGTTTGTGTGCCTCCTGGGCCGTCCTGGCGCGGCTGCGCGGCGTTGTCGCGCTCAAGCGCAAGCCGATTGTTGAGAAGCTGGCGAAGTCGCAGCAGGGCGCGCGTACAGACATTCCGAAGAATTCTGCGGAAGGTTTCGCCCCAATCGAAACCCGCGAGAAGCTAGCCGAAGCTGCCGGCCTGAGTCACGACACCCTACGCAAGATTGAGCGCATCGAGGCCGAGGCGCTTCCACGCGCGCGAGGGGTGCACGAAGGGTGAAAGCTTGCACCCCTTCGCGCCGAGCGGCGCACGGGGGAACTGCTGCGGGAGCTGGCGAGGGCTACGCCGGCCGATGCCGGCGCCAGTGGCGGACACGCGAAAGCTGGCACGTCCAACGCCTCGACAAGCCAGCAATCTGCATTCGCCGAAACCCTCGCCCGCACCGGCATCAGCAGGCAGACGGCGCATCGGTATCAGGCGCTGGTCCCCAAAGAAAAGCCCGCCGAAGCGGGCCTAGTGGTCTGTCACCAGATTTCCGGCTCTCATTCCCCATAGCTTCCCCAAGTGCTTGCTTGGTTAGTGACTACTATCGCTGAGAACCGCATGTTTCTTGGTGGAGAGGAGGAGGATCGAACTCCCGACCTTCGCATTGCGAACGCGACGCTCTCCCAGCTGAGCTACCCCCCCGAACCGGCGCAAATTCTAGCATCGCCGCGCCCGGTGCCGGACCGGCGGCGCGCCGGCATCGGCCGGTTCGAACCGAGGCTGCGGCGTTCCTGCAGGGCGGTCTGCGGCTGACGCGGAGTTCGAGCGCGGCTATCGGCGGCATTGAAGCTTCGTATTTGCAGGCCGGGCGCCGATTTGCTAGCGTCGGCCTGCCCGTCGCACGGCGATGGACGGACCGTTCACCAACCAGGAGACCGAAATGGGCTTGAAAGGATCGAAGACCGAGCAGAACCTGAAGGACGCCTTCTCAGGCGAATCGCAGGCCAACCGCCGCTACCTGTACTTCGCGAACAAGGCCGATGTCGAAGGCCAGAACGACGTGGCGGCGCTGTTCCGCTCCACTGCCGAAGGCGAGACCGGCCATGCGCATGGCCACCTGGAGTTCCTCGAGGCCGTCGGCGACCCGGCCACCGGCCTGCCGATCGGCCCGAGCCGCCTGAACCTGGCCGCCGCGGTGGCCGGCGAGACCCACGAATACACCGACATGTACCCGGGCATGGCCAAGACCGCGCGCGACGAAGGCTTCGACGAGATCGCCGACTGGTTCGAGACGCTGGCCAAGGCCGAGCGCTCGCATGCCAACCGCTACCAGAAGGCCCTCGACGCGTTCGTCGACTGACGGACCGATCGCCGGGCAACGCGCTGGTGGACTGATCACGCGACCGGCAAGCGCAGTGACAAGGGGCTTCGTGCCCCTTGTCCGTTTCAGGCACCCTCAAGGCACCCATATGCGCGAAGGCAACCTCGAAGCGCCGACCCGGCACCCCATCGCCTGGAAGGATCCCGAGTTCTACGACGAGGCCTCGGCCTTCAAGGAGATGGAGCGGGTGTTCGAGATCTGCCACGGCTGCCGCCGCTGCGTCAGCCTGTGCCAGAGCTTCCCGAACCTGTTCGACCTGGTCGACGCCACCAGCGACGGCGAGGTGCACGGCGTGGCCAAGGCCGACTACTGGAAGGTGGTCGACCAGTGCTACCTGTGCGACCTGTGCTACATGACCAAGTGCCCGTACACGCCGCCGCACCCCTGGAACGTGGACTTTCCGCACCTGATGCTGCGCGCCAAGGCCATCAAGTTCAGGAAGGGCGGGGTCAAGGGCGGCGAGAAGTTCCTCGCCAGCACCGACGTGCACGGCCAGTTCGCCGGCATCCCGATCGTCGTGCAGGTAGTCAACGCGGTGAACCACACCAAGTTCGCGCGCAAGCAGATGGATTCGCTGCTCGGCGTGCACCCCGACGCGTGGATGCCGCAGCTGGCTTCGCAGCGCTTCCGCTGGGGTGCCTCGAAGTCGCCGGCCACGGTGGTGACGAACGGCGAGCGCACGCCGGGCAAGGTGGCGATCTTCTCCACCTGCTACGTCAACTACAACGAGCCCGGCATCGGACACGACCTGCTGAAGCTGCTGGCGCACAACGACATCCCCTACGTCATCGTCGACAAGGAAAAGTGCTGCGGCATGCCGAAGCTGGAACTCGGCGACCTGGACGCGGTGGCGGTGCACAAGGCGGCCAACATGCCGGTGCTGGCGCGCTATGCGAAGGAGGGCTATGCGATCCTCAGCGCCGTGCCCAGCTGCACGCTGATGTTCAAGCAGGAGCTGCCGCTGATGTTCCCCGACTGCGCCGACACGGCCGCGGTGAAGGAGGCGATGTTCGACCCCTTCGAGTACCTGGTCGCGCGCCACAAGGACGGGCTGCTGAAGCTGGACTTCAAGGCCGCGCTGGGCAAGGTCAGCTACCACGTGCCCTGCCACGGCCGCGTGCAGAAGATCGGCCGCAAGACCGAGGAGATGTTCAAACTCGTCGGCGCCCATGTCGAAGTCAAGCTCAACACCGTCGAGCGCTGCTCGGGTCATGCCGGCACCTACGGCGTGAAGACGCCCACGCATCCGGTGGCGATGAAGATCGGCCGGCCGGTGTTCAAGGCCATGGCGCGCGACGAGCCCGACCACATCGGCAGCGACTGCCCGATGGCCGGGCACCACATCGCCCAGGGCATGAGCGAAGCCGGCACGCCGGCCAAGGCGGTGTCGCACCCCCTCACCCTCGTACGCATCGCGTACGGATTGGCCTGATGCGGCCGGGTGCGCTTGGCCCACGGAAGGAGTGAAGCGATGTCCATTACCCCCGAGAGCCTGCTGTCGCTGGAGGCCTATGCCAAGGTGCGCAACGCGCGCAAGCCGCAGATCATCGCCCACCGGCGGCTGCGCAGCGTGCAGCTCGGCGAGCACATGAACCTGCAGTTCGAGGACGAGCAGACGGTGCGCTACCAGATCCAGGAGATGCTGCGCATCGAGAAGATCTTCGAGGAGGAGGGCATCCGCGGCGAGATCGAGGTCTACGCGCCGCTGGTGCCCGACGGCAGCAACTGGAAGGCCACGGTGCTGATCGAATTCCCCGACGCGCACGAGCGCAAGCGCGAGCTGGCGCGGCTGATCGGCGTGGAGGATCGCCTCTTCGTCGAGGTCGAGGGCCACCCGCGCGTGTACGCCATTGCCGACGAGGACCTGGAGCGGGAGAACGAGCAGAAGACCTCGGCCGTGCACTTCGCGCGCTTCGAGTTCACGCCGCCGATGCGCCAGGCGGTGCGCGCCGGCGCCGCGGTGCGGCTGGGTTGCGACCACCGCAACTATCCGGCGCACGTCAGCATCCCGCCGGAGACGCTGGCCAGCCTGGCCGGGGATCTGGGCATCGCCTGAAGCCGCGGGCCGGCGCGGCGGGCCCGCGCGCAGGGTTGCCGACTGTTGTTTGCGTGTACGGATGTGAGCCGCATGTCGTGCGAAAAGCACAGCCTGCGCCGTCTTCTGCGCTGCGCCACCCGCTGGGGGGATGACTGCGCCTCGCGCAAGCTGAAAAATCGCTGTCACGCGCCGCTGCCACCATTGCGATCGCAGCGCCAGTGGGCGCGACGCACGGAGACGGACCATGCCGCAGACCTACAACGTCGGTTCCAGATCCCTGTTCGTCACGGTGACGGCCTGGGTCTTCATCGTGCTGGCGGCGCTGGCCAGCGTGTCGGCGCTGCTGCAGAACGCCGAGCTGGCCTCGGTCCTGCCGGGGCTGACGGTGGTCGGCAACGTGCAGCCGCTGCCGCTGCTCACCGGGCTGCTGATGGGCTACCTGCCGTGGCTGGTGGGCGCCGGCCTGGCGGTGTCGCTGGCCACGCTGGCCTGCGCCATCGGGCTGCTGCTGCGGCTGGAGTGGGCGCGGCGCATCTTCATCGCGCTGCTGGTCTTGGCCATCGCGGCCAATGTGGCCGGCCTGTGGCTGCAGCAGGAGATGCTGCAGTCGCTGGTCAGCAACACACTGGCCGCTTCGCCGCTGCCGGCGCATGCGGCCGGAGTCTTCGGCGGCTTCGTCACCGCGGCGCGCGTGATGGCGGTGCTGGTCACGCTGGGTGCCTGCCTGATGCTGGTGTGGATCATCCGGCGGCTGATGTCGCCGGCGGTGCGCCAGGAATTCGCCTGATCGGCGCCGCGCCGGCGCGGCGCGCGGCCCTCGAGCCAAGCCGCTTGGCCTTAGCATGCGGCGCAGGAGGCGCCGATGATCGACCTGCACTACTGGCCCACGCCCAACGGCTGGAAGGTCAGCATCATGCTCGAGGAGTGCGGACTGCCGTACGCGCTGAAGCCGGTGAACATCGGCCGCGGCGAGCAGTTCAGGCCCGAGTTCCTGGCCATCAGCCCGAACAACCGCATGCCGGCGATCGTCGACCACGCCCCGACGGGCGGTGGCGCGCCGGTATCGGTGTTCGAGAGCGGCGCGATCCTCGTCTACCTGGCCGAGAAGACCGGCCGCTTCCTGAGCGCCGAGCTGCGCGAGCGCGCGGCCACGCTGCAATGGCTGATGTGGCAGATGGGCAACCTCGGGCCGATGGCCGGGCAGAACGGCCACTTCCTGCTCTACGCGCCCGAGAAAGTGTCGTATGCGCTGGAGCGTTACGCCAAGGAAGTCAACCGCCTCTACGGCGTGCTCGACGGCCAGCTGCAGCGCAGCGGCGCGTACGTGGCCGGCGCCGAGTATTCGATCGCCGACATGGCGGTCTTCCCGTGGATCCGCGTATGGAAGGCGCAGCAGGTGCCGCTGCACGAGTTCCGGCACGTCAAGACCTGGTACGAGCGGCTGATGCAGCGCCCGGCGCTGCGCCGCGGCATCGAGCTCGGCCGCGAGCTGCGGGCGTCCGGCATCGACGACGAGGCGCGCCGCGCGCTGTTCGGCCAGACCGCGCAGACGCTGCGCGACGCCGCGGCCAAGGCGCCGTGAAGCGGAGCACACGATGATCGAGTTCTTCTTCGACTGCAGCAGCCCCTGGACCTACCTGGGCTTCCACAACATCCAGCCGCTGGCGGCCGAACTGCAGGTGCCGATCCGCTGGCGGCCGATCCTCGTCGGCGGCGTGTTCAACAGCGTCAACCCCAGCGTCTACGCGTCGCGCGAGCACCCGGTGCCGGCCAAGCGCGACTACATGCTCAAGGACCTGCAGGACTGGGCGGGCGCCAGCGGCCTGAAGATCGTCATGCCGCCCCGCGTATTTCCGGTGAACAGCGTGAAGGCGATGCGCGGCTGCGTGTGGCTGGAGCCGCAGGGCCGGCTCGTGCCCTTCGCCACCGCGGTGTTCGAGGCCTACTGGGGCCGCGACGAGGACATCGCGCAGGACGCGGTGCTGGCAGCGCTGTGCCGGCAGTGCGGCATCGACGAACGGGCCTTTTTCGCCGGCATCGCGCAGGACGCGGTCAAGGCGCAGCTGAAGGCCAACACCGACGAACTGATCCGCCGCGGCGGTTTCGGCTCGCCGACGATCTACGTCGACGGCGGCGACATGTATTTCGGCAACGACCGCTTGCCGCTCGTGCGCGACGCCGTGCTGCGCGCTCGCGCCGAGCGCGGCTAGAGCTGGAGGTTGTCGATCGCCAGCGGCTCCACCGCGTCGGCCAGCTCGAAGCCGAGCACGCGCGAGTAGAAATAGGCCTCGGCTTCGAGCGCACGCACGATGTTCTTCAGCTGCCTGAAGCCGTGCTGCTCGCCCTCGAATTCCAGATAGGCGACCGGCACGCCGCGCGCCTTCAGCGCGGCATGCATGCGGCGCGACTGCTCGGGCGGCACCACCTGGTCCTCGGCGCCTTGCAGCAGCAGCAGCGGGCGGCGCAAGCCGTCGAGGTGGTGGATCGGTGAGCGCGCCAGGTAGCGCTCGCGCGCCGCGGGGTAGGGGCCGACCAGCCGGTCGAGGTAGCGCGCTTCGAACTTGTGCGTGTCGGCGGCCAGCAGCTCCAGGTCGCCGATGCCGTACAGGCTGGTGCCGCAGGCGAAGGCGTCGTGGAAGGCCAGTGCGCTGAGCGTGGTGAAGCCGCCGGCGCTGCCGCCGCGGATGATCAGCCGCCGGGCGTCGACGTCGCCGCGCGCGGCCAGGAAGCGCGCGCCGTGGATGCAGTCCAGCACGTCGGCCACGCCCCAGGCGCCGTCCAGCCGCTGGCGGTAGGCGCGGCCGAAGCCGCTCGAGCCGCCGTAGTTGACGTCGAGCACGGCGATGCCGCGGCTGCTCCAGTACTGCACACCGGCGCGATAGGCGTCGACCGCCATCGCGGTCGGCCCGCCGTGGCTCATCACCAGCAGCGGCGGACGCTCGCCCGGCGGGATGGCGAAATCGCGGTTGCGCGGCGCGTAGTAGAAGGCGTGCGCGGTGGCGCTGCCGGCGCCGGGGAAGGCCACCGGCTCAGCGACTGAGGTGTCCTGCGCATCGGCGTCGATGGTGCTGCCGCGGCGCAGCGTCTCGATGCCGCCGTCGTCCAGTTGCAGCAGGCACACCGAGCTCGGCTGCAGCGGCGAGGCCGCGGTGAACAGCACGCGCCCGGCATTCGCCGCGACGCTGCCGAAGCTGCTGAACGGCGTGTCGAGGGTACGCAACTCCAAGGTTTCGGTGTCCAGCAGCGCCAGTTGCGACACCGCCTGCCGCCCGACGCAGCACACCAGCTGCCGCGACGACGCGAAGGCATAGGTGGCCAGGCCGAGGTTCCACATCGGCTGGCCGAACTCGGCCGCCATCGGGCACAGCGCCTCGGCGCCGGCCTCGGTCCAGCGGTACAGGTTCCACCAGCCGCTGCGGTCGGAGATGAAATGCAGCCGCCCGTCGGGCGACCATCGCGGTTGCTGCACCGCTTCGTCGCGGCCGCCGGCCAGCCGGCGCGGCTGCTGCAGCACGCCCTGCGCATCGACCTCGGCCAGCCACAGCTCGCAGCCGTCCCAGGGCATGTCGGGATGGTTCCAGCTCAGCCAGGCGAGTTGGCGGCCGTCGGGGCTGAGCCTGGGCGCGGCATAGAAGTCATGGCCTTCGGCGGCGACACGGCCGCCAGCGGCATCGCCGCGGGCATTCAGCGCGACCAGGCCGTTGCGCGGCTCGCCGCTGCCGCGATGGTCCTCGCGCACCGCCCACAGCAGGCCGCGGGCGGCATCGGCGCACAGGTCGGCATAACGCAGCGCGCCGCCGCTGTCGGGCGTGATCGCTTGCGGCGGCTGCCCCGCGCCGGCGCGATACAGCCGTTGGTCGGCGAAGTGGCTGAAGACCAGCACGCCGCCGTGCATCAGGTAGGCGCAGCCGCCGTACTCGTGCACGCGCGTGCGGGCGTTGAAGGACGCCGGGCTCAGCTCGTGCAGCGTGCCGCCGGCGGCGCGCCGCATGACGACGTTGCGGCCCTTCTCGGTAGGCCGCGATTCCTGCCACAGCACGCTGTCGCCGTCGAAGGCAACGTCGCTCAGCCCGATGCCCGCGGCCACGGCGCGCTCGGCACTCAGGCGCGAGCGCCAGCTGCCGCAGCGCGCGACGGTCGGCATCAGCCCAGCACCAGCTGCGTCTGCGTGACCACCGCGCACAGCTTGCCGTCCGCGTTGCGGATCGTGGTCTGCCAGACCATCGTCGTGCGGCCCTTGTGCAGCGGCGTGCTCTCGCCGGTGACGGTGCTGCCGACCTTGGCCGAGCCGATGAACTTGGTGCTCGATTCCACCGTCGTCGTGCCCTTGCCTTCGGGCAGGTTGACGAAGGTGCCGACCGCGCCCAGCATGTCGGCGAAGGCCATGTGCGCGCCGCCGTGCAGGATGCCGCCGGTGGTGCACAGGTCGGGCCGTACCCGCATCGTGGCGACGACACGATCGGGGCCGACTTCGCTCAGCTGCATGCCCATCAGGCCGGGCAGCAGGGGTTGCAGCCGTTGCTGCAGGGCGGCGGTGTCCATGCGGTCCTCCATGCGTCGTGGCGGTGCGGCAAGCATAGCCGCAGCGCAGCGCACAATCGCCGCCACCGGCCGCCGTGCGGCCATCATCCGGAGGAACCGCGCGATGACCCGCAGATCCGCACATGCCGGCCGTACCGCGCTGATCACCGGTGCCTCGTCGGGCATCGGCGAGGAGCTGGCGCGCTGCTTTGCCAAGGGCGGCTTCGATCTGGTGCTGGTCGCGCGCAGCGCCGACAAGCTGCAAGCGCTGGCCGACGATCTGCACGCGGCCCACGGCACGACCGTGCGCGTGCAGCCGGCCGACCTGTCCCGACCGGGCGCCGCGGCCGCGCTGGCGGCGGCGTTGCGGCGCAAGTCGCTGACCGTGGACGTGCTGGTCAACAACGCCGGCGTGCTGGAGCAGGGCGCGTTCTGCGACATCGCGCCGCAGCGGCATCAGGAACTGGTGGACCTGAACGTGGCCGCGCTGACGGCGATGCTGGCGCAGTTCCTGCCCGGCATGCGCGAACGCGGTTGGGGGCGGGTGCTGAACGTGGCGTCGATCGCCGCCTTCCAGCCGGTGCCGACGCTGGCCGCCTATGCCGCCACCAAGGCCTATGTGCTGTCGCTGACCGAATCGCTGTCCGAGGAACTGAAGGGCAGCGGCGTGACCCTCAGCGCGTTGTGCCCGGGCATCACCGCGACGCAGATGGTGCGCCGAGCCACCGAGGCCAACGACAAGCTGAAGAGCCTGCCGGCCTTCCTGGTCGGCGACGCCGCCGAGGTGGCGGCCGAGGGCTATCGCGCCTGCCTGAACGGCGAGGTCATCCGCGTGCCGGGGCTGCTGAACCTGGCCGGTACGCTGGCCGCACGCGCCGCGCCGAAGTGGCTGCTGCGCAACTTCAGCGGCGCGCTGGTGCGCCGCAGCCTGTAGCTTTGGGCCGCGTCAGCGCACGAACACGCCGTGCGAGGCGACGGGGTAGAAGCTGCGCTGGCCTTCGTCGAGCTGGCGCATGCGCACTTCCAGGTCGTGCATGTCTACCGCTTCGGACAGGTATTGTTGATGGCGCTGCTGGATGTCGGCCAGCGACGGGCTGAACAGCGCGGAAAGCAACTTCATCGGGGAAAACATGGCATCGAACCTTCACGAACGTTGGTCCGATGATACGCGCAACTAAGGGAAAACCCTAGAGTAGGGTCTTGGAATGACGCTGACAGCGCCCTCGACGCATCCGGGCTCTCCTCGAGCGATAGTCGGCGCGGCGCACGGGCCGGCGGCCAAGCTGGGACAATTCCCGGCTGCCCGGCCCGGGCAGGCTTGCTGCGTGCCCCCTTGTCCGATTCGTCTGCCTCCACCTCCACCGCCCTCGCACCGCCGCGCGGCGTCAAGCCGCTGACCGGCTGGCGCCCCTACTGGGCCAAGCGCTTCGGCCCCGCGCCCTTTCTGCCGATGAGCCGCGCCGAAATGGAGGCGCTCGGCTGGGACGCCTGCGACATCATCGTCGTCGGCGGCGACGCCTACGTCGACCATCCGAGCTTCGGCATGGCGGTGATCGGCCGCGTGCTCGAGGCGCAGGGCTTCCGCGTCGGCATGATCGCCCAGCCCGACTGGCACAGCGCCGAGCCCTTCAAGGCGCTGGGCCGGCCGACGCTGTTCTTCGGCGTCACCGCGGGCAACATGGATTCGATGATCAACCGCTACACGGCCGACCGCAAGCTGCGCAGCGACGACGCCTACACGCCGGGCGGAGCCGGCGGCATGCGGCCCGACCGCGCCGCGCTGGTCTATGCGCAGCGCTGCCGCGAGGCCTTCGGCGACGTGCCCATCGTGCTCGGCGGCATCGAGGCCAGCCTGCGGCGCATCGCGCACTACGACTACTGGCAGGACAAGGTGCGGCGCTCGATCCTGGTCGACAGCAAGGCCGACCTGCTGCTGTACGGCAATGCCGAGCGCGCCATCGTCGAGATCGCACACCGGCTGGCGCGGCGCGAGCCGGTGGCGCAGATCACCGACGTGCGCGGCACCGCGTACATGGTGCGCCGCGCGCCCGAGGGCTTCTTCGAGATCGATTCCACCGAGGTCGACCAGCCGGGGCGCATCGACGAGCACATCAACCCCTACCAGAGCCCGGCCGAGCAGGCCGCGGGGCGCGGCACGGCCTGTGCGCCGCAGACCGTGCCGGCGAGCGCCGTCGTTGCCATGCCGGCGAGCCGCCGCGTGCGCATGCCGGCGCGCGACCGGACCGTGATCCGCCTGCCGTCGTACGAACAGGTCAGGGCCGATCCGGTGCTGTACGCGCACGCCAGCCGCGTGCTGCACCTGGAAACCAACCCCGGCAACGCGCGCGCTCTGGTGCAGCGCCACGCCGACCGCGACGTCTGGCTGAACCCGCCGCCGATCCCGCTGACGACCGCGGAGATGGACCACGTCTTCGACCTGCCGTATGCGCGCAGCCCGCACCCGAGCTGTGGCGGCGCGAAGATCCCGGCCTGGGAGATGATCCGCTTCAGCGTCAACATCATGCGCGGCTGCTTCGGCGGCTGCACCTTCTGCTCGATCACCGAGCACGAGGGGCGCATCATCCAGAGCCGCTCCGAGGAGTCGGTGCTGCGCGAGATCGAGGACATCCGCGACAAGGTCAAGGGCTTCACCGGCGTCATCAGCGACCTGGGCGGGCCGACGGCCAACATGTACCGGCTGGCCTGCAAGAGCCGCGAGATCGAGGCCGCCTGCCGCAAGCCCAGCTGCGTCTACCCCGGCATCTGCCCGAACCTAGGCACCGACCACGCGCCGCTCGTGCGCCTGTACCGGCGCGCGCGCGCCTTGCGCGGCGTGAAGAAGATCCTCATCGCCTCCGGCCTGCGCTACGACCTGGCGGTGACTTCGCCCGAGTACGTGAAGGAGCTGGTCACGCACCATGTCGGCGGCTACCTGAAGATCGCGCCCGAACACACCGAGACCGCGCCGCTGTCAAAGATGATGAAGCCGGGCATCGGCGCCTACGAGCGCTTCAAGCAGCTGTTCGAGCGCTTCAGCGCCGAGGCCGGCAAGCAGCAGTACCTGATCCCGTACTTCATCGCCGCGCATCCGGGCACCAGCGACGAAGACATGATGCACCTGGCGCTGTGGCTGAAGAAGAACGGCTTCCGCGCCGACCAGGTGCAGACCTTCTATCCGAGCCCGATGGCCACGGCCACGGCGATGTACCACTCGGGGCGCAATCCGCTCAAGGGCATCAGCCGCGACCCGCAGCGCGGCGAGCGCGTCGACGTGGTGCGCGGCGAGCGCCGCCGCCGGCTGCACAAGGCCTTCCTGCGCTACCACGACGCGGCCAACTGGCCGCTGCTGCGCGAGGCGCTGCAGGCCATGGGCCGCGCCGACCTGATCGGCAACGGCAAGCAGCATCTGGTGCCCAACTACCAGCCTGCGGCCGCGGCCGGCCAGCGCAGCGCGCCCGCCACAGGCTCGCAGCCGGCGGTGCCGAAGCGCGGCACGCTGTTGACGCAGCACACCGGGCTGCCGCCGCGGCCCAGATCGCGGTAGCGCCAGCGCCAGCGCCAGCACAAACCCGTAGTCGGGTCGCGCCGACGCGTTGAATGCGGCGCGCAAACCACACATTTCCATTTGTAACGCGGCTTGCGCGCGGGACATGCATGGGCGCGCGCCGACTGTGTCTTATGCTCGACGCACAACGGCTGCCCCGGCAACTGGAGCCGCCGAAAAGAACACTCGTTGGGGAACCATCCATGAGTAGTTGCAGCTTGGGGTTCAGTCTCCAGCCGGTGGCATCGCACGCCGATCTGCTCGATGCCTGCGCGGTGCGGGCGCAGGCCTACGGCCACCACGTGCCCGAGATGGGCGGGCGCCTGGCCGAGCCCGATGCGCTCGATCTGGCCGACGGCACGACCGTGTTCCTGTGCCGCGACAAGACCAGCGGACGCGCCACCGGCACGATGCGCGTGCAGACCAGCCATGCCGGCCCGTTGATGATGGAGGACAGCGTGGCGCTGCCCGACTGGCTGGCCGCGACGCCGCGCGCCGAGATCACGCGGCTGGCGGTCGCGGTCGGCGCCGACCCGCTGACCAAGCTGTGCTTGATGAAGGTCAGCTACCTGTTCTGCATGGCGCAGCAGGTGCAGTGGATGGCCATCGGCGCGCGCAACGAAGCGCTGATCCGCAACTACCGGCGCCTGGGTTTCGTCGACGCATTCGGCGGCGGCGTGCTGGTGCCGCTGGCGCATACCGGCGGCCTGCTGCACCGCATCCTGGCCTTCGACGTGCTCGCCGCTGAACGCGCCTGGGCAGCGGCCCGGCACCCGCTGTACGGATTCATGGTGCGCACGCAGCACGCTGACCTGCTGCTCGAATCGCCGCAGCCGCAAGCGCCGCTGCTGCAGCCGCTGCCCGGCCTGGGGCAACTGGCAACGGCCTGAAGCCGATCAGGCCGATTGCGGCGCGGCTTCGCGCCGGTGCAGCCAGCGCGCCAGCACCTGCTCCAGTTCGTCCTTGGTGTACGGCTTGCACATGAACGCGTCCATGCCGGCGTTCAGGCACAACTGGCGGTTGATGTCCGACGAAGTGGCCGTCAGCGCGATCACCGGCACGCGCGGCAGACCGAGGCTGCGTTCCTGCGCGCGGATCTCGCGCGTCGCCGCCATGCCGTCCATCGACGGCATGCGGCAATCCATCAGCACCAGGTCGGGCCGGTCGACGTCGCGCAGGGCGTGGCGCACCGCCTGGTGCCCATCCTTGACGCGCTCGGCGGTCACGCCCAGGTGCTCCAGGTAGGCGGTAGCGATCACCGCATTGACGTCGTCGTCCTCGGCGATGAGCACGCGGCAGTCGGCGGCGGGCGCGCCGCCCGGCCGGACGGCGCCGCCCGGCGCCTGCGCCTGCGGGGCTGCCGCCGGCGGCAGCACGGCACTGAACAGCGCGCACGTGCCGGCGCCGACCGTGCTGCGCAGGCTGATGTCCCCGCCCATGGCCTGCGCGATGTCGCGCGCGATCGTCAGCCCGAGGCCGGTGCCTTCGAAGGGCCGCGTGGCCGCGCCGCCGACCTGCCGGAAGGCCTCGAACACATGCGTCAGGTCGGCGGCATCGATGCCCGGGCCGCTGTCCTGTATCTCGGCGCTGAGCCGGCCGCTGGCGGCGTCATGCGCGAGCGTCAACCTGATCGAACCGCGCTGCGTGAACTTGAGCGCGTTGCCGAGCAGGTTGTGCAGCACCTGGCGCACGCGCGCCGGATCGCCCTGCAGCCAGCACGGCGGCTCGACCTGCAGCGACAGGCTGAACTGCAGTCCCTTCTCGACCGCACGCACCGCATACAGGTCGGCCAGGTTCTGCACCAGCGAACCCAGCTCGAAACGCTCGCTGCGCATGACGAACTGGCCGGCTTCGATGCGCGAGATGTCGAGCAGGTCGTTGATCAGCCCGAGCAGGTGCGTGCCCGACGCTTCGATCAGCTCGACGCGGCGCGCCACCGCGCGGTCGCGTGCCTCCAGATGCAGCAGCCGCGCCACGCCGAGGATGCCGTGCAGCGGCGTGCGCAGCTCGTGGCTGACGTTGCTGATGAACTGCGTCTTCACCGCGCTCTGGCGCAGCGCCAGCTTCAGTGCCTCGTCCTTCTCCACCGTCAGCGCCTGCGCGTGCAGGCGCAGCTTCAGGCCGTCCAGCAGCCGCCGCTCCGACGACACGGCGGTGGCCAGCAGCAGGCCCAGCAGCATCAGGATGCCGGTGCCGGCGATCGAGCCGAATTCGTCGCCGCGCAGCAGCAGGCCCAGCGCCACCAGCGCGATCATCGGCACCACGTAGGCGGCGGTCGACCGCTTGCTGAACTGCAGCCCGAAGGTGGCGATGCACGACACGCCGACGATGCCCGAGCCCACCAGCGAGGCGGTGGGGATCGGCGCCGACATCATGACGAAGCCGCCGATGCCCCAGACGATGCCGTCGGCCAGCAGCCAGGCATCGGTGAGCACGCACCAGCGCTCGCCGCCGGGCCGGCCCAGACGCACGTAGCGCAGGCTGAGCGCGATGCGCGCTGCGGCCACGCCGACCTTGACCGCCAGCCAGCCGTCGACGAGCCAGGCCGGCAGCGCCGTGCCGCGCAGCTGCAGCGCCATGAAGATCGCGAAGGCCGTCGCCACCAATGTGCCCAGCCGGGTATGGCCGAGCACCATGTTCAGCTGCTCGCAGCGGGCCTCGTGGAGCAGCGCCGCGTCGACCTTGGCGGCGAAACGCTCGCTGAAGCGCGAGATGCGAAACGGCACCGACAGCTCACCCGCCGCCGGCGGCATCGGGGGGCTGTGCTCGGCGTTTACCACTCGGTGATCAGCATGTCGAAGCCGGCGGGTACTTCGATGCGCAGCGTTTCGCAGGTGGAGCGGACCAGGGCCGCACGCTCCTGCGCCGCGAGGCCGGGGCTGCCGCCGCTCAGCTCGGCGGCGAACTGCTTCATCGCGTGCTCGCGGTAGCTCGCCAGCGAGCGCTGCCAGTCGCGTATCAGTTCCAGCCTGACCAGGCTCGGACAGGCGAGGAATTCGTCCGACAGGTGGATCGAGCCGCGGCCCAGCTCCAGGTCGGCGTACAGCCCGGTCAAAGGCAGCTGGAATTCGTCAGGATCGGAAGTGCCGGGCCTGCGCACCGTCGTCCCGCTGTGTGCAAGGTTCGTCATGCGGTGATCCCTCGCTCGAGGTGTTGCTCTTGTTCGATTCTGTAACGCCGCCGCGCCGCGGGCAGCCCCTAAAGGCTGGGATTTTGGCCGCATTTCTGCGTTCGTCACCGGCTCTGACCCGACACCGCTCGTCGCGGCCGATGATGCCATCCGTGCGCCGCGCCGCGCGTCAACTATTGCGCGCAAACCCCGCCTGCGGCCGCCCAGCGCCTCGGCGGCCTGGCCGCAGCTCAGCGTGCGGCCGTGCGCGATGCGCAGCGCGATCGCAGGCGCGGCGGTGCAGCTCGGGCAGGCTGCGCAGGTCCAGCTGCAGCGCCGTGAAATCCACCGGTTCGCCGTGCAGCAGCGCGTCGTTCGCTTCGGGCAGCTGCAGCGCGCGCCCGCCGGCATCGCCCCAGGCGATGCCGCAACGGCCCGGCGCGGTGTCGAACAGCGCGCCGCCGAATCGCCAGGCGCCGCTCACGATGCGCGGCGGCGGCGCCACCACAGCAGGCCGAGCACGAGCCCGCCGGCGAGCAGACCGACCATGATCGCGTCCTGCACCGCATGCAGATCCCGCAGCAGCCACTGCATCGCATTGCCGAACTGCCAGCCGAGCAGGCTGAAGCCGGTGGCCCACAGCGCCGCGCCGAGCAGGTTCAGCCACACGAAGGTCCAGCGCGGCACGCCCAGCGCGCCGAGCGCGATCGGGCCGGCGGTGCGCAGGCCGTAGGCGAAGCGCACACCCAGGACGGCGGCGTGCGGATGGCGCGCCAGCAGCGGTTGCAGCCGCTGCGCCTGGCGCGCCAGCGACGGAAAACGCGCCAGCAGCCGCGGGCCATGGCGCCGCCCCAGATGAAAGGCCAGCTGGTCGCCCAGCGTGCCGGCGGCGAAAGCCAGCGCGATCACCTGCGGCAGCTGCAGCAGACCGCGGTGCGCAGCGAAGCCGGCCGCCAGCAGCACCGATTCGCCTTCGGCCAGCGCACCGAAGAAGACCATCCAGTAGCCGTATTGCGCGACCAGCGCCGACACGCCCAGCGACGAGCTCATGCGCGGCATTGTGCAGCGCGAGCGCGCGCCGGCAAGCGATCGGCTACGCTTGCCGGCCGCCGCCGCGCATGGCCGGAGCCCGCCCTTGTTTGCCGCCTTCGAAAAACTCGTGCCGCCGTTTCCGCCCGGCGCGCCGCCGCTGCCGCCGCGCGGCCTGCTGCGCTTCGTCTGGGCCTGCAGCCGGGGCCTGCGCCGCTGGATCGCGCTGATGACGCTGTTCACCGCGACGATCGGCGTGTTCGAGGCGCTGCTGTTCGCCATGCTCGGCAAGCTCGTCGACTGGCTCGGCGCGGTGCCGCCCGCCGAACTGTGGCCGCGGCACGGCGGCACGCTGGCGCTGCTGGCGCTGGTGCTGCTGGGCAGCACGCTGCTGGTGGCGCTGCAGACGATGTTCAAGCACCAGGCGATGGCCGGCAACTTCCCGATGCGCCTGCGCTGGAACTTCCACCGCCTGCTGCTGCAGCAGAGCATGCACTTCTACCAGGACGAGTTCGCCGGGCGCATCGCCACCAAGCTGATGCAGACCGCGCTGGCGGTGCGCGACGTGTGGATGATCCTGGCCGACATCGTCGTCTTCGCGCTGATCTACTTCGTCACCATGGCGGCGGTGGCCGGCGGCTTCGACGCCTGGCTGCTGCTGCCCTTTGCCGCCTGGCTGCTGCTGTACCTGGCCGCGCTCGGCTGGTTCGTGCCGCGGCTGGCGAAGAGCGCGCGCGCCCAGGCCGATGCGCGCTCGCTGATGACCGGGCGCATCACCGACGCCTACACCAACATCGCGACGGTCAAGCTGTTCTCGCACGCCGGGCGCGAGGCCGGCTATGCGCGCTCGGCGATGCAGGAGTTTCTGCTCACGGTGCACGCGCAGATGCGGCTGATCAGCGGCTTCGAGATCGTCAATCACCTGCTCAGCATCGGCCTGATCCTGGCCACCGCCGGGGTCGCGCTGTGGCTGTGGATCCGGGGCCAGGTCGGCGTCGGCGCGGTCGCGGCGGCGTCGGCGATGGCGCTGCGCCTGAACGGCATCTCGCACTGGGTGATGTGGGAGATGGCCGATCTGTTCGAGCAGGTGGGCACGGTGCAGGACGGCATCAACACGCTGTCCCGGCCGCAGGCGGTGGTCGACCGGCCGGACGCGGTGCCGCTGCAGGTCAGCCGCGGCGAGCTGCGCTTCGAGCAGCTGGGCTTCCACTACGGCGGCGGCGGGAATGCCCAGGCGCCGCGCGTGATCGACCGGCTGACGCTGACGGTGCGCCCGGGCGAGAAGATCGGCCTGGTCGGCCGCTCCGGCGCGGGCAAGAGCACGATCGTCAACCTGCTGCTGCGCTTCTACGACCTGCAGTCGGGCCGCATCCTGATCGACGGCCAGGACATCGCCGGCGTGACGCAGGATTCGTTGCGCGCGCAGATCGGCATGGTCACGCAGGACACCTCGCTGCTGCACCGCTCGGTGCGCGACAACATCCTCTACGGCC
>OEIU01001184.1_pt1 | contig 18127 bp, 15 predicted proteins | sample 1539221 | NCBI WGS metagenome assembly OEIU01 (sample SAMN03792071, study PRJEB22550) | activated sludge metagenome | feature: wastewater treatment plant; material: activated sludge; isolation source: Wastewater treatment plant of a petroleum refinery complex | place: Argentina: Zarate | collected...
GGCGGCAGGCGGGTCGCCGTGGCCATCGTGGCGGGCGACGGCCGGCCCCTGGCGCCGTGCGGCCGCTGCCGGCAGGTGCTGTACGAGCACGGCGGCCCCGGCCTGCTGATCGACCAGGGCGAGGGCGCGCCCCCGACGACGCTGGGGGCGCTCCTGCCGGACGCCTTCGGCCCGGACGACGTGGCGGCGAGGGCCGCCGGGTGAGCCACTCCGCCGTCGACATCATCCGCGCCAAGCGGGACGGACGGGAGCTCACGGACGACGAGATCCGCTGGTTCCTGCACGGCTACACCGACGGGGCCGTGGCCGACGAGCAGGCGTCCGCCCTCCTGATGGCCGTCGTCTTCCGGGGGCTGTCCCCCCGGGAGCTGGCGACCTGGACCGACCAGATGATCCGCACCGGCGACCGCCTGGACCTGTCGCGGGTCGGCCGCCCCACGGTCGACAAGCACTCGACCGGCGGGGTGGGGGACAAGATCTCGCTGCCGCTCTGCCCCCTGGTGGCGGCGTGCGGCGCGGCCGTGCCGCAGCTCTCGGGACGGGGCCTGGGGCACACGGGCGGCACCCTCGACAAGCTCGAGGCGATCCCCGGGTTTCGCACCGGCCTCTCGGCGGAGGAGTTCGTCGACCAGCTGCGCGACGTCGGCGCGGTGATCTGCGCGGCGGGCGCCGATCTGGCCCCGGCCGACCGCAAGCTCTACGCCCTGCGCGACGTGACGGGGACGATCGAGGCGACGCCGCTCATCGCCAGCTCGATCATGTCCAAGAAGATCGCGGAGGGCACCGACGGGCTCGTGCTGGACGTGAAGGTCGGCTCCGGCGCGTTCATGAAGCAGATGGGCGCCGCGCGGGACCTGGCGCGGACCATGGTCGGGCTCGGCGAGGCGCACGGCGTGCGGACCGTCGCCCTGATCACGGGGATGGAGACGCCCCTCGGCCTCGCCGTCGGCAACGCCCTGGAGGTGCGGGAGTCCGTCGAGGTGCTCGCGGGCGGCGGGCCCCCGGACGTGGTGGAGGTCACGCTCGCGCTGGCGCGGGAGATGCTGGCCCTGGCCGGCATCGACGCCGACCCGGAGGCCGCGCTGCGCGACGGGCGCGCCATGGACGCCTGGCGCCGCATGATCCGCGCGCAGGGCGGCGACCCCGACGCGCCCCTGCCGGCCGCCCCCCTGGTGGAGGAGCTCCGCGCCGAGGTCGCGGGGCCGGTCACCGCCGTCGACGCGCTGAAGGTGGGGGAGGCGGCGTGGCGGCTCGGCGCCGGCCGCGCCCGCAAGGAGCATCCGGTCAGCCCCGGGGCCGGCGTGGTGCTGCGGGTGGTCCCCGGCGACATGGTGTCACGGGGGGCCGTGGTGGCCGAGCTGCACGCCGACGACGCCGCGCACATGGAGGTCGGGCGGGCCGCGATCACCGGCGCCATCCGGTTGGGCGAGGCGCCGCCGGAGCCGCGGCCGCGCGTCCGCGAGCGCATCGCCGCCGACGGGGACTGACACGACCGGGTGGGTGGGCACGACAGGGGTGTCGCGCCGACCGCTCCAGCGTGTATAACGCTCCGCTATCAACTCAACGGTAGGTCACCGGCCGGTGCCCAGTCGGCCGGGGGCGGAGGAGGGCGCATATGAGGGTACGACGTTGGAGGACGATGGCGGCCGCCTGTGCCGCGGTCGCGGCCCTCGGGCTCGTCGTCGCGTGTGGCGACGACGATGACAGCGCGGGCGCGTCGAGCGACACCACGGCCGCCCCCGTGTCCGACACGACGGTCGGCCTGGTCAGCGACGTCGGCAAGTTCAACGACCGGTCGTTCAACCAGTCGGCCCTCGAGGGCCTGGAGCGCGCCGAGGCCGAGCTCGGCGTCGACGGCTCGCCCATCGAGTCGAAGTCCGCGAGCGACTACATCCCGAACCTCACCTCGCTCGCGCGCGACGACACGAGCGTGATCATCGGCGTCGGGTTCCTCATGGCGGATGCGCTGGACACCGTCGCGACGCAGTTCCCCGACAACAACTTCGCGATCGTGGACTACCCGTACGAGGCCCTGAAGAACAAGCCCTCCAACGTGCGCGGGCTGACCTTCGCGACCAACGAGAACAGCTATCTGATCGGCTACCTGGCCGCGAAGCAGGTCCAGAAGCAGGGCGGCAAGCAGATCATCAGCGCCGTCGGCGGCCAGAAGATCCCGACCGTCACGATCTTCATCGCCGGCTACACCGCGGGCGCGAAGGCCGCGAACCCGAACGTCAAGGTCCTGGTGGACTACTCGCAGGAGTTCGTCCAGCAGGCGCCGTGCAAGGAGCTGGCGCTCGACCAGATCGCCAAGGGCTCGCAGGCCGTCTTCCAGGTGGCCGGCGGCTGCGGCCTCGGCGCCCTCTCCGCCGCGGCGGACAAGGACGTCTGGGGCATCGGCGTCGACCGCGACCAGTCCGACCTCGGCCCGCACATCCTGACCAGCGCCGTGAAGCGCGTCGACACCTCGGTGTTCGACACGACGAAGGCGGTCGAGGACGGCACGTTCAAGGGTGGCCAGGACCAGACGTTCGACCTCGCCAACGACGGCGTCGCCCTCGGCAAGGTCAGCCCCGAGGTGTCGCAGGACATCCTCGACGAGGTCGATGACCTCAAGCAGCAGATCATCGACGGCACGATCACCGTCCCCACCCAGTAGGGCGATCCTGACGGCACGTCCGTGAGCACGCAGCTCCCACACCAGTCTCCTCCGGCGCCGCCGGCGCCGGGGGAGACGGTGCTGGAGCTGCGCGGGATCACCAAGCGGTACCCGGGCGTCCTCGCGTCCGACGACGTCCGGTTCGACCTGCGGCGCGGCGAGGTGCACGCGCTCCTCGGCGAGAACGGCGCCGGCAAGTCGACCCTCATGAACATCCTGTACGGGCTCACGGCGCCCGACGAGGGCGAGATCATCGTCAACGGCGCGCCGGTGAGGATCTCGTCGCCGCTCGACGCGATCGCCCTGGGGATCGGGATGGTGCACCAGCACTTCATGCTGATCCCGGTCATGACCGTCGCCGAGAACATCGTGCTGGCGGTCGAGCCCACGAAGGGCCCGCTGCTCGACCGCGCCGAGGCCGCGGCGCGCGTGAAGGCGATCTCCGACCGCTACGGACTGGCGGTCGAGCCGGAGGCGCTGGTCGAGGACATCACGGTCGGCATGCAGCAGCGGGTGGAGATCCTGAAGGCCCTCTACCGCGGCGCCGACATCCTGATCCTCGACGAGCCCACCGCGGTGCTGACCCCGCAGGAGGCCACGGAGCTCGTGGGCATCCTGCGCAACCTGACCGCGCAGGGCACCTCGGTCATCTTCATCACGCACAAGCTCAACGAGGTGCTCGACATCGCCGACCGCGTCACGGTGCTCCGGCGCGGCAGGTACATCGCCACCGAGACCACCCGGGGCGCCTCGGAGGCGGACCTCGCCAAGTTCATGGTGGGCCGCGAGGTGGTGCTGCGGGTCGACAAGGCCCCGTCGAACCCCGGGAAGGCGCGCCTCGAGGTGCGCGACCTGGTCGTCCACGACGACCGCGGCCTCGAGGCCGTCCGCGGCCTGGGCCTGGAGGTGCGGGCCGGCGAGATCGTGGGCCTGGCGGGCGTCGACGGCAACGGCCAGGCCGAACTGATCGACGCCATCGCCGGGCTGCGGGCGCCCACCTCGGGGACGATCCTGGTCGACGGCCGGGACATCACCGGCGCCAGCCCCCACGACGTGCTGGAGGCGGGCGCCGGGCACATCCCGACCGACCGCCAGCACCGCGGCCTGGTCATGGACTTCACGCTGGCCGAGAACATCGCGCTCCACGACTTCGACAAGCCGCCGGCGTCGTCGCACGGATGGCTCTTCCCCCGGCGGATGGAGGCGCACGCCAGGCCGCTGCTCCAGGAGTTCGACGTGCGCGGCGGCGGGCCGCGCGCGCCGGCCGCGTCGCTCTCGGGCGGCAACCAGCAGAAGGTCATCATCGCCCGCGAGGTCTCGCGCGACCCCGCCGTGCTGGTCGCGTCCCAGCCCACCCGCGGCCTCGACGTCGGGGCCATCGAGTACGTCCACCGCCGCCTGGTGGCCGAGCGCGACGAGGGCCGCGCGATCCTGCTCGTCTCGCTGGAGCTGGAGGAGGTGCTGTCCCTGGCGGACCGCATCCTCGTGATCTTCGAGGGGCGCATCGTCGCGGAGTTCCCGGCGGGCGCCGACCGCGACGCCCTGGGCGAGACCATGCTCGGCGGCGGCCGGGCGCGCGCGTGAGCACCACCGCGCCGCCGATCCCGCCGCCACGGCTGCCCGAGCCGCCGCCCGAGGCGGAGCCGCCCGGCGGCTGGAGGGCCTGGACGCTCCCGCACGTCGGCGGCGTCGCCACCTCCGTCGCCACCACGATCCTGGCGTTCCTGCTGGCCGGGCTGGTCGTCCTGGCGACGGGCCACAACCCGCTCCAGGTCTACAAGGGCATCTTCCAGGGCGCCGGGCTCGACTGGTTCCTGCCGTGGGTCACGGGGGACGCCCGCGCCGACGCGGCGTTCAACCTCCAGCAGACCCTGCTCCAGACGACGACGCTTATCCTCACGGGCCTCGCCGTCGCGTTCGCGTTCCGCTGCGGGATGTTCAACATCGGCGGCCAGGGCCAGTGGACGATGGGCGCCATCGTCTCGGTCTGGGTCGGCTCCTCCTGGGCCGGATTGGCCGGCCCGGTCCACATCCTCGTGGCGATCGTGCTGGCCACGCTCGCCGGGGCCGCGTTCGCGGGGATCGCCGGCTTCCTGAAGGCGACCGTGGGGGCGCACGAGGTCGTCACGACGATCATGCTCAACTGGATCGCCTACTGGGTGGGGTCGTACCTGTTCGGCCTGGGCGGGCCGTTGCAGAACGACAACCCCATCCAGGCGAGCGTGCCGATCTCCAACGACGTGGTCGAGGCGGCGCGGCTGCCGGTCATCTGGGGCGACCCGGTGCTCCAGGGCCTCACGATCGGGATCTTCATCGCCTTCGGCGCGCTCGTCGCGTACTGGCTGACGCTGTCGCGCACCACCCTGGGCTTCCGGGTCCGCGCCGTGGGCCGCAGCGCCGAGGCCGCGCGCTACGGCGGCATCAGCGTGCGCAACAGCTACTTCCTGGCCATGGCGATCTCGGGCGCGTTCGCCGGCCTGGGCGGCGCGATGGACATGCTGGGCTGGCAGTTCCGCCTCGGCACCCTCGACGTCCAGTCCGCCACCGTCGGCTTCACCGGCATCGCGGTCGCGTTCCTGGGCCGCAACACCGCGGTCGGGGTGCTGTTCGCGGCGTTCCTGTTCGGCGCGCTCCAGTACGGGACGTCGTCGCGCACGCTCGATCCCGACATCTTCGACCCGAGCCTCGCCGGCAACCTCCAGCTCATGATCCAGGCGCTGGTGCTGCTGTTCATCGGCGCCGACGTGCTGATCATCTGGCTGTGGCGGCGGGGCAAGCTCGGCTGGTTCCACATGCCGAGGCTCCCGTCCCTGGCGTCGCTCAGACGCGGACCGCATCCGGAGCGGGCGGAGCGCGGCTTCGCCGCGAGCGACGTGGACGTGCCGCCGCTGCCCCACGTGCCCGTCGCGCAGCGGATGCGCGCCTGGGCCCTCGCGCGCGTGCCCCGCGGCGCGAAGGCCGTCGGCGTCGCCGCCGTCGTCGTGGCGCTCCTCGCGTTCTGGCTGGCGGTCCCACCGGTCACGGCGCGGAGCCTCGCCGTCCCGCTGGTCGTCGCGCTCGTGGCCCTGGGGCTCGGGGCGTGGACCGCGTGGCGGGGCGAGCGGCGCCTCGGCATCATCGCGATGGCGCTGGCCCTGATCTTCGGCGCCCTCGGCATCGCCGCAACGCACTCGAGCGTCTCGAACCTGGAGACGGTGTTCATCTGGGGCACCCTGGTCGCCGCGATGCTCCGGTACGCCACCCCGCTCATCCTGGCGGCGATCGGCGGCATGTTCTCCGAGCGCAGCGGCGTCGTGAACATCGGCCTGGAGGGCATGCTGCTGGTCGGCGCGTTCTTCGGGTTCCTCGGCGCCGACAAGCTCGGCAACTGGGTGTGGGGCGTCGTGCTGGCCATGATCGCCGGGGCGGTGCTCGCCGGGATCCACGCGGTGGTGTCGATCCACCTGCGCGCCGACCAGATCCTGAGCGGCACCGGCGTGTGGCTCCTCGGCTGGGGCCTGACCGGCTACCTGTTCATCGACATCTACGGCCCTGAGGGGACCCCCGGCACCGTCTCGGCGATCCCCGACGTGCACCTGGGGTTCCTCGACGGGGTCCCGTTCTTCGGCGAGGCCTTGGGCGACCTGAACCTGCTCATCTGGTTCGCGCTGCTGATGGTGCCGCTGTCGTACTGGATCGTCTTCCGCACGGCGTTCGGCCTGCGCCTGCGGTCCGTGGGCGAGCACCCGCGCGCCGCGGAGACCGTGGGGCTGTCGGTGTACCGGATCCGCTACACCGGGGTGATCCTCTCCGGCGTCCTCGCGGCCCTCGGCGGGGCGTTCCTGTCGATCGGGTTCGTCGACTCCTTCAGCGAGAACATGTCCAAGGGGCAGGGCTTCATCGCCCTGGCGGCCCTGATCTTCGGCAACTGGCGGCCCAAGGGGATCTTCTTCGCGGCGCTGCTGTTCGGCTCGGCGAGCGCGATCGCGCAGCGGCTGCCGGTGTACTCCGACTCGCTGGCCGTGCTGTTCCAGACGCTGCCGTACCTGCTCCCCCTGATCGCCGTCGCCGGCGTCATCCGCCGGCCGCGGCCGCCCGCCGCCGTGGGGATCCCCTACATCCGGAGCTAGCCGCTACGAGCCGCGGTAGGTGGTGTAGCCCCCGGGGGACACCAGCAGCGGCACGTGCAGGTGGCCGGCGCCGGCCGCCACCGTGAAGCGCACGGGCACCTCGTCCAGGAAGCCGCCGTCGCCGCGGAAGTAGTCGCCGACCGCGAACGTCAGCTCGTAGACGCCGGCCACCAGGTCGGCCCCCTCCAGCAGCGGCGCGTCGGTGCGGCCGTCGGCGTTGGTCACGGCCCGTGCCACCACCTCCCCGTCCCGGCGGAGCGTGACCGCGACCCCCGCGGCGGGGCGGCCCCGGGCCGTGTCGAGGATGTGGGTGGTCAGCCGCCGCCCCGCCCTCAGCGCCGCATGGTCAGCGTGATGGTCCCGTGGGCGGGGAAGGGGTCGGTGTACACGCCCTCCACCACCGGGTCCCGGGTCAGGTTGCGCCCCTCGAAGGACACCTCCGCCAACCCGGGGTAGCGCGCGAGCATCCGGACCCCCATCTCGTGGACGAGGTGCTGGATCGACTCCGACACGAACTCCGTGAACACGGCCCGCAGCAGGTCGGACACCTGGGCGGCGGCGACGTACCGGCCCGGATCGGCGCCCAGGGCGTCGGTGGGGTCGGCGTAGCGCCATCCCACGTCCAGGCCGACGAAGAGCGGCCGGTCGCGGCGGTCCGGAAGGGTGGTGTAGTCGTCGCGGACGAACGCGGTGAACGCGCTTCCCGTCAGCTTCAGCAGGGCCATGTCGCGGCGGCCGCACGCCAGGTGGGCGATGCGGACGCCGTCCCCCTCGCGCTCCAGGCGCATGTCGGCCACCGCGCGGTCGTCGCCGGATCGGGAGAACAGCACGTCGCCGCCGGCGGGCGCGAACGGGATCTCGTCCCACGCCATCCGCAGCGCCTGCATCTGCCCGTAGTCGGCGAGCATCAGGCCGCCCAGGTGCAGCAGCAGGCTCTCGGGGGTCGCCCCGGTCCACGACCCCGACTCCCGGAGCACCAGGTTCTTGATGCTGTCGGTCGCGACGACCATCGAGTTGTCGCCCTCGGTGTACGAGGGCAGGAAGTTGTCGCCGAACACCTCGACGGTCACGCGGCCGGCGACCAGATGGTTGGGCAGGCCGGTGACCCCCGACTCGGGGACGGCCGGCAGGCCCTCGAGCGGTGCGGCGCCGTGCCGGTAGACCGGCACCGCCGTCTTGCCGTAGGTGATCGCGTGCTCGGGCACCCGCCGGAACCGTAGCCGAGCGGGTGCCCCGCACGCGGGCCCGGTCAGCCCGCGCGCTTGTCGTAGGCGCGCCCCGCCGCCGCGACCACGGCATCCCGGGTGACGCCGGTCCCGATGGCCCCGACCGTGTAGAGGAAGCGGCCGTCGGTGAAGAAGACGTTCCACGCCTCGCCCGGCACGTCCCGCCCGGTCTGGACGGTGTGGGCCAGCGTCGCGCCCGGCGGGTGGTCCAGCGTCGTGGTGTCGAACGCGGTCGTCGTGACGCCCTCGTCGCAGCCGGGCCAGTCCCGGTCGAGCCCCGCGACGAAGGCCTTCTGGGCGGCCGTCGCGCCGGCCGGCGTCGCGAACTGCTGGACGATGCTGAGCGCGCCGCCGTCGCCCGACTCGAACGAGCGCCGGACCCGTGCCTGGAGCCCCGCCTCCTGGAGCATGCGGACGTCGTGCATCCGCCGGGCCGCGCACGGGTCGCCCGCCGACGACTCGACCGCGTCCTGGGGCTCGACCGGCTCACGCGTCGCGGTGAAGCCGGGGATGCCCAGCTCCTCGGCCGACAGCAGGCGGTCGGCCAGCTGCGCGCCCGGCGCGGCCGGGACCGACGCGACGTTGCCGTCGGAGGCGCCGCACCCCGCGGCGAGGGCGACGGAGGCGGCCACCGCGGTCAGCGCGACGGCCCATCGGCTTGCACGTCTCATCGTGGCTCCCCTCTCGGAGGCGGGATTGCGGCGCCATCGTAGGAGCGCGCACGGGCGGGCGTCATCGGGGCGCACCCCACATCCGGACGGCGCCCCGGCGTAGGGCTGACCCCGATGGACAGGGCGCGCGCGGAGCACGAACATCCGGCGATGAGCGTGCGTGTGCTGGTGGTCGATGACCATTCCGGGGTGAGGGCGCTGATCCGCCGCGTCCTGGAGGACGACGGCTTCGACGTGGTCGGCGAGGCCGGCGACGGCGCCGAGGCGCTCGACGCGGCCGCCGAGCTCCGCCCCGACCTGGTGGTGATGGACGTCGTCCTCCCCGGGGCGGACGGGATCGACGTGGCGGCGGAGATGGAGCGGCGCGGGGACGCGCCGCCGGTGATCCTCACGTCCAGCCGCGACCCGGCCGACCTGGGTCCGCGACTCGAGAGCGCCCGCGCGCTCGGCTTCGTGCGCAAGCGGGATCTGTCCGGCGCCGCGCTGTCGCGGCTGCTCGGGGGGGAGCCGGGGTGAGGTACGGACCCGTCGCGGCCGGCGTCGCGGGGGTCGCGCTGACGATCGGCGCCGTGCGCGCGCGGCTGCTGGAGGGGGACGGGGGCGCCCGGGTGGCGGCGATCGCCCTGGTGGGCGTGGCCCTGGTGGCCGCCGGCATCGCCCTGTGGCTGCGGCGGCCGGGATCGGGGGGCATCCTGCTGGTGGCCACCGGCCTGACGTGGCTGGGGTGGAACCTGCGCGACATCGCCTCCCCGGAGGGGTTCACCGCCGGCTGGAGCATGGCCGGCGCGTACTTCGCGCTGGTCATCTGCCTGGTGGTGGCGTTCCCCCACGATCTCCCGCGCGGATGGTTCGCCTGGTCCGTCGCGGGCCTCGCGGTGCTGGCGGCGGTGCTCGCCGGCCCGGTGGCGATGGCGGTCTGGGATCCGCGGACCACCGGGATCACCCACTCCGCCCAGCCCAACATGCTGTTCGTGGAGTCGCACCCCGGCGCCTACGACGCGCTGATCCGTGCGGCGGTGGACACGGCCCTGGTGGCGACGATCGCCGCCCTCGCCCTCTGCGCGTGGCGCTGGCACCGGGGCGGGCCGGCGGCGCGCCGGGCGTTCGCCCCGGTCCTGATCGCGTTCGCGGCCCTCACCGCGTACCTGGCGGTGCAGTTCGGGATCCAGTGGCGGACGGACATCGACACCGAGCGCGGGGACGTCTTCTGGGCGGGCGTCGTCTTCCTGGGCGCGGTGGCCGTCGGGGTGGTGGTGGGCCTCGCCCGCTCCCGTGCGCGGCCCGTCGCGGTGGCCGCGCTGGTGACGGGGCTCGAGGGCCCCGTCGGCGCGCCCGCCGTGCAGGAGTCGCTCGCGCGGGCCCTCCACGACCCGTCGCTGCGGGTGCTGCTCCCGGCCGGCGGCGACGGCTGGGTGGACGCGGACGGCGCACCGGCGCCCGCGCCGAGCGCGAACGGCGCCGCCGTGACCACCCTGACGCGCGGCGACCGGGTGGTCGGCGCCCTGGTGCACGACCCCTCGCTCACCTGGCGGCCCGAGCTGCTCCGGGCGGCGGGGGCCACCGCCGCGCTGGCGCTCGACAACGCCCGCCTGAGCGCCGATCTCGGCGCCCGGCTCGTGGAGGTCCAGGCGGCGCGGCGGCGCCTCCTGGAGGCCGGTGACGCCGAGCGGCGGCGGCTGGAGCGCGACCTGCACGACGGCGCGCAGCAGCGCCTGGTGGGCCTCGGCCTGATCCTGCGCCTGGCGCGGAGCCGCGCGACGGACGACGGCGCCGTCGCACCCCTCCTCGACGAGGCCGAGGACGGGCTGCGGCACGCCCTGGACGATCTGCGCAGGCTCGCCCGCGGGATCCACCCCGCCGCCCTGGACGAGGGCGGGCTGGCCCCCGCCCTGCGCGCCCTGGCCTCCCGGGCGCCGTTCCCCGTGAGCGTGGACTGCCCGGACCGGCGGCTGCCGGCGGCGGTGGAGATCGCGATGTGGTTCGTCGTCTCGGAGGCGCTGACCAACGCCGCCCGGCACGCCGACGCCACGTGCGCACGGGTCACGGTCGAGATCGGGGCCGGCCGGGCGCGCCTGGCCGTGGCCGACGACGGGCGGGGCGGCGCCGACCCGGCCGGGGGCTCGGGCCTCGCGGGGCTGCGCGAGCGCGTCGCGGCCCTCGACGGGACGCTCACGGTGGCCGACGGCCCCGAGGGGGGCACCCGCCTGGTGGCGGAGTTCCCGTGCGGGTGATCGTGGCCGACGACTCGGTGATCGTGCGCGAGGGCCTCGTGCGCCTCCTCGCCGAGCACGGGCTGGAGGTGGTGGGGTCCGCGGGCGACCCGGACGCGCTGCTGCGGCTGGTGGCGGACGCCCGGCCCGACGTCGCGGTCGTCGACATCCGGATGCCGCCGACCCACACCGACGAGGGGCTGCGCGCGGCCGCCGAGATCCGCGAGCGCCACCCGGGGACGGCCGTCCTGGTGCTGTCGCAGTACGTCGAGGTCGGCTGGGCCCTGCGCCTGCTGCGGGAGGGGGACGGCGTCGGCTATCTGCTGAAGGACCGCCTGCTGGACATCGAGGAGGTCGTCGTGGCGCTGCGCCGCGTCGCCGCGGGCGGGACGGTCGTCGACCCGGCGGTCGTCGCGCCCCTCGTCGCCGTGGAGGGGGCGGGGGCGCACCCGGCGCTGACGCCGCGCGAGCGCGAGGTCCTGGCCCTCATCGCCGAGGGGCGCTCGAACCGGGCGATCGAGGCGGAGCTGGTGGTGAGCCCGAAGACCGTCGAGGCGCACGTCGCCCGGATCTTCAGCAAGCTCGGTCTCCCGCCCTCCGCGGACGTGCACCGTCGGGTGCTGGCGGTGCTCGCCTACCTGGGGACGGGGGACGCGGAGACCGCCCGCCCGGGGCGGTGACGGCCCGGCGCCCGGCGGCCGGGGTATCCTCCCCGCCTTGGAGACGACCGTCCAGCCACGGGATCTCGACGAGGCGCTGGCGGCCCGGCGCGCGCACCCCGGGGCGCTCCCCATGGCCGGCGGCACCGACCTGATGGTCGAGCTGAACTTCGACCGCCGCCGCCCCGAGCGGGTCCTCGACCTCACGCGCGTGCCGGAGCTGGCCGACTGGGGCGCCGACGGCGACGACGTCGTCATCGGCGCCGGGGTCACGTACACCCGGATCGTGCGGGAGATGGCCGAGGTCCTGCCGGGCCTCGCGATCGCCTCGCGCACGGTCGGCTCGCCGCAGATCCGCAATCGCGGGACGGTGGGCGGGAACATCGCGACCTCCTCGCCCGCCGGCGACGCGCTGCCGCCCCTGATCGCCTCCGGCGCCACCGTCGAGCTGGCGTCGGAGACGGGCACGCGCAGCATCCCGCTCGAGGCGTTCTGCACCGGCCCCAAGCGCAACGTCATGGCGCCGGACGAGCTCATCCGCGCGGTCCGGGTGCCCGCCGCCCGCGGGCCCCAGCAGTTCGCGAAGGTCGGCCCCCGCAACGCGATGGTCATCGCCGTCTGCTCGTTCGCCGTCGCGTTCGACGCGCGGATGCGCACCGTCCGGGCCGCCATCGGCTCCGCGGCGCCCACCGTCATCCGCGCCCCCGCGGCCGAGGCGTTCCTGGAGGGCGTCCTGGACGAGGGCGACCACTGGGAGCGGCGCACGCCGCCGCCCGAGGCCGCGCTGCGCCGCTTCGGCGACCTGGTGGGGCAGGCGGCCCGCCCGATCGACGACGTCCGCGGCAGCGCCGACTACCGCCGCCACGCGCTCGCGGTGATCGGCCGGCGGACCGCCACGTGGTGCTGGCGGGAGCACGCCGCGTGAGGCTGAGCCTGCGGGTGAACGGCGAGGTCCACCAGGTCGAGTCGATCTGGGAGGGCGAGAGCCTCATGTACGTGCTGCGCGAGCGGCTCGGCCTGCCCGGATCGAAGAACGCCTGCGAGCAGGGCGAATGCGGGTCCTGCTCGGTGCTGATGGACGACGTGCTGGTGTGCTCGTGCCTGGTGCTCGCACGCCAGGCGGAGGGCCGTGAGGTGCGCACCGTCGAGGGCCTGGCGCCCGACGGCGCGCTCGGGGTGGTGCAGCAGGCGTTCGTCGACACCGGCGCCGTCCAGTGCGGCTTCTGCACGCCCGGCCTGGTGATGGCGACCGAGGATCTGCTGCGACGCTCCCCGTCGCCGGGCGACGGCGAGATCCGCGAGGCGCTGGCCGGCAACCTGTGCCGTTGCACCGGCTACGAGAAGATCCTCGACGCCGTGCGGCTCGCCTCGGCGCGGAGCATGCGGTGACCGCCGTCCTCATCGACGGCTGCGCGATCGCGACGGTCGACGCCGCCGGCACCGAGATCGCCGAGGGCTGGATCCTGATCGAGGGCTCGCGCATCGCCGCCCTGGGACCGGGCGCCCCGCCCGACCCGCCCGCCGGCGCGACGCGCATCGACGGCCGGGGATGCCTGGCCACCCCCGGCCTCGTGAACTGCCACCACCACCTCTACCAGTGGTCGACCCGCGGGCTGGCGACCGAGGAGGACCTCTTCGGCTGGCTCACCACGCTCTACCCGGTGTGGGCGCGGATCGACGAGCAGACCGTCCACGCCTCGGCATCGGCGGCCCTCGCGGCGCTGGCGCGCTCGGGATGCAGCACCTCCACGGACCATCACTATCTGTTCCCCGGTGGCGGGAACGCGCTGCTGGCGGCCGCGATCGACGCCGCCGCCGGCCTGGGCCTGCGGTTCCACCCGTGCCGGGGCTCGATGGATCTGGGCGCGTCGCGCGGCGGGCTGCCGCCGGACTCCGTGACGGAGGACCGCGACGCCGTGCTGGTGGCGACCGAGGAGGCCATCTCCCGCTGGCACGACCCGGACCCGGGGGCGATGCTGCGGATCGCCGTGGCCCCGTGCTCCCCGTTCTCGGTGACGGGGGAGCTCATGACGGAGTCAGCCGCCCTGGCGCGCCGCAACGGGGTGCGACTGCACACCCACCTGGCCGAGACGGTCGAGGAGGAGGCGTTCTGCCGCGAGCGCTTCGGCGTCCGCCCGGTGGAGTACCTCGACGACCTCGGCTGGCTGGGGCCCGACGTGTGGCTGGCCCACTGCGTCCACCTGTCGCCGCAGGAGGTGGCCCGTTTCGCCGCCACCGGAACCTCGGTGGCGCACTGCCCGTCGTCCAACGCGCGCCTGGGGGCCGGCATCGCCCCCGCCGCCGACCTGGCCGCCGCCGGGGTTGCCGTGGGCCTGGGCGTCGACGGCGCCGCATCCCAGGAGTCGGGAGAGTTGGCCGTCGAGGTGCGCGAGGCGCTGCTGGTGGCCCGCCTGCGCGGTGGCCCGGCGGCCATGACCGCCCGCCAGGCGCTGGCGCTCGGCACCATCCACGGCGCCCGCTGCCTGGGACGCGACGACGAGCTGGGGTCGCTGGAGCCCGGCAAGCTGGCCGACGTGGCGCTGTGGCGGCTCGACGGCGCCGGTCACGCCGGCATCGCCGACCACCTTGGTGGGATGGTCCTGGGCCCGCCGCGCCACGCGGAGGCGCTGCTGGTGGACGGCGTCCCCGTCGTGCTGGGGGGCGAGCTGCTGACCGGTGACCTCGACGCGATCGCCCGGGCCGCCGCGGCGACCGCCATGGCGCCCGAGTGAGCACCACCCGCACCGGGCGCCGCACGCCCCTGAGGCGCGGGCGCATCGGCGAGAGCGTGCTGCGCGCCGACGGTGACGCCAAGGTGCAGGGGAGGTTCGCGTACGCGTCCGACCTGTCGGCCGACGGGATGCTGTGGGGGACCACCCTGCGCAGCCCCTATCCCAGCGCGACGGTGCGCGGCATCGACGTGGCCGCCGCGCTCGCGGTGCCGGGCGTGCGCGCGGTGCTGACGCACGAGGACGTCCCCGGCCGGCCCGTGTACGGCATGGAGGTCGCCGACCAGCCGGTCCTGGCGGCCGGCGAGGTCCGCTACGAGGGGGAGCCGGTGGCCATCGTCGCCGCCGATCACCCCGAGACGGCGCGCCGCGCGGCCGCCCGCATCGCGGTGGACTACGCCCCGACCGAGCCGCTCACCAGCGCCGCGGCCGCCCTGGCGGACGGGGCCCGTGCGCTCCATCCGGGCGGCAACCTCCTGCGGGCGGTGCCCATCCGGCACGGCGACCCGGACGCCACGGCCGACGTGGTGGTGCGCGGCGTGTACGAGGTGGGGATGCAGGACCAGGCGTTCCTCGGCCCCGAGTCGGCGCTCGCCGTCCCCGCCGAGGACGGGGGCGTCGACCTCCACATCGCCACGCAGTGGCTGCACGTCGACCAGGCCCAGGTGGCCGCCAGCCTCGACCTGCCGCTGGAGCTGACGCGGCTGCACCTCGCGGGCGTCGGCGGCGCGTTCGGCGGGCGGGAGGACCTGTCGATGCAGGTGCACGTCGCGATGCTCGCGCTGCGCACCGGGCGCCCGGTGAAGATGGTCTACTCGCGCGAGGAGTCGTTCTACGGCCACGTCCACCGGCATCCGGCGCGGATGACCTACGAGCACGGCGCCACACGGGACGGCCGGCTGGTCTACGTGAAGGCCGACGTGACGCTCGACGGCGGCGCCTACGCCTCCAGCAGCACCGCCGTGGTGGCCAACGCCGCGACGTTCGCGTGCGGGCCGTACGCCGTCCCGAATGCGTCGATCGACGCCCGCGTGGCCTACACCAACAACCCGCCGTGCGGCGCGATGCGCGGGTTCGGGGCCGTCCAGGTGGCGTTCGCCCACGAGTCGCAGATGGACCGGCTCGCCGCGGCGCTCGGCATGGACCCCGTGGAGCTCCGCATCGTCAACGCCATCGCGACGGGCGACCGCCTCCCCACCGGGCAGGTGGTCGACGGTCCCGCGCCCGTGCGCGCGCTGCTGGAGGAGCTGCGGGCGATGCCGTTGCCGCCGCTGGCGCGCAGCACGCCGATGGACCTGCGCGAGATGCCGGGCGGCGTGTCCAACGTGACGCACGGCGAGGGGACCACACGGGGCGTCGGGTTCGCGGTGGGCTTCAAGAACATCGCCTTCGCCGAGGGCTTCGACGACTTCTCCACCGCGCGGGTCCGCCTGGTCCCCACCGCCGACGGGCCGGTTGCCGAGGTGCAGACCGCGGCCGCCGAGGTGGGGCAGGGGCTGGTGACCGTGATCGAGCAGATCGCCCGCACCGAACTGGACGTCGACCAGGTGGTGGTGCTTCCGTCCGACACCTCGGTCGGGTCCGCCGGCTCGACCTCCGCGTCGCGCCAGACGTGGGTCACCGGCGGGGCGGTCCAGGCCGCGTGCCGCCGGATCCTGGCCCGGCTGGCCGAGGCCCCCCTCGGCGACGAGCCGATCGAGGAGACCGCCGAGTACCGGCACCGCCCGACGCAGCCGCTCGACCCGCGGACGGGCCAGGGCGACTCGATCGTGGCCCTCGGGTTCGCCGCCCACCGCGCCGTGTGCGACGTCGACGTGGAGCTGGGCCTGGTGCGCGCCGTCGAGGTGGCGACCACCCAGGATGTGGGCCGGGTGATGAACCCGCTGGCGCTCGAGGGGCAGATCCAGGGCGGGATCGCCCAGGGCGTGGGCCTCGCGCTGATGGAGGAGATCCAGATGCGGGACGGGCGGGTGCGCAACGCGTCGTTCACCGACTACCTCATGCCCACCGTGCTCGACATGCCGGCGGTCCGCATGGCGATCAGCGAGACGCCCCATCCGCACGCCCCGTACGGACTGAACGGCGTGGGGGAGATGCCCACCATCGCCTCCACCCCGGCGGTGGTGGCCGCGGTGCGGGACGCCACCGGCCGCGAGCTGCCCAGGGTGCCCCTGCGGCCGTCGGACATCGCCGGGGTCGGGTGACCGGCGAGGGCCGCGCCGCGTTCACGGCCCGCCTGGGGCACGCGGCCGAGGACTCGCCGTGGGTGGCCGAGCGGGCATGGGAGCGGGGGCCCTTCGTCGACGCGGCCGCGATCGCCGACGCCTTCGCCGCCGTCGCCCGCGAGGCCGCCCCAGACGAGCAGCTCGCCCTGATCCGCGCGCACCCCGACCTGGCCGGCCGGGCGGCCCTGGCGGGAGAGCTGACCGCCGCCTCCGCGCGCGAGCAGGCCTCGGCCGGGCTGGACCGCCTCACGCCCGCCGACCTGGCGCGGTTCACGGCGCTCAACGACGCCTACCGCGCGCGATTCGGCTTCCCGTTCGTCATCCGGGTCGCGGGCCGCTCGGTGGCGGACATCCTCGACGCCTGCGAGGCCCGCCTGGCCAACGACGCCGACGCCGAGCGCGCGACGGCGGTGGAGGAGATCGCGGGGATCATGCGCCTGCGCATCGAGGCCGCGGCGTGAGCGCCGATCTGGTGGTGCGCGGCGACGCGTGGGACGTGGCGGTCGAGGACGGGCTGGTCGCCGCGGTGGGACCGGAGCTGCCCGGTGGACGGGAGGAGGTCGACGCCCGCGGGCTGGTGGTGCTGCCGGGGATGGTGGACGGGCACGTCCACCTGGACGACCCGGGCCGCGCCGGGTGGGAGGGCTGGGACACCGGCACCGCCGCGCTCGCCGCCGGCGGCGTCACCTGCTGCGCCGACATGCCCCTCAACAGCGTGCCCGCGACGCTGGACGGCGCGTCCTTCGACGCCAAGGTGGCCGCGGCGCGGGGCCGCGCCCGCATCGACTTCGCGCTGTGGGGCGGCCTGGTGCCGGGGAACCTGGAGGGGATGGACGAGCTCGCCGGCCGCGGCGTGGTGGGGTTCAAGGCGTTCATGAGCCCGAGCGGGGTGCCGGAGTTCGCCCATGTCGACCCGGACGCGCTCGGTCGGGGCATGGAGCGGGCCGCGGCGCTCGGCCTGCCCGTCGCCGTCCACGCCGAGGACCCCGCGGTGCTGGACGCCGTCCCGCGCGGCGGCGGGCGGACGATGCGCGACTGGTGCGCATCGCGGCCGGTGGCGGCCGAGACGTCGGCCGTGAGGACCGTGCTCGAGCTGGCGCGGGCGACGCGCTGCGCGGTCCACCTGGTTCATCTGTCCAGCCCCGAGGCCGTGGATCTGGTGCGCGCCGCCCGCGTCGCGGGCGTGGACGCCAGCTGCGAGACCTGCCCGCACTACCTGGTGCTGACGCGGGACGACGCCTCCCGCATCGGCGCCGCCGCGAAGTGCGCGCCGCCGTTACGATCGGTCGCCGACCAGATGGGCCTCTGGCAGCGCGTCGCCCGGGGGGACATCGACCTCGTGGGCTCGGATCATTCGCCCGGGCCGCCGGAGCTGAAGCGGGGGGATGACATGTTCGCGGTGTGGGGCGGGATCTCGGGGGCGCAGACGACCCTGCCGCTCATGCTCACGCACGGGCCGTCGAACGGGGTGACCCACGCGCACGGCGTCGAGATGCTGGCCGCCGCGCCGGCCCGGCGCCTGGACCTGGCGGGGAAGGGGGAGATCCGCCCCGGGGCGGACGCCGACCTCACCCTGGTCGACGTCGGCCGTCCCTGGGTCCTCGGGGAGGGGGGCCTCCTGGACCGCCACCGGGGGGCG
>OEIU01001185.1_pt1 | contig 18121 bp, 13 predicted proteins | sample 1539221 | NCBI WGS metagenome assembly OEIU01 (sample SAMN03792071, study PRJEB22550) | activated sludge metagenome | feature: wastewater treatment plant; material: activated sludge; isolation source: Wastewater treatment plant of a petroleum refinery complex | place: Argentina: Zarate | collected...
CCGGGCCATCCGGATGCCCGATGATGCCGCCACCGGCCAGATGCATCAGGTCCGTCGATGCCAGCGCCGCATACATGTCAGGGCCCTGCCCCGCCCACTGCCCGGACGAGAACACCGGCATCATCGGCCCCAGCCCGGCCCACGGCGCCAGACAGGCGCGCGCCGATGCGATCACCGAATCGTCGGGCTCCCAGAACTTGCTGCGCAGCCCGTTCACATGGAGCTGGTCGACCCCGGCCAGCCGCCAGATCTTCTGGTAGGCAGCGAAGTCCATGCCGAGATCCGGATACCGCGTCATCGCGCCCCAGCCGTTGCGATGCCCATGGATCGGCAACTGCGAATGGCCGCGCAGATGCTCGACCGCGGACAGCCCCACCCAGTTCACGCTGACCATCACGCAGGTACCGCCGGCGCGCAGCACCGCGTCGTGGCGTCGCCGCATGTCGTCGACGCTGCCCGAGATGTTGATCGCATACATCGGCATCCGCCCCAGCCGATCCGCGTGCCTGCTCAGCACCGGCATCACCGCCGCCAGTCGCGCGTCGAACGGCGCATAGGGCGGGTCGGCCAGCAGCTCGTCGTCCTTGATGAAATCGATGTCGGCCGCGCACAGGCTGTCGACCAGCTCCGCCGTCTGCTGCGGCGTCAGGCCGATGCTGGGCTTGATGATCGTGCCGATCAGCGGCCGCCCGTGCACGCCGGCCTTGTCCCGCGTGCCGGCGACGCCGAACCGCGGCCCCGGAAACTGCGCCGCATACGACTGCGGCAGCTCGATGTCGAGCAGCCGCAGGCCGGTGACCTCGCCGAGCTCGTACAGGTTGCCGCAGACAGTGGCCATCAGCGACGACAGGTTGGCGCCGACGTTGGCGACCGGAAACGCGATGTCGATCTCGCCGCGATGAAATGCCTGCGGCGCCTTGCCGCCGACGGCCGCGGCCCGCATGACCGCCGCACTGATCAATGCCGGCTGCCGCGCATCGGCCAGCGGCGCGATCCGCGTGACGCGCGCCCGCGAGCGCTGCTTGAGCTCATCGGTCTCGCCGGCGAGCGCGAGGAACGTGCCGCTGGACTGCTCGCCTGCGATCACGTCGGCGGCGCGCTCCAGCGGCTCCGGGCTTTCGACCCGGTAACGCGCGATGAACTCGGCGCGCGGAGATTCGTCCGCCAAGGTCACGACCGCCCCGCGCCGTATCGCGTCTGCATCAAGATCCCCTCCGTTGCCATTCGGCATCACCTCGACAAAATATTGGAGGACCACCGGGGCCGCCGCAATCGAAATATACTCCGCCGGATGTGACTTTTGCTGACAGCCTGACGAGTCCCTGCCGTGAAACCCGCCCGACCCTCGCTCAACGCATTGCGGGCATTCGAAGCCACCGCCCGGCTGCGCAGCATGAGCGCCGCCGGCCACGAGCTGTCGGTCACGCACGGCGCGATCAGCCGCCACATCCGCTCGCTCGAGGACGTGCTCGGCGTCACGCTGCTGACCCGCACCGCATCGTCGAGCGAGCCCACCGCCGAAGGCCATCGCCTGGCCGAAGGGCTGGCCGCCGCATTCAAGGCGATCGACGCGACGCTGGAACAGATCAGGCCCGGCCCGCTGACCCTGTCGTGCTCGACCTCGATCATGATGTACTGGCTGATCCCGCGGATCGCCGATTTCCATCGCCGGCACCCGGACATCCAGCTTCAGTTCGACATGAACCACGGCTCGTTCGACGCGGTGCGCGACCGCATCGGCATCGCGATCCGCATCACGATGGTCGAACCGCCGCCCGACGTCGCGGTCCGCGAACTCGGCGTCGAACGCATCGGCCTGGTCTGCTCGCCCGACCACCTGCGCGAAGCGAAGATCCGCTCGATGAAGGACCTCGCCCGCGCCAGACGCCTGTCGCCGGTCACCCGCCCCGGCGCCTGGGCCGAATGGTCGGAAGCCGCCGGCTACCGCGGCCCGGCACTGGCCCCGCAGCAGTCGTTCGACCACTTCTATCTGATGATCCAGGCCGCGATCTGCGGCCTCGGCATCTGCCCGGTTCCGCAGATGCTGGTGCTCGACGACCTGCGATCCGGCAAGCTGGTCGCCCCGTTCGGCTTCATCGACGGCCCGCACAAGCTCGTGCTGTGGCTCGCCCCGCACGTACGCGACCGCGCCGACACGGTCGCCGTCGAGAAATGGCTGACCCGGCAGCTCGAACAGACGCAGCGGGACGGGGCCGGCATCACCAGGTGATCTCCGTCACCCGCCAGGCAGTGAGCATCGAGCGCTAACCGATGCCGGCCAGCTTCTCGATGCGCCCCTCCCGAACGATCAGCGGCATGTGCGCGCCCTGGCCGGTCAGCAGCCGCAGATCCTGCAGCGGATCGCCATCGATCGCGATCAGATCCGCGATCGCGCCCTCCTTGATCACGCCGAGCCTGCCGGCCTGCCCGACGATCTCCGCGCCGACCAGCGTCGCGCTGCGAATCACATCGATGGGTGGCTGCACGCGTGCCCGCACCAGGAACTCCTCGGACTGGTAGTCGGGCGCCTTGACCAGATCGGATCCGTAGCCGATCTTGACGCCGTAGTGGTCGGCCAGCTCGATCGAGCGCGTGGCCGGCCCCAGAATGGCCTGCAGCCGGGCCACCCCCTCCGCGGGAAAGCCGTGCTCACGGCCGAACCGGGCGACCACTGCGTCGACGATCAGATTGGCGACCAGGTAGGCACCGGCCTCCTTCATCGCCCGGGCGGCTTCGTCATCGATCAGATTGCCGTGCTCGATCGTGCGCACGCCGAGCCGGGCCAGTCGCTTGACGCCCTGGGCCGAGTACACATGCGCCATCACGTACCGGCGCGCACGGCGCGCCTCGTCGACGATCGCGCCGATCTCGTCGTCGGTGAACTGGTCGTATTCGAGGAAGCCGTGCGGCGACCCGACCCCTCCGCCGGCCATGATCTTGATCTGGTCGGCGCCCATGCGGATCTCGTCGCGCGCCGCATGCAGCACGTCGGGCACGCCGTTGACGATCCGTCCGATTCCCCCCTTGAGCAATGCGGAGCATCCGCAGGGCTCCAGCATGTCGGCCATCGAGCGGGCGTCGCCATGGCCGCCCGTCTGACTCAAGGCCCGCCCGGCGACGAACAGCCGCGGCCCGCGCACGAGCCCGTCGGCCACCGCCTGCCGATGCCCGGCATCTGCGCCGCCCGCATCGCGCACCGTGGTGAAGCCGCGATCGAGCATCTGACCGAGCCGTACGACCGCAGCCGCGGTCAGATACGAGGGCATGAAATCGGCCGACTCGGGAAAGATCGACTGCAGGATATGGACGTGACAGTCGATCAGCCCCGGCATCAGCGTCCGCCCGCCCAGGTTCAGCCGGCGCACGCCCGCATCGAAGGCCGGACTGCCCTGGCCGATCGATGCGATGCGGCCGCCTTCGATCCGCAGCGAGCAGCCGTTGCGCAGCATGCCGGCTTCGACGTCCAGCAGATCGAAGTTCTCCAGAATCAGCGGTTCCGCGGGTGCGCGCAGCGAGGCCATCGTCAATCCGCCTTGATGTTCGCTTCCTTGATGATCTTCGCGAACTTGTCCGTCTCGGAGCGGACGAAGCGCCCGTATTCATCCGCCGTCCAGGCCTTCGTATCGGCGCCTTCGCTCGCCAGACGCTGCTGGACCTCCGGCACCGTCAGCGCCTTCGTGACGACGGCGTTCAGCTTGTCGATGACGGCCTTCGGCGTACCGGCCGGCGCGAACAGGCCGTTCCACGCGACGATGTCGAAATCGATGCCGGCCGCCTGCGCGACCGCCGGTATGTCGGGAGCCGCCGCCACCGGATTCGCCGACGAGACGGCGATCGCCTTGAGCTTGCCGCTCTTGATCAGCGGCATCGCCGACGGCATGCTGGAGAAGAACAGCGCGGTATGCCCGCCCACCGTATCCGCCAGGGCCTGCCCGCCGCCCTTGTAGGGCACATGATTCAGCCTGATGCCGGCGGCCCGCTGCAACACCTCTCCGGCAAGATGAGCCGGGCTGCCCGCGCCCGCCGACGCGAACGCGTACCGTTCGGGCTGAGTCTTCGCAAGCGCGATGAACTCCTTCAGATTCGCGGCCGGCACCGCGGGGTTCATGACCAGGACCATCGGCGTCAGGGCGGTCAGCGCCACCGGCGCCAGATCCTTCAGCGGATCGTACGGAACGTTCGCGTACAGGCGTGGGGCGAGCGCGATCTCGGTGACGTAGGCGGCGAGCAGCGTATAGCCGTCGGCCGGCGCCTTCGCGACCACTTCGGTTCCGATCGTTCCGGCCGCGCCCGCGCGATTCTCGACCACGACCGACTGCCCCCAGGCGTCGGTCAGCGCCTTGGCGACGAGGCGGGCCATGATGTCGGCCGTGCCTCCCGGCGCGTAAGGGGTCACGATCCGGATCGGCTTCGTCGGGTACTCGGCGGCGCGGGCCGACGTGCCGGAAGCGGCCAGCGCGAACAGCGCGGCAAACGCGAGAACGTATCGGGCTCGGCTCATGTCATGACTCCAGGTGGGCAGCAGGACGGCAAAGGGGCCGGGCTCAGGCCACCCACTCGCTGACCGGCGCGTGGGCTTCGTGCAGGGGCTGGGTGACGACGTCGACCAGCGTCGGCCCGTCGTGCGCCAGCGCTGCCGACAACGCCCCGCGCAGGTCGTCGACCGCGTGGGCGGACCAGGTGCGCACGCCGAATGCGCGAGCGACGGCCGCATGGTCGGTGCGCGAGAAGTCGACCGAGAAGTAGCGCTCGCCGAATCCGCTTCTCTGCCCGGCCTTGATCCAGCCGTAGGAGGCGTTCGAGATGACGACGAAGGTGATCGGCAGCCGGTGCCGCACCGCGGTCTCGAGCTCCCCCGCCGTGAAGCCGAAGCTGCCGTCGCCCATCACCGCGACGACCTTCTTGTCGGGGCGGCCGAACTGCGCGCCGATCGCCGCCGACAGCGAATAGCCGAGCGCACCGTGAGCGCGATTGCTGATGAACTGCCGCCCCGGCCGCTTCCAGTCGAAATAGCCGGAGAAATACGGACACGGCGTGCCGGCGTCGGCCACCACCACCGCGTCGTCGGCGAGCAAGGCCTGCATCTCGTGGACGATGCGCTCCGGAGTGATCTGATCGCGGACCTCGGCATACCGCAGGAACTCCGCCCGCTTGGCCTGCAGCTCGCGGCGAATCGCCGCGGCCGTCAATCGCGAATCGGGATGCGGACCGCAGTCGCCGAGCTCGCCGAGCAGCGCATCGATGACGAGCGCCGCATCGCCGACCAGCGAGACGTCGGCGCGGTAGTTGGTCGCCGTCGTCACCGGGTCGATATCGACATGCAGGACCTTGGCCCCTCCGGGAGCCGGATGACGCCAGCGTTCGGTCGTCACCGAGCCGGCGCGGCAGCCGACGAAGATCACCAGGTCGGCGGCGTCGACCAGCCGGCGCGTGTACGGCGTGCCGCCGTTGCTGCCGACCACGCCGACCGCCAGCGGATGTTCGTCGCCGATCGAGCCCTGCCCCGAGATCGTCGTCGCCACCGCCGCGCCGATCCGCTCGGCCAGACGCTGCAGCGAACCCGATGCACCGGAGATCACGACCCCGCCGCCGCAGATGAACAACCGGCTCGGGCAGTCGCGGATCAGCCGCGCGGCCGCGCGGACCGCATCGGGATCGGGCCCGACCCGGCGCGACGGATAGACACCGAACGTCTCGTCGGCCCACAGATCGGCCTGATCGACTTCGCCCAACTGGACGTCGTATGGAAGGCACAGATGGCTGCTGCCGGGGCGCCCGGTCGTCATCTGCGCGAAGGCGCTGCGCACCGTGCGCGGGATGTCCACGGCCCGGTCCAGCACCGCATTCCACTTCGTCACCGGCCGGAACATGGCCCGCTGATCGAGCTCCGTCAGCGTGAAGCGCCCGCGCGAGCCGACCGCCACGTCGGTGGTGATCGCCAGCACCGGGATCGACGACTCGTTGGCTTCGACCAGGCCCGGCAGGATGTAGGTCGCACCGCCGCCGCTCGGCCCCTCGCAGACACCCACCCTGCCGGTCACGCGCGCATAGCCGTCCGCCATGTAGGCGGCCGAACGCTCGTCGCGCGTCAGCACGTGACGGATGCCGTCCCCGTGACGAGCCAACGCGTCGTAGAACGGCAGGCTCGTGTCGCCGCACAGTCCGAACACGTGCGAGACGCCGTGCAGACGCAGCATCTGCACCATCGCCTGCGCACCGCTGACCTTGCTCATGTCTCGATCCTCAGGTAGTGAGCGCGTCCGGCCGCATGTAGATCTCCGCGAAGCCGGTCTTGATGTTCTCCACGATCTGATCGAGCCGCTGCCCGATGTGCGCCGACATCAGCCCGACCATCCGTGCCTCGTTGCGCGCGCGCAGCGCCCGGGCGATGCGCATGTGCTCGGCCTGCGTGTGCTTGCGGCGGCCGCGCCGCATGTCGATCCACCGGACGTAGTAGATCCGCGCATTCAGGTTCTCAAGCGTGCGCAGGTACTCGCCGTTGCGCGCCATGCGCGCCAGCCGCATGTGGAACTCTTCGTCGAGCGCCAGCAGACGCGTCGCGTACTCGTCCTCCGAGACATCGGTGGACGACTGCACGAACGCCTCCAGCTCACCGATCTCCCCGTCGGTCGCCCGCGCACAGGCGAGCCGCGCGATGTTGACCTCCAGCCCCTGCCGGAACTCGTACAGCTCGAAAACCTGCTGCGGATCCAGCGCGCGACCGACGAACCCCTTGTTCGCATGCCGCGTGACGAAACCTTCGACCATCAACTGGTTCAGCACCTCGCGCAGCGGCGTGCGGCTGACGGCCAGCGCCTTCGACAGCTCGATCTCGTTGATGCGCTCGCCGGGCTTGAACCGGAACGTGCGGGCCATCTGGCGCAGCCGGTCGTAGATCTCGACCGAGGTCAGCGCCTGCCTGCCGGTGCGGCGGATCGCCTGGGTCTCTGATGCTGGCGTCGACATCCGATTCCGATGATGCACGATATGATAATAAAGTGAATAATATTCTTCCGGCGATGCTTGTCAACGCTCGTCGGCGGACCGCCGGAGAACAGGTGTGCGGCATGCAGTGATCATCGGGGCCGGGGTCATCGGCGCTGCCAGCGCCGTCGAGGCGCTCGCCGCCGGCTTGCGCGTGACCCTCGTCGATCCGGGCCCGGCGGGCGGCGAGCAGGCGGCCAGCTACGGCAATGCCGGCTGGCTGTCGTCGCACTCGATCATTCCCCCGTCCGGCCCGGGAATGTGGAAGGACATCCCCGGCTACCTGCTCGATCCGCTGGGCCCGCTTGCGATCCGATGGCGCCATCTGCCGCGCGCCGCCCCCTGGCTGCTGCGCCACCTGGCCGCCGCCTGGACGCACGAACGCGTGCGCGCGATCGCTTCGGCGCTGCGCCCGCTCCTGCGCGACGCGCCGCAGCTCCACCTGCAGCTCGCGCGGCGAGCCGGCGTCGCCGAGCTGATCTCGCCCTCCGGCGTGCTGCACGTGTATCCGTCGCGCGCCCACTTCGAATCGGAGGCGCCGTCGTGGCGCATCCGCCGCGAGCTGGGCGTGACCTGGGACGAGCTCGACGAACAGGCGCTGCGCCGCCGCGAACCGGCGCTGGACTCCCGCTATCGCTTCGCCGTACGTGTGAACGAGGCCGGGCGCTGCCACAACCCGGGGCGCTACGTCGCCGCGCTGGCAGCGCACGCGCGCGAATCCGGTGCCGCCTGGATCGAAGCCGCGGCGAACAGCCTCGAGATCACCGGCGGACGCTTACGGGCCGTTCACCTGCACGACGGACGGCGGATCGAATGCGACGCCGCCGTCATCGCCGCCGGCGTGCGCTCGGCAGCGCTGGCCGCCCAGGCCGGCGACCGGCTGCCGCTGGCGGCCGAACGCGGCTATCACGCGACGCTGGACCTGCCCGGCGGACCGCGGGAAACGATCATGGCATCCGACCGCAAGCTGGTGGTCAACAGGATGGAAACCGGCCTGCGCGTCGCGGGACAGGTGGAGATCGCAGCGATCGACGCGGCGCCCGACTGGGGCCGCGCGCAGATCCTGCGCGACCACCTGCTCGACATGTTTCCCGAGCTGCCGAGAGACATTCCGCAGCCGCCCACCCGCTACTGGCTCGGCTGCAGGCCCAGCATGCCGGACGGCATTCCCTGCATCGGCCACGCCAGCGCGAGCGCCGACGTCATCCATGCATTCGGCCACGGCCATGTCGGACTGGCCGGCGCCGCGCGCACCGCGCTGTGGGTCGCGCGGCTTCTGTCGGGGCGGGAAGAGGATGCAGGGCTGAAGGCTTGCGATCCGGGACGCTTCGGCCGCCGGCCTATGGAATCTCACCGCCCACTGCCGCCGCGCAACGCCTCCCGGTAACTGCGAATCCGGTCGCGCAATCCCGGCCGGCCCGCCGTGCGCATCAGCGCCGCGAAGTCGGCTTCGCGGGTGTCAGGGGTGGTGATCTGCAGCAGTTCAGCCACCGTCTCCGGGGCAAGCGTCATCGCCGACTCCGTGGCCTCGGCGACGACTTCATCCCAATGCGCCGGCTCGACGATCCGTTGAACGAAGCCGATGTCCAGCGCATGGCGGGCATCGAACCTGCGGGTGGTCAGCAGCACCTGCGGATCCTGCAGAGCCGATTGTCAACCAGGAGTGCCACGCTCGAAGACCAGTTCGGTCCCCCCCGCCCGGCGGCCGGTGCGCAGCCACTGCGCCGCCCGGCGCACCGGCTGCGCGACATCCCGCAGGGTCAGACCCAGAATCGCATCGCGCGAGCGGCGGGAAGGCCGCAGGCGCGTTTCAACCAGGCCCGCCGCCGCGGCAAGATCGACCAGCGACCGATAGGAGAAGGTATTGATGTGCTCCAGCGGCGCCACGCTCATCAGTGACTTCGGGCTGTCCGGTCCCGCCATCCAATCCGCCGCCTTCAGCCGCTGCTCGATGTCATGACCATCCGGCACGCATATGCGAAGCAGCCCGCCCGGCTTCAGCGCACCGGCCAGGTGCCGCAGGACGGCAACGGGATCCGTCAGATGCTCGAAGACCTGTTCGGCGTTGATGAAATCGAACCGCCGAATCGACAGGTCATCCCAGGCCAGCACCGGAATTCCCCGGGCCTTCGCATGCGCGATCCGGGCCGGTGACAGATCCATGCCGCTGGCCGCGCATCCGAACGCTCTGGCCATATGACACCAGTCTCCCCAACCCATCCCGAAGTCGAGCAGTTCGAGCTCGCGCGGCTCACGATCGAAGTGCCGGATGATCGCGGTGATCTGCCGACTCAGATCGTCGAAGAATCTGAACCCCGTCTCGGCAGGCCGGTTGGCCAGCGCCTTCTGCGGATCGATCCACACTTCGTAGAGCTGGTACGCCACCTCGTCCCCCGGCACGTAGCGCTGGTACACCAGCTCGCAGCCGAGGCAGCGATCGAGAACGAACTGCAAGCCCTGCAATGCAGCGATGTCCACGCCGCCCTGGTGACGATAGAACATGTCGAGGTAGTCGCGAATCGGCGAAGCCGTGTAGTCGCCGGCATAGAGCTGCCGCCTGCCGGCGGCGTCGCAAACGGGGCAGCGCTCCCTTTCAAGAAAACCTCGCATCGACGTCTGCTGCGCCGGGTGCCTGGTCTGGATCGTCATAGGTGGGTAGCGTCCGAACGAGAATCTATGGTCTTACGAGAAAGCACTCGTCAGTATCTTCAGAGCGATACGGCCTGGCAGCGCAGGCCGCTGCCTCACCAATGACCCAGCCCGACCCCGACATCGCCAGGTAGACCCTGGGACGCAGGGGATCCGTACGGTCGACATCGATGGCGTTGACGCGGTCCAGCGACCCGGCAGGAAAGCGTCCGATCATCCGCCATGAAACCGGCCCGCCGGCGGGGCGCCCCTGCCAGATGCCGTATCGGCCTCTGACGCGACCTGCGATATACACATCGGACGCGTGACCGACGGGCAGATTGCGGTCGAAGCCGATGGCGGACACATCCAGAACATCGGGTACCTCTGCCCAGGCCCGGCCGCCGTTGCGGCTGTGGAGCAGGCGCGCCGGCAGTCCATCGAGCGGGCCCGGCGTGAAATAGAGGTCGCCGGCCACGCCCGGCACCGCTGCGAGCCGCGCGTTGTACATCGAGTGAGGGGCCGGGCTGCCTTCATGCAACCGCTCCCAGCCGACGCCGCCATCATCGCTGCGCCAGATGCCCGCCAGATCATCCGAACCGTGGGCACCCGAATGCAGGTAGTAGAACGTGGACCTGAGCACCGGGTCGGCGATCATCGCTACGCGCCTGAGATAAAAGGCCGCGTAAGAGCCCGGCTCTGCGCCGCGCCCCGGCCGCAGCGTGACCTGCGTCCACGTACGACCGCGATCCCTGGTGTACCACGGGGTCATGTCGTCCGCGGGAAGCCACACCATGTTGTCCGTGGAACCCGCGGATACGGCGATGTTCCCGAAGGCCACTCTCCGGGCTGGACGCGAGGGATCGGCAGGCAGCGAAGCAAACCGGGTCCACGTCCTGCCGCCATCGATGCTCCATCCCGACATGACGGATTGCCCGTCCCCGGCGCAGCATTGGCGGTGGTCGGCCACGCTCGCCACGACGAAACGTGGGTCGGCAGGGCTCAGATCCAGGTGCCACGCGCTGTTGAAACGACGGCTCGGTCCAAAACGGGTCGAGTAATCATTCAGTTCATGAGCCGACTTGCGGTGGATACCGAAATCCCAGGCAGACAGCACGACGCTGCGGTCATGCATGACGCGCACGTCGGTGGCCACGAGCTGCTCGATGCCGCGCGCCCGGCTTTGCCAGGTCAGATTCCGCGCGTTCTCGTTCAGGTCTGCGTACCAGACGCCACTGCCCTCGGCGATCCACAGTCTGTCGGGCACCAGGGGATCGAACCGCGCGGTGGCGATGCTGAGCCAGGCATTGTCCTTCCAGGCCAGCCACGGTACGTCGCCCGGCTCGGTCGCCGTGGCGGTGGCGACCGACTGCCAGCGTGCCCCTCGATCGACCGAACGGAACACGCCACCGCCCTCGGGGGTCGCATAGTACGCGCCGCCTCGAGGGGTGATGGCGGCGGCCCCCCAGCGGTGCCTCGATGCGCCTTCGAGGCGGCGCCATGTGTCCCCGGCAAGAAGCCACAAACCGTCCGGCGCGGCGGCCAGCAGCCCGCCGTCCGGTACGAACGTGGCCCGATGAATCGATGCCGGTCGCGGCGACCGACCGAGCGGGCGAAAACTCTCACCGTCGTCCGCCGATTCGTAGACCTCTCCTCCGTCCACGAACGCGATCATCCGCCCCGGTCTGGCCGGATCGGCCCAGATCAGAACGTCCGCCCGGCTTCCGACGTCGACGGACGCCACGCGCTGCCAGCGGCGACCGCCGTCGGTGGTGCGCATCAGGCCCGATGCGGGTGCGCCATACAGCACGACGTCCGGCTGCAGGCGAGAGACCGCCAGCCGCTCGCCACGCGTACGCCCCGGGCCGTTCGCGTCGATCCGAAGGCCGGACAACGCGGTACGCACGAAATGCCTCGCACCATCGTCACTGCGCCAGACCGCGCCGGCGAAAGCCATGTACACCCGGTTCGGCTGCCCGGGCGCGACCGCCAGCGATTCGACACCGACGCCGAGCGGCGCCGTCGTGATCGACGGGTCCGATCCCAGCGCGTCGCTATTGACGATCTGCAGCCAGCGGCTGCGTTCCGAATCCCAGCGATATGCGCCATAGGTGTCCGTGCGCGCCAGCCAGGTGGTGCCGCTCGGATCGACCTCGATTCCGGTTATCCAGCCACCCGCACCGACCGGCAGCGCGCGCCAGACGAATGTCGGTGGGGGTCCAGGTGCCTCATCCGGACGCGCCGATGCCGACCCCGGCGCCGCACACACGACGACTCCGATAGCAATGCCCACCCACGATGAAACCACAGAGCAGCCCGATCGCTTCGAATACATTCTCATGTCATCTTCGCCAACTGTTAAGCAGAATACTGCCGGCGACTTATACGATGATAAACTGGGAACATAGACGAATTTAATCGACCTCCCGTTGCAGCAGCTTCAGCCGAATACTTGAGTCACAGACCTTAACAAATGTGAAATTGCGCCCTGCTGAAGCATTTTCCGACTCATGCGTTTTCGACGCCGGATTTCCGAGTTCCGGTCGGCACACTACAGGTGCTCTTTAACTCCTATATTTTCCTTTTCGTCTTTCTGCCGTTGACGCTTCTCGCGTTCTACGGCGCACGATCGCTCGGAAAGATGCAATGGTCGGTTCCGGTGCTGGTGATCGCCTCGCTCACGTTCTATCTGACCTCCGGAGTGTTCAATTTCGCTCTGCTGCTGGGCTCGATCCTTCTGAATTTCCTGGTCTCGCAGGCAGCCCGAAGCGGCTCCCCCGGCAAAGCCCGAATGGCCGTCGCGCTGGGCATCGCAGCCGATCTGGTCATTCTCGGTTACTTCAAATACTTCAATTTCTTCGTCGACAATATTGCGAAGGCGACCGGTCATGACATGGCGCTCCACGATATTGCGCTGCCGGTCGGAATATCATTCTTCACGTTCACGCAGATCGCCTATCTGGTCGACTGCCTCCGGTCCCGATCGAGCGAGCGGAATCTGCTGACTTATGCCCTCTTCGTGACGATTTTTCCGCATCTCGTTGCCGGCCCCATCATCCATCATGCTCGGGTCCGATCCCAGTTCGACAGGCTGGGACACCGGGCGCTCGACCCCGCCATGGTCGCCGTGGGCTGCACGGTATTCATCATCGGGCTGGGAAAGAAGGTATTGCTCGCGGACAACCTGGCAGGGACGGCCGATCTCGTATTCAACGCAGCGGACGGCGGCGCGGCGATCGGAACAGCCCTGGCATGGACCGGAACGATCGCCTATACGCTTCAGATCTACTTCGACTTCTCGGGCTACTCCGACATGGCCATCGGCCTTGCGCTGATGTTCGGCCTGAAGCTGCCGATCAATTTCGATTCGCCCTACAAATCGACCTCGATCATCGACTTCTGGCGCCGGTGGCACATCACGCTTTCCACCTGGCTGCGCGACTACGTGTACATCCCGCTGGGGGGCAACCGGGACGGGGAGCTGGCCAGATTGCGCAACGTGTTCGTCACCATGCTGCTGGGCGGCGTCTGGCATGGCGCCGGATGGACCTTCGTGGTCTGGGGTGCGCTCCACGGGTTCTACATCGTCTCCAATCATCTGATCCGGAAGGCCGTGCCGGGGCGGCTTCGGGACGACCGTTCATCGGTGCGTGCACTGAAGCAGGGGGCGACGTTGCTGCTGGTGATGATCGGATGGGTCTTCTTTCGATCCGCCAGCCTGGACGGAGCGATCGCCGTCCTGCGCGCGCTGGTCCATGCGGATCCCGCTGCGACAGCGATGGCCCCGGATCCGGTTGCCGTGCCCGTGCTGCTGGCCGCTGCGCTCATCGCGCTCTTCGCACCCAACACTCAGAAGCTGGTGCGGTACGACGACGATCCGCTCGCGCCGATCAGATGGCGCGGTTCATCGGCATTCCTCGGCGCGGATCGGATGCTCGGCGTGAACGTTCCGACCGCACTCGCCTGCGGCAGCGTGCTCGCGCTCTGTCTGGCCTTCATCTGGCGGCCGTCCATCTTCATCTACTTCAATTTCTGAGGGCCGGCGAGTGAGCTGGCGCCATTGTTCGAGGTTCGTCGGCACGATCATCGCGACGGCGGCAGCCCTTCTCGTGCTGGTCACAGCCTTGCCGCATGACAAGTACCTGCGCTACAAGGCGCTGATCGACCAGCAGGCGCCCACCGCGGACTGGATCTACGAACGAATACATTTCGATCCCGCCCCGATCGATATCGCCTTCATCGGCACCTCGCGAACCGGCCTGTCGATACAGAGTCGTCGTCTCGAACAGAAGCTGGCCGAAGGCGGTCTGGATGCGAAGGCGGCCAATCTGCATATCGTCAGGACCGGCAACAACATGCACTATGCGGTTGCCAAGGAGCTGCTCGAGAATCGACGCGTCGGCCTGCTGGTGCTCGAAATAACCGAATCCGAGGAGCGACGACCGCACCCGGCTTTCATGTACCTCGCCGACACCGAGGACATCGTTCTTGCTCCGCTCATCATCAACCTGCGATACTTCGACGACCTCATCCGGCTGCCCGGCAGGCAGATCGACCTGTTCGGGCGGAGCATGCTGGCGAAGATCGCATCGCCCGACGGTCTTTTCGACATCACCCGATACAAGGGGTCGAACCTGGATCACGGCGAGAGCATCACGACGGAAGATGGCGTGGTGCGCGACAGGAATCAGTCGCATTCCGTCGAACACATGGAGAACCTTCTCAAGGACCAGTTGGCGCGTGACACGCCGCCGGCCTACAAGCGGATCCCGTTCCTTCAGGACCGGCTTCGCGAACTGGAGTATCGATTCCCGCGCCTGATGATGAATCGGATCATCGACCTCGCCCGATCCAAGGAAACGGGAGTGGTCCTGGTCTACCTGCCCCGCTACGGCGGCCCGGATGAACCGCCTGCCTATCGCGAAGTCTTTTCCTCGAAGGTGGATCTGATCAATGCGAAGCCGGCGTTGAACGACGCGCGCTACTGGTGGGATGTCCCGCACGTGAATGCCGAGGGCTCGAGGCGCGTGACGGATCTGGTCGCCGAGGCCATTCTGCAAAGAGGCTATCTCGCCAGGTCGACCTACGCGAAGGGGCATCAATAGAATCTGCGGCGCAGTCTGGCCCAGAGCCTCCTCGAATGCCTGCGCATCGCGGACGGCACCAGAAGGAGCGCCAGAATCCCCCACCATCGCGCATAGCGTGCATCGCCCCACCGTTCCGCCACGACGCGTAGTGCGCGCGCCTCGTGGCCACGTTCGGCGATTCGAAGCGCACGATCCAGATGGTCCCGAGCGACGAAGCGGCGCCAGGACGAAGCAAGCGGCGCCCGCAGGGAACCTGACCGGACGCAGTCTTCCATCATCTCGATGTGGAACGGTGCATCGGAACTGCGTGCGTTCGATGCGGTGAGGCTGTTGGGCGTCTCGGCACGAAGAACCGCCATGCGCTCCTGGATCAGTGCGATCGGCCCTTCGCGATTGATCCGGAACCACAACTGCAGATCCTCTCCGTTGCTGACGCCGGCGGGAAACAGCGGGCTGAATGCCCGCCTTGCACCGGCGCGCAACGCCGTGGTCGAAGTGCAGAAGCCCTGACCTCCGTTGGCCAGCCAGAATTCCGCCATGTCGTCGACGAACTGCGCCGTGACCTGGGCAATCGGCGGCGCTCGAAGCGGCTCCTCGGATGCATCCGTGGTCCAGGCCACGTCCGCTCCGACCAGCACCACGTCATCGAACGTATCGAACACCCGCAGTGCGCTCGAGACGAACTGCGGATGCCAGACATCGTCGGCATCGAGGAAGAAGATGAACTCGCCCCGCACCGACTCGACCCCGCGATTGCGGGCTTCGGCCACTCCGGCATTGCGTTGGGAGAAGATGCGGATTCTCGGATCCTCGACCGAGCGGGCCTGCTCCAGCGACCGGTCGACGGAGCCGTCGTCGATCACGATGATCTCGAGTGCCCGATGCGTCTGCGCGCAGGCCGAGGCGAGCGCGGCGCGCACGTAGGCTTCCTTGTTGAAGACCGGAACGACGACGGAACAGAGTCGCATGTCGCCACCGCCTTGTTGTGCAACCGGCAGCACATGCGGCCGCGTCCCGCGATCAGGCGCGTGCATCATGAGCGGAAACGGCCATCGTACCGACCGAACCTCCGTCGTCGATTCGTGCTGTCGAAGCCTTTGACGATCGGGGGGCAGCACAGGCGTGGGACGACACGAAGCCCAGCAGCAGCCAGAAGTCGATGGCCAGCAGCGTGTTTCCGGCCAGCGAGATCGGCGTTTCCGTGGCCGACTGAATCAGCAGCGCAGCCATCAGCGCGATTCCGAGCGGCCGCTGGGCGGGGTCGATCCTCCACAGGCCGCGGATCAGGATGCCCAGCATGACGATCAGCGACAGCAGTCCGAGCAGGCCCGATCGCGCGAGCAGGTCGATGAACTGATTGTGTGCGTGGGCCACGGTGCGCATCTCGGGCACCGAGAAGAACGCACCGTCGACGAACAGATCAGGACCGTAGCCGAGGACCGGGTTGGCGCTCCATACCCGCAGAGCGATATCCCAGATGATGTTCCGGCCGGTTCCGGAGGAAATGAGCGCGGCTTCGTCGGCCGTCAGCCGCGGCAGCAGGTCGAGCGCCATCGCGAGCAGCAAGCCCCCTGCCGCCATCGACGCAGCCAGCACCGAGAACGGGATGATCAGGCGCCGAATCCGCTGCGGCCATGTGAACAGGATCAGATACGCACCGCACACGGCCAGCGCGATGATCGAGGTCTTCGACTGGCTGGCCAGCAGCGCCAGGATGCCGACGGCCAGCGCGGCATTGCGCAGCAGCGGGCGCATGGCCGATTGCCGCAGCAGCACCAGCAACCATGGAAGAAGCGTCGCCCCCAGCAGGTTGGCCTGCTGCGTGAAGCCGAAGAGACGAGGAAACGAAGCGCCTATCCCTTCCTCGTAATAGACATCGGCGACCCATTCCGGCTTGACGAAATACAGCATCAGGCTGCCGAGGGTCAGCGGCAACACGACCCAGGTGAGAACGTTCAGCGCCCGTTCGTATCCCTCCCGGGAAGCGGTTGCGAACAGCAGACACACGATCAATGGATACAGGTACGCATACGGGCGGGAACCCAGCCCGGAGGCGAGCGCCGGCAGCAGCAACCCGAACGTCCAGAGCAGCAGGTATCCGATCGCCACCGGGCGGTAGGACCGATGCGCGGCCGCCAGCCGAGAGGGCAGGCTGATCAGCAGAATCGACACGATCGACAGCGCGGTCGCCCTGCCGATCCACAGCGCCGCCGGCGAGATCACGGCCTCGGATACCGGGACCCTGGCGCTCTCCTCCGTCGCCGGCAGGGCGATCAGCAGCGCCGTCTCGGTCAGGATCAGCAGCGGTATGAGCCCGGCACCGGCCGTCTCGGACCCCCCCCCGAATCTCCGCGCCGGCTTCACGCCTGCTCCCTGCGCGACAGGGGCCCGGCGTCACCGCCGATCTCTCCGTCCAGACCCGGCAGACGGCGAGCCAGATACCGTTCGATCCATCCCCGCACACGCCCGGGAAGCAGGGCCACGATCAACGCCCACTCGTCGGGCGCCAGGATCTTCGGAACCGCCAGCAGCATTCCGAGCACGGCAAGAATTCCGAGCAGCGTAGGCAGCAGCAGCGCCAGCAGCAGAATCCGGCTCTGAAGCACCGCGGATACCATCCAGGAAACGGACATCCCCAGCAAGGTCAGCAGCGCGCCCAGAGCCACCTTCGCCGCCAGTCGCCGCAACGAAAGGCCGGTCGCGCGAGCGGCGATCAACGTGAACACGGTGCTGCGCGCCACCAGAGCGAGGCAGGCCGTCACCGCCGCCATCACCAGTCCGTATCGCACCGCATACCATAGCGCGCCGATCTGCAGCGGAAGCATCACCCATTGCACCAGGGATTCGTGATGCTGCCTTTCGGTGTTCCACAGAACCGGGGTGGCGATGCCGGCCACGATCAACGCCGGCGAGGCCAGCAGCACGATGCGCAGGACGGGGGCGGCCTCCAGCCATTGCGCGCCGTACAGCAGGCCGATCAGCTCGTCCGATACCACGGACAGGGTGCCGAACGCGGGCATCGCGAACACCAGCACCAGCGCGAACAGACGCTGGAACGCGGTGCCGATCCGCTCGGGCTGCTCCACCATCCGGCCCCCGAGAGTCAGGAAGATCGGCGTGACCGCGGAGATCAGCATGTTCGTCGGAACGTTGGCCAGGTTGGAGGCCGTACTGTAGTTTCCCAGCGGGGCCGTGCCCAGCGAGCGCGCGATGAACGCGCGCTCGATGTTGCTGGCGGCCCAGTTGGTCAGCGCCGTGACGACGGACAGCGCGGAAGTCTTCAGCAAGGCGCCGACATGGCGGGCACGAAATGCCGGTCGCAGCTCGCTGCCCGGCACCCTCCGCACCAGCGTCCAGGCGAACAGCAGCAGCAGCAGGAACGAATTGACCTGCACGCCGATGACGAGGGACCAGATGCCCAT
>OEIU01001186.1_pt1 | contig 18118 bp, 15 predicted proteins | sample 1539221 | NCBI WGS metagenome assembly OEIU01 (sample SAMN03792071, study PRJEB22550) | activated sludge metagenome | feature: wastewater treatment plant; material: activated sludge; isolation source: Wastewater treatment plant of a petroleum refinery complex | place: Argentina: Zarate | collected...
TCGACGGCATGATCCCCGAGGGCGCGCAGCCCTTCAAGGGCGAGATCAGCAAGCCGATCACGGTGACGGTCGACAAGGAAGGCGTCTACGGCGTCAAGTGCGTGCCCCATTACGGCATGGGCATGGTCGCCCTGATCGTCGCCGGCAAGCCCGTGAACATCGAGCAGGCAAAGGCGGTCAAGCATCCCGGAAAGGCCAAGAACATCTTCGCCGATCTGCTCGCGCAGGCGGCCAGCAGCAACTGATCGTCGCTCGCGGTTTTCTTGCTTCGGAGGGGCGTGACCCCTCCACCATGCGTCGTATGGTCCTCCTCTCCCGTTTCGCGGGGGAGGATCAAGCTGTTGCATCGGGTCCTTCCCCGGAAGCCAGGGCGATCGCCTATGGCGTTGGCGGGTCGGAGGGGAACACCTCTCCTGCTGGCGGGGAGAGGTCGAGTCGGCGGCAGCCGACCGGGTGAGGGGCGGGCACCCGGCAGCGGCGTGTGTCCTTTGCCCCTCATCCGGTCACGCTGGCGCGTGACTCGACTTCTCCCCGCTTCCGGGGAGAAGCGGGAGTGGCTGCCCTCCCTATGCGAGGGGCCTCCTCCCAGGTGGCGAGAGGAGTCCCGTGGCTCGCGCGCCGGCTCTCAGGTGAAGCGGAAGAGCTTGGCGGGGGACTCGACGAGGACGGTCCGGCGCTCGTTCTCGTCCGGGAGCCACGTCCCGAGTTCCGCCAGCACCTTGGCGTAATCGGCGACCTTCTCGAATTGCGTGTGGGGCCAGTCGCTTCCCCAGACGAGACGCTCCATGCCGAAGGCGTTGCGCAGGAGCGGGATCGCCGCGGCGGGAAGCCCCGCTCCGTTGCGATAGGAGCCGGACAGCTTGACCCAGACGCGTCCGCTCCGGCCCTGGTCCAGGAGGTGCCGGAAGCCGGGATCGTCGACGCCGCGCGCCGGGTCCGGCTTGCCGAAATGGTCGGCCACGACCTTCACGCCGCTCTTCAGCAGGGGAGCGAGAAGCGCCGGCCAGCGATGGCCCTCGGCCTGGATCTCGACCTGCCAGTCCAGATCGGTCAGGGCCTTCAGGAGTTGCGGCCAGGGTTCCGCGTCCAGGGGCGGATCGGATTTGCCGATGAGGTTGAGCCGGATGCCGACCACGCCGGCCTTGTCGAGGTCGCGCAGCCCGTCGCGCGAGATAGTGGGCTCGACGACGGCGATTCCGCGGAGGCGATCGGAAAACTGGCGCAGGCCCCCGAGCATGTAGCTGTTGTCGGTTCCAAGGAAGCTCGGTTGAACGAGAACGCCGCGCGAGATGCCGTTCGCGTCGAGCTGCTTGATGTAGTCCTCGGGTGTCGCATCGTAATCGGACGCGTAGCGCCGCGCATGAGCGAGCGGCAGGCCGCGCTTGAACACGTGGGCGTGGCTGTCGGTCGCTCCGGGCGGGGGCTTCCAGCCCTGCGCCTGCGCCCGCCCGCTTATGGCCGCGGCGGCGGCGGAGGCGAGAAGCCCCGCGTGGAGAGCGCGTCTCGATATCGTCATTCGTTTCCTCCCGATTTGATCTGTCCCGCCTGGACCATGCCGGTGTCTCACGCAGATGCCGGCATGGTCCGGGCTGTTGCTGCCGCGTGCCCTATCGGGCCGGGGCTGCCGCGTCGCCGGCCTGCTTCTGCCGGGATTGCTCGCGCCCGATCCAGAGCACGAGGCATGCGCCGGTGGCGGTGAGGAAGCACAGCGGCAGAAGGGCGAGCGGGAAGCTCCCCGTCTGGTGGCGGAGCGTGCCGATGAGCGAGGTCACCGCGCCGGTGCCCAGATGCGCTAGCGTGTTGATCGCCGCGATGCCTGCCGCCGCCGAGGCGGGCGGCAGGATCTCCGTCGCCAGGGCGAAGAACGGCCCCTTGATCGCATAGTTGCCGAGCAGGACCAGCGAGAGCAGGAAGAGCGTCACCGAAAGCGAGCTGGTGGTGAGGGTGAGGGCGAAGCTCGTCGCCGTCAGCGCCAGCGGCAAGGCCGTGCTCCAGATCCGCTCGCCGCTCTTGTCGGCCCGCAGCCCCCAGAAGATCATGAAGACCGACGCGATGCCGAAGGGGATCATGTTGAGCAGCCCCGTCTGGACGTTGGTGAGGCCGAAGCTCTTGAGGATCTGCGGCATCCAGAGCGAGAGCGTGTTGCTGGTGGCGGAGCTGCCGGCATAGATCACCGCCAGGATCCAGACGTGCTTGCTGGTGAGGACGGACCAGATCGAGCCGTGGCCCGAATGGCCGGCGGAGGCGGCCTGGCGCTCCATCTCAAGGCGCCCTTCGAGCCAGCCCTTCTGCTCCGGGGTCAGGAACTTGGCTTCCGCGGGCTTGCTCGGCAGCACAACCAGCGTCGCGATGCCGAGCAGGATGGCCGGGATCGCCTCGAGGATCAGCAGCCATTGCCAGCCGCGCAGGCTCCCCGCCCCGTCGAGCGTCAGCAGCGCCGCGGAGATGGGCGAGCCGAAGAAGCTCGAGAGCGGGATCGCGACCATGAACATGGCGACGATGCGGGCCCTGTACTTCTTGGGGAACCAGTAGGTCAGGTAGAGGATGACGCCGGGGAAGAAGCCGGCCTCCGCCGCGCCGAGGAGAAACCGGGCGATCGAGAAGGAGACCGCGCCCGTCACGAAGGCCGTGCCGACGCCGACGAGCCCCCAGGTGATCATGATCCGGGCGATCCAGAAGCGGGCGCCGACCTTCTCCAGGGCGAGGTTGCTCGGAACCTCGAAGATCACATAGGCGACGAAGAAGAGGCCGCTGCCGACGCCGAAGGCCGTCGCCGACAGGCCGAGGTCCTTGTTCATCGTGAGCGCGGCGAAGCCGACATTCACGCGATCGACATAGGCGATGAAGTAGCAGAGCACGAGGAAGGGAATGAGCCGAAGCCCCACCTTCCGCATCGTGGCCGCCTCTAGGGCGGCATTGTCCGGGGCTGTCATGGTCGTCCCTCCCTTGGGCGGCCGCTCGGGCGGTCGGTGTTCTTGGCGGGAGCGGGCCGGATTCGGGCCACGCTCCTTCTTGCCCCCTAGACCCCGAAACTGACGCCAACCTGTCTCCGCCGCCCCTTGGCGGGGAGAGGCGGCGGCTTTAGCCTTCCGGGCGGAAAGGCGAGAGACGGCGATGCGGCGGCCGGCCGGGGTGCTCCTTGCGAATCCTGCTCGTTGAAGACACGCTCGACATCGGTGAGGCGATCGCCGCGAGCCTCGGGCGGCTCGGCCATGCCGTCGACTGGGAGACGGACGGCCAGGTGGCCGACGACGTCCTGTCCGTGCAGGCTTACGACCTCGTGGTCCTGGATATCCTGCTCCCGAAGCTCGACGGCCTCGCCATCCTGAGGCATCTGCGCGAGCGCAACGACAAGACCCCGGTCCTGATGCTGACGGCCCGCACGGCGGTGGACGACCGGGTCTGCGCGCTCGATGTCGGCGCCGACGACTATATCGTGAAGCCCTTCGACTACCGGGAGCTGGAGGCGCGGGTGCGCGCGCTCCTGCGGCGGAGCGCGGGCGAGGCGACCGACCGGCTCTCCTGCGGCGATCTCACGATCGACCGACGGGCCCGCGTCGTCTTCGTGGCGGGCCGGCCGGTGGACCTCACCCGGAGGGAGTTCACGCTGCTGGAAATCCTCGCGACCCGGCCCGGCCGGATCTTCGGCAAGGACGAGCTGGTCGACCGTCTCTTCGGTTTCGGGGACGCTCCGAGCCCCAACGCGGTCGAGCAATATGTCGCGCGGCTCCGCCGGAAGCTGGCCGGCGCGAAGGCGGAGATCAGGACCCTGCGCGGGCTGGGCTATCAGATGGTCGGCCCGTGACGGAGTGGCTGGCAGGGCGGCGGTCGCTGTACTGGCGCACGATCGCCATCCTGAGCGTCGTCATGGGGCTCGCGGCGGCGGCGCTCGCGACGGCCGCCCGCTACCATGCCCGCCGCGCCGCAGATGACGCCTATGACCGGCTGCTGATCGGGGCGGCGCTCCAGATGGCCGAGAGCCTGTCGGTCCATGACGGCGTGGTCGGGGTGGACCCGCCCTCCTCGGCCTTCGAGACGCTGGCCCTCGCTCCCCATGACAGCATCTTCTACAAGATCACCGATGCGGGCGGCGCGGTCCTGACCGGATATGCGGACCTGCCCGGAATCCGCGGCCGGCCCGTGCCCGTCCGGGCTTCTCCGGTGGTGGGAGACGGCCGCTATCTCGACATGCCGATCCGGCTCGCCGCGGTCGGCCGCTTCCTCACCGATGCCGCCGAGCCCGGCTGGGCGCAGGTGCTCGTCGCGCAGACGCGCCGGGCGCGCACCGCGCTTGCCGAAGATCTCGCCGCGAAGGCCCTCTGGCTGCTCGCGGCGATGATGGCGCTCGCCTTCCTGGGGGTGCTTCTCGCCGTGCGGCTGGCCCTGGCGCCGCTGCGGGCCATCGAGCGCACGCTCCAGGGGCGCGATCCGAAGGACCTTGCGCCGCTGGAGGTGGAGACGCCGCAGGAGATCGCGACGCTCGTCGGCGCCATCAACTTCTTCATGGACCGCCTGTCCCGCCGCATCCGCCTCATGGAGCGCTTCATCGCGGATGCCGCCCATCAGATCCGCACCCCGCTGACGGCCCTCGCCTCGCAGGTGGACATGCTCGCCAATGCCGACGAGGCCCATCGCGGGCAGCACGAGCGGCGCGTGCGCGAGCGGACGGCCCAGCTCGGCCGCCTGACGAACCAGCTCCTCAACCACGCCATGGTCATCCACCGGGCGGAGGCCGCTCCGGTGACGCGGGTCGACCTCTCCCGCCTGGCGCGCGACGTCCTTCTGAATGCGGTCCCGGCCTCGCTCGACCGCGACGTGGCGATCGGGCTGGACGCCCCGCCCGGCCCGATCTTCGTGCGGGGCGACGAGGTCAGCCTGCGCGAGGCGCTCTCCAACCTGCTTCACAACGCGCTCGCGCACGGCGCCCGCTCCGCGCTGGAGGTCGAGCTGTCGGTCGAGGGTACGCAGGCAAGGGTGGCGGTCGTCGATGACGGTCCCGGCATCCCCGAGGCCGAGTGGGAAAAGGCGAAGCAGCCTTTCTCCTCGAAGAGCGAGAAGGGATCCGGCCTCGGCCTCGCGATCGTGAACGACGTGGTGCGCGCCCATGGCGGGAGCCTCGATCTCGAGCGCCCCCCGCTCGGCTTCGCCGTCGTCATCTGCCTGCCGCTCGCCGATCCGCGATCTGTCTCCGAGGTGAGGCCATGAGGGCCGGTCTCTTTCGCTTCGCCGTGGCCGGGCTCGCGCTTCATCTCGCCGGCGCCCCCCTGCAGGCGGACACGACGCTCTTTCCGGCGAAGGAGGCGGGCGCGCCGGGCGGGACCCTGCGCCTCCATGCGGCCACCGATCTCGAGGCGATGAAGCCGCTGATCGAGGATTTCCAGTCGCTGCGCCCGGATGTCGCCATCGAATATGCGGAGGACCAGACCGTCGATCTCTTCGCCCGCGCCCAGGCAGAATGCAGAGGGAAATCCAGCTCCGCCGATCTCCTGATGTCCTCCTCGACCGACCAGCTCGTCCGGCTCGCCAATGACGGCTGCGCCATGGCGGCGCCGGCTTCCGTCGTCTCGACGCTGCCCCGCTGGACGCATTGGCGCGAGGAGGTCTTCGGCTTCACCTTCGAACCCGGCGTGATCGTCTACAACCGGGACATCGTTCCCCCGAAGGACATCAAGCGGACCCGCGCCGGGCTGATCGACCTCCTGCGGGCGAGGCCGGACGCCTATTCCGGGCGGGTCGGCATCTACGACATCGAGAGGTCGGGCATCGGCTATCTGTTCGCGCTCCACGATGCGCGCGCCACCACCGTCTATGGCCGGCTGCTGGAGGCCCTGGCGCGCCTGCACGTCTCCACGAGCTGCTGCACGGCGGATCTTCTGGCCGATCTCGCCGCCGGCCGCCTCGCCATCGGCTACAACCTGCTCGGCTCCTATGCCGTCGCGGCTCTTCGCAAGGGGGCGCCGCTCGCGATCGTCGTCCCGCGCGACTTCACCGTGGTTCTCAGCCGCGCCGCCCTCGTTCCCCGCCATGCCGCCAATCCCGGCGCGGCCTTCGCCTTCCTGGCCTATCTGCTCTCCGCCCGTGGGCAGTCGCAGGCGGCCGAAGCTTCCTTCTTCTTCAGCTTCGACGGCCCGCTGCCGGCCGGGGTGGACGGGCCGGCGACGCTCACCTCCTCCGCCCTCCTCAGGCCGATCGAGGTCGGGGCCGAGGCGATGTTCGTCCAGGACCGGGCCAAGCGGCGCCATTTCATCGCCGAATGGCACCGCTCGCTGCGGGACGTGCCCGGGCCGCCGTGAGGGGCGCCCTGGTCTCTCAGCCGCCGGATCGCCGCGCGGCGGGCGGGAGCGGCTGGTCGCCGAAATCGATCAGGCCGCGGCGGAAGATGCGGCCGCGCTCGTCCACCATGAGCCGCAGGCGGCGATTGCCGTGGAAGAAGGTGAGCCGGTAGCTGCCCGCATCCTCGTCGAGCCCCTTCTCGCAGAGGCTCGTGATCTCGCCCGCCCGCAGGAGCGCCGGCACCGTCTCCGCCGGGACGCCGAGCCCCGGGGCGATCGCCTCGGCGGCGATATGGAACGCGCCGTCCAGGAACTCGACCTCCGCCGGCGAGGCGGGAGGAATGGCATTTATCGGCGTCATGACGGCAACCTCGCGAAGGGCAGGTCGCCGATACGGATCGCCTCATGGACGGTCAGGCGCACGGCGCCCTCCTTTAAAGATGCATCATCTATATTGCTTTTCGGTGGCGAGGGCATAAGATGCATTTTTGACGCATGTTCAGAGCGGGGAGCGCCCCGCCTTCCCTACGCTCGGCGCACAAGGCGAGACGGTCCCGGCATTCGAGCGGAACTCGGGAGGCCGGACAAATGGACCACGTCCTGGAGGAGGGAAGGCACGAGCACGGGCATGTCCCGACCTTCTGGCGCCGCTGGCTCTTCTCGACCAATCACAAGGATATCGGGACCCTCTATCTCCTGTTCTCGTTCTTCGCCGGCCTTCTCGGGGCGAGCTTCTCGATCCTGATGCGCATGGAGCTTCAGGAGCCCGGCCTCCAGATCTTCTCCAACCCGCAGGCCTACAACGTCATCGTGACCGGCCACGGCCTGATCATGATCTTCTTCGTCCTGATGCCGGCCCAGATCGGCGGCTTTGGCAACTGGTTCGTGCCGCTGATGATCGGCGCGCCGGACATGGCCTTCCCGCGCCTCAACAACATTTCATTCTGGCTCCTCGTCGCGGCTTTCGGGCTGTTTCTGATCTCGCTCTTCTTCGAGGGCGCGCCGGGCGCCGACGGCTTCGGGGGCGGCTGGACGGTCTATCCGCCGCTCGCGGTCTCGGGCCATCCGGGACCCGCGCTCGATTTCGGCATCCTGGCGCTGCACCTCGCCGGCATCTCCTCGATCCTCGGCGCGATCAACTTCATCACCACGATCCTGAACATGCGCGCCCCCGGCATGACGATGCACAAGATGCCGCTCTTCGCCTGGGCGATGCTGGTCACGGCCTTCATGCTGCTGATCACGCTGCCGGTGCTGGCCGGCGCCATCACCATGCTGCTGACGGACCGCAATTTCGGCACCACCTTCTTCGACCCGGCCGGCGGCGGCGACCCGGTGCTCTACCAGCACCTCTTCTGGTTTTTCGGCCATCCCGAAGTCTACATCATGATCCTGCCGGCCTTTGGCGTCGTCAGCCACATCATCTCGACCTTCTCGAAGAAGCCGATCTTCGGCTATCTCGGCATGGCCTATGCGATGGTGGCGATCGGCGTCGTCGGCACGGTCGTGTGGGCACACCACATGTTCACGGTCGGGCTCTCGCTCCAGACGCAGGCTTATTTCGTCTTCGCCAGCATGGTCATCGCCGTGCCGACGGGCGTGAAGATCTTCTCGTGGATCGCGACCATGTGGGGCGGCTCGATCCGCTTCACCGCGCCGATGCACTGGGCGCTCGGCTTCATCATGCTGTTCACGATCGGCGGCGTGACGGGCGTCGTCCTGGCCAATGCCGGCATCGACCGCTACATGCACGACACCTATTATGTCGTGGCGCATTTCCACTACGTGCTGTCGCTCGGCGCCGTCTTCATGATCTTCGGTGGCGTCTACTACTGGTTCCCGAAGATCACCGGCTATGTGATCCGGGAGAAGTTCGGCATCATCCACTTCTGGATCTCGTTCATCGGGGCGAACATCCTCTTCTTCCCGCAGCATTTCCTCGGCCTCGCGGGCATGCCGCGGCGCTATGCCGATTACCCGGACGCCTTCGCGGGCTGGAACTTCGTTTCCTCTCTCGGCGCCTACCTGTTCGCCTCGGGCCTTGTCGTCTTCGTCTGGGGCGTCGTCGACGCCTTCATCCGCAAGGAGAGGGCGGCCGACAATCCCTGGGGCGAGGGCGCGACGACGCTGGAATGGACTTTGTCCTCGCCCCCGCCCTTCCATCAATTCTCCGAGCTGCCGGTCATCGCGGAGCGTTGAACTCCTCGGGCAGATGCGCCAGAGCAGTCGCTTCAAATCGCGACTGAGATCATGACGACGAACAAGGCACCGGAAACCATCGCGGCGAGCAACGGCATCGGGAGCGACACCGCTTTCGGCGCCGTCACGCCTCCCCTCTACCTGTCGACGACTTTCACCTTCGACGGGTTCGAGGGGAAGCGCCGCTTCGACTATTCGCGCACCGACAATCCCTCCCGCGCGCTCCTCGCGGAGACGCTCGCCAAGCTGGAAGGGGGCGCGGGGGCTGTAGTTGTCTCCTCCGGGATGGCGGCGGTCGATCTCGTCCTGTCCCTCCTGCGTCCGGACGATACGGTGATCGTTCCGCACGATTGCTACGGCGGCACGCGCCGCCTCCTGGCCGAGCGGCATGCCCGCTCGCATCTGCGGGCGATCTTCGTCGACCAGGGGGACGAGGCGGCCCTCGCGGCGGCTTTCGCCGAGAAACCCGCGCTCGTCCTCGTCGAGAGCCCGAGCAATCCCCTGATGCGCATCGTCGACCTCGCCGCCATGTCGCGGCGCGCGAAGGCGGTGGGGGCGCGGCTCGCGGTGGACAGCACCTTCCTGTCTCCCGCCCTCCAGCAGCCGATCGCGCACGGGGCCGATTTCGTCATCCACTCGACCACCAAATACCTCAACGGCCATTCCGACGTGGTCGGCGGGGCGGTGATCGCGGCGCGGGAGGAGGATGTCGTCGAACTCGCGGCCTGGGCCAATATCGTGGGCGTGACCAGCTCCCCCTTCGACGCCCATCTGACCTTGCGCGGCGTGCGGACCCTCTTTCCCCGGATGGAGCGCCAGCAGGCCACCGCCGGGGCGATCGCCGCATTCCTCGCCCGGCATCCGGCGGTCGCGGCAGTGCATTATCCGGGATTGCCCTCCCATCCCGGCCATGCGCTGGCGCGGGCCCAGCAGAAGGGGTTCGGGGCGATGCTCAGCTTCGAGTTGCGGGGCGGCGTCGGGGCGGTGCGCCGGGTCGTGGGCGCCGTGCGGATCTTCAACCTGGCCGAGTCGCTCGGCGGGGTGGAAAGCCTCATCGCCCATCCGACGACGATGACCCATGCGGCGATGACGCCCGAGGAGCGCCGCGAGGCCGGCATCGGCGAGGGCCTGCTGCGCCTCTCGGTCGGGCTCGAGGCCGAGGCGGACCTGATCGGCGACCTGGATCAGGCCCTGGACGGGCTGGAGCGGGCCGCGGCCTGATCAGCCGCGGAAGAAGCCCTCGAACGCCGCCAGGACCTCGTCCGGCGCCTCTTCGGCGAGGTAATGGCCGGAGGCGACCGGATGGCCGAGCACCTCGGCAGAGGAATAGGCGCGCCACAGGGCAGGCGGATCGTACCAGCCGCCGATCTTTCCCTTGGCGCCCCACAAAGCCAGGAGGGGGCAGCGCAGCTTGCGGCCGGCGGCGCGGCTCTCCCGGTCGTGGACGAGGTCGATCGTCGCGGCGGCGCGGTAATCCTCGCACATGCCGGTGATCGCGGCCGGATCGTGCGCCGCCGCGAGGTAGTCGGCCAGCGCCTCGGGATGGAAGAAGCCCGGCGGCTTGGGCTCGCGCGAGGTATGGGCGCCCCACCAGATCTCGGGCGCGGCGTTGATCAGGTTCTCGGGGAAAGGGTGGGGCTGGGCCAGCCAGAACCAGTGATAATAGCCCAGCGCGAAGGCCATGTCCGTCCGCTCGAAATGCTCGAGGGTCGGCACGATGTCGAGCACGGCGAGCCGCTCGACTCTGTCCGGGTGATCGAGGGCGAGCCGGTGCGCCACGCGCGCGCCCCGGTCGTGGCTGCCGACCTGGAAGCGCTCATGGCCGAGCCGCGTCATCAGCTCGGCAAGCTCGGCCGCCATCCGCGTCTTGGCGTAGGGCGCGTGGTCGGCGCTGGCCGCCGGCTTGTGGGAGCCGCCATAGCCGCGCAGGTCCGGGCAGATGACCGAGAAGCGCCGGGCGAGCCGCGGCGCCACGAGATGCCACATCGCATGCGTCTGCGGATTGCCGTGCAGCAGCAGGAGCGGAGGCCCGCTTCCGCCCCGGCGCAGCCGGACCGGGCCTTCGGAGAGCTGGAGGGTTTCGAGCGTGAAGCCGTCGAAGAAGCCCATCGATCCCTCCGGTCAGCGGGGGCGGCGAATCGGTGCGCTATCCGGCCTTCGCCATAGGCACGACGTTGTGGAGGGTCCGCTCGGCATTGTCGAAGAACTTGCGGATGCCGCGGGCGGCCTGCCGGATGCGCTGCTCGTTCTCGACCAGGGCGACGCGCACGAAATCGTCGCCGTGCTCGCCGAAGCCGATGCCGGGGGCGACCGCGACATCCGCCTTCTCGATCAGCAGCTTCGAGAAGGCGAGCGAGCCGAGCGGCTTGAAGCGCTCGGGGATCGGCACCCAGGCGAACATCGAGGCGGAGGGGGAGGGGATCTGCCAGCCGGCCTTGCCGAAGCTCTCGACGAGCACGTCCCGGCGCTTCCTGTAGGTCCGGCGCATCTCCTCGATGCAATCCTGCGGGCCGTTCAGCGCCGCCGTCGCCGCGACCTGAACCGGCGTGAAGGCGCCGTAGTCGAGATAGGACTTCACCCGCGCCAAGGCCGCGAGGAGCCGCTCGTTGCCGACCGCGAAGCCCATCCGCCAGCCCGCCATGGAGAAGGTCTTCGACATGGAGGTGAACTCGACCGCGACATCCATCGCGCCCGGCACCTGGAGGAGCGAGGGCGGCGGCGCGCCGTCGAAATAGACTTCCGAATAGGCGAGGTCCGACAGGACGATCAGCTCGTGCTTCTTCGCGAAGGCGACGAGGTCGCGGTAGAAATCGAGATCGGCCACGTAGGCGGTCGGGTTCGCGGGATAGCAGACGACCACCGCGATGGGCTTGGGGATCGAATGCACGACCGCGCGCTCGAGGTGGGCGAAGAAGGCGGGCGTGGGCTCGGCCGGGACGGAGCGGATCGTGCCGCCCGCCATCAGGAAGCCGAAGGCGTGGATGGGATAGGAAGGGTTCGGCACGAGCACGACGTCGCCGGGCGCCGTGATGGCCTGCGCCATGTTGGCGAAGCCCTCCTTGGAGCCGAGCGTGGCGACGACCTGCGTGTCCGGGTTCAGCTTCACGCCGAAGCGGCGCGCGTAATAGGCGGCCTGGGCGCGCCGCAGGCCGCCGATGCCCTTGGAGGCGGAATAGCGGTCGGTCCGCGGCTTGCCCGCCGTCTCGCAGAGCTTGGCGACGACATGGGGCGGGGCCGCGAGATCGGGATTGCCCATGCCGAGATCGACGATGTCGGCGCCCCCGGCCCGGGCCTTGGCCTTGGCGCGGTTGACCTCCTCGAAGACATAGGGAGGAAGGCGCTTGATGCGGTGGAACTCGTCCATGGGGCTCATGGTCCTGGCACTTCGATCTGAGGGGGCCGCCGGGGCTCTAGCACCTTGCGGTCCGGTTGTCTTTTGCCGAAGGCGGCCCTGCGGCCGTCCGGCGCTACTGGGCGGCCCGGCGGCCTTCGAGGTCCGATTCGGCGCTCTTCACTTCCTGCGGCGTTTTCACCCGGTAGGCACGCTTCGGCGCCGAGGTGCCGACCGGGATATAGTCCATGTCCGTCCGGCGCGTGCGGGAGACGAAGTCGGGCGGCGGCTTGGGCTCGCCGCCCGTCACGCCCGCCGCCACGGCCAGGTCCCGGGCGGGATTGCCCGCGCAGCCGCCCAGCGCGACAGCGACGACGAGGGAAAGGCAAAGCATAGCGGAGGCGGAAGGCGGCATCGGAAACCTTGAGCGCCGGGCCACGCCCGGCAAATGTTCTCTCCCGTGACAATATGGCCGGGGCATGGTCAAGATATCGTTTGGGTGAGCCCGCAGAGGTCCGGCGAGGGAGCGAGCGATGGGCGAGACGCGTTCGAAGGACGCCGAATCCAAGGGAGGGGTGCCCGGTCCCGACTTCGAGGCCATGGCGCGCAACATGGCGCAATATGTGGAGGCGGCCCAGAAGGCCAATGCGGCCTTCCTGCGTCCCTACCAGGAGCGCGACAAGACCCCCGGCCTCAACGACGAGATGGCCGACATGCTCAAGACCATCGGGACGGTGGCCGAGAGCTGGATGACCGATCCGAAAAAAGCCTTCGACGCGCAGATGCGCCTCGGCATGCGCTATCTCGACCTGTGGTCGAGCGCGATGCGGCGCATGCAGGGCGAGGCGGAGGCGCCGGCCGCGGCGGACAAGCGCTTCGCCGATCCCGAATGGTCCCGCAATCCGGGCTTCGATTTCCTGAAGGAGGCTTATCTCGCCACCTCCCATTGGGCGGACGCCATGGTGCACGAGGCGCAGGGCCTCGACCCGCATACCCGCGCCAAGGCCGCCTTCTATGTCCGGCAGATCACCTCCGCCCTGTCCCCCTCGAACTTCGTGGCGACGAATCCCGAATTGCTGCGCGAGACGATCCGCGAGAACGGCGCGAATCTCGTGCGCGGGATGCAGATGCTGGCGGAGGATGTCGAGGCGGGCGGCGGCGAGCTGAGGATCCGCCAGTCGGATTACGCGAAGTTCAAGGTCGGGGAGAACATCGCCGTCACGCCCGGAAAGGTGGTTTTCCGCAACGACCTGATCGAGCTTCTGCAATATTCCCCGGCGACCGAGACGGTGCTGAAGCGCCCGCTCCTGATCGTGCCGCCCTGGATCAACAAGTTCTACATCCTCGACCTCAACCCGCAGAAGAGCTTCATCGCCTGGTGCGTCGCGCAGGGGCTGACGGTCTTCTGCATCTCCTGGGTCAATCCCGACGAGCGCCAGGCCGGGAAGGGCTTCGAGGACTACATGAAGGAGGGCGTCCTCGCCGCCCTCGGCGCGGTCGAGAAGGCGACGGGCGAGCGCAAGGTCGGCGCGATCGGCTATTGCGTGGGCGGCACGATGCTCGCGGCGACGCTCGCCTATCTGGCGGCCAAGGGCGACGACCGCATCGAGAGCGCGACCTTCTTCACGACCCAGGTCGACTTCACCCATGCGGGCGATCTCAAGGTCTTCATCGACGAGGCGCAGGTCGAGGCGGTCGAGGCGATCATGAAGACGCGCGGCTATCTCGAAGGCGCGCGCATGGCTCAGGCCTTCAACATGCTGCGGCCGAACGACCTGATCTGGCCCTATGTGGTGAACGTCTATCTCAAGGGGCAGGCGCCGTTCCCCTTCGACCTTCTCTACTGGAACTCGGATGCGACCCGGCTGCCGGCCGCGAACCATTCCTATTACCTGCGCAACTGCTATCTCGAGAACAAGCTCGCCCGGGGCGAGATGGTCCTGGACGAGACCCGCCTCGATCTCGGCCAGGTGAAGATCCCGGTCTTCAGCCTCGCGACGCGCGAGGACCATATCGCTCCCGCCAAGTCGGTCCATCTCGGCTGCAAGAAGTTCGGCGGGCCGGTCGACTACGTGGTGGCGGGGTCGGGACATATCGCGGGCGTCGTGAACCCGCCCTCGAAGGCGAAATACGGTTTCCGCACCGGCTCGCTCGACCCCGAGGAATCCTTCGAGGATTGGCTGGGCCGGGCCCAGCAGCACGAGGGGTCCTGGTGGCCCTATTGGTTCCGGTGGATCGAGAGCCAGGCGCCCGAGCGCGTGGCGGCGGATGCGCCCGGTGCCGGCCGCGTCCCAGGCTCGGGCGGCCTGCCGGCGCTCGGCGAGGCGCCCGGCACCTATGTGCTGGTGAAGTCGTAGCGCGCAGGGCGCCCCCTCCACCGGGCTTCGCATCGTCCTCCTTCCCCGTTTCACCAGGGCGATCGCAGATGGCGTTGGCTTGCAGGGCATGCCCTCGGGCTCCGACCCGAGGGTCGAGTCGGCGTCAGCCGACCGGGCGAGGGGCGGGCACCCGGCAGTGGCGCGTGTCCCTTGCTCCTCATCCGGTCGCTCGGACGAGCAACTCGACTTCTCCCCATTTTCGACGGGGAGAAGCGGGAGTGGCTGCCCTCGCGATCAGTACTTGGCAACGACCGCCGCGGGGGCCGGGCGGGCCGGATCGTCCCAGCGGTAGCGCAGGGCGGCGCTGACGATGTCGACCTGGCCCTTGGTGACGGCGTTGAAGGGAAGGCCGGCGTAGTCGGGATCGCCCGGATTGATGCGGATGGGGCCGTTCTTCACGAAGACATGCGAATAGGCGAGGTCGATGGTGATCTTGTCGCTGAAGCGGTAGCTGGCGCCGATCGAGGCCCAGACGCGGTTCGCATCGGGCACGGCCACCGAGCGGACCGAGTCCGAGATCGGCGACCATTCATAGGCGAGGCCGGCGCGGAAGGTCCATTGCGGGCTCCAGTCATATTCCCCGCCGACCGAGAGGAAATGGCCGTCCTTGTAGCGCAGCGAGAGATTGTTGATCGGGCCGAGGAGGGGGCCGCCATAGGCGACCTGGGCGATCGTGCCGATCCGGCTCCAATTGGCGAATTCGTAGCCGATATTGACCCGGAAATCCGGCGTGACGGCCTGGGTCAGGCCGATGGTGAGGAGGTCGGGCGTGTTGAGGCTCGAGCGGATGAGGACCTTGTTGCCCGGCAGCGGGATGGTCGGGCTGATGATGCTGCCCTTGAGGCCGTGGCTGATGGAGGAGCGATAGCCGATGCCGATGACGGTCCCGTCCATGGGCGTGATCGTCGCGCCCAGCGTGTAGCCGACGCCGACATCGTCGCCGCGCAGGGTCGCGCTCGGCGCGTTGGGCAGCACCGCCGTCTGGAGCGGCGCGCCGGCGAAGGGCGCGGACCGGCGCAGCTTCACGTCGATATATTCGATGGCCGGCCCGGCGGCGACGGACAGCCAGTCGGTGACCTTGATGCCGACGATCGGATTGAAATTGGCCGAGAAGATCTTCGAGGTCCGGCCATAGACCTGTCCGGCCCAGGAATAGTTCGGCTTGGTCACGAGCCCGAAGGGGGCGTTCATGGTCATGCCGAGCCAGACCGTGTCGCTGAGCTGGTAGGAGAAGGAACTTGCCGGAACGGCGCCGAACTCGCCGAGCTGGCCGGACGGGCCGAAGGCGTAGGTCGGCGTCCCGGGTCCGGGATAGGGCGTGATCTTCGCGTCGAGATTGATCAGGGAGACGGAGCTGTAGCTCTGGAAGCCCGGATTCATCGTGATGGTGGCCGGGTTCCAGTACATGGAGGACAGCCCGCCCGAGCCCGAGGCCACGCCCGCGAAGGACATGCCCTGGCCCGTCGCGCCCTGCTCGTGCAGGGCGAAGCCGCCGGCCCATGCCGCGGAGGAGGCGCCGAGCGCGGCGGCGGAAAGGCCTGCCAGGATCAGCGACCGGGCCGGTCTCTTCTTCATCGATCCCCCCGAAGGTGCTTCATTCACCCGATTTGCGGCAGTCTGCCTCCCGATTCTCGTCCGCCACAATATCGCCAAGGTCACATCGGGCCTCGCGGAGAGACGAATCCGGCGGAAATCCGAGCTTGGATCGGGCCCGTTGCGGGGAAGCCACAGCGTCCGGCGCGGAAGCGGACTTGCGATGCCCGGCCGGATCGGCTCAAGACAGGGCGTGCTCCCAGGGAGGAAGACGATGAGGCTGGTGCGTTACGGTCAGGCGGGGGAGGAGAAGCCCGGCATTGTCGACAAGGCCGGGGCGATTCGCGACCTTTCCGCGACCGTCAGGGACATCGACGGCGCCTTCCTCGCGGCGGGCGGGCTCGCCGAGGTAGCGAAGCTCGATCTCGAATTGCTGCCCAAGGTGGCGGAGGGCACGCGCCTCGGCGCGCCGGTCTCGCGCGTGCGCAACTTCATCGCGGTCGGCCTCAACTATGCCGATCACGCGGCCGAGACGGGCTCGCCGATTCCGGCCGAGCCGATCCTCTTCAACAAGGCCCCCTCCTGCATCGTGGGCCCGAACGACGACGTCGTGATCCCCAAGGGCTCCCGGAAGTCGGACTGGGAGGTCGAGCTTGCCATCGTGATCGGGAAGAAGGCGAGCTACGTCCATGCCAACGACGCGCTGGATTATGTCGCCGGCTTCTGCGTCTGCAACGACGTGTCCGAGCGCGAATGGCAGATCGAGCGCGGCGGCCAGTGGATGAAGGGCAAGGGCTGCCCGACCTTCGGGCCGCTCGGCCCCTGGCTCGTCACGCCCGACGAGATCTCGGACGTGCAGGATCTGGGCATGTGGCTCGAGGTGAACGGCGAGCGCGTGCAGAACGGCTCGACCCGGACCATGATCTTCGACGTGCGCAAGATCGTCTCCTACACCTCGCATTTCATGCTGCTCGAGCCCGGCGACGTCATCACGACGGGCACGCCCCCCGGCGTCGGCCTCGGCTTCAAGCCGCCGCGGTTCCTGAAGGCCGGCGACACCATGGCGCTCGGCATCGACGGGCTCGGCGAGCAGCGCCAGAAGGTCGTGGCCTATCCGGGGTGAGGCGATGACCGAGCCGCTGTTCCGCGAGGACGCCTATCTCAGGGAATGCGAGGCGGTGGTCGCGGCGGTCACGCCCGAGGGCGGGATCGTGCTCGACCGCACGGTTCTCTACGCCCAGGGCGGGGGCCAGCCCGGCGACGCCGGCACCATCCTGCGCCGGGACGGCAGCGAAATCGCGATCGCGGGCGCCGTCTACGGGCCGGACCGCGCGGCCATCGTGCACGTCCCGGCGAACGCGGCCGAGCCGCGCCCCGAGCCCGGTGAGCCGGTGAGCGTCCGGCTCGACTGGGAGAAGCGCTGGCCGCGCATGCGCATCCACACCGCCTTGCATCTCCTCAGCGTCGTCCTGCCCTATCCGGTCACGGGCGGGGCGATCGGCGAGGGGGAGGGGCGGCTCGATTTCGACATCCGCGAGGCCGGGCTCGACAAGGCCGACCTCACGGAGAAGCTCCAGGCCCTCGTCGCCCGCGACGCGGCGGTCTCGACGCGCTGGATCACCGACGAGGAGCTGGATGCCAATCCGGGCCTCGTCAAGACGATGTCCGTCCAGCCGCCGCGGGGCTCCGGCCGCGTGCGGCTGGTGGAGATCGAGGGGATCGATCTCCAGCCCTGCGGCGGCACCCATGTCGCGCGCAGAAGTGAGATCGGGGCGGTCGCCGTCACGGAGATCGAGAAGAAGGGCAAGCAGAACCGGCGCGTGCGGATCAGGCTCGGCTGAGGCGTTGCCGCCTGCTCCACCCTCCCCACCGCAAGCGGGGGGAGGGTGGCCAGGCCCCGGCTTGACGCTGCGGCCTCGATGTCGGAACGCAGCGCGCATCGGCAACAGGGATCGCACATGAGCAAGATCGACCTGGTCACTCCGGCCTGGCTCTTCGAGCGCCTCGGCGATCCGAGCATCGTCGTCCTCGACGGCTCCTACTACCTGCCGGCCGCGAACCGCGATGCCGATGCCGAGTTCCGCGCGGCCCACATCCCCGGCGCGATCCGGTTCGATATCGACGCCGTCAAGGACAGGACCTCGCCGCTGCCGCACATGCTGCCCGAGCCCGACGAATTCGCTGCCGCGGTCGGGCAGATGGGCATTTCCGACGAGCATATGGTGGTCGCCTATGACGGGGCCGGCATCTTCGCCTCCCCGCGCGTCGCCTGGACCTTCCGCACCTTCGGCGCGCGGCAGGTCGCCGTGCTCGACGGCGGCTTTCCCGCCTGGCCTGCCGGCGGCTATCCCGTCGAGGGCCGCGAGCCGGATCCCCCCGCGACGGCGCCGGTCCTGGCGGAATTC
>OEIU01001187.1_pt1 | contig 18109 bp, 20 predicted proteins | sample 1539221 | NCBI WGS metagenome assembly OEIU01 (sample SAMN03792071, study PRJEB22550) | activated sludge metagenome | feature: wastewater treatment plant; material: activated sludge; isolation source: Wastewater treatment plant of a petroleum refinery complex | place: Argentina: Zarate | collected...
TGCGGCTCCTCCCCCCCCCACCCCTGAGGCCGGCGGGGGGGGGGCGGCCCCCGGGGCGTTTGCGACATAGAGCGCGAGACCCCCGCGCGGTGCCCCCCCCCCCGCCGGCAGCAGGAAGGAATAGCTTGCGCCCGCATACCCGGCGGCGCCGATTTCCAGGCGGTGATTGCCACGGGCCAGTGCCGCCAGTTCGAACGAGCCATCGTTGCCCGACGCGCCGCTGGCCACGCCATCGAGCGTGAGCTGCGCACCGGCAAGTGGCAGCCGCGAGATGCCATCAACGATGCGACCTGCGACATCGATCGGCGACTCATCCAGGAAGGCACCGTCGCGCGTGAGTCCTTGCTGGATGGCCGTGACCGACCCGGCAGGTGCATCGAGCATGCCATTGGCCAAGCGATAACCCGTGCGCTCGAAGCGCACGCTGTAGCTGCCGGGCGGCAGGTTGGCAATCTCGAATTCGCCCAGGGCATTGCTGCTTGCGCTCGCAACACCCGGACCCGACAGCGATACATTCACGCCGCCCAGTACGCTGCCATCATGCGCATCCACAATCCGTCCGCGAACGAGGGCCAGTTGGGGCAACTGCGCCAGCAGCACCGTGCCCGCATTCGTGAATTGACCGTTGCGGACCGACACGGCGCGCGACACCGAGGCGTAGCCCGCCTTGCCGATCGTGAGCGTCGTCTCGCCCGCCGCAATTCCCGACAGCGCGAAATGGCCTTCGGCATTGGTCAGCACCTGCCCACCCGCCGCGCTCGTCACGACCGCCCCTTCGATCGGCGCCGACGTACCGGAGCGCAACACGTGACCCGTCACGACCCCGCCCGACTCCGGCGTCGTGACACCGCCGACGCGCGCATCAAAGACATACAGCGCGCGCAGCGCAAGCGCCGTGGTATAGACATCGTTCGACCAACTCGTGTTGGCAGAGCGTCGCGCGCGCAGCGCCGTGCCGCTCGCCTGCAGCGCACCAACATCGGCCACCACCGTCGCCAGCGTCAGCAGCGACTGTGCACTGAGCGCATCCTCACCCCACAGCGCATCCGCAACGCGCCGCGACAGCAAGAAACCCGTGGCATTGCCGACCGCGGACGACACGGCAGTGAATCTCGCGCGATAGGCATGCAGCGCACGGGCGACGATCGAGGTCACATAGAGATCGGAAGCCGCCTCGCCGAGGCTCCATCCTCCCTCGCTGCGCTGGTTCTGCAGAAGAAACCCGACCGCGTAGCCGGTAGCGGCATGAGCCAGGTTGCCGCTTGCCGCCAGGGCCTCAAGCGCGAACGCCGTATCGAGCGGACTGCTCTGGTAGCCCGGCAGTTCGCCGAAACCACCGTCACTGTTTTGATGGGTGAGCAGTTCCGAAATCTGTGGGCCGGTGGGACTGCCGGCATCGGCTGCAGCGATGATCTGCCGGGAAAGATGCTCGGTACCGCGGTACGTCTCGACACCAAGATAGGCCTGTGCGGGCCCGACACTCGCTTCGCGTCCCAGCACACGCAGCGTGCGTACCGCCTCGGCAGAACTCTGAAATGGAATAGCCACATCGGTTGCGCTCGCGACCGATCCGTCGGCCTGCTGTTGGCTGAGCAACCAGTCAGCACTCGCGGACGCATCCAGCGCGCACAGCGCGCACATCCATATCACCGCCAGTACACGGTAGATCTTCGCCATCCGTCGCTCCTCCCACGCGAGTCCATCGCTCGCACACCCGATCCGCGGTGCACGACGGCAGCACGAACATCAATGCCATGGCATCGATGCGGTACACAGGCGCTGCAGGGAGATATCAGAGCAACCATCCCTGGTCATCGCTCGCGGGCGTGTCGTCGTTGTTTGCTGCCCGTCGTCCTGGGCCGGGAAGATGCAACGCGGCTGCTGATGAGTCAAGACCGATGGGCCGTACTTGGCACCTCTGGTCAAATCACTCCCTCACAACTCGGCCACGAGCGCGGGAAGGAGCCTTCCAGCGCACGCTGCGCTGCCTAACTTGACACCCCCATCCTGTCCTTCCCCCGCTGCGCGGAGGAAGGGACGCATTGATCGACTTCATCCCGAAACGGGCGATCTCACCCCGCCGCAGCGCGCAGCAGCGCCACCACGCGCTCGCGATGGATGCCGAGCAGCGCAGGCGACAGCGCGGACAGGGACTGATAATCGCCGCGCGCGGCCGTGGCTTCGAACGTCCGGACGAATTCCGTACTCCAGGTCGCATCGGCCTGCGATGGCGGTTGCAGCGACTCCATCCCGGTCATGAGCGCCTGCGCCGCCGATCGCTGCGCGTTGCGAATCGCCTCCAGCGCATCGACGACCTTCTGCAAGGTGTCGCGCCGGGCGGGCGGGTTGTCCGCGCTCCACCGATCGGGGCGGATGACGGGTTCTTCCGCGACGATGCGCGCCGTCGCGAACTGGCCGGTGGGAAAGCGTCGGCCTTCGCCCTTGATGGCCAGTGCATCGCGGGTCGTCGACCACGCCGTCTCGGGCACGCTGAAGCCGAGTTCTCCGTTCGCGTCCCGCGCTGCGCGGATGCCGTTCGGTGCGAGCGCCCGGTCGAAGCGCTGCACGATGGCTTCATCGGACAGGCCGGGCTCGATCGTCACGGCCGCGGCATGCTGCGTGCGTCCGCCGACCGCGAGGTACAGCGTCTCCGCGTCAGCGGTCCGCAGCGCGGCGAGGGAAAGCCCGCGCACCGTGAATGTCTGGCGCGCGTCGCCGGGCGCAACCTGTGCCAGCCGGCCGTCGAGCGTTCCACCCGTCGCCGCCGGCCGCTCGCGCCACAGCGCCTCGAAGCGGCGCATCTGTCTCGCAAGATCCGCCGTCGAGGGTTCGCCCGCAGGCGTCAGTTGCGATGTCAACGCGCTCCTCAGACCCTGCAGCTGTCCCGCCGCGCGATCGAGAAACTCGACCGTGCGCTGGGCAGTGGCGACACGCTGGTTGAGCTGCGTATCGACGCCTGTCAGGCCGCCGCGAAGAGAGGCGGCCTGCCGCGTCGACTGGAGCGGAGAATCCGGTGCGCGCACCGCCTCGACCGGGGTCACCGGCGGCGCCGGCTCGGAACGCGCCGTGGTCGCCACCCGCTCGGGCGTGGTACGTGGGGCGACCGGGCGTCCGGAATCGATCAGTGCAAGTTGCATGGCGCGGCGCTGTGCGATCGTGTCTACAGCACTTCGAACAGCGACAGCCGGCTGACCTGGGAATAGGCCTTCTGGGTCGCCTGGATCGCCGCGGTGTAGCCGTTCATCTTCACGGCCGCATCGCCGTAGTCGAGCTGCCCGATGACCAGCGCGGCCTGCTTGTTCGACAGGCTGACGTTGCCGTGATTGCTCTGCAGCGTCGCCAGGATGTTCTGCGAGCCGCCGAGCCGCGCGATCTTGCCGCTGTTGGTTTCGATGGCCTCGTCCAGCGCGTTCATGGCCGCGCCGATCTGCGCGCGCACGGCCGGATCGTTGACGTTGATGCCCGGCGTCTGCAGCGTCGTGAGGATCGACTCCAGCTCATTCATGATGACCGCCATTTCCGGCAGGGTCACATTGGCCGGCTGCGTGATGCCGTTGCCGACGACGACCAGCTGTTCGGCGGTGTTGCCCGTCGCCGTGTAACGCGCTCCCACCGCCGCGAGCGGATCGTAGGTCAGCGTCGGCGCATCGGTCACCGTGCCCGAGAACACGTAGCGGCCTTCGGCGTCGAGCGTGTTGGTGTTGTAGAACATGCTCTCCAGCAGCGGCCGCAGCGAACCCGACACCGCGATGATGTCGTCCGAGGTATTGCTGCCGTCGGCAGCCCACACCAGCAGATCGCGGGCGCTGAGCATGTCGGCCGACATGCCCGCCAGCACCGCCTCGTTGCGCGACATCGCGCCCTGCAGCGTCGAGATGTTGTCCAGGTACTGATCCAGCAGCGCTTCTTCGCGCGTCAGGCGCGACAGCCGCACATTGGCGATGGGATTCTCGGACGGCAGCGAGTAGCGTTCGCCGCTCGCCATCTTCTGCAGGATGCTCTGCAGCCGCGACGAGGCGGTCTGCAGCGCCGTGTTCATCGTCGTGTGGTACTGGGTGCTGGCGATTCTCATGGCCTGAATTCTCCGGGGTAGCCTAGCCCAGCGCCGCGAGCGTGCTGGCGAACAGCTCGTTGGCGACGGCGATCACTTTCATGTTCGCCTGATACATCTGCTGGTACTGCATGAGATTGGCGGCCTCCTCGTCCAGGTTGACGCCGCTGGTCGATTTCCAGCTCTCCTCGGCCTGGTTGCGCACCGTCTGCGCTGTCGCCAGCGCCGCCGTGTTCTGCTGGCTGTCCATGCCGAGTTGCGCCACCAGCTGCGTCACGGCGTCCGCGAGCGACACCGAGCCGAGCGCCGGCAGGATCACCGGCTGTTTCTGGATCGCAATCAGCCGCTGCAGGTTGTCGCTGTTGCCCTGCGCCGCGGGATCCGACGAGAAGGCGAGATCCGCGGCGATCACGCCGGCGCGCACCTGCAATACGCCGGTGACGCCGGTCGAGTCGAACTGGAACAGCGGCTGTCCCGGCGAACCGTCGAGCGCATAGCCTGCGGCCAGCTGGCCGTTCACGTTGTCGGCCAGCTGCTGCGCCATGTCGGTGATCGATTGCATCAGCGGCACCAGCGAGTTGTTCTCGAAATCGTCCAGGCCGCCCATCTGGCCACCCAGGCGCGTGTACTGCAGCGAGAACGTTTCGCTGGCGAACTTCACGGTGAGCGTCTGCGAGCCGTCCGGATGGGTGACGGCCAGCATGGTCGCGGCGCGCGCGCCGACCACCAGCGGCTGCCCGCCGCGCAACGACACGTTGCGCGTGCCGTCGGCCTGCTCCACCACCTGCACCGAGACCAGGCTGGCGAGTTCGTCGATCTTGCTGTCGCGCTCGTCGATGAGACCCGACGGATTGACGCCCGTGCCCTGGGTGCGCGCGATCTCCGAGTTGAGCTTGGCGATCTGCGCCGACAGCGTGTTGACCTGCGACACGGCGGTCAGGCGCTGCTGCGCGACCGACGCGCGCTGGTTCGACAGCACCTGGTTGAGACTGTTGAAACGCTGCGCCAGCGCATCGGCCGTGCCGATGACCTGTTGGCGCAGCGGACTCGACGTCGGTTCGACGCTGGCGGCGTTGAGCGCGGCGAAGAACGCGTCGAGGCCGCTGTTGATGCCGGACTCGTCCTCGCCCAGCACCTGTTCGAGCTGCGTGAGATAGGGCTGCGCCGTGGTCCGCTGCCCCAGTTCGGCGGCGGCCGACCACAACTGCAGGCTCTTGTAGTTGTCGCTGAAGCGCAGCAGCGACGGCACCGTGACGCCGCTGCCGGCGCTGAGCGCCCCGCTCTGCAGCGGCTGCACCGACGCCAGCAGGATGCCCTGGCGCGTATAGCCCGGCGTCATCACGTTGGCGACGTTCTGGCTGGTGGCCGACAGGGCGGCCTGCGCGGCGAGCGCGCCGGAAAGTGCGTTGTGGATGAGCGTCATGTCAGGACCTGTCGCCGTTGCAAGGGATCATCAGTCGGAAGAGGCGACCGGCGCAGTCGATGTCTTAAGTCCTGCCGCGGCAGGCGGCGGCGGCGGCAGCAGCTGCCGCACGATCGCATCGGCAATGCCGAAGGCGCGCCGGCCGGCCAGCGAATCCGCCAGCGCGACGTCCGCCATGTCGAGCATTTCCTGGCCGTTGCGGCTGTTGAAGACGCTGTCCTCGCCCGCCATCTCGCGCGAACTCTGGCGCATCTGGCGCAGCATCTGGGCAATGAAGAAGCCTTCGAACTTCTCCGCGGCCGCCTGGACCCTGGCCACGTAATCGGCGGAGGCGATGTCGTCGGCCGCCGCGCGGATCTGCGGCTGCGCCGGCGAGGGCGGGGCGCTGGACAAAGCGATGTCGAGGTTCGTGCGGGTCATGGCATCAGATCACGATCAGTTCGCCTTCGATGGCGCCGACCTGGTCGAGCGCCTGCAGGATGGCCATCAGGTCGTCCGGCGTCGCGCCCGTGCTGTTGACGGTGTCGATGATGGCCTGCAGCTCCACGCCCGCGGGCCACGCGAACATGCGGCCGGCATCCTGTTCGACGCTGACGTCGGACTGCGGCACGACCGTGGTTTCGCCGCGCCCGAACGGCGCCGGCTGGCTCACCCGCGGCGATTCCGAAATCACGACCTTCAGCGCGCCGTGCGAGATGGCGGCGGGACGCACCCGCACGCCTTCCGCGATCACCACGGTGCCGGTGCGCGAATTGAAGATGACGCGCGGCAAGGCATCGCCGACGTCCACCGTGATCGCCTCCAGGCTCGCCACGAAGGCGACGCGCTGGGTCGGATTGGCGGGCGCCTGCACTTCGACGCTGGTGGCGTTGCGCGTGCTCGCCACTTCGCCGTAGCGGCTGTTGATGGCCTGCACGATGTTGGTGGCGGTCTGGAAGCTGGGCAGCTTCAGGCTCAGCAGCACGGTCGGGCGCGTGTCGAAGTCGCTGTCGATCTCGCGCTCGATGGTGGCGCCGTTGGGAATGCGGCCCGAGGTCGGCGAGTTGACGGTGACGCTCGAACCGCTGGCGCCCTGTGCGGAGACGCCGCCGACGACCAGGTTGCCCTGCGCCAGCGCGTAGATCTCGCCGTCGGCCGCGCGCAGCGGCGTCAGCAGCAGCAGACCGCCGCGCAGGCTCTTGGCATCGCCCATCGACGACACCGTGATGTCGATCCGCTGTCCCTTGCGATAGCCGGGCGGAAACACCGCGCCGACCATCACGGTGGCGACGTTCTTGAGCCGCGGATTGTCGTCCTCGGGAATCTTCACGCCGAACTGCTTGAGCATGTTGGCGACCGACTGGCCGGCGAACTTCACCTGCGTGCCATCGCCCGTGCCCTGCAGGCCGACGACGAGTCCATAGCCGATCAACTGGTTTTCGCGCACGCCTTCGACGCTGACGAGCGAGCGCAGCGGCCTGGCGCTGCGGCCGCTGTCGGGCACCGCGTACGCCGGGATCGCGGCGAAGCCCAGGACCGTCAGCAGCGCAGTCGCGATGTGGCGTGTGTTCATGGCCATCGGAATCAGAAAGGCATCCAGGGACTGGTGAAGAAGCGCGTCAGCCAGCCGGGCGAGTTGGCGTCGTTGAGCGGACCGCGGCCGGAATAGGCGATGCGCGCATTGGCGATGCGCTGCGAGGACACGCGGTTGGCGCTGTCGATGTCCTGCGCGCGCACGTAGCCGGCCACGCGCACGAACTCCTCGCCCTGATTGAGATACAGGCTCTTCTCGCCGTGCACCCGCAGCAGCCCGTTCGGCAGCACTTCCTGCACGATCACGGTGATCGCTCCCTGCAGGGCGTTCTGTTGCGTGCTGGTCGTCGTGCCGGCGAACTTGCGCTGTCCCGAGACGCTGAAGTCGGAATCGAGCGCGTCGCCGCCCACCACCACCGGGTCGATGGCGATGCTGCTCTGCTTGCCGATGCTGGTGTCGGCGCTCTTGCGCGCCTGCGTCGTCTCCTGCAGCACCACGGTGAGCACGTCGCCCGGCCGGAACGCGCGACTGTCGGTGACGAGCGTCCACGGCATCTGCGTCGTGAACACACCGCCCGCCTCGCCCTTCGGCATGGCGGCCACGGGTGGTGGCGGCGGCGGTTCGTCCGACGGCGGCCGCGGCGGGCGCATGATGCAGCCCGACAGCAGCAGCGCCGCCACGAAAACGCCCGCGCGTTGGCAACCGGTGTTCATCAGCGGACGGCTTGCGCCAGGTACTGCATCATGTTGTCGGCCGCGGACAGCACCTTGGTGTTCATCTCGTAGGTGCGCTGGGCCGCGATCATGTCGACCATCTCCTCGACCACCTGCACGTTCGATGCTTCGAGCGCGCCCTGCTTGAGCTTGCCGAAGGCATCCTCGCCAGGCACGCCTTCGGTCGGCACACCGCTGGCCACCGTTTCCTGGTAGAGGTTGTCGCCCAGCGCCAGCAGGCCGGATGGATTGACGAAGTTCGCCAGCGTGATCTGTCCGACCTGCACCGGCGCCTGCGAGCCGGGCACGGTCGCCGAAACGATGCCGTTCTCGCCGATGGTCACCGCGGTGGCTTCCGCCGGAATCGTCACGTCCGGCGTCAGCGGCAATCCCTGTGCATTGACGATGCGGCCGTCGGCATTCAATTGCAGCTGGCCGGCGCGCGTGTACGCGGTTTCGCCATTGCTCAGTTCGACCTGCAGGAAGCCTTGGCCGACGATGGCGACGTCGAGCGACTGTCCCGTGGTCTGCAGGCTGCCGTTCGTGAAGACCTTCTGGGTGCCGACGAGCCGCGTGCCGTTGCCGAGCTGCACGCCGGAGGGCGACACGGTGTTGTCGTCGTTCTGCGCGCCCGGCTGGCGCTCGACCTGGTAGAACAGGTCTTCGAACACGGCGCGGTCGCGCTTGAAGCCGACGGTGTTGACGTTGGCCAGGTTGTTGGCGATCGCCTGGAGCTTCGCGTCCTGGGCCTGAACGCCGGTCTTGCTGATCCACAGGGCGGGATTCATGGTCGTCTCCTGATGTACTGATGTCGTGCGGTGGCGGCGGCGGTGCGGATCATTCGCGGATCAGCCGGTTGCCGGCATCCGCCATGGCGTCCGCTGCGCGATAGAGCTTCATCTGGATCTCGAACTCGCGATTCAGATTCATGGTGGCGACCATTTCCTCGATCGCCGACACGTTGCTGCCTTCCAGGTGGCCGCTGCGCACCTGCACGGTGTCGTCCGCGGCCAGCGTCTCGCCGGAACGGGCCACGATGAGACCGGCGGAATTCTTCGTGACCGCATCGGCAGCGGGTCTGACCAGCTTCAGCCGGTCGAGCGCCTGCATCTGCGTCTGGCCGGCGGGCAGCACCGAGATCGTGCCGTCGGCGCCGATCCCGATGGCCGAGTGTTCCGGCAGCACGATCGGACCGCCGTCGCCCAGCACCGGCCGGCCGTTGAGCGTCAGCGCGCCATCGCGATCGACGGTGAAATTGCCGGCGCGCGTGTACGCCTCGCCATCGCCCCACTGCACGGCGAAGTAGCCCTGCCCGGCGATGGCCACGTCGAGTTCGCGGCCCGTCTGGCGCACCGCGCCTTCGCGCGCGGCGACGGCATTCGCTTCCAGGCGGCTCATGTGCCGCGTGTCGTAGCCGTAACCGGCGGTCACGGCTTCGCTGGTCGCCAGTTCCAGGTCGGCGCGAAAGCCGTTGGTCTCGATGTTGGCGAGATTGTTGGCGTGCAGCTGCTGGGCGCGCAGGGAGCGCTCGGCGCCGCTCATCAATGTGTAGATCAATGCATCCATGGCGGCCCGCTCACACCGCCTGCATCAGGGTCTGCATCATCTCGTTCTCGGCGGAGATGACCTTGGTGTTCGCCTGGTAGTTGCGCTGCGCGGACATGAGATTGACGAGCTGCGCCGTCATGTCGACGTTCGACTGCTCCAGCGCTCCCGGCGTGAGCCGGCCCGCCATGCCGCTGCCGGGCGCCGAGTACAGCGCCGCGCCGGATTCCGTCGAGGTGGTCCACGCGGTATCGCTGATCGGAACGAGCTGGCCTTCGGCCGGGAACGTCGCCAGCGCGATGGTGCCGATGCTCTGCTTCTGGCCGTTGCTGTACTGCGCCAGCACCGAACCGTCGGATGAAAGCTGCACGCCGAGGAACGTGCCGGAGGCGTAGCCGTTCGCCGCGTTGGTGCTGGTCGTGGCTTCACCGGCCGTCTGCGTGGTGCCGGCGTAGCTGATGGCGACCGTCAGCGGCGCTGCGCCCGGCGGCGTGCCGAACGCGATCGGCACGGCGCCGGCCGGCGCGACGAGCTGGCCGCTGGTGTCGAAGTCCAGCACCGTCGTGGCCGGCTGATCGACGCCGTCGAAGGTGTAGTGCACCGTCGCCTGGTTGACGCCGCTCTTGACGAAGTACTGCGTCACGCTGTGCTGCACGCCCAGCGAGTCGTACACCACGGAGACCAGCGAGCCGTTGAAGGACAGCGGATCGGTGCGGTCGAACGGCGTCACCGTCGGCGCCGTCCAGTCGGCGGACAGATTGCCGACGTAGTTCAGCGTCGTGCTGGCCTGTGCCGGAATCTGCCCGGTCGCGACCTGCAGGTCGCCCATGGCGCCGAGCGTGGTGGCGCCGGGCACGGCGGCATAGCCCTGCACGCGCCGGCCGAAGCTGTCGACCACGTAGCCGTTCGCATCGGTGGAGAAGATGCCGACGCGCGTGTAGACCTCGGCGCCGGTGGTGTCGCGCGTCACGAAGAAGCCGCGGCCCTGGATCGATGCGTCCATGCCGCGACCGGTGGTCAGCACGCCGCCGCCGATCTCGATGCTCTGCGTGAGCGAGGACACCTCGGTGCCGGTGGGCTGGGTGCCCGCATACATCGAAGCGAAATTGGCGCGGCTCGACTTGAAGCCGTACGTGCCCGAGTTCGCGATGTTGTTGCTGATGGTGTTCAGCTCGGTGTTGATCGCGTTGATGCCGGACAGGGCGATGTTGAAGCTCATGGAGGGGTCCTTGAAAAGTGTCTGATGACTGCGGGTGTCAGTTGGCGCGGCCGTTGAAGGCCGTGATCGCGGCGGGCGGGACCTGGCCGACGTTGGCCACGTCGAGCACCAGCCCGTCGGCCGCCGACATGCGCACGTTGCGCAGCGTGCCGGTGACTTCGACCACGGATTCCTCGCCGCTCGCCGCCTCGACGCGCACCGAGTAGGTTCCCGGCGCGAGGCCGAGCGCCTGCGGATCGATGCTGAACGCGACGTCGCCCGCGGCGCGCGTGCCGAAGGCGATGCGCTGCTGCCGGCCCGTCGGACTGCTGATGACCAGCGCCACGTCGGCGCTGCCGTCGGCCAGCGTGAAACGCCCTTCGATCGGCTCGGCGCCGACGACGATCTCGCCGGTGGCCACGGCGACCTGCGAACCGACCTGGCCGCCGAGGGCGATCACCTGCATGCTTTCGAGCATGGCGTTGCCGGCGCTGCCCTGCGCCGTGAGCGCCTGCAGCGCCTCCATCTGGCTCAGCTGCGTCATCTGGCTGACGAACTGGCTCGGGTCCTGCGGCTCCAGCGGATTCTGGTATTTGATCTGCGCCACGAGCAGCGTCGTGAACAGCTGCGACACTTCGCCGTTGCTGCTGACGCCGGCGCTCGCGCCCGCGCCCGCGCCCGCAGGATTGTTCTGCGTGTTCTGTGTACCGGGGATGGCCATGTGCTTACTCCTCTCCCATGCGCAGCAGCGACTGCTGCATCGATCTGACGCGGCTCATGACCTCGACGCTGGTCTCGAATGCGCGCGAGGCCGCCATCATGTCGGTCATCTCGGCCACCGGATTGACGTTCGGGTAGAACACCACGCCTTCCTCGTTGGCCAGCGGGTTGTCGGGCTCGAACGCCTTGCGCACCGGCTCGGTGCTCTGCACCACGTCCAGCACGCGGACCGACGCGCCGGCGATCTGTTCGCCGCTCAGCCCGTGGCGATCGGCGACGGCGGCGAACACCGGCTTGCGGGCGCGATACACGTCGGCCTCGCTGCCCGCGGCGGTATTGGCGTTGGCCAGGTTGCTCGCCACGGTGTTGAGCCGCACGCTCTGTGCATTCATCGCGGAGCCGGCGATGTCGGCAATGTTTCTGAACGACATGGGTGGTTATCCCTCGATGGCCTGCTTCAGGCCGCGCAGCTTCATGTTGATGAAGGTCAGGCTGGCCTGGAAATCCGAGGCGTTCTGCGAGAACGCCGCCTGCTCCACGCCCAGCTCGACGGTGTTGCCGTCCTGCGAGCGGTGATTGGGCACGCGATACAGCGGATCGGCGGAACCGGCGCCGAACGACGGTCCTGCTTCCGTTTCCTCCAGCGCCTGCTGCAGACTCGCGGCGAAGTCGATGTCGCGCGCCTGGTAGCCGGGCGTGCTTTCATTGGCAAGATTGGCGGCGAGCACCCGGGTGCGTTCGGCGCGTAACCTGAGCGCCTCGGCGTGAAGTCCCAATGCCTTGTCGAACTGGATGGCCATGCGTCTACCTTCGTCCGGAAAACCGAATTACCTGCCGCTCGTCGCACTGCTGGCGTGTGCGTGCGCCGCGCAGGCCGAATCACCTGCCGCCCTGCGCGACGCCGTGGAGCGGGCCGCGCGAATGCACCTCGTCGACCTCGCTGCAACGGCAGGCCTGCGCAAACCTTCAGTCGAAGTTGCGGCGTTGCCTCGCAATACAGTGGAACCCTGTACGCAGAATGCGAGGATCGACGCACTCGACACACGTTCTGTCACACGCATGCGTTTCACCGCGACCTGCGACGATGCCGGCGCTGCATGGAGCGCGGAGTTCATCGTGCGCGGCTCCGTGACGGCCGACGTCGTCGTCGCCGCCGCGGACGTGCGCGCCGGCAGCATCATCGACGCCGCCGCGCTCGCCATCGAACGGCGCGAACTGGCGAACGTCGCCGACGCGCTCTCCGATCCCGCCGCCATCGAGGGCAAGTCCAGCCGGCGCGCATTGCGGCGCGGGCAGGTGGTGAGCCGGCGCTGGCTGATCGAGCCCATGCTGGTGAAGCGCGGCGCTGACGTGAACATCGTGGCGCGCAATACCGGCGTCGAAGTGCACGTGGCCGGCGAAGCGCTCGGCAACGGCCGGCGCGACGACGTCGTGACGGTGCGCAACAAGACCAACGGCAACACCCTGCGCGCACGGGTCATCGGCGACAACACGGTCGAACCGGTGGATGCGCCCACGTCACCGCCCTCCCGCTGAGGGCAGGCCGATCTCGCGCACCTGCCGCGCGACGCGTTCGATCTTCTGCGCGTACTGCGGATCGGTGGCATAGCCGCCCTGCGCCAGCCCGCGGGCGAAGGCGCCGGCATCGCCGCCGGCGTTCAGCACGGCGCCATACCCCGGCGTGCGCAGCAGCAGCTGCGCATAGTCGTCGAAGGCATCGCTGCGGTCGGCGTAGCGGCGGAAGTTTTCGTTGCGGCGGACGGCAACGCCCTCTTCCACTTCCGTCGTCAGGACGCTGGCGACGTCGCCCTGCCAGCGGGCGCCCGCCTTCAGGCCGAACAGGTTGTGCGTGAGACTGCCGTCGCCGGCGCGCAGCAGACGCTGGCCCCAGCCCGATTCGAGCGCCGCATGCGCCGTCACCAGTTCCGCATCCACGCCCAGCCGCTCGGCCGCCTGCCGCGCCCACGGCGCGATGGCGGCGATGAATTCCTCCTGCTGCGCACGATCGGCCGCGGGCGCGCTGCCGCTCTGCAATTGCGTGCGGTGCGCATGGCCTTCGGCGCTCAGCGAGAGCGCACCGGACACGCCCGACCCGCCGGCGATGAAGCCGGTCACGTCGCGGCGGACGTCGTTGAAGAACGCCTGGAAGCTGCGCGCACCGCCGGCCGCCGCATCGCCCAGCGGCAGCGCGATCCGCGCGGTTTCCTGCGCGAGCGTCGCGGCGACGCGCGCGGCAGCGAAATCAGGCCGGAGCATAGGTGTCCGGCTCCGCATGCAGCACCCGCTGCATGATGTCGTGCTGATCCATGAGCAGCCGGCAGTTGCGCAGGTTGAGATCCTTGCAGTCCCTGACCGCGGTCTCCAGCGCGCTCCAGCACGTATCGAAGGCGGAGCGCGACGCGCCCTGCAGCCGCTGCGCGACCGTGCGCATCGCGATGCGGCCGCCGCGCGGCACGAGCAGCGCGGCCAGCGCCGCACGTTCGGCGCGGCGCTGCTCGAGCGTCGCGGCGAGCGCGGTGATGCGCGCGCCGATGTCGCAGATGTCCGCGCTGCGATGCTCCAGCGCCGCGAGGAACTGCGCCTCCAGCAACTCGCGCAGATCCCGGTAGTCGTGCAGGTCGGCGCGCATGCCCGCGAAGATCCGGCTGAATGCCTCGCGCTGCTTCACTGGCCACCGCTGCGGTGATACGACTCGATCAGCACGGCCAGCCGGCGCGCATCGAACGGCAGTTCGCCCTTCGCCAGCGCGTCGCGCAATGCCGCCACCCGGGCATGATCGATGTCCGGCAGTTCGTCGAGCGCGGCGATCGCCGGCTGCAGCACGGCGGACTGCAGCGCTTCGCCGCCGGCGGCGGATGCCGTCGCGCCTGCGGCCGGGGTGTCGGCGCGGGTGACTTCAGCCACCGCGGCCGGTGCGGCGACTTCAGCGCCGGCGATGCCTGGAACGATTCTCATACGGGTGCCTCGCGATCTGGTTTGCATGACGTCACCGCCCGCCGGGCGTCACCTGGCTGCGCAGCGCATCCAGCGCTTCGTAGTCCGGCAGGCTGGTGTCGGCGCCGTCGATCAGCGGCTGCGTCTCGCCCGGCGCGCCGAACATCGCGCTGATGCTGCGCGCCTGGCCGCGCGTCAGGATCAGCAGTTCGATGCGACGATTCTCGTGCGCCGCCGTGTCCCCGCGGTTGAGCGGCGCGCTGTCGGCGAGTCCCACCACCTGCAGCACGCTGCGCGACGGCATGCCGCCGGCGAGCAGGTGCGTGCGCGCCGCCATGGCGCGCGCGCTGGACAACTGCCAGTTCGACATGCCGTCGGGTCCGCGCTCCGCGTACTGCAGCGAATCGGTGTGGCCGGAAATCACCATCTGGTTCTCGATCTGATCGAACAGCGGCCCGAGCCTGTGCAGCAGGCTGACGAAGGCGTCGGACGGCACGGCGCTGCCGCGCCGGAACATGCCGCGCCGGTCCGTGTCGTGCAGCAGCACGCGCAGGCCGTAGGGCGTGATCAATGAATGCACGTTGGCGCTCAGGCCCGCGCTTTCGCTGATGCGATCGAGCACGTCGACCAGTTCCATCATGTCGGCGCGCGTTTCGTAGAGCGTCTTCGACAGGCGGATTCCCTGCCCCGGTCCCGCCGGGTCGCTGTCGCCGCTGGCGAGACTGCGGCGCGCGACCTGATCGCCGCGGCTGGGCATGGGCTCGCGCGAAATCAGGCTGCCGCGCGGTCCGCCCATGCTGTCCATCAGGCGGCCGCGGCCCTCGTCGATGAGACTCCCCGGCGTCTTGAGCAATTCCTGCAGGCGTTCCTGTTCGCGGGTCGCGAGCAGCCACAGCACCAGGAACAGCGCGAGCAGCGCCAGGCAGAAGTCGGCGAACGCGACTTTCCAGGCGCTGCCGCCATGACCGTCGGCGCCGTGCTTGCGCACCACGCGTCGGATCACGATTTCGCCGGCCTTGTCCGGCCGGCCAGCTTTGTCAGGCGCGCTGGGCACGCAGATCTCCCGAGCGCCGCTGCTGCGGCCGGTCCGTCGCACGACGCTGCGGCGTTTCCGGCGCCGCGTCGGCGTTCTCCAGTTCGTTGATCCAGCCTTCCAGGCGCGCGAAGCTCGGCCGGATGTTGAGCTGCACCAGGCGCCGGCCGGTGTCGATGGCGAGCAGCGCCGGCTTGCCGGCCACCTGCGACACCAGCACCACCTTGACCGACTCGAGCGTCTTGCGCTCCTCGTCCACCAGCTGCCGCATCATGTTGCTGAGCGGATCGAGGATGCCGTAGCAGAAGAAGATGCCGATGAAGGTGCCGACCATCGCGGCCGCCACCGCCACCGCGACGTCGCCGGAATCGGCGCCATCGGCCACCGTGCGCATCGCCATGACGATGCCGAGCACGGCCGCCAGGATGCCGAAGCCCGGCATGGCCTCGCCGACCTTGGCGAGCGAGCGCGCCGGCTGCGACAGTTCCTCGAACACCGATTCGATCTCCTGCTCCAGCACGCCTTCGAGTTCGTGCGCGCTGATCTTGCCCATGGCCATGAGACGGAAGTTGTCGACGATGAAGTGCAGCAGCTTCGGTTCTTCGAGGATCAGCGGATAGCGCTTGAACAGTTCGCTCTCGTGCGGCGCCTCCACGTGCGCGTCGAGCGCCTTCAGGCCGCCGGCAGCCAGCTGCAGCAGTTCGTACATGAGCAGCAGCAGCTGGCGCTGGAATTCCTGCGTGGCGGTCTTGCGCCGCATGACGCCGCGGATCTGCAGCCACATCTCGGCCAGCACGTGGCGCGGATTGCCGAGCACGATCGCGCCGACGCCGGCGCCGATGATGATGATGAGTTCGACCGGCTGCCAGATGACGGCCAGCTCGCCGCCGTGCAGCGCGAAGCCGCCGAACACGCATCCGAAAATGATTGCGAAACCCAGTACTGACTGCATGACCTTGTCGCTCTCGCTTCAGCCGCTATCCGCCACTCGCCATCCACTTGCCGCCGTCGTCGGCCATCGTCTCGCGCATCTTCCTCAGCGCCGCCTTGTTGATCTGGCACACGCGGGCTTCGGTCAGCTCCAGCACGGCCGCGATCTCCTTCAGGCTCAGGTCGAACTCGTAGTACAGCTGCACGACGCGCTGTTCGCGTGCGTCCAGCCGCTGCAGCGCCTGTTCGATGCTGCGCCGGGTCAGCAGCTGCGTCTCCGGCGAACCGCCGCCGTCGCTGCGGCCGTCCATCTCGTGCAGCAGTTCGTCGAAGTTCGCCAGCGACTCCGCGTTCTGCGCCAGTTCGTAGTCGCGATACGCCGCGGCGGAAAGGCCCAGCGCCTGCTGGATCTCCGCAACGCTGGGCTCGCGGCCCAGCCGGCGCGTGAGATCGCGAATGCCATCGCGCGTGCGATGGCTTTCCTGGCGCACCGCGCGCGGCCGCCAGTCCTGGCGCCGCAGTTCGTCCAGGATCGCGCCGCGCACGCGCAACGCCGCATACGAGCCGAACTTCTCGTCGGGCGGCCAGTAGCGCCGCAACGCATCGAGCAGGCCGACCAGCCCGACCTGCTGCATGTCGTCGCGGTCCATGGCGCCGCCCGCCTGCGACAGCAGCTGCCGGACCACGCGCTTCACCAGCGGCACGTACGCCAGCAGGTAGCGCTGCTCCTCGGCGACGTTGTGCGGCACGCAGGCCGCGTAGTCCGCTTCGGCGTACACCGCGCTCATGATCACTCGATGATGAGCTTGCCGATCATCGCTTCCGCAAACGGCATGCCCGCCGGATCGTCCGCATACGTCTGCTGGTACGCCTGGTTGATCCTGCCGGTCAGCTCCTCGACGCTCAGGTGGCTCGCCGTCTCCATCGTCAGCTGCGACAGCTCCTTCACGGTCACGCTGCGCAGCAGCGGCAGGTGATCGCGCGTGACGCGCTCCGATTCGGTCGGCGTCATGAACACCAGGTCGAGCGCCAGGTAGTGCGAGACCGGTTCGCCGGCCTTGTTACGCAGCATCACGATCACTTTTTCGAGGCTGACGTACTTGAAGGCGCGCGTATCGGTGACCGTCTTCGGCGCGGCTTCCGGCGGCGCGCCCGCGGGCGGCGCGCCCCGGTTCTTCAGCATCCACCAGGTGGTGGCGCCGCCGGCGCTGACGCTGAACAGCCCGACCAGGGCCACGACGATGATGAGTCTGGATGTCTTCATGAGATTACCCGGCGGAAACGTCCGCATTCAGGGCGAAGGCGGAGCCGCGCTCCGCACCGCCCGATTCGTTCAATGCCCGCCCCGGCGCCTCGTCGCGCCACGGCGTGTGCGCACGCTGCCGCTGCCGTCCGTCCGCATCGCGCGAGGCATCGGACACCTGCACCGAGACATCGCCCTGCTGGCGCTGCACCAGATCCTGGCGCAGCGTCTCGCCGATGGCGTGCAGCTGGCGCGCCACGTCGCTGTTGCTGGCCCGCATCTGCACGTGCAGGCTGCCGGCCTCCTGGCGGATGATGATTTCGATCGTGCCCATCGATGGCGGATCGAGGCGCACGACGGCGTGTTCGCTGCGCTGGCCGATCTGCACCTGCAGGCGCTCGCCCAGCAGCGCCGCGAGCGGCTGGCGCACGACGGGAGCGGCCGCTTCGGTCGCGCCCGCCGCGTCGCCGGCAAACACGGCCAGCGTCGCCGCCGCGCCCGCGTACGAGTGCGATGCGAGCTGCAGCAGAACGCTGTCCTGCGCGGTGTCGCCGCGACCGGTCGTCGTCATCGGCTGCAGCGCGGCCAGCGGGATCGCCGCGCCCGGCGCTGCGCTGCCCGGTGCGCTCATCGATACCGCCGGCAGTCCGGCACCGGCCACGGGCCGCGCATGCTCTTTCATCGTCATCGCGTCGATCGTCATCGCCGCGGCGCCGTCGAATCGCACGAGCGGTGCGGCCAGCGGCATCGGCGGCAGGACGATCGCCAGGTCCGCCGACGCTTCCTCCACCGGCTGCCCGACAGGT
>OEIU01001188.1_pt1 | contig 18103 bp, 17 predicted proteins | sample 1539221 | NCBI WGS metagenome assembly OEIU01 (sample SAMN03792071, study PRJEB22550) | activated sludge metagenome | feature: wastewater treatment plant; material: activated sludge; isolation source: Wastewater treatment plant of a petroleum refinery complex | place: Argentina: Zarate | collected...
AGATGCGCTCCTTGGCGCGCGCCTTTTCCTCGTCGCGGCGCGCGCCGCCGATCAGCGCGTCGAAGCGCAATTCCTCGATCGCCTCCAGCAGCGTGACGGCCTGGTGCGGGTTGCGCGGCTCGTCGGGCCTGCCTAAGCGCACCGTGCCGCGCGCCATCGAGTCCTCGACGTGGCGCACGATCAGCTCGGCGCCCAGCTCCTGCGCGCGCTGGTCGCGAAAGGCCGTCACCTCGGGAAAGTTGTGGCCGGTGTCGATCATCAGCAGCGGAAACGGAATGCGCCCGGCGCCAAAGGCCTTTTCGGCGCAGCGCAGCATCACCAGCGAGTCCTTGCCGCCTGAAAACAGCAGCGCCGGGCGCTCGAAGGCGGCAGCCACCTCGCGCAGGATGAAGATGGTTTCCTCCTCCAGCGCGTCGAGGTGGCGGTTGCTCAGGCGGGTCAGGACTTGCGGGTCGACACGGGCGTTCATGGTGATTTCCAGTAATGAATCGGGCTCCAGGGCTTGTGCATCAAGCGCGGGCAGCTATGGTTTTTTGACGTGCAGGCCGCATTCCTTGAGGTCATTGCTTTCCCACCACCAGCGGCCGGCGCGGATGTCCTCGCCCAGGGTGATGGCGCGGGTGCAGGGCGCGCAGCCGATGCTGGGGTAGAACTGGTCGTGCAGCGGGTTGGTGTCCACGCCGTGCTCGGCCACGTAGTGCCACACGTCGCCCTGCGTCCAGTCGGCCAGCGGGTTGAACTTGACGCGCGCCTCGCTGCGGTCCACCGCCGGCACCTGGGCGCGCGCGTCCGACTGCTCGCGGCGCAGGCCGGTGATCCAGCCGGCCTTGCCCTCCAGCGCGCGCGCCAGCGGCTCCAGCTTGCGGATGGCGCAGCACTGCTGGCGCAGGTCGATGCTCTCGTAGATGGCGTCCTGCCCGTGCGCGCGGATGTAGTCGCGCACCGTCTCGGGCCGCGGGCGATAAACGTGCACCGGCGCGCGCGAGTGCGCCTGCAGGCGCTCCAGCAGGGCCAGGGTCTCGGTGTGCAGGCGGCCGGTGTCGAGCACGAAGATGGGAATGGGCAGGGCCAGCGCGTTGATCAGGTGGCTGATCACCATGTCTTCCACGCCCAGGCTGTTGGCCTGGGTCACCTCGCCCAGCTCGGCGGCTTCGCGCAGCAGCAGGCGGGCGTGCGCCAGCTTGCCGGCGTGGTCGGGCGAGGGCTTGGCGTACAGCTCGACGGCCGAACGGGGCGCTTTGCGCAGGGCGCTGATGCTTGCTCGCGCGTTCATGCCGCCTCCAGCAAGGCTTCGGCCTGCGCCAGGCGGGCGAACAGCGGGCGCGGCTCCAGCACGTCGCCCTGGTAGAAGTCGGCGAAGCGATCGAACTGGCGCTGCGCGGCCGAGGCGTCGACCCCCGGCGCCAGCACGGCGCTGGAAAAGCCGCTGCGCTGCATGTGCACCAGCTGGTCGATCAGCACGTCGCCGGTGGCGCGGATGTCGCCCGCGAACTGGTAGCGCCGGCGCAGCAGCACGGCCTGGGTGTAGGCGCGGCCGTCGGTGAACTTGGGAAAGTGCAGCTCGACGCGCTGCACGCCCTGCAGCGCGCCGCCGGCCACCAGCTCGGCCAGCTCGGCGTCGTTGGCAATGGGCAGCACGGTGGCTTGGGCCTGGTCGGCCGTCGCGTGGTCGTGGGCAATGATTTGCATGGCGGGCTTTCAGATCAAAAGGGCTTCGGGCTTGGGGTGGCGCGCGCCGTGGGCGGCCTGCTTGAAGGGCTCGTGGCCGATGCGGCGCAGCGCGTCGATGAACAGCTCGCCTGGCTGGCGCAGCGCGCGGAAGGTGTCGAGCAGCGCCTCGATCACGTCGGGCACCTCGGCGGCCGAAAACGAGGGGCCGACCACCTTGCCGCCGATGGCCGGGCCGGACAGCCGGGTGCCGTCGGCCCCGCCCAGCGTGACCTGATACCACTCGTTGCCGTCCTTGTCGACGCCCAGGATGCCGATGTGGCCGCTGTGGTGGTGGCCGCAGCTGTTGATGCAGCCGCTCATGTGGATGTCGATCGGGCCGAGGTCGAACAGCTCGTCCAGGTCCTGGTAGCGTTCGGTCAGCGCGGCGGCGATGTGCAGCGAGCGCGCGTTGGCCAGCGAGCAGAAGTCGCCGCCGGGGCAGGAGATCATGTCGGTCAAGAGGCCGATGTTGGGCTGCGCCAGGCCCAGCTGGCGCGCGGCCTCGTACAGCGCCGGCAGGTCGGACGCGAACACCCAGGGCAGCAGCAGGTTCTGCTCGTGCGTCAGGCGCGCCTCGCCGGCCGAAAAATCCTCGGCCAGCTGCGCCAGCGCCTCCAGCGTGGCGGCGTCGGCATCGCCGGGGTTGAAACCCACGCGCTTGAACGACAGAGTGACGGTCTTCATGCCGGCCAGCCGGTGGCCGCGTACGTTTTGCCGGAGCCAGCGCTGGTACAGCTGGCCCTGCGGATCGACCTTGCTGGGGCGGCCCGCGGGCACCAGCTCGGGCACCACGAAGTGGCGCGCCACGCGCTCGAACTCCGCCGGGGTGATGGTGTGCGGCGCGCCGTCCTGCAGGGTGATGGCGCGGTATTCCTGCTCCACCGCGTCGATGAAGCCTTGGCCCTCGCTCTTGACCAGGATCTTGATGCGCGCCTTCCACTTGTTGTCGCGCCGGCCGTAGCGGTTGTACACGCGCACGATGGCCTCGATGTAGTTCAGCAACTGCTCCCACGGCAGAAAGTCGCGCACCACGCTGCCCACGATGGGCGTGCGCCCCATGCCGCCGCCCACCAGCACCCGAAAGCCGACCGCGCCGGCCTCGCTCTTGAGCGCCTGCAGGCCGATGTCGTACCAGCCGATGGCGGCGCGGTCTTCTGCGGCGCCGTTGAATGCGATCTTGAACTTGCGCGGCAGGTAGGAGAACTCGGGGTGCAGGGAGCTCCACTGGCGTGTGATCTCGGCAAACGGGCGGCAGTCGACGATGCCATCCTCGGCGATGCCCTCCCAGGCGTCGCAGGTGATGTTGCGGATGTCGTTGCCGCTGGTCTGGATGCCGTGCATGGACACGCTGGCCAGCAGCGCCATCACCTCGGGCGCCTTGACCAGCGGAATCCAGTTGAACTGGCAGTTGGTGCGCGTGGTGAAGTGGCCGTAGCCGTAGCGCAGCGGCGGCGCCTGCAGCGCCAGGCCGGGCTGGGCCGCCTGCAGCGCGTCCTGCGTGGCCTGGGCGTGCGCCAGCAGGGCCGGGTCGGGCCGGTCGTAGTCGCGCGCGATGCGCGCCAGCATGCGCAGCTGGGTGCTGCTGATCTCGCCGTAAGGCACGGCGATGCGCGCCATCGGGGCGTAGCGCTGGATGTACCAGCCGTTTTGCAGGCGCAGCGGCAGCAGCTGCTCCTCGCTCAGCTCGCCGCGCTGCCAGCGCTCGATCTGGTCGCGGAACTGCTCGGCGCGCTGGCGCACGAAGGCTTGGTCGAAGGCGGTGTATTGGTACATCGAAGTGTTGTTCTCAAGCGAGCACGAGCTTGCTGCCCGCGTAGGCCAGCAGCAGCGACAAAAGGGTGCGCACCGCGCGCTGTGGCACACGCTGGGCCAGGCGCGTGCCGACGCAGATGCCGGGCAGCGAGCCGCACAGCAGCAGGCCCAGCAGCGCCCAGTCCACCGAGCCGATGGCCGCATGGCCCAGGCCGGCCACCAGCGTCAGCGGCACGGCGTAGGCGATGTCGGCGGCGACGATGCGCGCCAGCGGCAGCGCCGGGTACAGCAGCAGCAGCACCGCCACGCCGATGGCGCCGGCGCCCACCGAGGTCAGCGTGACCAGGCTGCCGATGACGGCGCCCAGCACGATGGGCAGCGCCGGGTGGCGCGCGCGCGTCGGGTCGACGCCGGCGACGGCGGGCTGGCGCTGGGGCGCGTGGCCCAGGTTGGCCTTGTAGAAGGTGGCCGCGGCCGTCAGCAGCAAGGCCGCGCCCAGGGTCAGCGTGATGGCGCGCTGCACCGCCGGCTCGGCCGGGCCCAGGTGACGCAGCACGGCCAGGGTGAGCAGCGCGGCCGGGATGCTGCCCAGGCTGAGCTGGCCGGCCACGCGCCAGGGCACCAGCTGGCGGCGCGCCAGCTGCAGCGTGCCGCCCAGCTTGGTGCCGGCGGCGAACAGCAGGTCGGTGCCCACGGCCAAGTTGGGCGTGACGCCGAAGCCGAAGATGAGCAGCGGCGTCATCAGCGAGCCGCCGCCCACGCCCGTCAGCGCGACGACGAAGCCGACGAAAAAGCCCGCGAAAACAAATACCAGGTCCTGCATGGTGGCGGCGATTGTTGGGCGCGCCGCGGCCAACGCAAACGACATTTTTGGGATTTGCTCATGCGCAGGGAGAAGATGAGCCCGCGCCGTGCGCGCCCTGGCCCGATCTGCGACGATGCGGGCATGAACCCAGACTTCTCTTCGGCGGCGCTCGATCACCTGATCGTCATGGCCGACACGCTGGCGCAGGGCGTGGCCTGGTGCGAGGCGACGCTGGGCGTCACGTCCGCACCAGGCGGCGAGCATGCGCTGTTCGGCACCCACAACCGGCTGCTGGCCGTGGCCTCGCCCGCCTGGCCGCTGGCCTATCTCGAAATCATCGCCGTCAACCCCGACGCCGCGCCCACGCGCCGGCGCTGGTTCGGCATGGACGAGGCCGCGCTGCAGGAGGCGGTGCGCACGCACGGCCCACGCCTGACGCACTGGGTGGCGCGCGTGCCCGACCTGGCCGCGGCGGCCGCCGCCTGGGCCGCGCAGGGGCTGGACGTGGGCGACATCCTGGCCGCCAGCCGCATGACGCCGCGCGGCCTGCTGCAGTGGCAGATCGCCGTGCGCGCCGACGGCCGGCGCTTGCTGGACGGCTGCGCGCCCAAGCTGATCGAATGGGGCGCCGTGCACCCAGCGGTCAGCCTGCCGGCCAGCGGCGTCACGCTGCAGGGACTGCGGCTGGCGCACCCGCGGGCGGCGGCGCTGCAGGGCGCGCTGGCGGCGGCCGGCGTGCCGGGCGTCGTGGTCGAGGCGGGTGCCGCAGCGGCGATTTGCGCGCAGCTGCAGACGCCGCGCGGGCTGGTCGAGATCGATTCGGGTTTTTAAGCCAAATCGACTGCTGGCGCCCGCCAATCAAGCGCGAGCAGCTATTTATCCGAGAGCAAACGATGCCTGAACAACCAAGCCTTCCGAGCCTGTCCGAGATCGAAGCCGCCGCCGCCGTGGTGTACCGCGACTTCGCGCCCACGCCGCAATACCGCTGGGCCCTGCTGTCCGAGCGCCTGGGCACCGACTGCTGGGTCAAGCACGAGAACCACACGCCGGTGGGCGCCTTCAAGATCCGCGGCGGGCTGAGCTTCTTCGATGCGCTGGCACGGCGCGGCGCGCTGCCGCGCGAAGTCATCAGCGCCACGCGCGGCAACCACGGCCAGAGCATCGGCTGGGCGGCGCGCACGCACGGCGTGCACTGCACCATCGTCGTGCCGCGCGGCAACTCGGTCGAGAAAAACGCCGCCATGAGCGCGCTGGGGGTCGAGCTGATCGAGCACGGCGAGGACTTCACCGCAAGCAGCGACCACGCCGCGCGCCTGGCCGAAGAGCGCGGCGCGCTGCGGGTGCCCAGCTTCCACATGGATTTGGTCAGCGGCGTGGCGACCTACTGGTGGGAATTCTTCAAGGCCGTGCCGCGGCTCCAGGTCGCCTACGTGCCGATCGGCCTGGGCTCGGGCGCCTGTGGCGCCATCGCCGCCAAGGCCGCGCTGGGCCACGCGGCGCGCATCGTCGGCGTGGTCAGCCGCCACGCCACCACCTATGCCGATTCGCTGGCGGCCGGCCGCGTGGTCGAGGCGCCCGCCACCGCGCGCCTGGCCGACGGCATGGCGGTGCGCCGAGCCGACCCGGCCGCGCTGGCGCTGCTGGCGCCCGGGCTCGACCACGTGGTGCAGGTGAGCGACGAGGAGGTGGCCGGCGCCATGCGCGCGCTGTACACCGACACCCACAACCTGGCCGAAGGTGCCGGCGCGGCGGCACTGGCCGCCGCCCTGCAGGAACGCGCCACGCTGCGCGGCCAGTGCGTGGGCGTGGCGCTGACGGGGGGCAATGTGGATGCCGGCGTATTTGCTCAGGTTCTTTCGGGTGGCTAGCCGTTTGTGATCGCTGGGCTGGTGCTGAACCCCGTTTCCGCAGAGTTCTTGTGACTTTGATGCCGGCATGGCCCGATCCAAAAAATAGCATATAAGCTATAATCGCGCGGTGCCCTACACCATCGCCTACTACAACCCTTCGGTGCAGGCGGGCATCGAGGCATGGCCATCCGGCATCAGCGCCAGTTATGTGCGAATCGTGGAGCAGATGGTGGTGTCCGGGCCGAACCTCGGCTTGCCGTATACGCGCCCTTTCGGCGACGGCTTGTTCGAGATTCGCGCCAAGGCCGCCGAGGGCATCGGGCGGGCGTTCTTCTGCTCCCTGGTCGGGCAGCGCATCGTGATCCTGCACGGCTTCATCAAGAAGACGCAGCAGACCCCGCACAAGGAACTGAAACTCGCCCGCAGGCGTTTGAAAGAGGTGCTCCATGGCTAGCAAAATTCAAACCGAAGACGGTTACCAACCGGTCGGCTTCGATCCAAAGGCCCACGCCGCGAAGAGGCGCAAGGCCGACCCGGCTTTCCGGGCTGCATACGATGCGCTGGAGGACGAATTCGCCGCCCTGGCGGCACTGCTGGCCGCGCGGAAAGACGCGGGTCTGACTCAGGCCGACGTGGCTGCTCGCATGGGCGTGTCGCAGCCCGTGCTGGCCCGCATCGAATCGAGCCTGGGCAGCCGCAAGCATTCGCCCTCGCTCGAAACCCTGCGGCGCTATGCCGGCGCCTGCGGCAAGAAGCTCGTCATCCAGATGATTTGAAGGATGGGCAAGGCCTGCACGAGCCAACAGTTGATCCCGGGCCTCCACCCTGAATGAGTGCGATTGGCTGCCGGGGTGCCGACAGGCGCCGGCACATTTGTTGAGTTGCTATTGCAAAGATAGCTTGCCGCGCTTTATGAGTACGGGCTGCAAGTCGATTTGACCCTGTTCTTCGGCCGTGACCGAGGCCGGTGCCGCGGGGTCGGCCAGCTGGCGCAGCAGCTGCAGCAGGGCGTCGGGCTGCACCGGCTTGAACATCACCGCCAGCCCGCTGGCATAGGCGGCGCGCACGCGGGCGGGGTCGGTGTCGCCGGTGACCAGCACCGTGGGCACGGGCTGGCCGGCGCATTCGCGCAGCACGGCGGTGGCGGCGATGCCGTCCTCGGCGCCGGCCAGCCGAAAGTCGACGATGAAGGCGTCGAAGCCGGCCGGCTCGGCCTGCACCAGGGCGCTGGCCGCGGCCAGTGTCTGCGTGATCTCGATGCGCGCGCAGTGCGGCGCCAGCCACAGGCGAATGGCCTCGCCGACAGCGGCCTCGTCGTCCAGCAGCAGCACGCGCAGTGGCCGCTGGGCGGCGGTGCGGGGCGCGGCGACGGCCGCGTGCGCCGGCGCCGCGGCCCGCGGCGGCAGCGGCTTGTCGCGCGGCAGTTCGAGCCAGAACACGCTGCCGCGGCCGAGGCGCGAGCGCACGCCCACCGCGCCGTCCAGCAGCTGGGCCAGGCGCCGCACGATGGCCAGGCCGATGCCCAGGCCGTGCGTCACGTCGCGCTGCGGGTTGCCGACCTGGTAGAACTCGTCGAACAGGTGCGGCAGGTGCTCGGGCGCGATGCCGGCGCCGGTGTCCCACACCGCCAGACGCAGGCGCTGGCGCCGCACGCGCGCGCTGATCAGCATGCGCCCGCGCCCCTGGCTGGCGTACTTGATGGCGTTGTCGATGAAGTTGGACAGCACGCGCAGCACCAGGTCGGGGTCGGTCACCAGCACCTGCGGCCCGGTGTGAAAGCGCAGCTCGATGCCGGCCTCCTGCGCCGGCGGTTCGAACTGCTGGGCCAGCGCCAGGAAGATCTGGTCCACCGCCACCAGCGCCCAGTTGGCGTGCACGGCGCCGGCGTCGATGCGCGAGATGTCCAGCATGCCGTTGAGCAGGCCGCTGACCGAGTCGGTGGCCTGCACCACGCGGTCGGCCACCGGCTGCAGCGCGTGGCCGGCCAGGTCACGCTGCAGCGCCCGCGAAAACAGCGCCAGCGCGTGCACCGGCTGGCGCAGGTCGTGACTGGCCGAGGCGAAGAAGCGGTTGCGCTCCTGGTTCAGGCGCTGCAGCTCGCGCGCGTGCGCCAGCACCTGCGCGGTCAGCGTTTCATTGTCGAGCTGGGCGCCGATCATGGCCACGTGCATGCGGTGCTCGATCAGCGCGAAGCGGCCGATGGTGGCGCCGAACAGCAGCGTGCACGCGCACATCACCCAGCCCAGCGTGCCGCCCTCCCAGGCAAAGCGCAGCGCCAGCATCAGCGTGATGGGCGCCAGCCAGCCCAGCACCGCGCTGCGCCGCGGCATGATGGGCGCGATGGAGGCGCCGATCATGCCGAACAGGATGACGATCATCACCGGCGCCAGGGTTTGCGGCTGGCCGGGCGGCAGCAGGATCCAGGGCGCCAGGCCCCAGGCGACGGAGGCGGCCACCAGCAGCGGCACCACGTGGGCGACGGCGCGCGACGGCAGGTGGTTGGGGTAGCGCGCCGGCGGATGGTCGCGTTCGGTGCGCCACAGCATGTAGTAGCGCAGCGCCTGCACGCCATGCATCAGCGCCGCCCAGATGAACACCTGCGGGCGGCCGCTCAGCGCGTAGAACAGCACCCACAGCAGCAGCGCCGCCAGAAAGGCGCCCACGCGCGCGGCGCGCTCGAGCGCGAACAGCTGGTAGTTGAGCCGCTCGCCGATGCGGCGCTCGCGCTCCTGCGCCCGCTCGCGCTCGGCGGCGTCGGGGGGCGGGTCGGCAGCTGTCACGGACAGGACCTCGCCGTGGCGGGCGGCAGGCAGAATTCCGGCATGGGAGCACTTTATCTTGTCCGTCACGGCCAGGCGAGCTTCGGTGCCGACGACTACGACCAGCTGAGCGCGCTCGGCCAGGCGCAGGCGCGCCGGCTGGGCGAGTACTGGCGCGAGTCGCTGGGGCCCGAACTGCGCTTCGACGCCGTGTTGACCGGCACGCTGCGCCGCCAGCTGCAGACCTGGCAGGGCATCGCCGAGGGCGCGGCGCTGGCCGACACGCCGCACACGCGCCTGCCGGGCCTGAACGAATACGACAGCCACGCCGTCATTGCCGCCATCCACCCCGAACCGCTGCCCAGGCCCGACACGCCCGAGCGGTATCGCCAGCACTTCCGCCTGCTGCGCCATGGCTTGTCCGCCTGGATGCGCGGCGAGACCGCGCCGGCCGGCATGCCCAGCTACGCCGACTTCGTGCGGGGCGTGGACGAGGCGCTGGCGCAGGCGCGCGCGTCGGGCGCCGAACGGGTGCTGCTGGTGTCCAGCGGCGGACCCATCGCCACGGCGGTGTCGCGCGTGCTGCAGGCGCCGCCCGAGGTCAGCATCGAGCTGAACCTGCACTACCGCAACACGGCGGTGAGCGAGCTGAACCTGGGCCGGCGCGGCCCGATGCTGGTGACCTACAACACGCTGCCGCACCTGGTCGGGCCGGCCTGGCGCGACTGGGTCAGCTACGCCTGAAGCGGGGCGCGTTATTCCGGATGCGCGCGTGTTGGCAAATCCGGACACTCGCCGCATGAGCGCTGCAGCCGCCTTGCCAACCGATCACGCCGCCGGGCTGTGGGTGCAGCCCCGGCCGGGGCAGACACTGGCGGGCCTGCAACGCCAGCTGTTCGACTGGCTGGCCTCGCATGGCCTGGAGGAGCGTAGGGTGCTGTGCCACGCGGACGAGTCCGGCCATGGCTTGCGCCTGCGCCTTACGCCCGAGGCGCTGGCCGCCTGGGCGCCCGGCTTCGATACGCTGGAGCTGGCCGCCACGCTGCGGCGCGACGGCGACAGCGACGACGCGGCGCTGGCGCGCGAGATCGTCGTGGCCATGCTGGCGGCGCCGCAGCCCATGGCCTTCGATGGCATGGACGAGCTGCAGGCCCGGGTCGGCGTGCGCGGCCACATCGTGCGCGCGGCGGCCCGCACGGCGCTGGCCTTTCGCACCGACGACGCGGCCGAGCGGCCGGCCGACTTCTGGCATTACGACGAGGAGCACGGCTTTCTGCTGCACGAGGGCCGGCCGCTGATCGACGCGCTGCGCGCCGCCACCCAGCCCGAGGCCACCGGGCGGCGGTACGACTTTTCCTGCTATCGCGCCACCGAGTACGTCATCCTGCTGGGCATCGCGCAGGAGCTGGCGCTGCGCAACCCGGCGCTGCTGGAGGCCGTCACTCGGGCCAGCCGGCGCCGCGCCATTCGCTCGGGCGCGTTTCACGAGGTGTTCCTGACCGAGTTCGGCTCGCTGGCGCAGCCGGTGCCGCCGCGCTACTACGTGCCCGGCGCGCGGGTGTGGTTTCGCAACCCGCACGCCGGCTCGGCCGACGTCGAGGGCTACGAGGGCTCCTGGGTCATCTATCTGGGTGGCGGGCGCTTCAGCAATTTCTGGCAGCGCGAGCGGCCCTATGGGCTGGACGACAAATGCGTCGAGATCCACCACTGGCGCCACGGCGTCGAGGCCGACGCCGACGGCGCGCTGCGCATGAACGAAGGGGTGGTGGAGCGGCGCACGGCCGCCACGCTGGCACACCCGGCCCGGCGCGCCGCCGTGCTGGCGCGCATGCAACGCCTGCGCGATCCGCAGGGGGTGTATGCCGCGGGCGGCTGCATCGACGCCACGCGCGAGTTCCCGCGCCCGCTGTGCCCGGGCACCAGCACCATCGCCCTGCCGGCGCTGGCCTGAGCGCGGCGTTTACTGCGGCTGAAAGCCGCTGTCCTGGATGATGCGCGTCCACACCCGGGTGTAGGCGTGCTCGCGCTCGCCCAGCTGGCGCGGCGTCATGTAGCCCACCGTGAGGCCCATGTCGGTGAGCTGCTGGTGTACCTCGGGCACGGCCAGGGCCTTTTCCAGCGCGCGCGTGAAGCGGTTGACGAAGTCGGCCGGCGTGCCTTTGGGCGCCCAGATGCCGTAGTAGGGCGTGTCTTCCAGGCCCTTGATGCCCAGCTCGGCAAACGTGGGCACCTGCGGCAGCGCGGCCTGGCGCTGGCCGCCCAGCACGCCGATCATGTGCAGCTTGCCGGCGCGCTGGTATTCGATGAAGTCGGGCACCGAGCCGATGCCGGCCGGAATCTGGTTGCCCAGCATGTCGCTCATCATCGGCGCGCTGCCCTTGTAGGGCACCGGGGTCAGCTTCAGGCCGTAGGTCCGGGCCAGCAGCTGCACCAGGAATTCGGGTGTGGACGCCGGCGCCGGAATGCCGATGGGCGCCTGGCCGCCGCGCGCCTTCACCCAGTCGATGAAGGCCGGCAGGCTGCGTGCCGGCGTGCCGCCCGACACCGCCAGGCCGTTGACGAAGGTGGCCAGGCCGCCCACCGGATCGAAGTCGGCATGCGGATCGAAGCCGGGCTTCTTGACCACCTGCGGCAGGATCGAGATGGTGTGGTCGTGCGACAGGAACAGCGTGCTGCCGTCGGCGCGCGCGGTCTTCAACTGCTGCGCCGCGATCTGTCCGCCGGCGCCGGGGCGGTTGTCGACCAGCACGGTGCGGCCCAGCTCGGCCTGCAGTTTTTCGGCCAGCAGGCGGGCGATGGCGTCCGAGCCGCCGCCGGCCGGAAAGCCCACCAGCAGGTGGATCGGCCCCTCGCCCTGCGCCCAGGCCGCGGGCGCGCCGGCCAGCGCCGCGGTGGACACGAGGGCGGAGCAGAACTGGCGGCGGTCGAGCATGGCGGGGTGGAGGCCGGGGATGGGCGGTCTTGAAAATTTTGGGGCGGTGGAAGCGGTTTTGGGCGGGCGGGTTGCGTGTAGAAATGATCAGCGTCTAGGCGCCAAACGAAGCTGGGGTGGTGCCCCAGCGAGGCTTGGCAACGCCGCGAATGGCCCTTTCTGGTCGCAACCCGAAGGGAACGTGGACAAATCCGCGCCACTCGGCGTTGCGCTCCTAGCCAAGGCCTCGGCCTTCGCGTCGTCGCGCGCCTTGATTGGCGCGGATTTGTCCGCGTTCGCACGGGCAGAAATGGCGTGAACAGGCCCTAGTCAGCCCCACGCGGCGCCCGCCGCTGCGCCGGGCGCGCGCGACAGCTTGCCGACGGCCGTCAAGCCGGCCGCAGCGTGTTGGCGGGCAGGCGATCGACCTCGCGCAGCAGGGTGGCCAGCGCGCGGCCGGCGGCGTCGATCAGGGCCAGGCCGTCTTCCAGGTCGGCCGCGGCGGCATTGCCGGCGGCGCCCTCGGGGTTGAGGTCTTGTGCGGCCCAGGCCAGCTTGGCGCTGCGGCCGTTGCCCAGGGTGGGGTAGTCGCGCGCGCGCAGCTCCGAGGTGGACTCGAAGCTCTTGAAGCGCGACTGGCGCACCAGCCGCGGCTTGAGCGCCAGCATCATCGCGGTCTCGGCCTGGCCGCCGTGCACGCCGAAGCGCTGCTCGGCCGCCGGGATGCGCTCCATCGCGTCGCGGCCGTCGGGCTCCAGCAGGGGCAGGTTGAACCAGCTGGTGCTGTACACCAGCATGCCCAGGCGATGGCGCCAGTCGCGCGCCACCACGTCCATCAGGCCCACGTTGCCGCCGTGGGTGTTGAACAGCACCAGCTTGCGCACGCCGCTGGCCAGCACGCTCTCGGCAATGTCGGTCCACAGGTGGATCACCGTCTCGGCCTTCAGGCTCAGGGTGCCGGCAAAGCCCGCGTGCTCGGGGCTGTAGCCGATGCGTTGCACCGGCAAGAACAGCACCGGCAGGTCGGCCGGCAGGTGGGGCGTGGTCGCCTGCACCATGCTGTGCGCCAGGTTGGCGTCGACCGACAGCGGCAGGTGAGGCCCGTGCTGCTCGGTGGCGCCCAGCGGCAGCACGGCGATGGCCCGGTTCAGGTCCAGCGTGGCGAAGTCGGTGGTCGCCAGGTCCGACCACTGGCGCGTGCGGGGAGGCTGTGCAGACATGGCCGCCATCTTACGCATGCGCGCCGCTCGATTGCTACGATGTTCGTCATGACCGAAGAACTCTTTCGCCAGGACGCAACACTCGAACACTGCGCCGCCCGGGTGCTGGCCGTGGGCGAGGCCGGTGTGGTGCTGGACCGCACCGTGTTCTACCCGCTGGGCGGCGGGCAGGCCGGCGACGCCGGCTGGCTGGAGGCCGCGGACGGCACGCGCATCGCCATGGCCGACACGCGCAAGGAAAAGGACGCCGAGGGCAAGATTACGGGTCGAATCGTGCATTTGCCCGCACCCGATCAGCGGGAGTCGCTATCAAAATTGCGTGTCGGCGACACCGTCACGGCGCGCATCGACATGCCGCGCAGGCGACGGCTGATGCGCTTTCACACCGCCTCGCACCTGCTGTGCCACCTGGTGCCGGTGCCGGTCAACGGCTGCTCGATCACGCCCGAGCATGCGCGCATCGACTTTCACATGAGCGAGCCGCTGGACAAGGAGCAGCTCACGGCCGGTCTGGCGCGCCTGGTGGCCGCCGGCCTGCCGGTGGTGGTGGGCGCGGTGAGCGACGCCGAGCTGGACGCGCACCCCGAACTGGTCAAGAACATGAGCGTGCAGCCGCCGCGCGGCAGCGGCACGGTGCGCACGATACGGATCGGCGCGCCCGCGGGGCAGGGCGAGCTGATCGACCTGCAGCCCTGCGGCGGCACCCACGTGGCCAACACCGCCGAGATCGGCGCCGTGGTGGTGACCAAGATCGAAAAGAAGAGCGCCATGACGCGGCGCGTGGTGCTGGGCCTGGCCGATTGAACTTTGCGCCCTGCGAGAATCGAACCTCCCCATGAACCAGACCCCCATGACCCTTCTCGCATCCCCATCATCCCGCCGCCACGCCCTGCGCTGGGCCGCTGCCGGCGTGGCCGCCGCGGCCAGCGGCCCGCTGTGGGCGCAGCGCGCGCCCCAGGCCACGGCGGTCGAGGTCTGGAAGGACGCCAGCTGCGGCTGCTGCCACGACTGGATCACTCACATGGAGCAAAACGGCTTTGCCGTGACGGCGCACGACACCGGCAACAACGCCGTGCGCGCCCGGCTGGGGCTGGCAGCCAAATACGGTTCCTGCCACACCGCGCTGGTGGGCGGCTACGTGGTCGAAGGCCACGTGGGCGCGGCCGAGGTGCGGCGCCTGCTGCGCGAGCGCCCCGACGCGCTGGGCCTGGCGGTGCCCGGCATGCCCGTCGGCTCACCCGGCATGGACGGCGCCGTTTACAAAGGGCGGCGCGACCAATACGACACGGTGCTGGTGCTGCGCGACGGCACCAGCCGCGTGTTCCAGAAGCACGGCTGAGGCCGGCCCCTGGATGAGCGCGCGCCGCTCAGGCGCCGCCGTACATGAAGCGACGCGACCAGGGCAGGCTGGTGGCGCTTTGGCCGCCGCGGCGGCACAGCACCTGAAAGAGCGAGATCTCGTCGTGCTCGAAGGCCCACTGGCAGCCCACCAGGTACATGCGCCAGATGCGCCACTTCTTCTCGTCCACCAGGCTTTTCAGGTGCTCGCCCTTGGCCTCGAAGTTGTCGCTCCAGCACTGCAGGGTGCGCGCGTAGTGGCGGCGCAGGCTTTCGGCGTCCACCGGCTCCAGCCCGCCGCGCTGCAGGGTCGACAGCACCAGGCTGACGTGCGGGAGCTCGCCCTGCGGAAACACGTAGCGGTCGATGAAGCGGCCGCCGCCGTGGCTGGTTTCGGCGTTGTCGGCGTCGGTGGAGGTGATGCCGTGGTTCAGCGCCCAGCCGCCGGGCGCCAGGCGGTCGTGGATGATGCGAAAGTACGGCTCCAGGTTCTTCAGCCCCACGTGCTCGCACATGCCCACGCTGGTGATGCGGTCGAAGCTCTCGCTGACGTCGCGGTAGTCCTGCAGCCGGATCTCGACGCGGTCCTGCAGGCCGGCGGCACGCACGCGCTCGGTGGCCAGCTCGTACTGGTTTTGCGACAGCGTGATGCCGACGCAGCGCGCGCCGAATTTTTGTGCCGCGCGCAGCACCAGCGCGCCCCAGCCGCAGCCGATGTCCAGCAGGCTCTGGCCGGGCTCCACGCGCAGCTTGGTCAGGATGTGGTCGATCTTCTTTTGCTGCGCCTGCGCCAAAGTCTCGGTGCCGATCTCGAAGTAGGCGCACGAATACACCATGGCCGGGTCCAGCCATTCGGCGTAGAAGGCGTTGGAGACGTCGTAGTGGTAGTGGATGGCGGCGCGATCCTCATTCTTGCTGTGGTGCTGGGCGTCGACCACCCGGCGCACCATGCGGCCCATCCAGCTGGCCCTGTCGGGGTCGGCGCCGCCGCCGGCGGCCGCCAGCCGATGCGCGACGTCGATGATGTCCTGCACCGTGCCGGCGACGTCCAGGTGGCCCTCGACATAGGCCTCGCCCAGGGCGTCCAGCGAGGGCGACAGCAGCGCCGCCGCGCCCTTGGCGTCGCGCACGTCCAGCGTCACGCGCGGGCTGTCGAACTGGCCCAGCTTCAGGCCGGTGCCGCCTTTCCAGCGCACCAGCACCGGCACGTCCAGCCGCGCGCGCAGGCGCTCGGCCCAATGGTTGAGGGTGGCGTCGAACGGGGACGAGGCTGACAGTTGCATCGCGCGAGGTCTCCTGGTGAGGGGCCGCTCCCGGGCGGCGGTATACAGCAAATGACAGGGCCAAACTTATCACGCCTGCGCCGCCCTTGCAGCGCGCGATGGGCTTGCGGGGCGGTCGGGAACCTCGGCGTTCGCGCGCGTTCTGACCGGATGGCCGAAAATACCCACCGATGAACGCGCTGCGCACCCTGATCTCCCTGGTTTTTGCTGCTTTATTGATAGCTGTTGGCGCTTTCCCCACGGGCGCTGCAGCTCAAATCGGCGCCAAATCCGAAGTCCACACCGAGCAGGTGCAGGCGCGGCTGCTGGCCTGGGCGCCGCAGGGCGTGGCCACCGGCGCGGCGGCCAGCGGCGCGCCCGGCACGGTCTGGGTCGGCCTGCAGATCACGCACCAGCCGGGCTGGCACACCTACTGGAAGAACTCGGGCGACTCGGGCCTGCCCACCGAGCTGCAGTGGACGCTGCCGCCCGGCGTGATGGCCGGCGACATCGCCTGGCCGCTGCCCAAAAAGATCCCGATCGCCAACCTGGCCAACTACGGCTACGAGGGCACGGTGCTGCTGCCGGTGCCGCTGATCGTCACGCCCGAGTACAAGCCCGGCCCGCTGACCGAGGCCATGGACATCGGCCTGAAGGCGAGCTGGCTGGTGTGCCGCCAGGAGTGCATCCCGCAGGAGGGCGAGTTTGCCTTGCGCTTGCCGCTGCGCAGCTCCACCGCGCTGGACGGCGCCGCCTTCGAGGCGGCGCTGAAGAGCCAGCCCGCCGAGCTGACGGGCGCGCAGCAGGTGCAGGTGGCCGGCGAGCGGCTGCAGGTGCGCATCAGCGGCCTGCCCGAGGCAGTGCGCGGCCAGGCGCTGGAGCTGTTTCCCGAAACGCCCAACATCCTGCTGACCGCCGCCACCCGGGGCGACGCGCCCGGCCCGCGCAGCTGGACGCAGCGCTGGGACGGCGCCGTGTGGACGGCCGACGTGCCGCTGTCGCCCGACCGCGCCGACAGCCCGGCCGATTTGCCGCTGGTGCTGGTGACCGACGACGGCCAGGGCTGGCGCGCCGACGCCACCGTCAGCGGCGCCTGGCCCGCACCGGCCCCGGTGGCCAGCGTGTCGCCCGCGCTGGAGGCGGCGCTGGCCGCCAACGCCGCCCGTGGCACAGCGGGCAGCAGCCCGGCGGCGGCACCCGTCGCGCCATCGGCCGTGCCCACAGGCACCTTCACGTGGGCGCTGTTGGGCGCGCTGCTGGGCGGCATGCTGCTGAACCTCATGCCCTGCGTGTTTCCGGTGCTGGCCATCAAGGTCGGCCGCGCTAGCGGCCGTGCCGGCGGGCCCCTTCACGTGGGCGCTGCTGGGCGCGCTGCTGGGCGGCATGCTGCTCAACCTCATGCCCTGCGTGTTTCCGGTGCTGGCCATCAAGGTGCTGGGCTTTGCCAGGCATGGCGATGACCGCCGCGCGCACCGCATCAGCGGCCTGGCCTACAGCGCGGGCGTGGTGCTGTCCTTTGTTGCGCTGGGCGCGCTGATGCTGGCGCTGCGCGCCGCCGGCGAGCAGCTGGGCTGGGGCTTTCAGCTGCAGTCGCCGCTGGTGGTGGCGCTGCTGGGCACGCTGTTTGCCGTTCTGGGGCTGAACCTGGCGGGCGTGTTCGAGTTCGGCCAGTTTTTGCCCAGCGGCGTGGCCACGCTGCAGGCACGCCATCCGGTGGTCGATGCCGGCCTGTCGGGCGTGCTGGCGGTGGCCGTGGCCTCGCCCTGCACGGCGCCCTTCATGGGGGCTTCGCTGGGGCTGGCCGTGGGGCTGCCGGCGGCGCAGGCGCTGGCGCTGTTTGCCGCCCTGGGGCTGGGCATGGCGCTGCCCTATCTGGCGGCCAGCTGGCTGCCGGCGGTGGCGCGCGCGCTGCCCAAGCCCGGCGCGTGGATGGACGTGTTCAAGAAGTTCATGGCCTTTCCGATGTTCGGCACCGCCGTCTGGCTGCTGTGGGTGCTGGGACAGCAAAGCGGCATCGACGGTGCCGGCGCGCTGCTGGCGCTGTGGGTGGCGCTGGCGCTGCTGCTGTGGGCGCTGGGCCTGGCGGGGCGCACGCGCTGGCTGATCGCGTCGGTGGCGCTGGCCTTCGGCGCCTTCCTGGCCCAGGCCATCGGCCCCGCCGTGCTGCGCGGCGCCGAGCCGGCGGCGCTGCAGGCCCAGGCCGCGCCGGCGGCCGGCGAGCGCTGGCAGCCCTGGTCGCCCGAGCGCGTGCAGGCGCTGCTGGGCCAGGGCCAGCCGGTGTTCGTCGACTTCACCGCTGCCTGGTGCGTGACCTGCCAGTACAACAAGAAGACCACGCTGGCCAACGGCGAGGTGCTGGCCGCCATGGACGCCGCGCGCGTGCAAACCCTGCGCGCCGACTGGACGCGGCGCGACCCGGTCATCAGCGCCGAGCTGCAGCGGCTGGGCCGCAGCGGCGTGCCGGTGTACGTGCTGCTGGCGCCGGGGCAGGCGCCG